>Ga0209761_1003253_pt1 | contig 10732 bp, 7 predicted proteins | sample GraSoi013_1_40cm_4_FD_185818 | JGI IMG/M metagenome (GOLD analysis project Ga0209761, IMG submission 185818) | Grasslands soil microbial communities from the Angelo Coastal Reserve, California, USA - Sample 09_25_2013_1_40cm (SPAdes) (version 2) | ecosystem: Environmental > Terrestrial > Soil >... | reverse complement strand
GGCCTTCCGGACGCGCACATCGGTGAAGGGCTTCACGGTGTTGTTGATGGCGATACCCCACTGGCCGGTCATGGGCGTCTGCTGAACGACCACCTTGTCGCCAAGCTGCTTCTTGATCGCGTCCACATCGGCGTTCGGCAGGTCGCGGAACTCAATGTAAGCGCGCCCCGATCGGACGGCCGCGGCGCGGACGGAGGTTTCGGGGCTTATGAAGAACTTGTAGCCGTTCAGGTACGGCCGATCCTTGACGAAGTAGTCCGGATTGCGCTCGCCCTCGAAGGTCGAGCCGCGCGTGTAGCTCTTGAACTTGAAGGGCCCCGAGCCCACGGCGTTCGTCTTGAAGTAGTTGGGGTCCTTGTCCAGGTACTTCTTGGGGTAGATGACGTTCCACGGTGAGGCGAGGTTGTCCAGCAGCGAGGCCGACGCGTACTTCACCTTGAACACGACCGTGTTCGGGTCCGGGGCCTCGACGCTCGCGACCGTCGCGTACGCATTCTTCCGAACGCTCCGGACGCCTTCGGGCGGGAAGACGATCTTGTCGTAGGTGGCCTTGACGTCGACGGCCGTCAGGGGCGAGCCGTCGTGAAACTTGATTCCCTGACGGATCTTGAACGTGTACGTCAGACCGTCGGGCGAGATCGTCCACTCGCTGGCGGCGTCACCGATGATCTTCGGGTAGCTGAGCGGGTCGATCTGGATCAGCGTGCTGTAGAGCGGCGCCACCATCTGGAGGGTGGCGAACGTGCTCTCCTGGTGAGGGTCGAGACTCGGCGCGTCGGCACCGATGGCGGCCAGCAGGATTCCGCCGCGGCGCGGGGTTTCCGCGGCCTGGCCGGCGGCCGGGGTCGCCAGGGCGACCAGGACCGCGACCGCAACGACGGTGAACAGTGTTCGGTGACGCCGAACTCCTGCCGCCATCTGGCACCTCCCCAGGCCGTGGGCCGCTCGAGCGCGAACGGATACCGATTTAGCGGCGGACGCTACCAAGGGCGGAGGGCACTTGTCAACCCGCGCCTCCTGTCAGGGACAGCTGTCCGGTGTCGAGTCGCCACTACGAGGGCGCTGTCGTGTGTCAGTCTTCGGCGAGCCAGACGTCCTGCAGCTTCTGATTCGAGTAGTGATTGGGCGGCGCAACGTAGTTCTTCACCTTCGCCCAGTGCACCACGCTCCGCGACCACCAGAGGCCGGGGATGTGGTAGGCGTTCTCCAGAACGATCTTCTCGAGCTCGTTGACGAGCCGCTTGCGCTCGGCAGGGTCGAGGGCCCGCGTCTGGCGCGCGAAGAGGTCGTCGATCCGGGGATCCGAGAAGCGACCCCAGTTGTTGGTGTCCCCCGTGGTGTACCGCTCGAGAAACAGATCGGGGTCGTCCATGTAGTTGAAGACGCCGTTGACGATCACCTCGAAGTTCCCCGCATCCCGCCCGTCCGCGAACCAGGACGCGGTCTCGAGCGGCCGGTGCTCGGCCTCGATCCCGATCTTGCGCCACTCCTGGATCGTGAACACTCCAAAGTCGATGTAGGGTATCCGCACGTTGCGGTTCTTCAAGACGACCTTGAAGCCGTTGGGATAGCCCGCCTCGGCCAGGAGGCGCTTGGCCTCGGCCCGGTTCTTCTCCATGTCCCTTCCGAACCCCGGGAGCTTCTGAAGCTCGGACTCCGACATGGCAAACTCCGTGCCCGGGCGCATCAGAGCCCCGACGTCCTTCAAGCTCGCGATCGGGTACAGCACCCTGCTCGCCGTGTACCGATCGAGGCCCAGCGTGAGGGCCTTGCGGACGCGAATGTCGGTGAACGGCTTCGCGGTCTGGTTCATCGCGATCCCGAACAGACCGGTCGCGGGCGTGTCCTGCACGACGACCTTGTCCCCGAGCTGCTTGCGGATCGCCTCCACCTCCGCCAGGGGCATGGTGCGGAACTCGATCCAGGCGCGCCCGGAGCGAAGGGCCGCCGCCCGCACCGACGTTTCCGTGCTGATGAAGAACTTGTAGCCGTCGAGGTACGGACGGTCCTTGACGAAGTAATCGGGGTTCCGCTCGCCCTCGAACGTCGAGCCGTGCGTGTAGCTCTTGAACTTGAACGGCCCCGAGCCGACGACGTTCGTCTTGAAGTAGTTCGGGTCCCGGTCCAGGTACTTCTTCGGATAGAGGACGTTCCACGGCGAGGCCAGGTTGCCGAGCAGCGAGGCGGACGGGAACTTGAGCTTGAACACCACGGTGCTCGGGTCCGGGGCCTCGATGCTCGCGATCGCGCCGTAGGCGTTCTGCCGGATGCTGCGGACCCCCGCTGGCGGGAACACGATCTTGTCGTAGGTGGCCTTGACGTCGGGGGCGGTCAGCGCCGAGCCGTCGTGAAACCGGATCCCCTGTCGGAGCTTGAACGTGTAGGTGAGCCCGTCGGGCGCGATCTTCCACTCGCTGGCCGCGTCGGCGATGATCTTCGGGTAGCTGAGCGGGTCGATCTGGATCAGCGTGCTGTAGAGCGGCGCCACGATCTCGATGGTGGCGAAGGTCTGCTCCTGGTGCGGATCGAGGCTCGGCGCGTCGGCGGCGATCGCCGCTAACAGGACGCCCCCTCGCCGCGGGGTGTCCGCACCCTGGACCGCGGCCGGCACCGCCACGACCAGGAACCCGATCAGGACAGCACGCGCGAACATGGTGAGGAGCGTGCGATGAGATCGCATATCAATCCTCCGACAGCCAGACGTCCTGGAGCTTCTGGTTGGTGAAGTGACTCGGCGGAGCCACCCAGTTTTTTACCTTGGCCCAGTGCACGACGTTCCTCGACCACCAGAGACCGGGCATGTGGTACGCGTTCTCCAGGACGATCTTCTGGAGCTCGATGACGAGCCTCCGGCGCTCGACCGGGTCGAGCGTCCGCGCCTGCCGCGAATACAGGTCGTCGATCCCGGGGTTGGAGAAGCGAGCCCAGTTCTGAGGGGACCCCGTGATGTACGGCGCGAGCAACTGGTCGGGATCGTCGATGAAGGCGCCGGTCGGGAAGACGACCACCTCGAAGTTCCCCTGGTCCCGTCCGTCCGCGTACCAGGCCGCCGTCTCGAGCGGCCGATGCTCGGCCTCGACCCCGATCTTGCGCCATTCCTGGATCACGTACACCGCGAAGTCCTGGTAGGGGAGCTTGACGTTGCGGTTCTTCAGAACCACCTTGAAGCCGTTCGGGTAGCCCGCCTCGGCCAGGAGCCGCCTGGCCTCGGCCCGGTTCTTCTCCGCGTCCCGCCCGAAGCCCGGAAACTTCTCGAGCTCTCCCGGCGACATCGCCCACTCGGTGCCCGGACGCGTCAGCGCCCCGACGTCCCGGAGCCCCGTGAGCGGATGGAGGACCCGCCCCCCGGTGTAGCGATCGAGGCCCAGCGTGAGGGCCTTGCGGACCCGAGCATCCGTGAAGGGCTTCACCGTGTTGTTCATCGCGATGTCGAAGTGGATGACGAAGGGGGTCTGCTGGACGACGACCTTGTCGCCGAGCTGCTTCCGGATCGCCTCCACCTCGGCGAGAGGCAGGTCGCGGAACTCGATGTGGGCGCGACCGGACCGGATCGCCGCGGCGCGCACGGACGTCTCCGTGCTGATGTAGAACTTGTACCCGTCGAGAAATGGCCGGTCCTTGACGAAGTAGTCGGGGTTACGCTCACCCTCGAACGTGGCGCCGCGCGTGTAGCTCTTGAACCTGAAGGGTCCGGAGCCGACGACGTTGTTCTTGAAGTAATTCGGATCCTTGTCGAGATACTTCTTCGGAAAGATGACGTTCATCGGTGAGGCGAGGTTCGCGAGGAGGGAGGCCGAGGGGAACTTGAGCTTGAACACCACGGTGCCGGGTTCCGGCGCCTCGACCCTCGCCACCGAAGAGTAATGGTGCTGCCGGATGCTGCGGACCCCCTCCGGCGGAAAGAGGATCTTGTCGTAGGTGGCCTTGACGTCGGCGGCCGTCAACGGCGAGCCGTCGTGAAACCGGATGCCTGGACGGATCCTGAACGTGTAGGTCAGTCCGTCGGGTGCGATCGTCCACTCGCTGGCCACGTCGCCGATGACGTTCGGGTAACTGTAGGGATCGATCTGCAAGAGCGTGCTGTAGAGCGGGGCAACCGGCTGGATGGTGGCGAAGGTTTGCTCCTGGTGCGGGTCGAGGCTGGGGGCATCGGCGCCGATGGCAGCCAGCAGGATGCCGCCACGCCGCGGCGTTTCCGACTGGGCCATCGCCGGAACCACCACGCCGATGCAGACGATCGCGAGCGCAACGACTACGGGCGTCGGATGACGTCGAATTCCTACCGTCATCGGGATCTCCTCGTGTTGCCGGTCAGGTCATCAGTCTTCGATCCCTCACTCTCCTGGACCCTCAACTCATCAACCCGGGACTTGCGGCCTCGGCGGAGGGAGCCTCCCTTCGCCGATCAAACCTCCAGCTCGAGCAGGTAGACGCCGCCGATGAGACGATCGACGGCGTATACGATGCCGCGCTCGTCCACGAGCACGTCGTTGATCTGAACCGCCCCGGCACGGGAGCCGCGCGGCGCCTCCGGCACGTAGTAGGCGACCTCTTCGGGTCGGAACGGGTTCGAGACGTCGTAGGCGCGCACCCCGCCGTTGAAGAAGGTGCCGAAGATGATCTTCTCCGTCACCAGATTGCTCGCCACCGGACGATTCTCGTGGAGGTTGTGCGCGCCGTAGCGCCCGCCGCGTGCCTTGAACTCGTCGACCGGCGGGATCGGGAAGGTCGAGATCGGGACGGGATTGGTCTCGTCCTGAACGTCGACGACCCACACGAGCTTCGGCCAGTCCTTGCCGGCCTCCGCGGTCGCCTCGTCGGACACGATCATGAGCTTCTGATCGAAGAGAGGCAGGAGCGTGTGGGTGAAGCCCGGATATGGCGGATGGTAGTCCCACCGGCTGAGCATGCGCGGCCTGGCCATGTCCGAGATGTCGAGGATGATCGCGCCGCCGTCGATGTAGCCGATCCAGGCCCGGTCGGGCCGGCGGGGGTAGACGTTCGTGTTGTGCGCGCGAAATCCGGCGTCGAACTTCGGGTGACGCGCCGGGGCCGGCTCCGAGTCCCCGTCCCGCGTACCGGGCAGCCACCAGCGACCGACCTCGACCGGATGCGTGGGCTGCCGGACGTCGATGATGCGGTAGAACTGATCGTCTTTCGGGTTCCGCGGCTTGAAGTCCGGCGCTCCGCTCGCCAGATGCAGATACGTGCCGTCGACGAACCACAGATGGTGCACGCCCCTCGAGTGGGGCCCGGAGGCGTCGAAGAACGCGACCGACCGCGGCTTGCTGGGGTCGGACACGTCGAAGAACTCGACACCGGCCGGCTTCATGCCGACGCGGCTCGTCTGGTACGGGACCACGAGCAGATCGCCCACGAGGTCCAGGTTGTTGGACCGCATGTCCCCGTGGGGCAGATCGGTCTGGACGATGACCGAGGGCTTCCGCGGATCGGTCACGTCCACGCCGGTGAAGTTCTTCGGCGCGGACTCGTGGCCCTGCCACAGCACGCGCCGCCCGTCGCGGGCGAGCTGGATGGCCATCCCCTCGCCGCAGTTCCCGAAGCCGCCCAGATCGTTGTGGCCCAACAGCCGCATGTTCTTCGCCAACGCGCCGTTCTGTGCCATGGCAGTTCTCCCGGCCCGCGATCCTAACACTTCCGGCGTGCGGGCCGAAGCCCTACTTGATCGCCTGGGGGTTGATCGGCGAGCCGGTCCCGCGGGTGATCACGAGCGGCGGCGCGCAGAAGAAAAACTCGTACACGCGGTCCGCGGCGCAGTCCTCGGCGAGCTCCTTGAGATAGAAGATCTCGCCGTGCACGATCCCGATCGCCGGGATCGTGACCCAGTGCCAGGGCTGGAAGACATCGGGCCCAGTCGCGTTGGGACGCACCTCGATCCCCCAGGTGTCGCTGCAGATCGCGGCGATCTGCTTGGCGTGGATCCAGTCCAGGGTCTCGAAGGCCAGGCCGGGCGCATCGCCGCCCGCGTAGCCGCCCCACTCGTTCCGGGCCAGGCGATCCTCCAGCTGGCCGGTCCGGACGATCACGAAATCGGCGCGCCGGACGCTGACCCCCTGCGCTCTGGCCGTGCCGTCGAGGTCGGCGGCCGTGATCGGGTAGCCGTCCGCGAGATACGCGACGCTTTTGTATCGAGCCACGTCGAGCAACACGCCCCGGCCCACCATCCTGTTCGCGAACTTCTCGATACCGTTCTTGTGGGCGCCGCGGCAGTCGACCAGCGTGGCCGGATAGCCGTTCCACATCTTCTCGCCGAGAAACACGTGCGCCAGCGCGTCCCACTGCGTGGCCGCCTGGGTCGGCAGGTTGATCGCGTCGTCGGCATAGCGCAGGCCCGGCGTGACGTCGTGCTTGCCCGCGACGGCGTCGGTGCCCGTCGCCAGCATCTGGTGCATGGGGTTCCAGCGCCCGCCGAAGATACCGCGTTGCGGTCCGTTCTCGTCGAGGTTGAGGCCGAGCCGGAACACCTTGCCCTTCTTCACCAGCCTGGCGGCGTTCACGATGTCCTCGGGCGTGACGTAGTTGAGGACGCCGAGCTCGTCGTCCGGACCCCATTTGCCCCAGTTCTTGAGCTCCTCGGCCTTCTTCAAGACGTCGTCTCTGGTCAGCTTCGCCATTGGTCGTTCCCTCCATGCCCGCCCCACGAGGGCCTGCGGCGCGCACAACCTTGCCACAAGCGCGCGACGATTGGGCGCACAACGTAAGAACTACAACTGTGCGTGTAAGCGTTACACACGCGATCGAGTCCGGGAGCCATACTCGAGCGAAGATACTGCTCCGCAGACCTTGGCATGCCTGTTGCCGCATGAGACTGGCGCTCCCGGACTGTCGGGGGGCCGCAGACAACCCACATAGGAGGACTCGCATGACGAAGTGGATTCTCGGGCTCGCGTCGGTGACGCTCTTCTTGGCCACCACAGCGGTCGCGCATCCGACCTGGGTCAGGTCAGCCGATCAAACCGAGGTCCGGCTGGCTCGGGTGACCGACATCGACTATTCGGGCCGCCAGATCGTGATCGAGGATCAAGAGCGCCTCATGGTCCCGGCGTCGGCCAACGTGGCGATGGCCGGCATTCGCCCGGGCGAGCTGGTCGACGCGCGGTTCACCCGGGTCGGCGGGGAGACGACCGTCCTCTCGCTTCGCTTGGCACTCCACGACGAGCAGGCTCCCTAGCGTACGTGGACCATCGGGTCCGCGGGTAAGCACCGCCCGCGGACCCCCTCACCCGCCCCGACGCCGGCCCGTCCGGCGACTCCCGAAGTGCGAGAGTCTTGCTACCATACCGCTGCCGCGCCGAGACGTCGGGTCTCACGAGGGAATGTCCCGGCAACGTCGTCAACCCAGCGGTGCGGGGCAAGACCCGCGCCGGACTCTGAGAGGCTTGGTCCGAGATGATCACTCGTCCGACTCGTTATGGCTTCATCGCGCTCGCCGCCGTCGTCCTGCTGCTGGTCTCCGTCGGCGGTGTCTATTCCCGGCGTGGTCCGATCAAGATCGGTTTGCTGGTCCCCCTGACCGGTCCCTTGTCGGCGAACGGCAAGGAGATGGCCAACGGCCTCTCGCTCTACTTCGAGGAGCAGCGCCAGCAGCTGGCCGGGCGTGAGGCCAAGCTCATCGTCGAGGACACCGAAGGCAAGCCTCCGATCGCGCTGAACAAGGCGCGCGCCCTCGCCGAGAGCCACGGTGTCCACGTCCTCGTCGGGCCCCTCGCCACGGCCGAGGCTTATGCACTCGTCTCATACATCGATCGCCAGAAGATCCCGACGCTGTCGCCCACGGTCGCCGGAGAGGACCTCACCCAGCGGCGGCGAAGCCCGTATGTCGTCCGCACCGGGTGGTCGGCCGGCCAGCCCGGCCACCCGTTTGGCCGATGGGCGTACGAGACGCTGAAGTACCGGAAGATCGCGATGATCGGCCAGGACTGGGCCTTCGGCCACGAGAGCTGCGCCGCCTTTCAGCGGACCTTCGAGGAGGCGGGCGGTCAGGTCGTGCAGAAGCTCTGGCCGCCGTTCGGCACCACGGACTTCGCGCCGTACATCACGGGGCTCAAGCGCGACGTGGACGCGATTTACGCCGCCGGGGCCGGGAACGACGCACTGCGCTTCGTGCGTCAGTACGCCGACGCAGGTCTCAAGGGTCGGATCCCCCTGATCGGTAGCGGTAACTTCACGGACGAGCATGTCTTACGGAGCATGGGGGACGAGGCGCTCGGTATCGTGACCGCGCTCCACTACTCGGCCGCCCTGGCGACGCCCGCCAATCGGCGGTTCGTGCAGGCGTACGAGGCGAAGCACCAGCAGGTGCCCTCGTATTACGCGGAGGGGACGTACGTGGCGGGCAGCGTGCTGAAGGCGGCCCTCGACGCCGTCGGCGGCGACGCCGAGGACGCGGTCAAGTTCCTCGCGGCGCTACGCCGCGTGAGCATCACGGACGCGCCCCGGGGCCCGGTGAGCTTCGACGACTACGGCCATCCGATCGAGAACATCTACGTGCGGCGTGTCGAGCGGGTCGACGGCCGGCTGCAGAACACCGTCATCCACACCATCACCGGGGTGTCCCAGTTCGGGCCGTACCGGCCCGAGGAATTCCTGAAGAACCCGGTCTATTCGCGCGACTGGCCGCCCTGCAAAGCGTGCTGAGGGGCGACGAACCGATGGGCCCCTGCCCGGGTCAGGTCCTGCCCACGGGCTCCGGCCGCGCCGCGCGCTCGCCGCTGATGTCGGCGTCGTAGCCCGCCCGCACACGAGCGTCGATCACGCACACCTCGCCGTCGAGCACCGCGCGCACGCCCTGCGCGATGGCGCTCCGGAGCTGCTCGGGCTCGGTGACCGGTCCAATGCCCTTCGCGCCTTGCGCCACCGCCAGCATGGCCAGGTCGATGTCCGGCTCGTTGATCCGCTGGCCGATCCACTTGTTCTCGACCGGGCGACCCCGCATGCGGGCGACGCGCTCCTGGTGCGCCTCGTCGTTGTAGAAGGAGCGGTTGTTACAGACGACGAGGAGACAGGGGATGCGATAGTGCGTCGCCGTCCAGAGCGCGGTCACGCCCATCAAGTAATCGCCGTCTCCCACGAGGCCGATGGGGACGCGGCCGGAGCCCTTCAACGCCAGCGCGGCTCCCACCGTCATCCCGGGCCCCGCGCCGACGCCGCCACCGCCGTTGCCGCCGAGGTAGTCGAGCGGATGCGTGAAGTGGCGGCAGTCGCCGGGCCAGCCGAGCGGGAGCCCCGTCAGGCTGACGTCCACGCCGTCGGTGGCTTCGTTGAGGGCCGCCGCGAGAGTCCGGAGGCTCAGGACACCGTGCGCGCCCCGTCCCGGCTCCGGCGCGGCCGCCGACGCTGGCGCGTGGTTGCGGGCGCGGCATGCCTCGAGGAGCAGGGGCACCGCGACGTCCGGCTCGACGAGGAGATTGACGTCCACCGGGGGCAAGCCGAAGTAGTCCATGCTGAAACCGCGGTGGACGTGCACGTCGCACGACGCCGAGACGATCTTGGCCGTGATCGGCCGGTCGGCGTAGACCTGCTTGAGCGTTCCCGCCAGATCGACCCAGTCGAGCGCGAGGATGACGTCGGCCTCACGAGCCACGCGCGTGGCGGCCTCGGATAGAAAGGTGCCCGGCGGCCCGACGTGCAGCGGGTGGCGAGTCGGGAAAGTCGCGCCGACTTTGAGGTCGGTGATCACGCGAGCGCCCAGCTTCTCGGCGAGCGCCACCCGGGCGCGCCAGCTTTCCATCGTGCGGTGGCCGCGGCCGACGAGGATGACGGGCGCGGCGGCGCCGGACAGGAGCGTCGCCGCTCGCCCGATCAGCTCCGGCCCCGGACGAGGCGGTTCCGGGGCGCGGAACCGCAATGCGTCCGGCAACGGCGGCAGGTCCCCGAGCTTCGACTCTTGCAGCGCCGCATCGAGGTTCACGTACGTGGGGCCGCACGGAGCCGTCGTCGCCATCTGCGCCGCTCGCAAGAGGGCGTCATACGCCGCGGGCACGGACCCGGGCTGGTTGTCCCACTTCGTGTAGCCGCGGACGAGCGCGCCCTGGTCGGACGCGGTGTGGATCCAGTCGATCCACGGCCGACGCTTCGCCGCGTCCCACGGTCCCGTCGCGCCGAGGATGAGCATCGGCACGCGGTCGCACCATGCGTTGAAGATCGCCATGGTGGCGTGGAGCAGGCCGACGTTCGAGTGCAGGATGGCGCCCATCATGCGTCCGCTGGCTTTGGCGTAGCCGTGCGCCATCGCGACCGCATTTTCCTCGTGCAGGCACAGCAGCATCTGGGGATGCTGGTTGCCGATGTGATTCACGAGGCTGTCATGCAGCCCGCGAAAGCTCGCCCCAGGCACCAGGGCGACCCAGGGCACGTCGAGGGCCTGGAGCATGCGGGCGATCGCGTCGCTCGACCAGAGCTCGTCGCGAGAGGTCGATGGTTGGGGCGTCTCGGGCAGGATCGTCGGCTTCATCGTTCCGCCTGTCTCGCCGGCGCTCGCCTGGAGGGGAGGACCGGCGCGTGGTGACGTCCTCGCAGCACGGATCGTCCGACGCCGCGAGCCCCGCCAGCGTACTCCGGCCGAGCGCCGCGCCGCAAGGCCGGTGGCCGGTCACTCCCGATCACGCCGGAACGGGTGTGACGCTGGCTCCAGGCGTCCGTGCTATAGTCGCGCAACTTATCGGCGGGAGGTGACGCGACGTGGCCTACAAAGACCTCCGCGACTATCTGG
>Ga0209761_1003250_pt1 | contig 10736 bp, 8 predicted proteins | sample GraSoi013_1_40cm_4_FD_185818 | JGI IMG/M metagenome (GOLD analysis project Ga0209761, IMG submission 185818) | Grasslands soil microbial communities from the Angelo Coastal Reserve, California, USA - Sample 09_25_2013_1_40cm (SPAdes) (version 2) | ecosystem: Environmental > Terrestrial > Soil >... | reverse complement strand
CGGCGCTGCCGCTGCCTGTAGCTGTCCACGATCGTTTTTGAGCGCTGTTCGGTCGCACCGGTTGGTGGACTGTCCGTGACCTTCACTCTACTCTGACAAACAACGCTCTAGCTCACACTTATCTTGGCCTGTCGATCTCCGAGAAGGTCTGGCACGAAGGTAATCAAAACATGGTTACCACCCATCACTCTGGTGTATAAGCACAGTTCCATGAATCGCATTAACATCTATCTTACCAAGAGCCACTCGGGGCACTGCGAAAGGATATCGCTGAGAAGCCGATCTTGACAGCTGACGGAGTCAAGTTTCTTCTATCAGGGCAAGCCATGAGGATAGAGACATGGTTTGGCAGGGGAGAATAATCTTGGGCAGGTAGTTTTGTCACGCCGGACTCTGAGGAAATGCACCATGTCATAGGATTTGGAGAATTGTGTGATCACCGCCCATGATCGCCCCAGAGGCTCAGGAGGAGCACAATGAAACTTACCTACAGACTTCTCGCGTTCGTTGCGCTGATGCTGGTCGCTAATGTGAGGGTTCAGGCGCAGCAAAAAGGGGAATCTCGTGTTGATAAGTTAGTTCGCGGACACGGAGGCAGCCATGAGGAACATGATCGCGCTTGTCATGAAGCGATCCAGGCTGCGGTTTCGCAGAAACACAAGATCAACCCTTACTCACACCACTACGTAAATGACGTAATGCAACTGCAGCCTCTGCGCCATGAAGTAGAAGATAAGTGCGCCCTGTTCGAGTATGTCTCGACAGAAGATCGGCATGAACTTATCAGTTTTATGGCGGTTGCGCAGTCCCACGATTCTCGGCCGTCGGCTTTAAAGTGTCCGGCAGGATATAGCTGCGCTCCTTTGAAGAGCGATCGGAAGTACAACCGTGCAACTGGAAAGTTGGAGGCGGCTCAATGACTATCGGTATGTTCGTGATTTGCTAGGCTCGAAGAATTGTGCCAGCACCTCCCCCAAGAACTGTGGGCCTTAACGCACTTTCTCCTCTTGCGTCGAATAGCGATTACCAAGGGTTACCTTTGAGACCTAAAAGGAGTTTGGGCCGACAGCTTAAAATGTGCTTGCTGGCGGTTTATGCTAAGCCTGCTCAGGTCCGTGTTTAACCATCACTGCTCCCATCAGTTTTCGTGGCCGCAGCGGCGTTCAGAGGGCGGCCATTATCAAATTTGTATCCGTTGCGGTGATCAGTATGTGTATGACTGGGAGACGATGGCTCGAGCTGAGAGAATCACCGCCTCTGTGCTATCTCGAACACTTGCGCCCCAGCCTTCTGCACGGGTTCAACGTACCCGCCGGTTCACGGTGCGCAAGCCAATTTTCTATCGCCAAGTCAATCACTCTCAATACCAGTTGGCGGTGCTCGTAAATATCAGCGCATCGGGCCTGCTTCTTGAATGTCGCCCATCTATCCCTGAGGGTACAAGTCTAGAAATGATTTTGGAGATGCCACAGGAAATCACGGGTCAGCCGCAGAGGATAGTGCTCTGTCGAGGTGAGATAGTGCGGAGTGTACTTTGGGAATCGGGCATTGCGCTCGTTGGGGTTGCCATATCGAACTACAGCTTTGGAGCACGGGATCGCGATAGGCAAATTTCGGAGGGTCAGGTATGTCTATTGCCGAAGCCGGGGTAGACTGGAGCAAAGCAGAAGAGCCTTAATCGTTATGCGTTGCTGTTTTGGATGACGAGCCATTCCAGCGCTTCAGGATGAAGGAATGGCTTTTGCCTTTTCGGAAAGTGGCATCCGCGATAATTGAGAATTAATTGAGGGTCGAAGGCGGGGAATGCAGCGTCAAACGGGGCACAGAACGCAAGGAAGTGACTGTTTTTGGATGGAATATCGGGAAACGTACACGTTTCGTTCATGGAAAAGCGGAAAAACCGAAGCGTGAAATTCTGTGTGCGTGTCGTATATAGTACGGCACACGATGCACCGGACCGTCTCAGTTTCCATCAAGCAGCCGTTACGCCTCAAATCCCTCTTTTTTTTCGCCCTCTCCGTACCGGTCCTGTTTTCACAAGCGGAAATTCCCGAGTGGTGCCGCGCCCTTCCGCGCCCTGAATACAAAGTTCTCCAGCGCGTGCCCATCAGCGATCGCTGGTTTGAGGTCTATAAAGTCGCACCTGCCGTTTTTGCCATTTATGAGCCGCATCAGTCGGAAGAAGTCATCAGTTATCTCATTGTCGGCGACAAGCGGGCAGCGCTGTTCGATACTGGCATGGGCATCAGCGATCTGAAGAAGGTTACCTCCGAACTAACCCGGCTGCCGATCGTCGTGCTGAACTCCCACACTCATAACGATCATGTCGGCGACAACTGGCAGTTCGATACGATCTACGCCATGGATACGGACTTCACCCGCGAAAATGCGCGAGGCTCGCGAGAAGACGCGCAAGCGGAAGTTGGACCCGGTCAGGTTTGCGGCAAGCTCCCGAAAGGATTTGATCCGAAAACTTACTCAACCCGGCCCTGGAAGATCACGGCATACACGCATGACGGTGACCGAATCGATCTCGGCGGTCGATCGTTGGAAGTCATCGCCACCCCGGGTCACACGCCGGACGCCATTTCTCTCTTCGAACGCGCCAGCGGTTTGCTTTTTACGGGCGACACATACTATCCGGCTCCCATCTGGCTATACCGTCCCGAAACCGATCTGGAAGCCTATGCTGCCTCGATCCGCCGACTTGCAGCCCTTGCGCCGCAAGTAAAGGTGGTCCTCGGCGCCCACAACATTCCCGTTGCGCCGCCGTCCGTGCTTCCGCGCCTGGTCACTGCTTTCCAAACTGTCCGTGCCGGCAAAGCTTCCGCGACTCCCGCGTCAGCTGGCAGGGTTATATACAAAGTGGACGACATCTCCTTCCTGATGCGTAGTCCAGAATCCAAGCATTGAGGTGAGCTGATCACACCGACAATGCTGACTCGGCACACGTCGAAGGTCCCGGTGAAATTTCCACATGCGCTCGGTCAACGAAGAAATCTCCCCATCTCAATCGCCTGAGAAATGTACTCATGTACAGCAAGCGGGTAGGACCGCATCAGAGCCTTTCAACGGGCGGATACGCCTAATCCAGCAGACAGTCGCCTCTCCCCACGCTATCATGTGCAGCGCAATCAGTGGAGCTGCTTCGCCGAGCAAGGATTGGCAGCGGCTTGGTTTTGCCGTTCGTTCCATCCATAGGCACGAATGCGGTCCGTGCTGATGATGCGGATAGGAACTCCTTCTATCTCCGCAGGAATCGCACCGTGCATGCGTCCGGTCTCAACGTAAACCGTTATTACGGCTGAGTTCCGCTCGTCTGCTCCGATACCCACGGCCATTACCGCTGGATCAGCCATCAAGTCAGATTCGTGCGCTTGCTTCACTGCATCCACCCGGTCTATATCCACTTGCGACGGCCCGCCATGTGTGGCCGACGTGACTTCTGCGGCTGCTGGGCAAGACACATTCGTGGTTCGACTGGAACTCCCCACAAAACTCACCTGCTTTCCCAAGCTCGAACTCACGTGCGAAAGCACCTGACCAATGGGGTTGCCGACTGTCGTGGTGCTGCTGCCGGCGAACAGTAAGGCGGTTGGGTGCGCGGCACTTTTACTGACAATCAAAGACCCGGAATCACCACCGGCACTGAAGGTGCTGCTAACGACGACTACCTGATTGGTGTAGCTGATGGTGAATTTCTGGCCCTGATTGCAGCCTTTCTGATACTGCACTCTGACGCTGGTGTTCACAGATTGCACCGATCCGCAGGTGAGGCCTGTAGTGCGTCCACTCTTGGCGACGCCCATGTTGATCTTCGCGCTCACCGGTGCGGGATTTGGAACCCCAACGCCGAGGATTGAACCGCTGGAGTTCATCGTTCCTGCGACTAGTTTAGCTAGAGCCGCATCCACGTTGGTTCCCAGATGAGGTGCGACCGTGAAGTGAGCCACGGTGGTGGCGGGACGGCAGTTATTGTCAACCAATCCCGGCTGCGAAATATTTTGCCCGGGTGCGGCTTGGTCGGTATCCGCCAGCACGTGATTGTTGCTTAAGATGTACTGAAGGCCTGAGCTGTCCTTCACCAAGGACCCGAGAGTGCCAGAACAACAGAAGGATTTGCTGATATCGTTCACATTACCACCCGAGCTGCCGAAAAATTGGGTACGACCTTGGTTGGGGATAGCAGCCATTAGGAGACCAATTCCAACGCCAAACAGTACGTTCCCAATGAGCAGCACACGAATTTGCCAGCGTGAAAACATAGGGTGGAACCTCCTCATGAGCAATGATTGGGAGCAAACAGGCGGGAGGGCCAGAACCACCGTCTGAGGCGGTATTAGACCATAATTGTCGAGCTGGCGACCAGAGTGCCTGAGATTATGTTTGACTTTCTTAAAACCGTCAGGTCCCCGGAACACCGCTTGGCTTGGCTGGTTGCCATTGCTGCGGATGCCATTCAGATCGGCGCATTGCCACTCTTTGCTGCCGGTGGTTTGTCACCAGCGGACGCACTCCTTGATCTGGGGGTAGCGGCAATTCTTATCCGGCTGCTTGGATGGCATTGGGCCTTCCTGCCTGCGCTCCTGGCAGAACTCGTCCCCGGTCTTGACTTATTCCCTACTTGGACTGCGGCGGTTTTCTACGTGACTCGGCAGCGGGTTCGCTCCGAGGAGCCGGAGATTCTGCCTCCAGGCCCAGCTCCGGCGCGTCGAAACTAAAAGCCATCGCTATCTCCCGGATAGTCCCGTCAAATACGTCGGGCGGGGCTTCGGCGAATCTTTTTCCGAACCTCTATCCTTCCCAAGCCTCTTCAATCGAAACGGAAAAGGGACTTCTGGGGTGTGTAGGCATGTAGGGTGGTGTGGGCCTTTCCAGAAGGTTCCTATGGAGATCTCTTCCTAAGAGACTTTTGTAAAAGGGCTACACAGGCCTACATGCCTACACACTCAAACGAAGAAGATAGATTGCTGATGTGGGATTAAGGGTAGTCGATGAGAAGCCGGTGTTGCCGCTTGGAAACGCGCATGTGGGATAGCGAGCAAGGCTGCCGGGCAGGCCGAGACCAGTTGGCCGGGTAGTCTACTGTTCCACGATCTGGTTGTTTCCGAGTAAACCAGTCACAATGGCTGAGGTGGAAGGGCGAATCACAGATTGTTCTCGCCGACTGACATTGAGGGCATCCACAAGATACGGCTTCCGCGCGGTTGCAACCACCTTCGAAAACGCAGTCTTGGTTCCGCCATAGTTCTGGCATTCCAGGTACTGATCCAGCTAGATCGCGCCCGGTTTTGTTGTGGCTTTCCTTTACGCTTACTCTAGAATGGGCGTGCGTGCGAACGCGAAGTGGGCGGTGGGGGCATCTTCCGCATGACCAGCCGGCCGTCAGGCCCGGACTTAGCCGTCGGCATCAATCTGGGCCACTACCGTATCGCCGAGAAGATCGGCGCCGGCGGCATGGGAGAAGTGTATCGCGCCCACGACGAACATCTGGCCAGGGATGTCGCCATCAAAGTTCTTCCTGCCGGCACGCTGAGCGACCCATCCGCACGCAGGCATTTCCGCAATGAAGCGCTGGCTCTTTCCAAGCTGAACCATCCCGGCATCGCGACCATTTATGACTTCGACACCCAGGACGGGGTGGACTTTCTGGTGATGGAATACATCCCCGGGATGACGCTGAGCGAGAAGCTGGCGGGGCGGCCGTTGGCAGAGAAGGAGGTTCTTGCGCTGGGGGTGCAACTGGCGGAAGCTCTGGCGGCGGCGCATGCCGGGGGGGTAGTGCATCGCGACGTGAAGCCGGGGAACCTGCGAGTGACCGGAGACGGACGGCTGAAGGTACTGGACTTCGGCTTGGCAAAGCTGCGGCTTCCGGTGGTGCCGAGTGCCGCGACGGAGAGTATTGACCAGACGCTGGCGATGACCGGGACTCTGCCGTACATGGCGCCGGAGCAGTTACTCGGCGAGGAGGCGGACGCTCGGACGGATATTCATTCGGCGGGGGCGGTGCTGTACGAAATGGCGACGGGACAGCGGCCGTTCGGCAAATTGGAGCGCGCACAGCTGATCACGGCGATCCTACGGCAAGCGCCGGTGCCGCCCGCGCAGCTCAACCCGCAGGTGCCGGCGGAGCTGGAGCGGCTCATCGGCAAGTGCCTGGAGAAGGACCCGGAAAACCGCTACCAGTCGGCGAAGGAACTGGCTGTGGATCTGCGGCGGCTGGGCATGCCGAGTTCGGTCACGGCTTCCTGGAGGGTGGTCGAGAGGCCGCGGTCAAGATTACGGAGGAAGGTCCTGCTGGGGCTGACGGGAGTGTTGGTGGTAGCGGCGTTGCTACTCGGGCTGAACGCCGTGAGCGGATGGCGAGAGCGGCTGTTGGGAAAGGAGGCTGGAGCTGCAATTCACTCGCTGGCGGTGTTGCCGCTGGCGAACCTCTCAGGCGATCCGGAGCAGGAGTACTTTGCCGACGGCATGACCGAGGAACTGATCACCGACCTGTCGAAAATCGGGTCACTGAAGGTGATATCGCGGACCTCGGTGATGCGGTACAAAGACGCTAGGAAGCCGCTGCGGGAGATCGGACGCGAACTGGGGGTGCAAGGGGTGATCGAAGGCTCGGTGCGGCGGGTGGGCGACCGGGTACGGATCACGGCGCAGTTGATTTACGCGCCGAGCGACACGCACCTGTGGGCGGAAAGCTACGATCGCGACTTGCACGACGTGCTTAAGTTACAGGGAGAGGTCGCGCAGGTCATCGCGAATGAGATCAACGCCAAGGTCACGCCCCAGGAGCAGGCCCGCTTGTCGGGCAAACGGCCAATCGACCCGGCAGCGTACCAAGCCTACCTCCAAGGCCGGTACTATTGGAATAAGCGTACGGAAGAGGACATCCAGAAGGCGATTGGCTATTTTCAGCAGGCGATCAATAAAGACCCGAATTACGCTCTAGCCTATGCCGGGCTGGCGGACTCGTACCTGGTACTGAGCCTCTACAGCAGCGCACCGTGGCAGGATACTTACCGGCAGGCAAAAGCGGCGGCCGTGAAAGCACTGGAGATTGATGACAACCTGGCCGAGGCCCATGCCACGCTCGCGTCGACCCGGGCCGGCGAACAGTGGGACCTAGCGGGGGCGCTGACCGAGCTTGCGCGCGCCATTCAACTAAACCCCAACTATGCGACAGGCCACCAATGGTACGCCGAATATTTAATCTGCTCGGGCGACGCCGAAAAGGCGATTACCCAGATTCGGCGGGCGCAGGAACTGGACCCACTCTCGCTGGTGATCAATTCGACTTACGGTTACATCCTGCTCCAGGCGCGCCGCTATGACGAGGCGCTGGCGCAAGCGCGGAAGACGCTGGGAATGGATGCGAATTTCTATCTCGGTCATCAGCTTCTGGCCGAGGCGTACGAACAGCGGGGCATGTTCGAGGAAGCCATCACCGAGCGCCAGACGGCAGCGACCCTGGCGGGCGAGAGCGCCGAACAAGCCGGGCGGCGAGCCTTGCTCCTGAGGAACGCCTACGCGAAGAAGAACGCAAAGGCGTACTGGCAAGAACGGCTGCAACTGGCGATGAAGGATGCGAAGCAATCAAGAGATCTTCCTTACGAGCTCACCGATTCATCTCCGTATCGGCTTGCGGTCTTGAATGCACGGGCGGGACGGAATGAAGCGGCCATTGGTCTGCTGCAAAAGGCCTTCAATGAACGCGATTACGGTCTTTACTACCTGAAGACCGCGCCGGCATTGGATGGGCTGCACTCAGACCCGCGCGTGGCAAGTTTGATGTTGCGAATTGGGGTCGCACAAAACCGGTAACCGGGAGAAAGGAGAAGCGACATGCCGCATAGAGGTCCGGGCAAGAAGAAGAAGCCCCCGAAGAAAAAAACACCGAAGAAGACGAAGAAGAAGTAGCAGCAGCAGGGGAGATTTTCAGAAGCTGGGGTCCAGACGTTGTCGCCATGGCTCGCAAGGCAGCCTAGGGGTAGAGGTCTGCCCATAGCAACGGATGACGTTGATGTTCTTGTCGCCTTTTCGGGGCGCGTGAGTATCCGCATCGCCCAGGAGTTAATCCAGACATTGTGCGGAGAGCAGACTAGTGGATAGCCACGCAAGATTGGTGCGGCTCACCCCAGACTTGGTGCGGGAGAGGGCCCGCAGCGATCGCGCGAGGTAACGGCGGGCGATGCGCGTGCATTGCGCGATGGCTCCGACGTCCTGAATGACCTGCGCGGCCCGGCGTAGATCGGAAGCGGTTGGCCCGCCGTTGGTCAAGACGTGCTTGAGGAATCTGCGATCTTCGCCGCGGCTCATGCGAAGAGCAAGAAGGATAGGCAACTTCAGCCGGGCATTCTTAAGGTCAGCGGCGAAGTTCTTACCTGTTTCCCGGGGATTCCGAATCACGTCGACAATATCGTCAGTAATGAACAACGCCATGCCGTAGTTGTAGCCGTAGGCAGCGAGGGCCCGAACCTCGGAGGCTGGTTTCCCCGCTAAGAACGCGCCGCAGCGGGCGAGGTTCGACATGAAATATCCAGCTCCCATCCCGATGACGCGGTAATACTTGGAGAGGGAAAGGCTTGTCCTCGCACTGTAATAAAGGTCCAAATACTGGCAGAGGTAGAGATCGCGGAGTATCTCATTCAGAATTTTCATCACCAGGCAGGGATGCTTGAATTGGCCACGGTCCAGTTCAGAGCCAAATGTCCTGAACGCAATGGACTGCATGAGTTCGGTGGCGATGATAGCGTAGTTAACGTTGTATTGCCGGTGGAAGGCCGGGCGTCCGAAACGCATGCTGCCGGCATCAAGAATGTCGTCGGTAATGATGGTGGATGATTGCAGCAGATGAACCGCGGCCGCCAGATTCTTGACGGTTGCGCTATCTTCCTCCTTCCTGCAGGCCGCATAGCGGAACAAGAAAGGGTAGTCCGAGGGCGTATGCTGGCGCAGGGCGAACAGCATCATTCGGCGCAGGTGACCGTCGCGCGGACTGAGGTTGTCAAGCACCAGTTTTTTCGAGAGAGACTCAACTTCCCGGAATTGAGCGCGAAAGCGTTGCTCGCAGATGTCCAAAACCGACCTCGATGAACGCCGGCGCCGGGGCGAACTGTGTAGAGCGGTCCACGACGGCAATAGGTTTGATTGTACTTGAGACGTGCTCCCAACTCCCGGATCGTTGGCGATACGGAAGCTATCCCAGCGGTCGCTTCGTCACTAATCGGGAATCGGGGTTGGATATTCCCCGGAGGATTAAAGGCTAAACACCGTCCTGCAAAGGAGGAACATCACCGCCCGTGCAGGGCAGCACATCGGTCACAGATTTGGCACATCCTGTGTGCTTTTGCTTTGCTAAGCGCGCCAGCAGAATGAGCGGCTTGCGCGGCCTGGAGTCGAAGACCTGTCGCATGGGAACGGCATCAGGCTTATCGCCAGAGAACATGCTTCCCGCCGCGAATTCGAGAGGAGCTGTACGATGAAGCTCCCGCCGCGGGTTTGGCATTTTCGAAATCCAGAACAATATCAGTCCTCGCAGGGTTATAAGAAGGACCTAGAAATTGTGACGGCTCAGTTGAGCATGTATTCCTACATGCTCGGACACTTGCAAGGGTACATGCCGCAGTCTGCCTTCGTTATTGCGCTCGATATTAAGGTCAAGACGAAAATAGATGAGAACGGTGGCAGGTGACCGCCCGTGAGCAATTTCAGGCGCATACTGTCATCAACCGTGACAATCAACACTCCAACTACGGAAGAACTCCTGAAGCGGGCCGAAGACCTGATGCGCCAAAATCTGGAATACTTGAAGGATTTTACCGCTGCCTTGGATCAACTTCGGCAGAGGCAGGCAGCGTTCCTCGCTGAACATCCGCCTTTCGGCTCTCGCTATTCATAGCCCGCGCACAGATCAGCTAATTGCCGCGAGTATTCAGTGGGCCGAGCGAATCATGGAGAGAATTGATAATGTGTATGGAGCAACTAAAAACTAAAATGGCTGATGAAATTCTTGATCCAGCGGAAGCCGTAGATCACTTCTTGAAGCGTCTGAATGACGAGGTATCCAATCAAATCAGACTGCTTCTTGAGGAGAAACATCTATACCAGAAGGTCAAGATCGATAGAATTGAAGAATTCCGAAGAGAGGCATTGCGGCGAGTTCCCAAAGAGGCTCGATGATCGGTAGCCTCCCGCATAGAGACGGAGCTGCAGCACCTTCTCTCCTTGACCAGCGGCGGCTTTCCGACGCGGGTAAGCATGGAGGGCGGTCCAAAATTAGTCCTATGTCTGAATCTTCCAATTGTCCGGTTGTTTTGCCACACCTGTAAACGGAAAGAACCATTCGGACCAGTGTGGTATCAGGATGCTACCAACGAAATGCTGAAGCTCCGTCGAGATGAAAAAATTGGGCGCAATTTTGATGTTTCCAACATTCGCCTCTACTTCTTCGCATATCAATGTCAATACTGCGAAGGTGCTCCCGAAGGATTTTTAGTGCGAAAGACGGGTTGGATGTTCTCTCTGGATGGTCGCTCCCCAATGGAGCACATAGAGCTACCCAAATACATTCCTGAGAACGAAGCAGGTCTGTTCCGAGACTCCATGATCGGTTGGTACGCAGGCAAAAAGCTCGCGGCGCTGTTCTACCTTCGCTGCTTCATCGAACAGTTCGCCCGCCGTCAGACGGCTATGACGAAAGCACGAAAGACTGGCGATGAGATCATGGATGCTTATGC
>Ga0209761_1003248_pt1 | contig 10737 bp, 7 predicted proteins | sample GraSoi013_1_40cm_4_FD_185818 | JGI IMG/M metagenome (GOLD analysis project Ga0209761, IMG submission 185818) | Grasslands soil microbial communities from the Angelo Coastal Reserve, California, USA - Sample 09_25_2013_1_40cm (SPAdes) (version 2) | ecosystem: Environmental > Terrestrial > Soil >... | reverse complement strand
TGTTCAACAAGTACTACGTGGACGAGCTCTACGACTTGGCCATCGTCGAGCCCGTCAAGCGCGTGGGGCTGCTCTGGGACTGGTTCGACCGCACCGTGATCGATGGAGTCGTACGCAGCGTGGGGCGCATGACCGAACTCGGCTCGGCGTTCAGTACGGCTTGCGAGAAATACGTCATCTATGGGTCGATCAACATCCTTGGGTACGGGAATCATCTGGCGGCATGGTCCTGGCGGAAACTCCAAAGCGGGAAGGTGCATCACTACGCCGCCATCCTTGTGGCGGGCTTGTTCATCCTGGTGCACCTGATCCTGATATGGTGGACTGGCTCAGGGTCTGTCGGCGCGGCACTCAAGTGAAGACGTTCTTCGTGAGTCGCGACTCCGAATAGGCCAAGTAATTAAGTAACTCAGTAATTGATAATTACGCACTTACTTATTTACTCAGTTACTATCTCCAACGGTTAACGATTAACGTTGAACGATGTTTGAAGAACTCACCTTCGGGTTCCCTATTCTGTCGCAATTGTTGTTCCTGCCCCTCGCAGGCGCGTTGGTCCTGTGGCTTCTGGAGGAGGAGGACCTCATCAAGAACGCGACGCTGGCCGTGGCGGCGGTGGAGCTGTTCCTGGCGATGATCCTGCTGGTACGCTTCGTACCGGACTCAGCCGCGATGCAATTCGCCGAACGCCTGCAGTGGATCCCGCCGCTCGGGATCAGCTATCACCTGGCGGTGGATGGGATCAGCGTGCTCTTTGTGGGCCTCACCGCTTTTCTGACGCTTCTGATCGTCCTCTACTCCTGGGACACGGTGCGATACCAGGTCAAAGAGTACTTCATCGCGCTGCTGGCGCTCGAGACCACCCTCATCGGCATCTTCGTGTCGATCGACCTGATCCTCTTTTTCGTCTTCTGGGAGCTGATGCTCATCCCGAGCTATTTCCTCATCAAGCTGTGGGGAAGCGGGGTGGACCGGCAGTACGCCGCGCTGAAATACGTGCTCTACACCTTGCTGGGGAGCGTGTTCATGCTGGTCGGCTTCGTGCTCTTGAACCTGAACTACCATGACTGGGCGCTCAGCCACCGTGTGGAGCCGTCCTACTCCTTCGATTTCCTGCAGCTCCTGACGACCCCGATTTCCGGGGACCGGCAGGTGATGATTTTCTGGCTCATCTTCCTGGGGCTGGCGTTCAAGGCGCCGATCTTCCCCTTTCACACCTGGTTGCCGGATGCGCTCATGGAAGGCCCGATCGGCATGGCGGTGGTGCTGGCCGGGATCAAGCTCGGGACCTACGGGTTCTTGCGGTTTAGCCTCCCGCTCTTGCCGGAGGCGTCGAAGAGCAAGGGCGTCGTGACGGTCGTGGTCACTCTGGCCTTGATCGCCATCGTGTACGGAGCGATCGTGGCGTTGATCCAGCCGGATCTGCGTCGCCTGCTGGCCTTCAGCAGCATCAGCCACCTCGGGTTCTGCGTCCTGGGTGTCTTCGCGCTGAACTTCCAGGGTCTCCAGGGCAGCTTGCTCACGATGATCAATCTGGGCTTCACCACCGCCGGCCTGTTCTTCCTGGCGGGGTTCTTGTACCTGAGGCGGCACAGCACCAACCTCTCGGCCTTCGGCGGGCTGGCCAGAAAAGTGCCGCTGCTGGCCACCTTCTTGCTGATCATCGGGCTGGCCTCGATCGGGCTGCCCGGCACCAACGGGTTCGTGGGAGAATTTCTGGTCTTGCTGGGCGCCTTTCAGGCGCACTGGTTGTACGGGTCGGTGGGAGTGCTGGGTGTGATTTTCGGGGCCGCATATTTTCTGTGGTATTACGAGCGCGCGATGTTCGGTCCCCTGACGAAGGGCGCAACCCAGGCGATAGCGGACCTGAACGGCCGTGAACTGATCATCGCGGTCTCGCTATGCGTGATGATCTTCTGGATCGGCCTCTATCCGGCGCCGTTTCTCCGGATCATGAACGGTTCGATCCAGGCGCTGGTGGAGCGGCTGGAACGCGGGACAGTGGTGGCGGCCGGAGCTGCTGAGGCGTCTCCAGTGCTCGCAGATCGCGCACGATGAAGCTGTGCTCGCTCGATGCGCGCAGTTGGAGACACCTCAGCAGCCCGGCTCCTCCCGCTTTTTTGGAGAATGGTGGGGTGAGGGAAGATTCCCCAAGTACGCATCACGCATGACTTATGGCTGAATACACGCTGCTGATCATTCTGTTCGCGCCCTTTGTGGGGGTGGTGGTCCTGATGTTCGTGCCGAATCGGCAGGCGTTACAGGTCCGCCTGGTGGCGGCGGCCGCAGCCGGTGTCTGCATGCTCGCGTCGTTCTACATGTTTTTCGCCTACGATCCCGCGAGAGGCGGGTTCCAGTTCGTCCAGCGGTTCGAATGGTCCAAGCAGCTCGGCATCGCGTTCTATCTCGGGGTGGATGGCATCGGGACCCCCTTGGTGCTGGCCTCGTCGATCCTCTTGTTCGCCGGGATCTTCATCTCCTGGCATATCAAGGACCGCACGAAGGAATTCTACATTTTCCTGCTGATCCTGGCGGCCGCCACGATCGGCGTCTTCATGTCGTTGGACATGTTCTTCCTGTATTTCTTCTACGAGATGTCGGTCATCCCGATGTATGTGCTGCTGGGCGTGTGGGGCAGCCACACCAAGGGGTATCTGGACATGACCGACCCCGAGGGACTGAAGAAACGCGACTCGGTCGGTTTCATCCTCAACTTCGCGGCGAACAGCAAGGAGTATGCCGCGATGAAGCTGACCCTGTTCCTCTCGGTGGGGGCCGTGGTCGCGTTGATGGGCATCCTGTTGATCTACAAGTTCTCGGGCCTTCACACCTTCGATATTCTGGTCCTGCGGGAGCAGGCCAGGTTCTCGGGCTCGCTGGCCACGATCATCTGGCTGCTGATCTTCTTCGGGTTTGCCTCGATCGCGCCGATCTGGCCGCTGCACTCCTGGTCGCCGGTGGGGCATGCCGCGGCGCCTGCTGCCACCAGTATGCTGCACGCCGGCGTGTTGATGAAGCTCGGACACTTCTCGATCATCCGAATCTGTTACGAGATCCTGCCGGAGACCACGCGCGAGCTGATGCCGATCGCGGCCGTGCTCTGCGTCTTCAACATCATCTACGGCGGCTTCGTGGCCTTCTACGCCAAGGACACCAAGTACGTAATCGGCTATTCCAGCTCCAGCCACATGGGCTATGTCTTCCTCGGGATGGCGGCGCTGGACTACATCAGTCTGACCGGGGCGGTCCTGTACATGTTCGCGCACGCGCTGGCGACCGGGATGCTGTTCGCCATGGCCGGCTGGGTCTATGACCAGACGCACTCGCGCCATATCCCGGAGTTGGGCGGGCTGGTCAATCGCATGCCCTTTGTCGCGGGCTGTTTCTTGGTCGCCTGCATGGCGTCGGTCGGCATGCCGGGCACGGTGAACTTCATCGCCGAAATCATGATTCTGGTCGGAAGCTGGGGCAAGTACCCGTTTCAGGTCATCGTGGCGGTGGTCGGGATCGTGCTGACCCTGGCCTATCTCTTCCGAATGATGCGGGGGCTGTTTTACGGTCCGATGGACGCGCAATACAGTCACGCCCATGATGCGGTCTCGATCGTGGACCGGCTCCCGCTGCTGCTCATGATCGGATGCAGCATCGTGTTCGGCATCTTCCCGGGGCATTTCTATGACGTGATCCGGTCTTCAGTGGATCCGTTGCTGGCGCGGATCGCCGTGGTGGCGCCGCTAGCCGCCGAGAACGGTGACGCGTTACGCGTGACGCGTGACGAGTTCACGAGGCGAGCAGATAACTTGTCACCTATCACTCGTCACGGGGCAAACGAATGACCTTTACCCTGACGCTCTCGGGAGCCGACCTGCTCCTGCTGCTGCCTGAGATGCTGTTAACCGTCTGGCTCTGCGTGGTCTTGACCGTGGACTTCGCGATGCCCCGGTTGCCCAAGGACCGTCTGGCGTATCTGAGCGTCGCGGGATTGGCGGGGGTGCTGGCGAACCTGGTCTGGTTTGACCGGGCCGGGATCGGTGGGACCCTGTTCGCCCACATGTTCGTGGTGGACCGGCTCGCGGTGTTCTTCAAGATCTTCATCGTGGGGAGCACCATCCTGGTCATCCTCGCCTCGGTCGACTATGTCCGGCGGTTCCGGTTTTTTAAGGGCGAGTATTATTTTCTGGTCCTGATGTCGGCTCTCGGCATGATGTTCATGGTCTCAGCCAACGATCTGCTGTCGGTGTTCATCACGCTGGAGTTCTCCACCTTCGGGTTCTACATTCTGGTGGCCTATCTGCGCGACGACGTCGCGTCGAACGAAGCCGGGCTCAAGTTTTTCATCCTGGGGGTATTTGCCGCCGGCCTGCTGGCCTACGGCATCAGCCTGGTGTACGGAGAGACCGGGAAGCTCGTGTTCTCGGACATCGCCTTAACCGCACCCACCCCCGGCCTGGTGATCGGGTTCGTGCTGATCTTCGCAGCCCTGGGTTTTAAGATCGGCGCCGTGCCGTTTCATTCCTGGATTCCCGACACCTATCATGGCGCGCCGACTCCGGTGACCGCCTTCCTGTCCATCGCGCCCAAAGGGGCCACGTTCGCCATCCTGATCCGGATGTTCTTCGTGTCGTTGGCCGCCTTCAAACCGGCCTGGGTGCTGTTGCTGGTCGGCGCTTCGATTCTGTCCATGACCTACGGCAACATCGTCGCGATCGCGCAGCGGAATATCAAGCGGCTCCTGGCCTATTCCGGCATCGCGCAGATCGGGAATATCCTCATCGGGCTCGCGGCCGGCACAAAGATGGGCGGCGATGCCATCCTGTTTTACCTGCTGACCTACCTGTTCGCCAACCTGGGGGCGTTCGCGATCGTGATCGCGGTCGGCAACCTGATTCGAAGCGATGAAATTGATGATTATAACGGCCTGAACCGGCGTTCCCCGTTCCTGGCCTTTGCCATGCTGGTCTTTCTGCTGTCGCTGGCCGGGGTCCCGCCGTTGGCCGGGTTCATCGGCAAGCTCTACATCTTCCTGGCGGCGATCAATGAGGGGCTCTACACACTGATCGCCGTCGGCCTGATCAACATCGTCATCTCGATGTACTACTACCTGGTCGTGGTGAAGAAAATGTACATCAACGAGCCGACGGATCCTTCTCCACTCACCATCTCGCCACCGATGAAGGTGGTGGTCTATGCCGGTCTGGCCGGGACGCTGATCCTGGGAATTTATCCGCAGCCCTTCATCAACTGGGCCGTGGCCGCGACCCTCATGTTCTCCAACCTGGCCGGCCCTGCTGCTGCCGCGCCGACCGTGGCCCTTCCGCTGGGTGGCTGAAGCCCAAGCGCATTCAAGACACTTGATCTTTTCAGAGCTTCAGGGCATCCTTGTGGCGGCCTGAAACAATCAACGATCAGGGGGAACCGAACTCTATAACCGGGAGGGAGCATAATGGGAGAGAGAGGCTACGGCCAAATCCTGGCAGAGGCCTTTGCGCGGGCCATTCCATGGGCGCTCGTGTTTTCAGTGACGGTTGTGTTTACCGCAAAGCTCCTCGTCGTCATGATCGCGCCGGAAATCAAGAGGGGAATCGAATACGGCGCGAATTCAGTCATCAACGCGACCGTGAACAAGGCGTTAGGCGATGACCTGTTCCCCAAGATCAAGCAAAACACGAAGGAGGCAATCGAGTATGCGGCTGTCAGGATGAACGGGACGCTGGGGAAGCCGTCCGCGAAAGGAAAATAGCGGGCGACGCGCTGCCTCCCCGATGCTGCTCCTGTTCGACCGGTAGGGGACCGGACGACGCGACGACGGCCGGTCCCTTCCGGAGAATCCTGTCCCGGGCCCTCCTCCTGCGTTGAGCGCCTCGAACAGATCCCTCCCTTTATCGCGTTTTCCTGTATTGAGAGCAGAATCCCGACTCAAAAGGAAGACCTCGATCGCTTTCGCCAATCGAAAGAGTTCGGCGGTCGCCTCTGTTCCTGAAATAATTTTGACAAGCCCCAATTAAATGCTAGGCTGAAGTCCGGGTCGATCAGCTCGCGTCATCCCGGCCGCATCCATATGGAAAGGCTAAAGAACTACCTTCTAAACAACTTCGAGCAGTTGTTTGTCCTGCTCATCCTGTGCGCGACCGTCCTGGTCAATTACTACATTCCCCAGAAGCTGGCGTTTCTGAATTTCTATTTCCTCCCGATCATCTTGGCGGGCTATTACCTCGGCCAGCGTAAAGCGGTCCTCGGCGCCGTTCTCTGCGCGTTGGTCATCTCCCTGTATGTCGTCCTGTCGCCCGAGTTGTTTCAAACCCCTCATTCCCGGCTCGACGTCTTCTTGAATCTGATGATCTGGGGAGGCTTTCTGATTATTTCCGGATCGGTCGTCGGCCGGCTCAAGGAAAAGCTGGATGAAAAAATCTCTTCAGCAGAAGTCATGAACAAGGAGCTGGAGCGACAGGAGAAGGAACTGCGGCGCACCAACGCGGCCTTGCAGGACGACAGCGTGAACCTGGAACAGAAAGTGCAGGAGCGGACGGAGGAATTAGAGCAGAGCAAACGCGCCGTGGAGGCGCTCAAGGCCAAGGTGGAGGAAGCCCTGTACGCGACCATGGACGCCTCAGTGGTCAAGCTGATGATCGAAGGGCGGCTGCGCAATGACAAGCGGAATGTGAGCGTGCTCTTCTCGGACCTCGCCGGGTTTACCACCTACTCGGAGGAGCAGCCTCCCGAGACGGTTATCCAGGAATTGAACCGCTATCTGGGAGAGATGGAGCCCATCCTGCTCGCCTTTCACGGTCATATCGACAAATACATGGGCGATGGCATCATGTGCGAGTTTGGAGCACCGTGGGACTTTGAGACTTATCGCCTCCTGGCGGTCTTGGCCGGCTTTAAAATGCAAGAGAAGGTGGCCTCGGCGAAGTATCCCTGGAAGATGCGGGTTGGTATCGGCTCGGGCTCCGCGATCACGGGGTTGACCGGATCCAAGCGCCAGAGTTACACCGCGATCGGCGACGTCGTGAACCTCGCCGCCAGGCTGGAAAAGGCCTGCCCGCTGGGCCGAGTGCTCATCGACCGACAGACCTATGAAGGGGTCCAGCAGTTCGTTGAAGTGCGGAGGCTGCGCGACCTGCCCGACAAGGATGTGAGCGACCTCGAGCGCGAGCGGCGGCTGGAGTCCCTGCACACCGACCTGGCCGCCCAACCGTCCAACCCAAAAATATTGTATGAGATCGGCCGGGTCCACCTGGAGCTCGATGAGGTGCAGGAAGCGTTCAGCTACCTTGAGCGCGCCTTGCAGTTGGGTCCACATGACAACGCCGTGAAGCTGGCCTACGCGGAAACCGGGATGAAGCTCAAAGGGATGGAAAAAATCAGTGTCAAGGGCAAACGCAACCGGATTGAGGCCTATGAGGTGACAGGACTGAAGGATCCGTTGAAGAACCGTGAGAAAATTCCAGAGCGAGTCTACGAGGAATACCACCAGGTGATGGATCTGATCCAGGTGTCTGACGACGTCCTGCTGCCCGTCGAAGCCATGGACGGCAGCATCGGGCATGGCAAGGTCGTGGCCCTTCTATCCTTTGCGGTGGCCACGATGTTGGGCATGTCGGAGTCAGACAAGCGGGAGCTGCTACTGGCCAGCTTTCTCGCCGACATTGGTAAGCAAATCGTGCCGTATCATCTGCTCAATCGGAAAGGCCGCCTTGCGACAGGCGAATTTGAAACGGTCAAGAAGCATGCGCTCGAAAGCGCCAAGATTCTGCGGACCATGGGGTATGACAGCGAAGCCCTGACTGAGACCGTGCTGCACAGCCACGAGAGTTATGACGGCTCGGGCTATCCGGACGGGCTTGCGGGCGAGAAGATTCCTATCGGCGCCCGCATCCTGGTCGTCATGGACGCCTATGACGCGCTCACGTCGTGGCGGCCCTATCGAGAACCTTGGGAACGCCATGCCGCCTTCGATGAAATCCGCCGCGGGGCAGCCAAGGGGATCTATGACCCCAAGGTTGTGCAAGCTCTGGGCAGCCTCCTCACCTGACCGAAACCGCGCCACACTCGATCGAAACCTTACCCTAGCCAGGAACGCTTCCCTCCCTGTAGTGTTTGGCTCTTCCGGACGAGCGGGGCTTGGAGGGCAGGTGGCCTCACGTGCTCGCGCGTCGCGCACACAGGATTGATCGTTCCGGGCAAGGGTGGATGGTGTGCCGGGTACCCGTTGCTTTTCAGATTGCAACGGGTGATGACGCGCGCAGTCTGAGGCCGCCTGCCCTCCTGCCCGCTAAGAGGAGAACATGCGGAGCCGCGACACCCGTATTCCTTCAAGTGCAACGGGTGATGACGCGCGCTATAGGGGATCAGCCAGGCCACCCCTGTCATGAGTCCGCGATGGCGACGACCCCTCCGCGCCTATTCCTTCTAGCCTCGGCGTGAGTCAGGAAGCAAGCGCGAGGCCGGCAGGGCGAGGGTGACGCGACCTTGCGGGGGAGCCCCGCTGATGTGCACAGCGGCAGCCCGCGTGAGGCCCGACCGCTTCGGGGTGTCGCACCAGGCCGAAGCGGATCGGAGAACCCCCACCATGTGGGGGATGGGGGGAGCCGGAGCCGGGCCGCCGGTCGTTACAGCAGCGCGGCGAGCCTGCACGGAGCGGAGTGCCTCGCCCTGACGGACTGGACATGATCCACAAGGTTTCCGGAAGAGCCTAATTTTGTTTGATTTGCCGGCGAGATACGCGCCGTCCCTCTGCTCACGTTTCTTCTGATTGATGAGCACGCGCGAGGGGAATACAATAGGCCGCACTCGCGAGGTCGGAAGGAACCCTTTGTATATATCCCATTGCACCCATCGGATCACAGGGTGGAGGAGGTGGCGATGGCTGAAATGATTCGAACGGCCCAATACTTTAAGATGCAGGTGCCGGATAAGCCCGGTGAAGGGGCCAAGAGGCTCGCTCTCCTGCGGGACGCCGGGGTGAATCTCCTTGCCTATTCCGGGTTCCCCCGCAATCGGCGGGCCCAGCTCGACTTAGTACCGGTTGATGCAATGGCGTTCACGCATGCTTTCTTGCGGAGGGAGACGACCGGCGTGGTGCCGCGGCGGACCTGACGGCCAAGTTGGCCGAGGCAAAGATTAATATTACGGCCATGGAAGCCGTCTGCGCGGGGCAGGGTCGCTACGGAGCCATCTTTTGGGTGAAACCCCGTGACGTGAAGAAGGCGGTGAAGGCCCTCGGTCTCGGGTGAGCAGCCAGTCCGTGCGCGTTGTCGTGACGGGGGGAACGGGATTCATCGGCCGGCCGCTCTGTCAGAGGCTGGTTTCGCTCGGGCATACGGTGACGGTGCTCACGCGCGATCCCGCCGCGGCTCGGGCTCGCCTTGATCCACCCGTTTCGCTGATCGGCTGGGAGGGCTTTCGTGGGCCGACGGACGGGTTGCTGGCAGCCTTGGGCGACAGTGATGTGATCATCAACCTGGCCGGCGCCCCGATTGCGGCCGGCCGCTGGACTGCCCAGGCCAAGGCCCGCCTGCGGAACAGTCGGGAAGGGACCACCTCAGCGCTGGTGGCGGCCTTGTCCAAGCTGCGAGCACGACCGGTGCTGCTGATCAGCGCGTCCGCGATCGGGTATTATGGGCCTCGACAGGACGAAGCGCTGACCGAAGAGTCTCCCTCCGGCAGCGGGTTTCTGGCGAGCCTCTGCCGGGAATGGGAAGCGGCGGCGCGCGCGGCGGAGCGCCTCGGCGTCCGCGTGGTGCTCCCCCGAATCGGCGTGGTCCTGGGACGGCACGGCGGCGCCCTGGCTAAGATGCTTCCCGCGTTCCGGTTAGGGCTCGGCGGACCGGTGGGCAGCGGGGCTCAGTGGATGTCCTGGATTCACCTGGACGATCTAATCGAGTTGCTGTTGTTCCTCCTCAACGAAGCGGCGGGCGGACCGGTGAATGCGACCGCGCCGCATCCGGTCACGAACCGGGAGTTCGCCCGCACCCTCGGCCGGATGCTCAGGCGACCGGCCTGGGCCCGTGTGCCGGCTCCGGTGCTCCGGATCCTTTTTGGTGAAATGGCGGAGGAGTTGCTGCTGACCGGGCAGCGGGTTCTGCCCCATCGTGCCGAGGCGATGGGATTTCGCTTTCGGTATCCCACCTTACCCGAGGCCTTGCATGCCATTCTGCCCTAGGCTCGTCTCCTGGGTCGGGTTGGGACTTTCAGGAGGTCTCCTGATCGCCACCCTCGGCTCGGCCTCCGCGCAAGAGGTGGTGTGGGACCACCTGACGGAGGGGTTGGCCGTGACGGTCTGGGAGCCGGGCCCACAGTGCCAGGATGAGGTTCCCCTCTTGTACCTGGTTCGCGTGGATCCGGAACGGTACAGGTTTTCCGCGTACCATTTTCGCGACGAAGGGCTGTCTGCACCGCTGACGATTCAAGAATGGCAACAGCGGACAGGAGCCAGCGTGCTGTTCAACGCCGGCCTGTTCCAGGATGATTATTCGTATCTGGGCCTGCTCTTCAAGGGCGGGCGGTCCTTGGGGACGAAGCGGCACCCCCACTGGCAAGGCCTGTTTGTGGCCGAACCGGTTGCGCCAGGTGTGCGAAAGGCCCGCGTCCTGGATCTCGCGGTGGATGCGTTCGCGGTGGACGCTCCTCCCTACCGCGAGGCGGCACAGTTGCTCATGTTATTGGATCGGCACGGGAAAGCCCGAGTCCGTCTGACCGGGAAGCGGGCGCATCAGACTGTGGTGGGAGAGGATC
>Ga0209761_1003246_pt1 | contig 10742 bp, 11 predicted proteins | sample GraSoi013_1_40cm_4_FD_185818 | JGI IMG/M metagenome (GOLD analysis project Ga0209761, IMG submission 185818) | Grasslands soil microbial communities from the Angelo Coastal Reserve, California, USA - Sample 09_25_2013_1_40cm (SPAdes) (version 2) | ecosystem: Environmental > Terrestrial > Soil >... | reverse complement strand
TGCTGTACGTCGTGTACCTGATCGCGCCGCTCCAGGTGGCGCTGTACCTGGGCCAGACCGAGGCATGGCAGGCCCTGCTCGTGAATCTCACCGGCTTCGGACTCGCGACCGCCGTCCGGGTCAGCCAGGGCACGCCGGGCTGGACCTGGAGCGGGTTCGCGCAGGAGACGCTAATTCTAGGGTTCGTGAGCGCGACGCTTGTGCCGACGTTGGGGAGGTTCGTCACCCGGCTGCAGACCGCCAGAGGCGCGCTGGCGCAAGTGGAGGGCGGCGACCTCACGGCGCAGGTGCAAGACGACGAGCTGGACGAGCTGGGATACCTCGGCGCGAGCGTGAACCGGACGACCGGCGCGATCGCCGGGGTGGTGCGACAGGTTCAGAGCCAGTCTCACGACCTCGCCGCCATGGCCCAGCAGCTCGCCGCGTCCGCCCAGGAGCTGCAGGCCGCGTCCCACGAAATCTCCAAAGAAGCGGAACGGCTTACAGAAGGCACGTCGCGCCAGCGGCAGCTCATTGGGCACGGGCGCGACGACTCGGAGGCCGCGGCCGACGTCGCGGCGCAGCTGCACGCGCGGGCGCAAGAGGCCGAGCGCCAGATCGCCGGCGTGGCGCAGCAGGCGCAGCGCCATGGCCAGGAGATCGCGCGGGCGAGCGAGCTGCTCGTGACGCTCGTCGACCACCTCGACCAGGTATCCCGCGCGGCCGGCACCCTGGAGCTCGGCTCGCGCGAGATCGGCAAGCTGGTGGATGCGATCACGCGCATCGCCAGCCAGACCGACCTGCTCGCCCTGAATGCGGCGATCGAGGCGGCGCGCGCGGGCCAGCACGGCCTGGGATTCCGGGTAGTGGCGGACGAGGTGCGCAAGCTGGCCGAGCAGAGCTCCCGCTCGGCGGAGGAGGTGCGAGCCCGGGTGCGCCAGACGCAGGACCAGATCGGCCAAGTGATCGCGGCCATGGACGAGGGGCGCCGCACGGCCCAGGGCGTGGGCGCCGTGTCCACGGCGGCCCGGCAGGCGCTGGACGCCATCTTCGGCGACCTGAACGCCACCGTGAAGTTCGCCAGCGCGTTCGCCGGCGAGACCGAAGGACAGACGCAGCGGATCCGCGAGGTGGTGAAGCGGATGGAAGAAGTCGCGGGGATCGCCGAGACGGCGGCCCAGGGCGCCGAGCAGACCTCGGCGGCGACGCAACAGCAGATCGCCTCGCTGGGCGAGCTCACCACGACCTCGCAGCACCTCTCGGTCGCGGCGGCCAAGCTGTCGGAGACGATTCAGCGGTTCAACGTGAACGGAAAAGCGTAGGCGGAACCTCAGAGCCGCCGCCGGAGTTCTCAGCAAGGTGCGGTAACTTGAGACTCCGAGGAGCAATCATGTCGATTCGACCGATAAAGCGAATCCTGCAGTCGCAGCCGACCATCGAGGGCGCCGGGGTGCGGTTGCGCCGCGCGTTCGGCTTCGGTGACACTAAAGAGTTCGACCCGTTCCTGCTGTTCGACGACTTTCGCAACGAGAACCCCGAGGACTATCTCGCGGGGTTCCCCTGGCACCCGCATCGCGGCATCGAAACCATCACCTACGTCCTCGCCGGGACGGTGAACCACGGTGACAGCCTCGGAAATAAGGGCGCCCTGGGGGCCGGTGACGTACAGTGGATGACCGCCGGCAGCGGGATCCTCCACCAGGAGATGCCGAAGGGCGACCCACAGGGGCGGATGCACGGCTTCCAGCTCTGGGCCAACCTGCCGTCTTCCCTGAAGATGACCCGGCCGCGCTACCAGGACATCTCGGGCGGCGACATCCCCGAGGTGACGGATGACGACGGCACGCGCGTCCGGGTGATTTGCGGGAGCTTCTGGGGGAAAACGGGCCCGGTCGAGGGAGTGGCGGCGGATCCGCGCTATCTCGACGTGTGGGTCCCGCCGGGCAAGCGCAAGTCGCTGCCGGTCGAGACGTCCGGGCACGCGTTTGCCTATGTGTTCGCGGGCGGCGGCACGTTCCGCGACGCCTCGGAGCCGGGCGCCGTCCGCACCGAGCAGGTCGGACCTGTGGTGACCGGCGGGAATCCGGGCCAAGGAGAGGTGCAAAACCGGTCGCTGGTGTTGTTCGACAGCGGCGACGCGGTGACGGTCCAAGCCGGCGACGCCGGTATCCGGTTTCTGCTCGTATCGGGGAAGCCGATCGAGGAACCGGTGGCGTGGTATGGCCCCATCGTGATGAACACGCCGGACGAGCTGCGGCGGGCGTACGCCGAGCTGCAGGACGGCACCTTCATCAAGCAACGGTAGGGTCAACCGGCGTGCCGGCAAAACGCCCTACCCTGCTCGCTGCCGCTGTGGGCGCGCGCGACCACGTTCGGGGATCTGCCGATGCGCCCGTTACCCTCGTCGAGTACGCTGACTTCGAGTGTCCGTTCTGCGGGCGCTGGTTCCCCGAGCTGCAGCGTGTGCTGAAAGACCTGGAGCCGCGCGTTCGCTTTGTATTTCGGCACTTTCCCATCAGCGAGCAGCACCCCCACGCCGAGTCCGCGGCCGAGGTGGCCGAGGCGGCGGCTGCGCAGGGGAAGTTTTGGGAGATGCACGATCTGCTATTCCAGCGGCAGGCTGCGCTAGACGCCGGCCATCTGCTCGCGTACGTTCGCGAGCTGGGACTGGATGCCGTGCGCGTGGAGCGCGAGCTGGAGCGGGAGGTGTATCGCGCGCGCGTGCGGGACGACATTGAAAGCGGATTGCTGAGCGGCGTGAGCGGCACGCCGATGTTCTTCATCAACGGCCGACGCCACGAAGAGCCGGGCGACGCCCGGACCCTGCGGGCGGCGCTGCTCCGGGCAACCTAGCGCCACGAACCCTCGATCAACCTGTCACACAGAGGAGTAGCACCATGGCTCACGAAACCATGAACGACCTGCCCGAGAATGTTCGCAGCCAGGTGAGCGATCTGCTCAACAACCGGCTGGCAGAGGCGATCGACCTCCAGACGCAAACGAAGCAGGCGCACTGGAACGTAAAGGGCCCGAACTTCATCGCCCTGCACAAGCTGTTCGACGAGATCGACGAAGCAGTGGAGGAGTACGTGGACCTGCTGGCGGAGCGCGTCGTTCAGCTCGGCGGTACGGCCGAGGGAACCGCGCGGATCGTGGCCGAGCGCTCCGAGCTGCCGGAGTATCCGCTCACGATTTCCACGGGTGAGGAGCACGTGTGGGCGCTGTCATCGGCCCTGTCCAATTTCGGCGAGCGGATCCGCCGGGCCATCGACCAGACGGCGGATCTCGGCGACATCGACTCGTCGGATATTTGCACGGAGATCTCGCGCGGCACCGACAAGTGGCTGTGGTTCGTGGAAGCGCACGCCGAGGGAGCGGTCAGGGCGCACCTGAAGGACTGACCGCGCCCTGCAGCTCGGCCGCGCAGCGATCCGCCTCCCGCACGATCTCTTCGACCGGCGCGGTGAGGAGCTCGTGGCCGAGCACCACCGGCTTTCCATCCACGAACACATCGCGCACGTCGCTGGCGCGCGCGGTGTACACCACCAGCGACACGGGATCGCCGATCGCGGGGTGGAGGTGCGGCTCGCGCAGGTCGAGCACGACCAGGTCGGCGCGCTTGCCGGGTGCGATAGAGCCGATCTCGTCCTCGAGGCCGAGCGCGCGGGCGCCGCCCAGCGTGGCAAGCTCCAGCACCCGGCCGGCGGGCAGCGCGTCGGCGCCGAGCCGCGGCTTCTGGATCAAGGCGGCGAGCCGCATTTCGCTGAACACATCGAGCCGGTTGTTGCAGGGCGCGCCGTCGGCCCCGATCGCCACGCGACACCCGGCTGCGAGAAGCTCCGGAATCTTGGCCACCCCACTCGCGAGCTTCAGGTTGGACGAGGGGCAGTGCACCACCGTGGTTCCCTGGCGCGCCAGACGCGCCGTCTCGTGCGCGTCCACCCACACGCAGTGGGCCAGCGCCGCGCGCGGGCCCGCGATGCCGACTGAGTCCAGGTAGGCGATCTCCTCGATTCCCGTGGTACGCAGCACCGTCTCGCGCTCCACGATCGTCTCGGCGGCATGCGTGTGCAGCTGGGCGTCGAACCGCTCGGCCAGGTCGCTCGCGGCCCGGAGCAGCGGTCCCGAGCAGCTGGGCACGAAACGCGGGGCAAAGCACACCTGCAGCCGGCCGCCGGCGCGCGCCCCGTTGTGCCACCGCTGGGCCAACGACTCGGCTTCCGCCAGCGCGTTGTCGGTCGATTCGGCCAGCTCGAGCGGCGCACCCTCGGGATGCGCGTCCATGAGGCATTTCCCTACGGCGGCCCGGATGCCGATCCGCTCGAGCGCCCGGAACGCCGCGTCGGTGTGCCGCACCGTCTCCATGTCGAGGATGGCGGTGGTGCCGCCCAGCAGCAGTTCCGCGGCGCCGAGCATGGCGGACCAGTGGACCGTTTCTTCGGTGTGGGCGGCCTCGAGCGGCCAGATGCGGCGCACCAGCCAGTCCTCGAGCCGCAGGTCGTCGGCGAGCCCGCGGAACAGCGTTTGACAGAGATGGATGTGAGCCTGGATGAGACCGGGGATGATCAGGCAGCCGCTGCAATCCCGCACCGACACGGGCGTGGGTTTGCGGTCCGCCCGTCCGGCCGTCAGGCCGACCGCCTGAATCCTTCCGTCCCGCACGGTGACATCCGCCCGTTCGACTCGCCACTCGCCGTCGTGCAGCAGCACATCGCCGCCGGCGAGGAGCAGGTCGGGTGTTTCGGCGTGTGACGGCACGGCGTCAGGTCGCGACGCGCGGCTGGGCGCTGGTCGTGTCGTCCGGCAGGTCGAAGTAGACGCGCAGCTCTTCCAGCAGGTCGTCCTCCGAGTACACGCCCGTCAGGATGCGCTCCGGTCCGCCGGGATCGATCAGCAGGTACCCGTAGGGATAGTCGAGGCCCGACAAGAGGACGGCACGGCGCGTGTGGTTGGGGAGCTCGACGTAGACGGTTTCGGCGTTGGTGGCGAGCAGCTTGATCCCGCCCGCTTCCAGCGCGGGTGCGATCTGCTCGGTGTAATACTTCAGGTCGTCGAAGGTGTCGGCGCGCTCCTCCGCGGCCATGGTGTCCGCCGCGCGCAGCCAGAACAGGACCACGCTCGGCTCCACGACCACGCGCGGGACGAGGAGGGAGCCGTTGGTCGAGTCTTGTGGCCCGATCCGCGCAAATTCCAGGGAGTCGCTTTTCTGCGCCATCCTGTCGAGCGGCCGGGTGCGGCACGCGGCCACGCACAGAAGCGCTACCAGCGCGCCGATTCGCATGGGTGGGAATATATTCGACCAATGGGAGCGGCGGAGTCGGTCGTGTTCAGGACCACGGCCCTAGCGGGGCTGCGGGAGTCGCAGTCTGATCTTTGTTAGGCGGCGCCGTGAAGCACGTTCTCAAATGGGGTAAGGAGGCCTTCGTCGCCTCCGCAGTGAGCTTTCTCGTGATCGCTCACATGCAGCCTCAATCTCCCCAACTTGAGAAGCCAGAAATCGGGCTCTTCTTAGCGAGCATCGTGACCCTTCCCTTCGCCGCCGTGACTGTATGGCGAGAGTCTGATCGGGCTTCGCGGCGGAACTGGATCATTCTCATTCTCCTATGCCTTCTCCTCATTGGAGCCGCAACGGTGTGGCACCGACCGTTATGAGGCGCCGCCTAACATGCCCTTGAAGCTGCCGGGCGCTCGGGGCGAAGAATTGCGTTCCCTCGCCTGCGGGCTCGACCGGCGGCTCAGCTACCTTGCGCCCACCTGCACTGCGCCCGCAGCTTAAGCGCGATCCGTTAGGCGCCACGAACATCGATGCGCACTCATTACCTGGTTCTTGCGAGCCTGCTCGCCCCCGCCATCGGGCTGGCGCAGGTTCCGCTGCCTACTCTCGTAAAGGCGGGGCTCGACTCCTTGCGCGTGGGCCATTGCGAAGCAGCGCTGAAAGTGTGGACGTCGTCCTGGACGTCACCGGACGACCTTGCTAAGCGTCAAACCCTCATTGACAGCTGCGGGATGGTCGCTCGTATGGGCACCCCCTACGGCTATGACATCGTCCGGGCCGCCGCTATCGGGCCAAATGTGCTACGCGTTTATGCGGTGTTGCGATACGAGACCCAGCCCATCTACTTCCTCGTCGTGGCCTACCGGCCTTCCGACCACTGGAAAATCATGGGTGTGTTTTGGAACACCAACCCCGACAAGCTGCCGCCGACCCCTACATTCTCTCGCGACACTGCGGGGTCGTGACGCCTAACCCGCGCTTGAAGCTGGCGGGCGGTGATCGCTCTAAGGGGAACAGAGTGCTGTCAGTAGTCGCGCACGAACTATCGTTCCATCGCGCCCTGTGGGCGAGTCGCCCGCAGCTTAAGCGCGATCCGTTAGGGCGCAGCACTCAAACGTCCCGCGCACAGGAGGCTACGTGAAGGTTTCCGTTGGATTTCGTCTGGTGATCGGCGCCATGAGCTTCTCGCCCAGCTTGCCAGCCCAGGCGACGGGCGGCGTATCGCTGAACGAGACTGCACTCTATTCTCTGTATGCCAAGCGGCACGCCGCGACCCTTACGTTCGCGAATCTCGCCATCACGCGCGCTGCGGATGGCGAGGTTCGGAAAGCCGCCGAGAACCTCGCGCGCGCCCATCGTGACGCGCGGGAGAAACTGGAACGGATCGCGACCGAGCGGCATCTCACGCTCGCGCTGCCTGAGCACGATACTTCGACCGTTCTCCTCGAGCAGGCGCGCACTAGCCTGGATGGCAAGGCCGGCCGCGCATTCGATTCGACGTGGGTAAACGTGGCGCACGACTGGCTTTCCACCCTTATCCTCGACAACAATCGAGTGGTGAAGCCACAAATTGCACCGGAGCTGCAGCCCGTCGCCCAAGAGCACACGACATGGTTGTTCCATCAGTCCGCCGAGCTGGACAAACTGCGCAAGAAGTTCAAGTAGGATGCTGCGATGCCAGTGACGACCGTGCGAGCGAAGTTGAGGGCTTCACTCTCGAAAAAGCTCGTTCCGGTGTTGATTGCCAAAGGGTTTCGCGGTCCGTCGGATCTGGAGGGGAACAGCTTAGTCCACGAGTACAGGCGGTCTACCGACCAAGGCACGCAAGTTCTCGAGATTCAGTTCGAGAAGCGCCAGCTTCCAAGGTTCGTGATCAATCTCTATGTCGAACCGCTAGGCGGCGTGAAAGCTCTTATGCGGAAAGGCGGCACCATCATGTCCGGAAGGCTGAAGGCTCGGATGGGTGCTACAACCCGTTCGTGGTTTCGCGCTGACCGTTCTTGGTGGGAAGCGATGATCCTTGGGCGACGCGGCACGCTAGAGAATGAGGCCGTTGATTTGTGTCTGTCGTTGCTTCCAGAGGTGGAGGGGTGGTGGGCCACCCGGCGTTCCTCTTCGCACATTTCTTCATTGCCGGTGTCCTATGTCGCAGAGAATACCGCTGGCAGCTAACAGCCGGTTCTTGTCGGACGCGTGTACTGCAATTCGTCTTGGCATGCGTGCTGTGGTTCTTCCTACTCGGTTGGATCATTCACCTTTGGTCGATCTTGGACGCAGCCTTGTGGAAACCCAAGGAGCAACCGGTTTCCTAACGCCTGTGGGTCGCCCGCACCCTAGGCGCGGACTGTAGGCAGCCGCTCAGATGGCTACTGCCGTCCAGCCCCTGCTCGTGTTGTCGGACGAGCGCATTGAAGACGAGGTGCGCCGCGCCACTTTCATCGGTGCTGGCGCTGCTCACGACCGCCGCAAGACAGCCCGCCTCGTCGCGCTATGCGTCAGCGACTACCTCATCGGCCTCGTGGCCATCGGCCTTAGCTTGCGCATTGTCGGCAGTGACCAAGCTCAAGTGCTCTTCTTTTTCGGTGTGCTTCGGGCACTGGGGTGGCCGGCGTGGAGAGTGATTCTGTCAGTGTGGCTGGAGCACAACGGATGAAGAAGCGGCGATAACCACCGTTAGGAGGGTTCGTCTGGACCCCCTCCCGCGAGCGACATGACCAGCTTCATGGAGTAGAACAGCGCCCGCCCACCCAGGCTTTCGATCTCCTGATGGTCCTCTTTAGCGATCAGACCCATCGCGTATCCCATGTCGAGGTAATAGGAGATCTCGGATAGCGCCGAGAGCGTGCGATCCACGCACGCCGCGAACATGCGGCGATTCCGGAACCCCGACCCGCGCGCGATGCGACTCGAGGCACACAACGCCGCTGCCCACAGGTGCCCCGCGAGTGTCGCGTCCCGTTCCTCGAGCTTCTCCGCCAGGCGATGCACCGCCAGCGTGAGCTGATGGCAGGATTTGAACGCGTCCAACTCCTGGTAGGCTGACACGCCTCAAGGATGTGCGGGGAGACCTCCGGCAGATAACCGGATTATCGCAGGCCGTACCGAAAAAACGCGAACAGGACGGCGCTCCTTTGTTCGTTCTCGGGTAAACCCGCGGCTCGGCAGTGCCCGTAAACGGGCGCGCGCGAGTCGAGTTGTCACGCCGGTTTACCGGCAATGCCGAGTCGCGGCTCTCAGCCGCGGACTCATCGGATCGTGCGACGGTCTGTGCGAACCTCAAGCTGACGGTCGCACCCGCACGGTGAGCCGGGCCTCCCCAGCTCGTATCGGCCAGCGGGGCGTGTACGAGTACCCCTGCACCGTTTCCTCGAAGCCGCGCTCCGACCGCGATACGGTCGCGATCGGAAACCTCCACACTTCGGCCCCCGGCGTGAGATCGAGCTGCACCTCGGGCGAAACCGAGATCTCTGGGCAGAAGAAAGCATCCGGCGGGAACGCCTTGGGATCCCAGCGGTAGCGGACGGTCAGCTCGCCGGCCTGATCGAGCCTGATGCGCTTCTCGAGCAAACCTGCCGGCGAGGGGCCAGGGTGGAGCACGACCTCCACCGCCTGCGCCGACTGCTCGAGAGTCGTATGGAACACCCTGCCCGCCCAGCAGGCGACCGAATCGAAGACCCCACTCGTATAGCGATCGAGCGTCACGTCGGCCGCGAGGACGCGGTCCACGAACAGCGCACGGTCAGCCTGGTCGATCGGCGGCAGACGCTGCAGGCGGGCGGCAGCCTCGATGTCGTGGATGCTGGGCGCGCCATCCTTCGCGTGGGTCGCTTCCCCGTGGCCAGGCCGATCGGCGGGCGGAAAGTGATACGGCTCGCGCCGCCGCGTCAGCACGTCCGCATAGTTGACTCCCCGCTCGAATACCGTGTATTCCTCGATCACGCCACCGCGCCGCGGGCTCACGAGCGCCGAGCAGGCCGCTGAGTGGATCCACAGCTCCTCGGCGCCGTCGGCGTCGAGATCGAGCGTTTCCACGGCCAGCCCCTCGCCGCGGCGCAGCTCGCCCTCGGCGAGCGCCAGGTTGCGCCAGATCGCGGCCCGCAGGTGCGGCAGGTAGAGTCCCCCGAACACCCCATGCCAGTAAGCGTCGTTGCACTGGGCGCGCCCGATGGCGCGCCGCGCGGCGGGCGGGTCCCCACGCTCGCGGCACAGCGCGGACAGGGCCAGCATTTTCTTGTGCATGCGGTTCGCCTCGGGGTACTTCACGAGGAAGTTTCGCCAATGGCCGCCGCGTAGGAACGCGCCGTCGGGCCCCGCGACCCGCTCCTCGCCCAGGTCGCGCTCCAACGCGGCCAGTCGCACGACGGCGTGCGCCGGCAGCGCCCAGGCCTCCATTTCGCGGTACGACGCGGTCGGGAGATAGGCGAGCCCGGCGCTCGCCACCTCGCGCAGCGCCGTGCCCGGCGTGGTGAGGCGGACTTCGCCCGCCGCCACGAGCGCCGCAATGGCGTCGCAGAATTGCGTAAGCCAGCCGCGCGTGTATACCCAGTCCTTGGTTCCGGGCCAGCCGCCGAACTTCTCCCCGTCGTCCACGAACAGGGCGAGCGGACGGCCCGCCTGCCGCAGCTCGCGGAGATACGCGGCGATCTCCGCCGGCGGCCTGAAGGGAATGAGATAGCGGAGTCGCTCGTCGATGGGAAACAACGCGACGCGCTTGCCGCCGCTCTCGGTCAGAAACGGCGCGTGCAGCCGGTCCCGCTCGAATCCGCTCACCAGAAAGTGGCGGTCGTCCACGAGCAGGTACCGCACGCCCGCATCCGCCAGGTCGCCCGCCAGATCGGGCTCCCACACCCGCTCCGTGAGCCACAGGCCCGTCGCTTCGACGCCGAAGCGACGCTTGATCGCTTCACGCATCCAGCCGATCTGCTCGAGTCGATCCGGACGCATCAGCGACGCGAGCACCGGCTCGTAGAATCCCGCTAGCAGCAGCTCGACGTGCCCGTCCGCCGCCAGGCGACCGATCGAATCGAGGTAGGCGCCAGCGTGCGCCTCGAGCCATTCGAGCAACGGTCCCGAGATGTGCAGCGCGAACGGCAGGAACCGCTGTGCGGTGAGCCGCTCCACGAGGGGCAGGTACACGTCCCGCAGGTGGTCCTCGAAGACGTGGTCGAAATTCCCCACCGGCTGGTGGAAGTGCACGCCGAACACGAACCGGACCGGATCCATCAGATGGGCACACCGCGGGCCGGCGCCGCTTTCACGCCTTGCAGATACAGCTCCCGCCCGGTCGCGACCGCCGGATCGTTGCTCGGCGCCAGGGCGAGGCGCTCCAGCAGACCCGCTTCGAGTCGGGCGGCGTCGGTCCCGGCGAGCTCGATCGCGCGCGCCGCCGAGCGCAGCACGATCAGCGACTCGAGCCCGGCGATGTCATCGAAGAACCAGCCACAGGAGGTGAACATGCGCAGCGCGTGGCGCTCGAGCTCGAGCAGCT
>Ga0209761_1003244_pt1 | contig 10745 bp, 11 predicted proteins | sample GraSoi013_1_40cm_4_FD_185818 | JGI IMG/M metagenome (GOLD analysis project Ga0209761, IMG submission 185818) | Grasslands soil microbial communities from the Angelo Coastal Reserve, California, USA - Sample 09_25_2013_1_40cm (SPAdes) (version 2) | ecosystem: Environmental > Terrestrial > Soil >... | reverse complement strand
CTGCCCCTGCGTCTGGAACGCCACGGCAGGGCGGATCATCCCGAAGTAGTTGCCGAGGTGCGGCGGTCCGGAGGGCTGGATCCCCGAGACAATGCGGATCGAGGTCGCCGGGCCCGGCTGGTCAGGCATCCCTGATCGTGAGCGCGGCAGCGGCGACACACACTGCCGCTCCGGAAAACAGCATGACCGCTCCTCCAAGCGCCTGATCCGCGAGCGGGCTGAATCCCCAAGCGCTCGTTGTGGCCATATAGTGGCGGTAATACGGCGTGCCGGCGAACGCGAGCAGTGCGCCGAGGACAGCCGACTGGGTCCCTCCTGCGAGGAGGTAGAGGGCGCGCGACGCCCCGCTACACAAAACGGGGAACGGCCCGCCCGTGCGCATGAGCGGTCGCCAGTACACCAAGTACGCTCCTAGGAGTGAGAGGTGTTCGAGCCGGTGAACGGGCTCGCGAGCAAGAGCGAGGTCATATGCCGTGGGCGCGTGCCAGAGCCACAGGACGGCGGTGGAGCAGCTCAAGGCGACGAGAGGCCGCGTGAGCGGACGGACGAGCCAGCCGACAAGGGCGGGCAGAGCGCGTGGCGTCAGGAACGCTATCGCCCCCGTTAGGAAGAGCGGCGGCGCTGCGAAGATGAACAACTCGTGCTGCACCATATGGACCCAAAACAGTTCGTCGTCCAGCGCCGCGAGGGGCGAGAGTAAGGCCACGGCAACCACTGCCAGTCCGGCGAGCCATGCGACCAGGTGTCGCCAGCCGGCCCGCCTCGTGCCGGCGTGCCCGCGCTGCCGGACCCAGAAGGCACTGTAGCAGAGCGCCGCGGCTACAAGGATCGCAGCGACCTCGGGCTGCCAATGCCACGGGCCTGCTAGCTGAGCCCACACGCCGGCCTGTCCGAGTTCAGACAACGGTGACGCCGGTGCGCCGCCACGCCGGTCGCAGCCGCGCGAGCATGTCGACCGCAAGCCAGGCGAGGGCGAGAGCGAGAAGCCCGACGAACGGCACGGCGACACGGGCGAAGATCTGCCACTCCGGGAGGTGAACCGCATATCGTCGCGGCACGCTGTGGGCGCCAGCCACGAAGAACATGACCACGAAGCCGGCGGCTCCCACGCCATAGAGCCAGGCGGCGAGACGGCTGCCGCGGCCGTCCGGCACACCGCTCAGGTCGGCGAGCAAATGATAGAGGTAGGCCCAGGCGAATGCCGCCGCACCGAGGATGTAATAGGTGTGGAAGTGCGCGGGCACCCACATGGTGTTGTGCATCACCTGATTCACCGGGAGCGTCGCGTCCAGTACTGCGCCGAGCCCCCCGAACACCCACCCCCAGATCCCCAGGACGATGAGGATCGACGGCACGGACCACCGCAGTCCCGAGCCGTAGATCAACGCCAGCGCCCCCACGATCGTGACGATGAAGGACGGTAGGCCCACGACGTACGAGCCGAGCTGCCCGAGCAGTTGCAGCGCCAGCGGTTGGGCAAAGTCCTGGTAGAGGTGGTGGGAGTAGTTGATCAGCATCAGCACGATCACCAGGTCCCAGGCGAACACCACGGGCCAGGTGGTCTTCCAGGGTCGGCCGGTGTAGTGCGGCAGGGTCGCGTACACGATGCCCGCGGCCACGTAGATGCTCAGGTTTGCCATGGTGTGGCCGAAGAGGAGGACGAAGTTCTTCGCGAAGAGCGCGTCCACTGCGGACACGATCCCGGCCGCCTGCGCGAAGAGCGGCACCAGGTAGACGAGACCCGCCACCGATGCCAGCACGCCATCGATCGCCGTGACCGTCGCGATGAGCTCTGCCGGGTGCGGCAGATCGGTGCTCGGCCTCGAACGCGGGGCGACCAGGTACCGGAGGGCGAGCGCCCCTGCCAGGCCGCCATGCGCGGTTGTGGTCGCCCGTAGGACTGCGACGCAGACGATGAGCAAGCCGAGAGCGGTGAAGAGGTAGCCACCATAGACGGCGAGTGCAGCCGCCAGGGACCAGGTCCGTCCCTCGAATGGCAGAGGATGAAGCACCGTCCAACCGCCGGCGAACCGGCCGAGTAGGGTCGCGAGTATGACCAACCCCATGCCGGTCATGTAAGCCACGAACGCGATCCACAGTGCTCGGGCACTCAGCCGTACCCGCTGACTCAGCACGGCACACAGGCCGCCCAGCGCGGCCAGGAGGATAGCCGCGATCATGCCCGCCCCGTGGAGGGTCATGAGGCGATAAAACCAGTCCGCCGAGATCACCAGGATGCCGGCGTGATCGAGCCGCATCACGAAGCCCAGCAGCCCCATCGCGAGGAACGTGGCGAACCCGGTGACGAGGTAGACGATCGCCGCCCGCAGCACGGCACCGTTCGTCCCGGTGTATGGCAGGGTCGCGTTGCCCATGGTGTCAGCGCACGATGAATTTGGTCAGCATGAAGTGATGGAAGATCCCGCAGTACTCGAGGCATCGCACCGTATAAGTGCCAGTCCGGTCGAAGCGGTATATCAGCCGGTTGGTGTAGCCGGGCATCGCCTGCACTTGGGTGAGAAGCGCGCCGTCGGGGGTATAGATGGCGAAGCCGTGATTTACGTCCTTGGATTCGACGACGAACGCGACCGGTACGCGTGCGGGAACCGTATCCCGGCTCAGCGACCACCCCCACTGCATCGCCATCACCCGCACACTGTCAGCGGGTGCGCCCAGCGCGCGCGTTCGGAAGGACGAGTAGGGATACGCGCGCAACGAGAGCGCGAAGGTCACGAGGAGGATGAGGCCGAAAGTGAAAAGGAGCCGGAGCCGTAGCCGGTTTTCCGCCGGCTCGATCACCTCGAAGGCCGGTCCCGCGCGCGAGCGGAGCAGGACGAACGCCCAAACGGTCGTCCAGACTGCTCCGAGCGCAAGGAGGACCCAGAAGACCAGCCGGGGGTTCATGGCGTACGGTGCACGACGTGCTCGTTCAGAACCTGCGCGATGGTCGGAAAAACACGACGGGCGGCGGCGGGCACCGTGAGCCAATCCTCGGGATTCGGTTTACTAACGAAATAGTCGAATGACTCCGCGCCCGGCCCTATGGCGTTCCCCACGATGATCCGGCCGACCATCCCGGCCGCCTCGTGGGGCATGCAGAAGAAGTCGTAGACCCCAGGCACCGTGAGCGTCACCTCGAAGTGATCGCCCGGATGCACGAGGAACCCTGAGTCCCAGGGCTCGGCACCTTCGGGGATCCGCAGGGAGTGATGGCCGTTCCTGGGGTGGTAGGCGGTCGTCGTGTGGACGTTTTCCTTGACCACCCAGCGGATGGTGGTGCCCGGCTCGACGAGGACCCCCACGGGATCGAACCAGACCTTGCTCCCCAGTTGGTCGCTCCGCATCGCGATCTCGACCGCGTCGGCCGATGGGGCCAGCGCGCGCCACCAAGGCGGAAGCGCCAGGCCGGCGAGGAGTCCCCCGCCGGCTTGGACGAACCTGCGTCGCGTCGTCATGGTCTGGTCTACTTCAACGCCGCCGCTTTCGCGGGCGAGACGTACCACAAGATGATGTGGTAGTGCGGCTCGGCTACACCCGGGTGGCCGGCGTTGTACACGACGTCCACATGGTCTACCCGCTCACCTTGCCCGGTCTTGAGGCCCGCGAACGCCTTCTGGGCGTCCATGTCCTTGAGCGGGATCATGTAGATCGAGCTCACCAGGTTGCCGTGGCGGTCGTACGCGAGGAACGGTCCCGCGGGTAGAGTCGCCGGGTCCGCGTACAGCGTGCCCAACCCCGGCAGGAAATCGGGAAGCGGAACCAGCGCTGAGACCTTCTTGTACGCTCCGCCCGGAGGCGCCTTCCGCTGTGCCGCGCCCAAGCGCGGAGTCGCGGCAACCAGGCCGATGCCGATAAAAAAGACCAGGGCTGCGTAGGTGGTGCGTTTCATAAGTGCTTCTCCTTTTCTGTTCACGTTTTCAAAGCGGCCATTTCAACCGCGCCGCGCGCGGCGCCGCGGTCGGGATGCCCGCAGCTTCGTCCGTAGGTACTGCTGCAATGCGACAGCGTTGTTGTGCTTCGTGTCGCGAGAGCTGTACACCAACGTCACCCGATGGCGGTGCGCCGCCTCCAGGAGCGGCTTCCACGCGTCAGGCCTGGCGGCGAGCTCGCGAACGTAGCGGCGCTGAAATTCAACCCAGCGCTTTGGATCGTGGCTGAACCACCGGCGCAACCAGCTGCTCGGCGCCACGTTCCGCCGCCAGCCGTCGAGCTTGAGCGAGGTCTTCTTCATGCCGCGGGGCCAGAGCCGCTCGACCAGGAAACGGAGACCGTCCCGTGTGGAGGGGCGCTCGTAGACACGTTTGAGCTTGATGGTTGCCATACTCAAGAAGCCTCTTCCGATCCGGCTCGGGCTGTGTCAGGCTGCGCCACCTGGAACGCCTTGAGCGATCACCTGGTGGAACTCATCGACGAAGGACGACTGATCCTGAAAGAGCCCCCGCCGCGCGATCGTAGTCATTGAGCCTTCGCGGCACCGAACCCCGCGGGCAGCGACGCAGTCATGACGGGCGGTCGCCTTGACGGCGCAGCCGAGCGGTCTCACAACCTCCATGAACGCGTCGGCGATGTCGGCGACGAGATCCTCCTGCACCACCATCCGAGCGGCAAGCGCGTGCACGAGCCTGGGGATCTTGGAAACCCCGGCGATCAGGCCGTCTGGTACATACCCGAAGTGCATGCGGCCCCCGTAGATCAGCAGGTGATGGGGGCAGAGCGAGTAAAAATCGATGTTCGAGACGACGATCAAGTCGCGGTTCGCGGAGCGGAAGGTTTTGAGGATGTCGGCAGGTCGGGCGACGTAGCCCCGCGTGAACTCGCGGTAGAACTTGGCCACCCGCACCGGCGTCCTGCGGAAATGCTGGTTGTCGAGCTCGATGCCGAGGGTCGTAAGTAGCTGCGCGATGACCGCCTCGAGCGGGTCGTCAGACGTACGATGACCAGCCGGCGTTGGAACGTCCCCATCCGCCAGGTCGCTGGACCGGAGGGCACTGGTGGGCCCGGCGCATCTCACCGCGTCGTAGACACGTTCGAGCTTGATCATCGGAGCGCAGCCCCCGTCTCCGCTCGCTGGGGGCGCGTGGCCGGCCGGTAGGAGCCAGAGACCTGACGGAAGCTGATAGCGAGGCGATGCCAGGCGTTGATCGCGACCACGGCCATGGTCAAGTCAACGACCTCGCGCTCATTGAAGGGCCGGCGAGCCAGCTCGTAGACGTCGTCTGGTACATGGCCATCCGGAGCGACCTTCCAGTACTCAACTCTGGCTTGCATGGTGCCTCTCTACCGGTTCGGACACACAGCGTGCCGCTGTCGCGCCGCCACCCGCCTCAACCGCGCGCCTACACGTTGGCCTTGGATGAATCGAGAGACAATCGGAAGAACCGTGCGGCTGCGAGGAGCAAGACCACCCAGTCCGTGGCAGCAAAACGCCCCAGGTTGGGAACGCCAGGGCGGATGCAGTCTAGGGTGGGTGGCGGGACGTCTTCAGGGTTCGGGACCGGCGAGGCCGAAGCGAATCGCCCACCGCACAAGGCTCGCGATGTCGTGGACCTCGAGCCGAGCCATGAGCTCGGCCCGATGTCGGTCCACGGTCTTCACGCTGAGGTTGAGACGTCGGGCGATCTCTTTCGAAGTGCGCCCTTCGGCGATGAGCTGCACGATCTCGCGTTGCCGCGGCGTGAGGCGGTCCGCTTCGCTGGGCACCTCCGTGCCGCGGGTGAGGTACTCGGTGATCAGTGGCTTGGCGACGCGTGGGCCGAGGTAGAGGTCGCCCCGCGCCACAGCGCGGATGGCTAGCTCAAGTTCCGTCGCGCTCGCCATCTTCAACAAATAGCCCGTGGCGCCCGCCTTCAATGCACGGACGACGTACGCTTCGTCCGGGTGCATCGAGAGGACGAGTACCCGGACGCCGGAATACTCCCGGACCACCTGAGCTGCGGCCTCCAGCCCATTGAGGTCGGGCATCGAGATGTCCATCACCACGACGTCCGGCCGGTGCTCGCCGGCGAGGCGTACGGCTTCCCGGCCGTCCGTCGCCTCCGCCACGACCTTCACTCCCTCCAGCCCGTCGAGTAGCGCCCGGAGACCGGCGCGGAACAACGCGTGGTCGTCCGCAAGGAGCACCCGGATCGCGCTCAACCCGCACCACCCGGGTGAGCGGTACGCACCGGGAACCTGGCTTGGACAACGGTCCCCGCGCCCAGCCTCGACTGGACGTCGAGCTCGCCCCCGACGTACTGCGCCCGCTCACGCATGCCGAGCAGGCCGAGGCGCCGCTCGATCGGTGTCGTAGCCGAGAGGGCGGCAGCATCGAACCCAACGCCGTCGTCGCGGGCCAAAAGTTCGAGTAGATCCCCGTTCGTGCGCAACTCGAGCTCGAGCCGTCGAGCCCGGGCATGGCGCAGGGAATTGGTGACAGCTTCCTGGATGATGCGGAAGCAGGCCGTCTCGACGTCTTTGGACACGGCGCACCCGACGGAGATGGCGAGTCGAAGATCGAGCCTGGCCGGTGCTGCTTGTCGTTTGACGTACGCATCCACCGCGGCCGCGAGGCCGAGGTCGTCGAGCAGCGAAGGGCGCAGCTCAAAGGAAAGAGTCTGGACTTGTTCGATGGCGCGCTTCACCGCGGCGATGCCGTCCCCAATCCGCGTGGCAAAGTCCGGGTCCGTGACGTCGCGTGAGAGCATCTCCAGGCTCACATTCACCGCGCTGAGCGTCTGACCAACCTGGTCGTGAAGCTCCCGCGCGATGAACGCGCGCTCCGTCTCCTGCACTTCGACCAGCCGCCTGGACAACGCCTGCAGCTGCCGCTCGCTCTCGCGCAACGCCGTCTCCACCCGCTTCCGCTCCGTGGCGTCGCGGACGATCGCGGACGCGCCTGTGACAACTCCCCGGGCGTCCCTCACAGGAGAAATCGTGAGCGACACAGGCACGCGAGTCCCGTCCTTCTTCACCCGCACGGTCTCATAATGCTCGATGCGCTCACCGTGGGCGAGGCGCTTCATAATCATCGGGATCTCGTCAGGGCTCTCTGCGGGGACGAGCTGGGACACGTGCCGGCCGATGACTTCATCAGCCGTGTAGCCGTAGAGCTCCTCGGCGGCCGCGTTCCAGCTGAGGATGATCCCGTCCATGTTCTTGGACAGGATGGCATCGTGGGAGGACTCCACGATCGCCGCGAGGCGTGCCTGGACTTCCTCGGCGCGCCTGCGCTCCGTGAGATCACGCACAAATGCGCTGAAGTGCCAGTCACCCCCTCGTCGCATGGGACTTACTGTCAGCTCGACCGGGAACTCGCACCCGTCCCGACGGAGCGCGGTGATCGCAATGCGCTTACCGAGAATCGGACCCTCGCCGGTGGCGAGAAAGCGCGCCAGCCCCTTCCCGTGGGCCTCACGGTGTTGCGGAGGGATTATCAAATCCGAGAGGATGCTACCGACCGCTTCCGCCGCCCCCCAACCGAAGATGGACTCCGCTTGTGAGTTCCAGCCGGTTATTCTCCCAGCGGGATTCATGGTGATGATGGCGTCGAGCGCCGTGTCAAGGACGGCCTTGAACCAGGTCTCGGACTGAGAGTCCTCCACGTGCTCTTGGCTGCGACCGCGATGCGCAACTCGTCTCACGCGGCGAATATATCAGCCGTGACCGTGCCTGGTCAGGCAACTGGTCCGACGCGCGGACCACGGCTCCGCAGCGGCGGCAGTGGCTTGATAGTGGCCACGAAGCGTTTCGCCGTTCCTCCCTTACGCCGAGGGCGTTGCGTGTGGCACGACGGCGCACGTGCGCCGTCGTGCCACAGTGACTTCATCACCTTCCCACGGCGCCAGAACCGCGGATGTTAGACTGCGAGCCGCCCCAATCACGGCAGCGCGAAGACGAACAGCGTGCCGCCGGGGTTCGACATGTTGAGGTAATCGCTGAACGCGCCGACAGCGCCCAGCCCCGCAGTAGGGTCTTCCGCGCCCATGCCTAGGGCGACGCCGATGCCGGCCCAGCCGCCGATCCCCGAGAGGACGGCTATGTACTGCTTGCCCTCCGGCCCTGTGTACGTCATCGGGTTACCGATGATGCCCGACGGGCACTTGAAGCGCCACAGTTCCCGGCCGGTGCGCTGGTCCACCGCCTTGAGCCAGCCCTCCATCGTGCCGTAGAAAACGACGCCACCGGCCGTGGTGAGCGCGCCGCCGTAGGCGGCCAGGTTCTCCTTGATCTCCCACCTCTTTTTCCCGGTGGCGGGGTCCCACGCGACGAAAGCGCCCCGGTTGCCGCCCGGGCCGGGGTACATGCGCACGATCGCGCCCACGTAGGGCTGTCCGGCTGCGTACTTTACCTCCAGGCCCTCGTAGTCCATGCAGATGTTGTTGGTCGGGACGTAAAACCAGCCGGTGAGCGGGGAGTAGGCGGAGGGCTGCTGGTCTTTGAAGCCGATGGAGGCCGGGCAGATCCCCACGGTGTTCTTCGCCGACGTGGTCCCGAACTGCGGATTGCGCACCGGGACGCCGGTCGCGAGGTCGATCCTCGACGCCCAGTTGGGGGCGTTCTGACCATACGGCTCAGCGACGAGGACCTTCCCGTTGGTCCGGTCCAGCACGTATCCGAAGCCGTTGCGGTCGAAGTGCGCCAGCGCCTTGACCGGCTTCCCGCCGATCGTGGCGTCGAACAGCACCATCTCGTTGACGCCGTCGTAGTCCCACTCGTCATGCGGCGTCATCTGGTACGCCCACTTCGCTTCGCCGGTCTCCGGGTTGCGGGCGAAGATCGTCATCGCCCACTTGTTGTCGCCGGGCCGTTGGTCGGGGTTCCAGACGCCCGGATTGCCCGTACCGTAGTAGAACAGGTTCAGCTGCGGATCGTAGGAGTACCAGCCCCAGGTCGGGCCGCCGCCGTGTTGCCACTGATCGTGTGGCCACGTCGTCATACCGAGGTCTTTGCCCTGCATTGACGGATACCATTGATTCGCCGGCCCGGTGATCTTCACATCCTCATCGGACCCCGTACTGTACGCCCGCCACAACTGCTTTCCCGTGTTCACGTCGAACGCCGTCACGTAGCCGCGCACGCCGAACTCGCCTCCCGAGACGCCGGCGATCACGACGTCTTTGATCACGATCGGGGCGTTCGTCATCGTCGAGCCGGTTTTGTAGTCGGCATTCGGGGCGCGCCACAGCTCCTTCCCAGTCTTCGCGTCCAGCGCCACCAGATCGCCCGCGAGCAATTCGATGAACAGCTTGCCGGTCGGATGGTAGGCAAGGCCGCGATTCACCACGTCGCAACACGCGATCGGCTTCGCGTCGGCCGGCTGGTTCGGCACGTGCTTCCAGATCATGGGCGCGCCCGGCTTCGTGAGGTCGAGGGCGTACACGATGTCCGGAAAGGGGGTGTGCACGTACATCACGTTGTTGATCACTAACGGACTCCCCTCATGCCCGGTCAAGACGCCCGTGGAGAACGTCCACGCCGCCGTAAGGTTCTTCACGTTCGATGTGGTGATCTGCTTCAGCGGACTGTACCGCTGTAGGTCATACGTCCGGCCCGCCATGGCCCACTCGCCGACTGGTGGGTTCACGAGGATGCTCTGCGCGGCGGCGGGCGTCGCGAGCGCCCCGAGCGCCGCGGCCAGGCCGACGGACAGCAATGCACAACGGTTCATGGGTTCCCTCCGGGATTCGTAAGAACACGCATCGACCGCGAGCCGGCCCGAGAGCTTGGCTCCGCTGCGACCGTGTCTGGTCCTGTGACAAATGGCCGGTGTGACCATCGCGTGTGAACTGACGATGGCGACGTGGCTGCCGAGCAACAATCGGCAAAACACTGTGGAAACAGCCGGGAAGATCACCCAACAGGCCGCCCCACTGCGTGATGTACGAGCGCGGACGACGTGACGTCAGTTGGGCTGGTTAGTGAGGCGCCGCCGGCGACCGCTCGCTGGAAGTGCCCGTCAACCTGGCCACGCCCTCCGCGGCACGAGCGCCGTGAACCGGGCCCGGCACGTAACGACGGAATCGAGCGCAGCGGGCTGGAGCGTTCTTCTCTCCGGTTATGGGCAACATCGCGGTCACACGAGCGGAGATGTCCCTATGGTCTTCGAGCGCCCGTCCCGGCAACGTGCGAGCGCACGGGGACAAGGTCGTGCACAGGAAAGCGCGACCCGGGGGTACGAACTCGACGCTGGCACAAGAGACCCGGCATGCGATCCGCCTTGCGTGCCGATTCCTCCGAGACCGGCACCTCTGTGTTGGCTCTCCACGCAGGAATCAGAAACACGGATCTGGTGGGAGAAGAGGAGAGGTTACCATGAAACGGACTCCGCTAATCGGCCGTACTGGTCGCGCTCGGCCACGCCCTGATGATGACCGCGGCCAGCACGCTCTGGGCCCAGCGGAAGAGGCCGCCCGGCGCGCCGTACAAGAAGAAAGTCGCGCACGAACAGGTGGATCAGGAGCGGGCCATGGTCTGTGCGTGGCTGTGACCGCCGTGCTCGCACTCGCCGCAGTCTGCGCCGCGCTGCCAGCCACGGCGACTGCCCAGCAGCGGGATACCACGGCCCGGCCGACCGACAGCCTGAAGGTCTATACCCTGCCCCCCGTCGTCGTCTCGGTGACCCGCACGAACCCTCCGATCAACCAGATCCCGCAGTCCGTCTCCCTCGTGGGCAAACGGGAAATCAGCCGCGCGCGGCCCACGTGGGGACTGGACGAGGCGCTCGCCACCGTGCCCGGCGTGTACGCCGCGAACCGCTACAACTTCTC
>Ga0209761_1003243_pt1 | contig 10750 bp, 11 predicted proteins | sample GraSoi013_1_40cm_4_FD_185818 | JGI IMG/M metagenome (GOLD analysis project Ga0209761, IMG submission 185818) | Grasslands soil microbial communities from the Angelo Coastal Reserve, California, USA - Sample 09_25_2013_1_40cm (SPAdes) (version 2) | ecosystem: Environmental > Terrestrial > Soil >... | reverse complement strand
CCCCCCAGCGCGGCGCGATGTCCTCGAGCATGCGATCGAAATGGCGATCGGCGTGCTGCGCGCACATGACGCCGATGCGCACGTACGGACGCTCGCGCTGCACCGGCACGGCCCACGCGAAGCCGCGCGGCGCCACGCGCTCGCCGAAATGCACTTCGACGTCACCGAGCCGGCTCGCCGGCAGTTCGGCCTGCGCCGAATGCAGCAGCAGGCGCGGCATCCCCAGCCGCAGCTTGCGCTGGACGGCGTAGCTCGCGCCGCAGGCCAGCACGCAGACGCGCGCATGAACCGACGTGCTCGGCGTGGTGACGCGCACGCCGCCGCCGTCGACGGCGACGTTCGTCACGCGCTCGCCGTACGACAGCTCCGCGCCGGCGAGGGCCGCGCGCTCCGCCAGCCGGCGATCGAACCGCGCGCGATCGATCACGACGGCTTCGACCGTCGGCGTCGCGTACTCGATCGTGTTGCCGGACGGCGCGTGAAACTGGACGGTTCGGAGCTGATTCAGGACGCTGTCGTCGGGGAGCTCGAACTCCTCGAACGCGTCGGCGGCGAGGACGCCGGTGCAATGCACCGGCTGGCCGCTGGTGGGATGTTCCTCGAAGAGCGCGACGCGGAAGCCGGCGCGGGCAAGCTTCCAGCCGGCGTAAAGCCCCGCGGGGCCCCCGCCGACAATGACTGCGTCGTGCATATTTTTCATCCGCTCGCGGGGCCCCACCCCCGCTCGCCCGCGCTGCGGCGCTCGAAGACTCGCTCTCCTCGCGCGGGCCGCTGGCGCGCTGATTATACGGGTTTCTTACGGACGACGAACCAGATCTGCGTCGCGAAACGCGGTCCGAGCCACGGCAGCGGCGACGCGACGACTTCATCGATCGTGAAACGCCGCGTCAGCCGATCACGGAGCACACGCCAGTTGAAGCCTTTGTGATCGTGAAACGGCATGTCGCCGTGAACGTTGTAAATGGGTCGCTTGATGTGTGGCGCCGATCCGGCAAAGACGCTCGCGACGTACTCGCCGATCGTGTACGGATTGGCGCCGCGATAGTCGCCCACGCCGCGCCACGCGGCCGCTCGGCGGACGAGCTGCTTCAGGAGTAACGGCATCCCCGTCTCCACGGGAACGCTGACGATCAGTGTCCCATCGTCGCGCAGCACGCGCCAGAGCCGATCGATCACGCGGTCGACCGCGACCACGTGCTCGAGGACTTCCATGCACACGACCCCGTCGTACTGTTGGCGATGCTCGTCGCCATCGAGCGCGGCAATCGGACGTTGGGGAGATGCAAACGCGTCCGGCAATCGTTCATCTGGAACTCGTCGAGCTCGGCGCCGACGGCCGAGGCCGGACGATCGACGGTCGCCCACAGCAGCGCGAGAAAGGTGCCGTCGCCGCAGCCGTAGTCGAGGATGCGCTGTCCGCGAAAGCGCCGCGCGAGCTGCACACCGACGTCGAACCGCCGCCGATGACTCCAGGCGACGAGCCGATCCTTGCAGAAGATCTGCTTCGCGGCGTAATGCCCTTCACGAATCGCGGCATCTATGGGCGCTTTTGCCGTCAAAATTTTCTCTCGCGCGCTTCCCACGTCCCACGCATCGTGATCCAGAACGAGAGCAGGATCAGGCAGATGTCGACCCGCAGCGATCGGCGGCGGATGTACAAGAGATCGAAGCGAAACTTCTGGCGCCTCGACACGTCGCGTGGCGCGTAGATCTGCGCGATGCCGGTCAGCCCCGGCGGCACGGTGCATCGCTGCAGGAAACCTGGAATGGCGTCGAGCGGCACGCTCGCGCCACGGCCGTCGACTTCAATCTCTTCGGGGCGCAGCGCGCGCGGGCCGACGAAGCTCATGTCGCCGCGGAAGATGTTCCAGAGCTGTGGCAGCTCGTCCATCGCCGTCGCGCGCAGGACGCGACCGACGCGCGTGATTCGCGGATCGTCGACGTCGGCCTGCAGCGGACCGCGGCCACGCTCGGCGTCGGCGACCATCGAGCGGAATTTCAGCACCATGAAGTGGCGTCCCGCCTCGCCGACGCGGCTCTGGCCATAGAAGATGGGACCGGAACTGTCGATCCTGATCGCGGCGGCGATGATCGGCCACAGCGGCGCCGACAGGACGAGCCCCGCGCCTGCCAGCGCGACGTCGAGCGCGCGCTTCACGGCGCGGCTCATCGCACCGCCGCCAGCTGCGCGAGCTGTTCGTCGAGCCGTTCGGGCGATCGGACGACGGCCTCCACGACGTCGCGAAACACGCGAACCATCCGATCGCGTGAGAACAATGCGTCGGCGCGGCGACGGGCGCCGTCGCCCAACCGCTGGCGCAGCTCGCGATCGTGACCGAGGCGTCGCAATGCGGCACCGAGCGCCGCAGCGTCGTCTGGTGTGACCACCAGCCCGCTGACGCCATCCTGATTGACCCACGGCACGCCGGTCGGCAGCCGCGTGCTGACGACGGGGCGTCCGGCGGCCATCGCTTCGACCTGCACGACGCCGAACGCTTCGGTCTTGGCGATCGACGGCAGCACGAACACTTCGCAGGCCTGGTAGTACGCGGGCAGGTCGTCATGCGACACGTGACCGACGAACCGCACGCGGTCTGCGACACCGAGCGCCGATGCCTGCGCGCGCAACGCCGGTTCGAGCGGACCGTCGCCGGCGATCATGATCGTGCCCGGCCACTCGCGAGCGGCGTCGAGGAGCACGTGCAGTCCCTTGTAGTACACGAGACGGCCCACGAACAGCAGCCGTGGCCCTGGCGCGCTCGCGCGAATCGCGTCCACACGCGTCTGACACTCGCGATCGGTGCGACGGTAGCGTTCGAGATCGATGCCGAACGGAATCACCGCGATGCGCTGCCCCCACTGCACGAGCGCCGACTCTGCGGCGAGCGCCGGACTCGACACGATCACGCAATCCGCACGGCGGTAGAGCATCCGCTGCACGATCCGGCTGTAGGTCGGCAGCGCCCACCGCGGCCGCAGCAGATCGCTGTGATGCCAGATGACGAGACGGCTGGCCGGCGTGCGAAGCCACAGCGCCGTGCCGGCAATCGGGTTCGGCTCGTGGAGCACGACGCAGTCGGCGGCCGCCGTCCAGAGATGCCATGGCAGCGCCGGGCAGAGCGGCACCGAGGCGGCGGCGCCGTACGCCGCGCTTCGAATGACGTCCACCTCACCGCGGCGTTCGCGAACGGTGCGCGGTGAATCGTTGGCCGCGACGACCTGGACGTCCCACTCCCCCGCCGTGCCGTCGCACAGATCGCCGATGACGGTTTCCATCCCGCCGTGCACCGGCGGATAGAATTTCGCGGCGTGGACGACTTTCATTTCTGAGGAAGGTGGTGTCCGGCGTTAGCCGGACCTGACTGCCGATGTCGGTGGCGTCCGGCTTCAGCCGGACCAGACTGCCGATACCAGGCAACAGTCCGCGCGAGGCCTTCCTTGAAAGGCGTGCACGCGGTGAAGCCGAAGCGCGTCGTCGCGCGGGAGGTATCGAGCGATCGGCGCGGCTGGCCGTTCGGTTGCGTCGTGTCCCAGCAGATGCGCCCGGTGAACGCGCAGCTCTCGGCGACGAGCGCCGCCAGATCGCGAATGGAAATCTCGAATCCCGCGCCGATGTTCACCGGCTCGGCGCCATCGTACCGCTCGGTCGCCATCGCGATCGCCTCCGCGCAATCTTCGACGTACAGAAACTCGCGCGTCGCCGAGCCGTCGCCCCACACGACGATCTCGGAGGCGCCCCGATCGATCGCGTCGGTGCATTTGCGAATCAGTGCGGGAATGACGTGCGACGATTCGGGATCGAAGTTGTCCCCCGGCCCGTAAAGGTTCACGGGCAGCAGATGAATGGCGTTGAAGCCGTATTGCTGCCGATAGGCCTGCCCCTGGACGAGCATCATCTTCTTCGCCAGGCCATACGGTGCATTCGTCTCCTCGGGGTAACCCTCCCAGAGATCGTCTTCCTTGAACGGCACCGCCGTGAATTTTGGGTACGAGCAGATGGTCCCGATGCCGACGAACTTCCGCACGCCGCGAAGCCGCGCATGTTCCATCATCATCGTGCCCATGTGCAGGTTCTCGTAGAAGAACCGCCCCGGCTGCGTCCGGTTGGCGCCGATGCCGCCGACCACCGCGGCGAGATGCACGACGATCTCGGGCTTGGCGTCCGCGTAGAGCCGCATCACATCGGCTTCGTGCGTCAGGTCGTAGTCGACACGCCGCGGGACGAAGACGTCATGGCCGCGATCGCGGAACGAGGCGACGACGTACCGGCCCAGGAATCCGCCGCCACCCGTCACGGTTACGCGTGGGCTCGCCATCGCTCGACTTGATTCCCCGCGTCGATCCCGCTTTCGGCGGCCACGTCGCGGTACACCTGCGCCACGTCAGCCGCAAACCGCTCCCAGGTGAACCGGCGCGCATGCTCGCGCCCGCGCTCGCGCCGGGCGCTCCATTGAAGCGGCGAATCGCGGCGCTCCTGCAGCAGCGTCGCGACCTTCCGGCGCCATGCGTCGACATCGCCGACCGTGCAGTACTCGACGGCCGTGCCGCCGACCTCGCGCAGCACGGACACGTCGCTCGCGACGACCGGCGTGCCCGACGCCAGCGCCTCGATGACCGGCAGGCCGAATCCTTCGCGCGCGGACGGCTGGAGCACGAGCGCCGCCCGGCGGTACAGCGCCGCGAGCGTCGATTCGTCCACGTGATTGACGGCGGTGAAGCGATCCGCGAGGCCAGCGTCGCGCAGCACGTGCTGCTGCTCCACCGTGAAGGGATCCCCAATCCGCGTGAGCCGCAGCTGCGGGATCTCCCGGCCGAGCGCGCCGCAGACGCGGAGCAGCACGTCGATGCGCTTGCGCTCCGCCGTGGTGCCGACATGAAGGATCTCGATGGCGCCGGCCGGCACCGGCACCACCTGCGATGCCGCGCGATCGGCGGTCTCGTCGCGCGGCGTGAAGAACACGCGGTCGACGCCGAGCGGCGTCACGACCAGCCGCTCTGGCGCGATGAGACCGCGCACGGCCAACTCGTCGCGAATGGACGCCGTGTCGCACATGACGCGCGCCGCGCGCTGCAGACCGCTCAGGATGTCGCCGGTCATCGTGCGGAACGCGCCCGATCGCTTCTCGTCCGCCGGCGCCAGCACCGACCGGAACGCATCGAGATCGTGGCACGTGACGATCGTGCGCACCGCCGGCAGCGCGTGTGCCAGATGCGCGTAGCTGTGGTCGACGATATGAAAGAGATCGTACTGTGGCGCGCGCGCCTCGACGTGGCGCGGATAGCGCCAGAAACGGTTCAGAAACCGGTCGGCGTTGAACGCCATGCGAGACTGGCCCGCCAGCGGGACTCGCGTGGCCGCGCGCAGGAACGGCGGACAGATCCGATCGGCATCGAAGGCGTCGGCGTGATGCTGCTTCAGCTGACTGTGCAGCATCGACGCGACACGATCCATGCTCGGCCAGCGCTCCTCCCGAAAGTCGTCACAGATCGCGACGCGCATCTGCCTCATGGCCGTGAGCGGCGATACCATTCGATGGTCCGCGCGAGGCCTTCGCGAAAATCGGTCGTCGCGCGGAATCCAAAGCGCTCGGCGGCACGGCGCGTGTCGAGACAGCGCCGCGGCTGGCCGTTCGGCATCGTCGTGTCCCAGACGATCTCGCCCGTGAAGCCGACGAGCTCGCTGATGAGCGTGATCAGCTCTCGCATCGACACCTCGCGGCCCGAACCCAGATTCACCGGATCCGCACAGCTGTAGCGTTCTGTGGCGAGCACGATCGCGTCGGCGCAGTCGGACACGTACAGAAACTCACGCGTCGCCGAGCCGTCGCCCCAGCACACGACGTGTCGATCGCCCCGGTCGATCGCCTCGACGCATTTGCGAATGAGCGCCGGCACCACGTGCGACGTCTTCGGATCGACGTTATCGCGCGGGCCGTACAGGTTGACCGGCAGCAGGTGAATCGCGTCGAAGCCGTATTGCTGCCGATAGACCTGGCCCTGGACGAGGATCGTTTTCTTGGCGATGCCGTAGGGCGCGGTGGCCTCGTCCGGGTAGCCGTCCCACAACGCCTCCTCGCGAAACGGCACCGGCGTGACCCTGGGGTACTCGCAGATGGTGCCGACCGTGACGAACTTGGCGACGCCGCGCTGGCGCGCCTGCTCGATCAGGTACAGGCCCATCAAAAGATTGTCGTACAGGAACTTCGCCGGGTTGGCGACGTTCGCGCCCAGGCCGCCGACGACAGCCGCGAGATGGATGACGATCTCGGGACGGCCATCGTCGTACATCCGATGCACGTCCGCTTCGCGCGTGAGGTCGAAGTCGGCATGCTTCGGGACGAACACGTCGTGGCCGCGCGCGGCAAACGCCTCGACGACGTACTGGCCGAGAAATCCCGCGCCGCCCGTCACCGTGATGCGCTTCTTGATCATCGTTGAAACCTCGCCACCACGGTGGACACGGAGGACAGGAGGCTCAAGTCCTGTCCCAAAACAGGCGTTGCCTCCGCGTCCCCCGTGTCCTCCGTGGTGGAGAGGGTAATTCTGTAACCTGATCTAAAGGCCTGCGCGACAAGAGGCCGCCGTGGTGTTTGCGACGCGCGCGAAGATCTTTTCCAGCCGGTCGAGGTGACGCGCCAGCGACATCTCGCGCGCGACCGCGAGCGCGCCGTGCCGCATCGCGGTCAGCTCAGGCCGGCGCGAGAACGCGTCGACGAGCGCGTCGGCGAGCGCGGCTGCTCGCGGCGGATCGCCGGGGACGAGCACACCATTCACGCCAGGCCGCAGCCACTCCGAGATCCCGCCGACGTCAAAGGCGATGGCGGGCACACCGAACGCGGCCGCTTCGAGACCGACGAGCCCGAACGGCTCTGGCCACGTGCTCGGCACGGCCAGCAGATCGGCACGCGGCAGCGCGTCGAAGCGCGCGGCATCGGTTTGCCACCCGGTGAACGTGCAATCGATCGCGAGATCCGTGGCCAGCTTCTGCCACGCCGGCCGTTGCGGTCCATCGCCGACCATCGTCAAGCGAATGGGCGATGGCAGACGTCGCGACGCAGCGGCGACAGCGCGAATCAACAGATCGCCGCCCTTGAGCGTCGTCATGCGTCCCATGAACACGACACTCGGCTGCGGACCAGGCTGCGACGGTTCTGACGCGACGGCACACGTCGGGAACAACAGGTTCGTGTGGATCACTCCGGGATCGATGCCGTTGCGGATGTACTCGCGCCGCATGTGCTCGCTGGCGACCACCATCGCGCGATAGCTGGAGAACAGCGCGTGCTGTTCGGCGGCCCACTGATACTCCTCGACGAGCGCCGTCACGCTCAGGTGACCGCAGCGGCGCGGCAAGTACAGCGCGGCGCAGGCCGGGCCGAACGTGCGCTGGCATGGCTCGACCATCGGTAGACCAAATCGTTTGAGACCGCTGACGCACGTCCCGAAATAACCGTGCATGAACTTGACGACCGGCGCCACCTCGGCGAGCCGGCGATCGATCGCCAGCACGTTCATGTTGTGCGAGAAGCAGACGTCGGGCGACCACGCGCGAGCGGCCGCGATCGCGGCGTCGAGGCCGGCGCCGGCGACGCTGAACTGCGGCAGCGCGGCCATCGAAGGCACGCGATCGGCCGGCGCGATCGGATCGCGGTGCAGGATCGCGAGCTCATGTCCACGTGCGAGCAGACCGCCGACGGCGGCGTCGAGATAGCGCTGGACACCGCCTTCGTCGCCAAAGCCGTCGTTCGCGATGAGGATGCGCATCAGGATCGTGCGACCAGCCGCAGGCAGACGCCTTCGATCGCCCAGGGATCATCAGTCGGCGTGAGCGGCACGGCGTCGAGCTGCTGGGCGTCGAGCTCCGCGCGCACGTCGGCCAACGTCACACCGGAGCTGCGCCAGATGGAGGGATGCATCTCGACGAAGAGCGACAACCGGCCGCGCGTCCGCCGAATCGTGTCGCGCGCGCCGCGAAGCACGTCGAGCTCGGCGCCTTCGACGTCGATCTTGATGAAGTCCGGCGTCAGATGCTCGCGCGCGCAGAACTCGTCGATCGTCGTCACTGGAACGTCGACCGTCGTGGCTTCGCCGCCGGACGTCGTCGCCAGGGCCGCCAGCGTCGACGGGGTCGCCAGGCGGCTTTCGCCGGCCGTCGTCCCGACGACGAAGCGCGACGTCGACGAAGCCGCGCCGGCGGCGGCGCGAACCGGCGTCACGACCGCGTCGAGCGCGTTCAGGTGGATGTGGCGCTGGAGTCCGTCGTGTGCGTCCGGCGCGGGCTCGAACGCAAACACCGCTCCGCTCGATCCCACCCACTGTCCGATCAGCAGCGAATACGCGCCAACGTTCGCACCGATGTCGAGGGCCGTCATGCCCGGACGGACCGCCTCACGAAAGGCTCGGTACTCGTCGGGGTTCCAGGACAGAAAGCCGTACTCGGGCAGCACGCGCACCGATTCGCCGCCGGGCAACGACGCGGGCAATCCCCTGCCGCGCGTTTGCAGCGTCAGCGCGCGAAGGTACATCTTCTTCAACGGCTGCCGGATCGAGGGACGCCACGCGAGCTTCGACAAGCGCATCGCGAGGCGCTCGACGAGGCCCGGACGCCGGTAGCGATCCGCACCTTCCGCGACGATCCGATCGCTGGCCGCCATCACCACTCGCCGTCGAGCATCGCCTGCCGGCGACTCGGTACCGCGTAGCTCCCGATCATGCGAAGCGTGTGCATCCACGCGCCTGCCGTCATCGGACGCCGCCACGTCCGGCGCGCGCGCGCGCTGCCGCGGCGGATCGCCTCATCCCAACGCCCGTAGAACAAACGCCCATTGTCGAGGTCGCGCTCCAGATTGAGCGAGTACTTCGTGAACGTCGTGCTGCCAAGGTGCTTGAACGCGCCAACGCGCTCGTAGCCGTGCACGGCGACTTTCCATCCTGCCTCGCGGACGCGAAACGCGAGATCGGCTTCGTCCCACCCGGTCGGCACGAACGCCTCGTCGAGCAGGCCCACGCGATCGAGGCACGCACGGCGCACGGCCCACGGGCGAATCACCGCGTCGACCTCGAACAGCGCAAACCAGTTCAGCGGACCAGGTCCGATGGTGCTCTGCAAGCGCCGCCAATCGATGACGTCGTCCCACGTCGCGATCGGCTCGTCGTACGGCGCGCACGTGAGCCCGCGACTGAGACACAGCAGGCCGATCGCGGGATACCGGTCGAAGGTGTCGAGCAGCTCCCGCACGAGCCAGGGGACGCGGACGAACATGTCGTCGTGCCACGTCATCACGATCGGCGCGCGCGACTCCTGGAGTCCGCGGTTCGTCGCGCGCAGCTCGTGCACGTTGGTCTCGTGGATCCAGCGCACATGACGAACGCCCCATGGCGTCGCCGCGGCCTTCGCCAGATACTGCGGCGTCTCGTCCCGGCACCCGTCCTCGATGACGACGATCTCGATCGGCTCGGCGGACGCGTACGTCTGCCAGCTCTCGAGACACTTCGCCAGCACGGCGACGTTGTTGAACGTCGGGATGACGACCGAGAGGCGAGGCGCGATGTCGTTCGCCGGGGTCATCGCGTCAGCACCTTGAAGAAGTTCACGTGCTGACGCGCGATCACCGGCCACGCGTACACCGACTCCGCGCGATCGCGGCCGCGGCGCGCGAGCTCCTCGCGCCGATCGGGATCGCCGGCGAGCGCCTCGAGCGCCGCGACCCACGCGTCCCGGTCGCCTTCGCCGACGATCACGCCCGCATCGCCGACGACATGCGGAATCTCGCCGCTGTCCGAGGCGACCACAGGCACGCCGCACGCGAACGCTTCGGTCAGCATCCTCCCGAACTGCTCGCGCCACTTCGCCGTCGTCTGGCTCGGCGCGCACAGCATGTCCATCCCATTCAGATATGCCGGGACTTCATGATGCGCCACCGACGTCTGCACGCGAACACGATCGCCGTACTGGCGGCTCCACGAACGAACGTCGGACGCCAGCGGTCCCGACCCGATGAACAACGCGCGCCACGGTGTCTTCAACCGATCGAGCACCCTCGTCAGGACGCTGATGCCTTTTTCGGGGACGAAGCGGCCGACGAACCCGATGACCGGCGTGTCGTCGCGCCAACCGAGCTCGTGGCGCGCCCGCTCGCGCTGCTCGGGATCTCGTCTGAAATGATTCACGTCGACGCCGGGCGGAATCGTGCGCGCCGGCTGCTGCCACCCGCGCTCGTCGAGCACACGCCGCGCCGTGTGACCGAACGCAATCAATCCGTCGGCCCGCCGCATCGCCGATTGCTCGATCCAGTTGAACGGCGGAAGGTACCGCTTGACGATGTTCTGGAACGTCGCGAAGACGAGCGGCACGCGAAGCTTCGTCGCGCTCGCAATCTGCGCGGCGGACGCGACGTACGGCTCTTCCCAGCAGTGCACGACGTCCCAGGGCTCCTGCAGCAGCCGTGCGAGCTCGCCGCCGTACAGCATCGTGTGGACGCGACCGCCGAAGTGCACCGGCACGGGAACCACGCGGCACGGCTCGTCGGGGTTGGCGGTCGTCTTGTGCCAGCCGAAGTCCCCGCGGAAGCGGGCCGGTGCGACCGCGGTGACGTCCCAGTCGCCACGGCGCGCGAGCTCCTGCGGCAACCGGCGATTCAGCTCGACGCAGTAGGAATGGGCGATGGTCAGCAGGCGGCGGCGTCCGGTCACGCGTGTTTCCTCACAACGGTCGAACCCTCACGGCGCGCGACCGAAAACATGATGTTCC
>Ga0209761_1003242_pt1 | contig 10751 bp, 7 predicted proteins | sample GraSoi013_1_40cm_4_FD_185818 | JGI IMG/M metagenome (GOLD analysis project Ga0209761, IMG submission 185818) | Grasslands soil microbial communities from the Angelo Coastal Reserve, California, USA - Sample 09_25_2013_1_40cm (SPAdes) (version 2) | ecosystem: Environmental > Terrestrial > Soil >... | reverse complement strand
GCGTACCCCGTGTCGCGCGGCAGGACCTGGTTTGCGACGGCCGCGACGGCGGCCATCGCCTGCCCGGTGCTGTAGCCCGGCGCCGGCACGGCGAAGATCTCGACGCCGCGATACTCGTTGAACCGCGTCACGAATTCGGGGCCCGACGACTTCCTGAGGTCGACGAGCGTCGAGAGCGGCACCATGTCGCCGTTCGCATTGCGCACATAGAAGAGGCCGATGTCGGACGGATCGGTGCGGTACTGCGGCTCCGCCTCGAGAAACACCCGCCAGACGCGCCCAAAGCGATTGAACTGGTTCACGAAGTTGCCGCCGAGGAGAGCCTGGAGTGTCCCGTACACGTCGCGGATCGGCACGCCGAGCTTCAAGACTCGATCTTCGTCGACGTGAGCGAAGAGCTGCGGCGCGGCGGGCGTGAACGTCGTGTTCAAGAACGCGATCTCGGGCCGATTGCGCAGCTCGGCCATGAAGCGTTGCGCGTTCTGCCAGAGGTAGTCGACGCTGTTGCCGACGCGATCCTGGATGAAGAAGTCGACGCCGCCGGCCTGGCCGACGCCCGGGATGGCGGGCGGGAGGAGCGCAACCGCCTGCGCGTCGGGGAGCGCCGCGAGCTTCACGTTCAGGGCGGCGACGACGGCGTCCGCCTGGAGCGCCGGCGTCGCGCGTTCGTCGTAGGGAGCGAGCTGTACGAAGGCGAGGCCGCTTCGCGGACTGCTCGTCTGCGAGAGGATGCTGAACCCCGACACCGAGTTGATGTAGTGGACGCCGGGCTGCTCCTTCAGGATCGCGTCGACCTTCCGCATGACGGCGTTTGTCCGCTGAAGCGAGGCGGCCTCGGGGAGCTGGACGTTGACCAGGAAGTAGCCCTGGTCTTCCTGCGGCATGAATGACCGCGGCAGGATCTTCCCGAGACCGACGGCGAAGGCCGCGAAGGCGGCGAGGACGAGGAGCGACAGGCCGGCCTTCCGGATGAGCGCGTGAGAGCCCCGGACGTACCCCTCCTGCGCCGACGTGAAGACGCGATCGAACGCGGCGAAGAAACGGCCAAGGAGTCCGCGCGGCGCGTCCTTCGCTCGCGGCCGGAGAATCAGCGCGCACTGCGCGGGCTTGTAGGTGAGCGCGTTCACCATCGAGAGGAGGACGGAGAACGCGATGGTGAGAGCGAACTGCCGGTAGAGCGATCCAGTGATGCCGAGGATGAAGCCCGCCGGGATGAAGACACTCGAGAGCACGAGCGCGATGCCGACGAGCGCGCCGCCCACCTCGTCCATGGCGGCGATCGCGGCGTCGTGCGGCGTGAGGCCCTCGTCGATCTTCGCCTGCACGGCCTCCACGACGACGATCGCGTCGTCCACGACGAGTCCGACCGCCAGAACGAGGCCGAGGAGCGAGAGCGTGTTGATCGTGAAGCCGAGCATCGGGAAGAAGAGGAAGGTGCCGACCAGGGACACCGGGATGGTCTGGATCGGGACCCACGTCGCCCGAAAGCTCCCGAGGAAGACGAACACGACCAGGAGGACGAGCCCGATCGCCTCGGCCAGGGTGATGAGGATCTCCTTCGCGCCCTCGGTCACGGGGATAGTCGTGTCGAGCGTCAGGTCGGTACGCATGTCCGAGGGAAAACGCTCCGCGAGGCGTGCCATGGCCGACTTCACGCGGTTGGCCACCTCGAGGGCGTTCGAGCCGGGGACCTGGTAGAGCGCGAACAGCGCCGCCGGCGCACCGTTGGTGTACGCCTGCATGTTGTAGTTCTCGCCGCCGAGCTCGATGCGGGCGACGTCCTTGAGACGGACGAACGACCCGTCGGCGTTGGCGCGGACGACGATGTCGCCGAACTCCTCGGCATTCATCAGGCGCCCGCGCGCGCGGACGGTGTACGTCAGCTGCTGTCCGGGCGGCACCGGCTCGCCGCCGATCTGGCCAGCGGGATTCACGACGTTCTGGGCCGCGATGGCGTTCACGAGGTCGGTGACCGTGAGGCTCATGTTGGCGATCGTGGCCGGCGACACCCACACCCGCATCGCATAGTTTGACGCGCCGAAGATGCGGACCTGGCCGATCCCGGGCACGCGGGCGAGCTCGTCCTGGACGTTGATCGCGAGGTAGTTCGACAGAAATGTCTGATCCCACGTGTGGTTCGGCGAGGTCATCGTGAAGACGAGCAACGGGAAGCCCGCGGTCTGGATCGTCGTGAGGCCATAGGCGTTCACCGCAGCGGGCAGGTTCGCCTGGGCTTGCGCGAGGCGGTTCTGCACCTGCACCTGGTCCATGTCGATGTTCGAGTCGACGTCGAACGACACCTGGAACGTCATCGTGCCGTCGTTCGCGGAAATCGCCTGCATGTAGATCATGCGCTTCGCGCCGTTCACCTGCTCGTCGATCGGGGTGGCGACGGACTGCTCGACAGTGAGCGCGTCGGCGCCGGTGTACGTCGCGGTGGTCTGGATCTGGCGCGGCGCGATCTCGGGGAACTGCGCGATCGGCAGGCGGAAGATCATGACGGCGCCGCCGATCATGGTCAGGATCGCGAGCACCTGCGCGACGATCGGGTGGTCGATGAAGAACCGCGACACGACGGCCTTATCCTTGCACGGGCGGCGCCGGTGCGGCCGGGACGGAGGTGTCCGGCTTCGGGCGCACGACGATCCCGTCCTTCACCTTCTGGAGGCCCTCGGTCACGACGCGTTCGTCGGGTTGAAGGCCGTCGTCGACGATCCAGAGCCCGTCCACCTCCTCGCCCGGTTTCACCGTGCGTAGGGCGACCTTGTCGTCCGCTCCGACGACGGCCACCTGGTACACGCCCTGGATCTCCTGCACCGCGCGTTGGGGGATCACGACGGCGCCCCGCCGCGTCTCCGTGGGAGCGCGGACCTTGGCGTACAGGCCCGGGCGGAGGACGGTGTCGGGGTTCGGGAAGAGGGCCTGCACCAGAATCGTCCCCGTCTGCTGATCGACCTGCCGGTTCGCGACGTAGAACCGGCCGGGATGGGGATACGTGCTGCCGTCGACGAGGATCAGCTGGAGCTCGGGCTCGTCCTTTGCCCGGCCCCTCTCCTGATGCTCCCGGATCCGATCCGCGTAGCGGAGGTATTCGCGCTCGGTGATCGGGAAGGTGACCTTCATCGGATCGACCTGGGAGACGTTCGTGAGCACGGTCGACGGGGTCACGAGGTCGCCGACCTGGACCGGCGCAATGCCGGCGATCCCCGCGATCGGCGAGTAGACCTTCGTCCATCCCACGTTGAGGCGCGCGTTCTCGACGGCCGCCTCGGCTCCCTTCACCTGAGCCTCGCTCGCCTGTGTCGCCTGGACGGCGTCGTCGAGTTCCTGCTTGGTCGCCGCGCCCTGCGCCGCGAGCGGCTTGTATTTCTCGACATTGAGCTGATTCTTCTTGAGGGTGGCCTGCTGCTGCGCGAGGTCGCCGAGGGTCTGGTCGAGCGCCGCCTTGTAGGGACGATCGTCGATCTCGAAGAGGAGTTGGTCCGCAGTCACGTACGCGCCGTCCTGGTAGTCCTGCTTGAGCAGATACCCCTGCACGCGAGGCATGACCTGGGCGTTCACGAAGCCGACCGTCGTTCCCACCCACTCGCTGTAGATCGGCACGTCCTTCTGGACGGCGGCCGTCACGAGGACGTCGGGCGGCGGCGGCGCCGAGGACTCGGCTCGCTTGCATGCGGTGCCGAGGGAGATCGCGAACGCAGTGAGCATCGCGGCACAGGGAAGCCGCCGTCCCCAGCGCAGGAGAGGAACGGAATGGCTCACCGGGATGCGTGACGTCGCGAGGCGCGCCATGTTCATCGAATCCGGTTGCCCTCGTGCCGCCGGATCAGCGCCAGTGGCGTGTCCATGTTCCCGTGGCGGTCGGTCGCGCTTGGCTTTTCCATGGTCCTGGGAGCGACACCCGCAATCGGCGTGCCTGCCGTCGGGCTTCGATGTCGAGGGTCCGCAATGAAGACAACGTGAGCGGTGCGTGCCGAAGCTCGGCACCCGTGCCGAGCCTCGGCAGCATCGCAGCCAGCCGAGGAACGCATCGTGCGCGTCATGCACCGGAGTTGCCCGGGGTTCACGGCGAGTCGCGCGGTACGCGTCGGCCGTGCCACCGCTGGAACAACGATCAGGGCGCGGCCGGCCGAATCTCTTCGGCGGCACGCGTCGCCACCGCGTAGCTCCGGGGGAAGCTTACGCCCCCGCTACGAGGCGTGACGCCCGCCAGCGGCCGGCGTGCACGTCGCCGGACGCGACGAAAAGAAGGCTTCGATCTCATCCTTTTGCGCCACGGCGTCTCTACGCCCGATCTCGATGAGCGGCCGCGTGTAGCTCGGATCGAACGCGAGGTAGCTCACGAAGTCCGCCCCGCGTTCCGGCGAGGCGCCGATCCCGCGCGTGAGATACCGGAGCGTCGCCGGCAACCTGCTGAATTGATCGGCCGCCAGAGCTCCGAGGTCGACGGACGGCCGGATGACGAGCAACGGGATCGAGCGGAGCCAGTGAGGGTGCTCGGCACGTCGCCGTTCTTCGATGAGCGTGAGGGTGTGATTGATGCGGATCAGGCGCTCTGCATCGCTGTCGAGCGCATCCATGAACGCCGCATTGAGCATTACGCCGGCGATATCGGCGATCGAGATGTCGCCTTGGTCGTGGCCCACGTAATTCACGTGTACGTTTGAGTCCCGGTCGGGCGAATGGCGCACGGAGATGGCGACGACTCTGTCGGCTCCGAGATGGATCGCCGGGCTGAGTGGCGTCGCCATGCCGACGCCGCCGTCGCCGTAGAACGCCCCCTCGACGAAGACCGGTCGGAACAGAATGGGAATGGAGGCCGAGGCCAGGACGTGATCGAGGCCGATCCTCGCCCGCCAGCCGAGCCGAGCGCTCCGGGTCCAGGGCTCGGGCGCGTCGTGTCCGTCGAAGAAGGTGACGGCGGTGCCGGTCGTGTAGCTCGTCGCGGACACGGCGAAGCCGTGCAAGATGTCGCTCGCGATGTGACGCGCGATCGCCTCGAAATCGATGTTCGCGATGAGAAACTCCCGAAGCGGCGTCGTATCGAGGAGGTGGTTCGAGCGCGCGTCCGGCTTCAGCAGGCCTCCCAACGTGAGATCGCGTAGCCAACGGGTTCCGATCGAGAAGAGCGAGACGGCATCGGTGCGCATCACCCGGTCGATCCGAAGCTCGCCCCAGAGCGCCGCGAGACCAGCACTCGCCTCCGCCATGCGATCCGCTCTCGACGCCAGGTAGGCCGCGTTGATCGCCCCCGCGGAGATCCCCGTGACCACGTCGAACGGCGGCCGATCTCCGAAACGCTCTCCCACGATCTCTGCCAGACCCTGCAACACCCCCGCCTGATACGCGCCGCGCGCTCCACCGCCGACCAACACCAATCCCGTTTTCGAGGCGGAGAGGTGAGCCGTGCCCAAGCTCGGGGACGGTCGTGTGTCCTTCCATCCGTGATCGCGGTGTCGTCGATCGGTGCGGATGCCCCGCAGCCCCTCGATCGCGCTCATGGTGTCCTGCCTCACCCGCGCGTTCCGCAAGCGCCGTGCCGGCCTGTGCCGGTGGCATCCAGGGGACTCATCCACGAACACCGAGACCTTGGTCGGTGCCGATGCTCGACACACGTGCCGAATCTCGGCACCGAGTGTGCCGCTCACCGTCGGTCGAGCGGGAGGATCAGGCGGGCTTTTCGATCCCGAGTCGCTTCATCAGCGACTGGAGCGTCGTCCGCTTCATGCCGAGACGCGCGGCCGTACCCCGGGGGCCTCCCAGCACCCAGTTCGCCTGCTCGAGGGCACGCAGGATGTCGGCGCGGTCGATACCGCGGCCCGCCGTGTCATGGTGGCCAATCGGCGCGGGTCCCCGACGCCGCGCAAGGTCGTCGAGCGGCACCTCGAGCCTCCGGCCGCGCGAAAGGATCATCGCGCGCTCGATCAGGTTCGCGAGCTCGCGGATGTTCCCGGGCCACGTGTACCGACGGAGCGCGTCCAGCGTCTCGCTCGGGATGACCTCGACCCGGCGGTTCATGGGACGCGCGAACCGCTGGACGAAGTAGCTCACCAAGGCGGGAATGTCCTCGGGCCGCTCGCGGAGCGGCGGGGCTTGGATCGGGAACACGTTCAGCCGGTAGTAGAGATCGTCCCGGAACCGTTGCTCTTCCACCATCCGAAGGAGGTCGCGGTTCGTCGCGGCGATGAGGCGGACGTCGACCTTGATCGTCTTCGTACTGCCGATCCGCTCGAACTCCTGCTCCTGCAGGACGCGCAGCAGCTTCGGCTGGAGCTCGAGCGGGATCTCGCCGACCTCGTCGAGGAACAGCGTGCCGCCGTCGGCCACTTGGAAGCGGCCGATCTTCTGGGCGATGGCGCCGGTGAAGGCGCCCCGCTCGTGCCCGAAGAGCTCGCTCTCGAGTAGGCCCGACGGAATGGCGGCGCAGTTGAGCTTCACGAACGTGCGGTCGCGGCGGTGGCTTCGGTCGTGGATGGCCCGCGCGAGCAGCTCCTTGCCCGTGCCCGTTTCGCCGAGAAGCAGGACCGTCGAATCGGTCGGTGCGACGATCTCCACCTGCTGGAGCGTCCGGCGCAGTGCGGGACTGTCGCCGATGATGTGCTCGAACGACTGCTCGTTCCGAATCTCGCTCTCGAGGTACAAGCGCTCTTCGGCGAGCTTGTCCTTGAGGCGCCCGATCTCACCGAACGCCATGGCGTTCTCGATCGCGACGGCCACGAGCTTCGCCACCTCGCCCATGAACTGGACCTCGGCGTCGGTGTACGTCGCACGGTCGCGCCGCGCGAATCCGAGTGTCCCGAGTCGCGTGTGAATGGTCGTGAGGGGCAGCACGCAGAAGCTTCCGATGCCGTCGTTCCGGATCATCGCCATCCGCTCGGGCCATCGCGTTTCAGCGCCGGTGTCCGAGACGATCAGCGGCTGCTGCGACTCGATCACGATCGCGTGCGGCGTCTCTTTCGCGACCATCTCCTCTCGGGGCACGAGCGCCGTGCTGCCGGTCTCCAGCATCGCGCCCCGCACGACGCCGCGCTCGTGGTCGTAACACGAGGCGCCGACGAAGTCGAAGCGCACGACCCGCTGCAGCTCGGCCGCCAGGCGGCCGAAGAGCTCCTCCGGCTCTCGACACGAGCTGATCGATTCGGCGACGGAAAGCAGCGCCTGGAATCGCGCCGCCAGGGTGGTGCCCTCGGTGGATTCGATGGCGTCTGACTCGGACGAGAGCTCGTCGTTCTTCGCCATCCTCAGCGACGATACGCCGTCCGCTCGCGGGACGGGCGATGCCATCTGACTAATAGTGGACCAGGCGTGCCCAGTCGAGCGGAGTGGCGCTTCCGATCCGCCCGAGGCTGTGAAGTCCCGTGGCATACGCGGCGACTAGCGGGCGCGCCGATCGCGGGTCGACCGTTCTACGATGTCGTCAAGGATGACGGCGGCGAGGCAGTCGCCGGCGACGATCTCGACGCCGTCGCGGTACATCTCGGCAAGCAGCACCTTTCCGGCCGGATCGACGAAACGGACGTCCGCAAGCTCGACCCGGATCGGGACTCCAGGCTCTGCCTCTCGGATCCGCCGCCACGCCCGCCGGAGCTCTCTGACCCATTCGTCCTTGAGCGTACCCTCCAACCGCAGCGTCCAGGTGGCCCGGCCGCCCGGGGTCACGTGCAAGGTGTCGGTGATGCGCAGCATCGGCTTCCGTCCTTCGCAACCGCCGTGCCGGGGCGGCGATGGGCCCATGGCCGCCGCGCGAAGTCCTGTGACGTCCGTGCTGGTGCCGAACACGTCGGCACGATTGCCGACTTCGGCATCACAGTCGCAGGATGGCCTTCAGCTCTCGGGCCTTGCTAGGGCGGCACGCTGCTTGCGGAGACGATTGTCTAATCGTCGAAGCGAGTATCCGCAGGAAGGAGGGGCATCATGAGCGAGCTGAAGGGCAAGGTGGCGGTCGTGACCGGCGCGTCGAAGGGCATCGGCGCCGGGATCGCGAAGGAGCTGGCCGCCGCGGGCGCCGCGGTGGTCGTGAACTATGTGTCGAGCAAGGCGGGCGCCGAGCGCGTCGTCGCCGAGATCGCGGAGACCGGCGGCACGGCGATCGCCGTCCAGGGCGACGTCTCGAAGTCGAGCGACGTCCGGCGGCTCTTCGCGGAGACGAAGAAGGCGTTCGGGAGGCTCGACGTGCTCGTGAACAACGCCGGGGTGTACCACTTCCAGCCGTTGGAGGAGGTCACGGAGGCCGAGTACCGCTGGCACTTCGACACGAACGTCCTCGGCCCGCTTCTCGCGACCCAGGAGGCGGTCAAGCACTTCGGGCCGTCGGGCGGGACCGTCATCAACATCGGCTCGATCGCGAGCACGAAGCCGGCGGCGGCGTTGGTCGTCTACTCGGCGACGAAGGGCGCGCTCGACACCATGACCCGTGTGCTCGCGGTGGAGCTCGCGCCGAAAAACATCCGCGTCAACTCGGTGAATCCGGGCTACGTCCTCACCGAGGGCTCCGAAGCCATCGGGTTGGACGCCGCGAGCGACGCCGCGAAGCAGATGGTCGCACGCACGGCGCTCGGCCGCCCCGGCCGGCCGGACGACATCGCGCGCACCGTGGCGTTCCTCGCCTCGGACCAGTCCGGCTGGCTGACCGGCGAGCGCATCGAGGCGTCGGGCGGGTATGCATGATGAAGTTCGGCCTGTTCGGCATCAACATGGGACCGTGCAGCGACCCCGTGACGGCGGTCCGCGTCGCACAGGCGGCGGAGGCCGCCGGATTCGAGTCGGTCTGGACGGGGGAGCACATCGTCCTGCCGGACCCGGACCCGCAGGTGCCGGCCTCGCCCGTGCCGAGCGGCATCGGCCACCAATCGAGGCGCCGCCTCGCTCAGCACCTCGACCCGAAAAGCGCGCTTCTCGATCCGGCCGTCTCGCTCGCGTTCGTCGCGGCGCACACCCAGCGCGTGAAGCTCGGTACCGGGATCATCATCCTGCCGCAGCGCAATCCATTGGTCCTGGCGAAGGAGCTCGCGAGCGTCGACGTCGTCTCCGGCGGGCGCCTCATCTTCGGCCTCGGGGTCGGGTTCCTGAAGGCCGAGTTCGACGCGCTCGGCATCCCGTTCACTGACAAGGGGGAGCGCGCGATCGAGTACCTCCAGGCGATGCTCGCGATCTGGACGCAGGACAAGCCGGAGTATCACGGTCGATTCTTCGCGTTTCGCGGCGTCCAGGCGTGGCCGCGGCCCGCGCAGTCGCCCCATCCGCCGATCGTCATCGGCGGACACACGCCCGAAGCCTTCCGGCGCGCGCTCCGCCATGCGTCGGGCTGGTACGGATTCGCGCTCGATGTCGACGAGACGGCGCGCTGCGTCGCCGGTCTAGAGCAGGCGGCTCGCGATCTCGGCCGTCCGGGCGGTCTCGCAGGGTTCGAGATCAGCGTCACGCCGGCGGTCCACCTCGACGCGGACACGGTGCGCCGCTATGCCGACCTCGGCGTCGGGCGCCTGATCCCCTTCGAGGGGGGCGGGGAGACGGAGCTGCTCCACTTTGTCACCAGGACTGGCGATACCCTGATCGGTCGCTTCTGATCCGTCGACGCTCATATGTGAACGGCTGGCGTCGTGCCTGAGAACACTCGAAAGAATTTCGATCGAGGCGTCCACGTGAAGCACTGGCCGATCCCGCCCGACCCGCCGGGCAGGGACATGGTGGCCCGCTGTTTCCCCGGTGGGAAAGAGGGTATGCGGGCGGAGGGATTTGAACCCCCACGAGCGGTTAAGCTCCGCGGATTTTCTTACCGTCTACGGCTTTCGCCGTCCTGGCTCACTGCACTCGGGAGCAGAGAGGCCAGGTTTGCGGTCTGGACTATCCCTTCACCATGCCCGGGGTGAAACCCGGGGTTAGGTGCTGCCCGTCTAGTCTCTACACCTTCCCGGTTGGGTTGCGACCGGGCTTGGCTCGGGATCGCCATGTGAGAGGGTTCCCCGAATTTGGGCAGTTCTGCATCGCCCGTTTCCGGGCGAGCACTCAAGTTTTCCTCAAGTCCGCTGCGTCTGCCATTCCGCCACGCCCGCTGAGCGACGACGGTTAAGCTTGCGGAGCATACGGGGGGCGGGGCTCCTTTGCAAAAATGGGGCAGGGGGGCCCCTTCGAGAGCGGGGGAAGGGATCGATAGGGACGCCGGCATCGGCCCCCCCTTTCTTGTGAGCGCGTTCGTGGCGGGGCGGGCGGCCCTGCGCCATTGTTGAGATGGTGGCGCTAGCCATTTTCGGAAAAGCCCAAGTCGCCGCGGACTTTTAAGTGCTTCACGGCTAACGGTAACTTCTTGAATCTCTGAGCTTTTCCTTCCACGGCGTGGGTAACTGTGTAAGTCTTTGTGTAAGTTTTCGCCAAGGGGCCGGTCTTGAACGGGTTTGGGCTGCGCGGGAAGAGTGGTGTCACCCATCACTCGATCTAAGGCCGCGGAACACGTGCGTTGCGGACTGCATGCCAGCGCGAAGTTTCCGTGCTGGGAGGGCTCAGTCAGGCAAACCGAGTGATGACTTCGAAGCCGACCGTCTCAAATCGCGTCATCCGCTGCAGTGTGTCCGTCACGTCCCGGAGCGCGATCTGGCGCGTGACGAGCCGCGCCGGGTTCCGCTTTCCGCGCGCGACGAGCGGCAGAAGCTCGTCGTAGTTGGCGTGCGAATCGCCCTTCGAGCCCACCACCTCCCATTCCCCCGTGATGAGGTTGTCGATCGGGATGGCGACCTGACCGCGCTCCTCCTGCGAGG
>Ga0209761_1003241_pt1 | contig 10757 bp, 7 predicted proteins | sample GraSoi013_1_40cm_4_FD_185818 | JGI IMG/M metagenome (GOLD analysis project Ga0209761, IMG submission 185818) | Grasslands soil microbial communities from the Angelo Coastal Reserve, California, USA - Sample 09_25_2013_1_40cm (SPAdes) (version 2) | ecosystem: Environmental > Terrestrial > Soil >... | reverse complement strand
ACGACATCTGTGTGCACAATACGACGCTCTCGTTAAACATCGCGCAGCACGCCGCGATTCAGCATCAGTTTCCGGTGGCCATCTTTAGCCTGGAGACGTCCAAAGAGCAACTGGTCCAGCGGTTCCTGTGTGCCGAGGCCGAGGTCGACGGCAGCAAGCTTCGGACGGGTTTCCTGTCGGACTCCGACTGGCCCAAGCTGGCTCGGGCCATGGGACGGTTGTCGGAGGCGCCGATTTTCATCGACGACTCCGCCACCATCTCAGTGATCGAGATGCGCGCCAAAGCACGCAAGCTGAAGGCCGAGCACGGGCTGGGGCTCATCGTGGTGGACTATCTGCAGATGATCCAGTCGTACAAACGGACGGAGAATCGGACGCAGGAGATCTCGGAGATTGCGCGTTCCCTGAAGTCCCTGGCGAAAGAACTTGACATCCCGCTGATCGCCGTCTCGCAGCTCTCCCGTGCGGTGGAGGTGACCGGCACGAGGAGGCCGATGCTGTCGCATTTGAGGGAATGCGTGACCGCTGATACGGTGGTCTGGGATGCTGACACTGGACGGCGGTGGACGGTGGGGGAATTGTCCGCCGTGCAAACTTGGCCACGGCTGTTGTCGTTGGACGCCCGGGGACGAATCGTTCCTGTTCGGCCCACTGCGGTGCTCGAGAAGGGCACGAATGATGTATTTGAGGTGAGAACCAGCACCGGGCGGCGGCTGCGGGCGACAGCGAAGCACCCCATCCTGACTTCAGAAGGGTGGAAGACGGTCGCGGAGCTGATGCCCGGATCGCTGGTGGCCTCCGCTCGGCGCTTACCGGTGTTTGCTGACGCTTTGGGCTCTTTGAGTCCGGATAGGATGCGACTACTGGGGTACCTCATTGGCGATGGTAGTTACAAGCGGCACAGGGGGATTTCGTTCATCAGTTCTGATCCGGCGACGCTTGAGGACTGTGTAGTAATTGCGAAGCGGGAGTTCGGTGTTGAGACACGTCGCGGGGAAGCACATGGGACGCCCGAAGTGGATCTGGTCTCCGTTTACACAAAGAACGAAGCCACAGGACGCACTTACGGACGCCCACACGGCAACCCACTTCGGGAATGGCTACGTGAACTTGGTGTCGAGGGGCAGTCCTCGTACAACAAGCGCGTTCCTGCTGTAGTATTCTTCGATGCAAGCTTAGAGAGTACTCGTGCGTTGCTCCGTGCGTTGTTCTCCACGGACGGATGCTTGACGCGCCGGAATTATCAGAATGGAGTTTACCTATGGTCTCTGCACTACGATACAGTCAGCCGGGGACTCGCTGATGACGTTAGAGATTTGCTCCTACGGTTCGGGATTGTCTCGCAGATTAGTTCGGGTTATCAGAGCAAGAAGGCGACTGCCCCACTTTACAGAGTCACCCTTGAGGACTCGCGTCACTTAGCCGCGTTCTGCCGACTGATCGGCATTGAGGGGCGTAAAGATGCCCTTGTCAAATCCTCCCTAGCAGAGCTCGAGGAGCGGCGTTCGAAGCCGCAAGTCGACAGGCTTCCGCTCTCCGTGACGGAGGAGCTGTGGGCACGAAAGAAGGTTGCAGGAATCAGTTGGAAGCAGCTCGGCTTCAGATTGCAGACAGGGAAGACGCTGGATAGGCCTACCGCGACCAAACTTGCAGAAAGGCTCGAAGTTCCTCACATTGCTGAGATGGCTTCAAACGACATCCTCTGGGATAGGGTCGTGAGTATTGAGTTCGCTGGATGCGAGCAAGTTTTCGACCTCGTGATGCCGGGAACTCACAGCTTCATCGCCAACGGGATCGTGGTTCATAACAGCGGAGAATTGGAGCAAGTCGCCGATCTCGTCCTCTTCATCTACCGCGAAGACTACTATAATCCGGAGACCGAGAAGAAGAACATCGCCGAAATCATCATCGCCAAACACCGCAACGGGCCGGTGGGCACTATCGAGCTCTTCTTCAATCGGGAGCACAGCCGGTTTGCGAACTTGGAGCGCCGCCGGGCCTAGCCCCGCGGAATTCTCCGCCGCCGCGAAGAAGGATAACGCAGTGTGAGCAGTCTCTACGCCCTCCTCTCCGCCGTCTTCTTCGCCGGCGAAGCGCTGTGCGTCCGCCTCAGCCTGCGCGGTTCCACCGCTGCGACGGCGACGGTGATCTCCATTGCCACCAACATCACCGCGCTGTGGGTCGTCTCCGCGGCGCGGGGCTCCCTGGCGCATCTCGTCACGCCTGCATCGCTGATATTCATACTGGCAGGAGTGTTCGCCCCGGCGCTGGCGCGCCTGACGTATTACGAAAGTCTCAACCTCATCGGCGTCGCTCGTGCCACTATGATCAGCAACACGACCCCGATCTTCGCGGCGCTCCTGGCCATCCCCGTGTTAGGCGAGCACCTGACCTGGAAGGTGGGCGCGGGCACCGTGCTGGTCGTCGCCGGCGTTGCGCTGGCGATCCGGCAAGGAGCGGGACCGGCATCCCCTCCCGACACTGAGCGGAGCCTCACTACCGGCGCGCTGCTGGCCCTCAACACGGCGGTGATGGCCAGCGTGTCCTTCATGCTGCGAAAGATCGGGCTGCGGATGCACCCGGATCCTGTGCTCGGCGCCGCCCTGACGGTCACCGGGTCCATGGTCGTGCTCGCTCCGTACATTGCGGCACGCTGGAAGCACGAGCCGCTGCGGGCGACCCGCGGGAGTCTGGTGTGGCTGATTGCCAGTGGCTTACTAACGACGGGAGGGTTTCTCGCCTACTACCTGGCGCTCAGTCTGGGTGACGTGGTGATCGTAACTCCCCTCAGCAACACCACGCCGCTGTTTGCCGTGGCGTTGTTATATGCCTTCCGGCAGGTTGAGCGCGTGACCGCCCACACGGCCATCGGCGCGGCCCTGGCCGCCGCGGGGGTGCTGCTGATCTTCGGGGGCTAGCAGTAACCCGCAACTCCGTCACCGCCCGACCGCCCGACTGCGCGACTGCCTCGGTTTCTAGTCCCCGATCCGGCCAAGTTCCTCGGCCACGGCGTCCATCAGCGGGGCCACCGTGTCGTAGTCGAACCGGAATCTCGCGCCGGCTGCTTCGAACAACCTGGGCAGGGGTCTGGAGCCTCCCAACCAGAGGGCCTGCCAGTAACGCTCCACAGCCTCGCGGTGGTTGGTGCGGCTGCGCGTCCAGATCTGGAGTGCTCCGGTTTCAGCGATGCCGTACTCGATGTAGTAGAAGGGACTGAGGAACAGGTGGAGCTGGCGGTGCCACGCGTACGCCAGCGCCTCCTCATAGCCGCGCCAGTCCACCACGGTGGAGAAGCGGCTGAAGACCTGCCCCCACGCCTCCCGGCGCTGCGCCCGCGTGTGCGCGGGGTGTGTATACACCCAGTGTTGAAACGCGTCGATCGTCGCCACCCACGGCAGGATGGTGACGGCGTCCTCCAGGGTGGTGCGATAGGAGCGTTTGTAGTCTTCCGGATTCTTGTAGAACACGTCCAGGTGCGGGGCGGCCAGCAGCTCCATGCCCATCGAGGCCACCTCGGCGAATTCGATGGGCGCGTTGCGGTAGTGGATGAGGGGCTGCTCCCGCGCGGCCAGCTGGTGGAAGGCGTGGCCGCCTTCGTGGAGCATCGTGCGCACATCGTCGTCGCGGCCCACGGCGTTGGCAAAGATGAACGGCCAGCGCCGCTCGTGCAGGGTGCTCTGGTAGCCTCCCGGAGCCTTGCCCTTGCGGCTGTCCAGATCCAGGAGCTTCTCCTCCCACATGAAGCGGAACTGATCGCCTAGGGCGGGATCGACCCGGCGGAAGATCTCTTCGATGCCCATAACCAGGTTCTCGATGCTGGCAAACGGCCGCAGCGGTGGACGCTGCTGAGGGTCGACGAGCGTGTCCCACGGCCGCAGCGTCTCCACGCCCAGCTTCCGGCGGCGCTCCTGGAGAATCTCCCGCACCAGGGGAACGGCGGCGCGCTCCACGCCGGCATGGAACTCGAGGCAGTCCTCGGGCGTATAGTCAAACCGCCGCCGCCGTTTGAAGATGTAGTCGCGGTAGTTCTCGAAGCCGGCGTTGCGGGCGATCTGCGTGCGCAACGCCACCATCTTGTCATAGAGGTCTTCCAGCGATTCTTTGTCCCGTAGCCGGCGGGACGTGACCAGCTCCCACACCTGCTGGCGGAGACTGCGGTCGGGCTCTTCGAGGAACTTGGCGGCCTGCTGCAGGGTGATCTCCTCGCCGCGATGGACGACGGTCATTGCTCCGGTTAGCTTTTGATAGTCTTTCATCAGCAGCGCGTCTTGTGTTTCCAGCGGGATGTTGTCCTCCCGGAACAGGGAGACGTTGTTCTCGATGATACGGTCCAGGACACCGTACCGGTCTATCCGCAAGAGTTTGCGGTGCGGGCTTTTCAGGTATGCGACTTCCAGCGCGTGCCAGCATGGCTTGGTTTTGGGGTCGATCTGCTCGATAAACTCCTGATACGCTGCCTCCCGGACCGGATCGTCGGTCTGGACGGTCATGGCGATGTATCGCCGAGTGCGCTCCTCGGCAATCGCGGCCGACAGTTCGGAACAGTCCACCAGCCACTGCTCCAGCTCCTCAACGGAGTTGATGGACCGGTCCTGCAGTTGCCTGAACAACGGTTCGATTTGCGCCCAATCCCCCATGGTCGCCCCTTCTGGAACGAACTGCCGGGGAAACGGACGGCGCGGATCAACCTGCATCAGACTATGCACCGGACGACTCCTCTCGATGTGCCGATCTCGGGAAAGTGTGCGAGGGTAACAGCACTCTTAGTTGGGGGAGGTGCGGGGGAAATCCTTCTGACGGAGCCGAAGAAGGCGGCGTGCGCGTTACGATCGCGGCGCTTGGCCTCGCGCTCATGATGGCGGCGCCCGCCACTGGGCGAGGGGACGCAGTCCCCCGGCTTGCCCTGTGGATTGAACCCTCCGCCAACCTGCCGGTCCTGAGCACGCGTGAGGGCGTGGCGGCAGTACTGGATAAAGCGAAGGCGGCGGGCGTGACCGTGGTCATCCCCGAGGCGAAAACCGCCTGGGGTCTGGTGACCTACGAAAGCGAGTTTGCGCCGCTGCTCCGTTCCTCGCCCATTCCTCGCGTGTCCCCGCCCGTCTATGATGCGCCGGCGACCTGGTACCCGCAGGACTACGACCTGCTGCGGGTGATGATCGAGGAGGCGCACCGGCGCGGGATACAGGTGCACGCGGCCGTCAATGTCTTCGGGGAGGGCTACACTCCGACGCAGACCGGTCTGGCGATCGAGCGCCCGGACTGGCAGGCGCAGCACCTGGTCTATGCTCTGGGCGTGGTCCCCTCCTCACGGGTCGGCGCTGTGGCGTTTGTAAACCCGGCGCTTCCCGAGGTTCAACTATACGAACTCGCGGTGATCCACGAGATCGTCTCGCGCTACGACGTGGACGGCATTCTCCTCGACCGGGCCAGGTATCCGGATGCCACGGCCGACGTGTCAGACGATAGCCGGGCCCGATTCGAGCGATGGCTGGGACGTCCCGTGCCCCGCTGGCCGGAGGACGTGGTGCGGGTGGACTCCGATCGCGTCATCCCGGGCCCGCTCTTCCGCCAGTGGGTGGCCTGGCGTGCCGGCATCATCCGACAGTTTGTGCGCGCGGCGCGCCAGGTGGTCCGGGGCGAGCGGCCGGATCTCGCCTTCGCCGCGTACGTGGGCGGATGGTATCCGACGTACTGGAACGAGAGCGTGAACTGGGCGGCGCCGGATGCGCGGTTGCCGTTCCGTTGGGTCACGGCCGCATGGCAGCAGGCCGCCGTGGCGCAGTACTTCGACTATCTGCTGGTGGGGTTGTACTATTCCGACATCTCACGGGCTGCTGCGCTGCGCGCCCGTCTCCCGGCGTGGGCCAGCGTGGAGGGTGGGGCGATGCTGGCGCGTGACCTCACCGCGGGCGCCACGACGCCGGTAGGCAGCCTGCTGCTGTCACTGTACGAAGGGCAGCCGGAGAGGTTCGCGGCCGCGTTGCGGAGTACGCGCCGGCTTACCGGTGGGGCGATGCTGTTTGACCTGGTCTTCTTGGAACGGTACGGGTGGTGGAATCTGCTGCGGCCCTGACGTCCGCTACGACTCCTGGGCGATGCCCATCAGATGAAAACCGCTGTCCACGAAGATGACGTTACCGGTCACGGCGCGGGAGAGATCGCTGGCCAGAAACACCGCGACGTCCCCCACGTCCTCCTGCGTCACATTCCGGCGCATCGGAGCCGTCTGCTCGGTGAGATCGCGGAGTTTCGTCAGGCCTTTCACCGCGCTCCCGGCCAGCGTCTTGATCGGTCCGGCGGAGATGGCGTTCACCCGCACCTGACCGGGCCCCAGTTCGCTGGCCAGGTACCGGACCTCAGTCTCCAGCGCCGCCTTGGCCACCGCCATGACGTTGTAGCCGGGGACCACGCGCTCTACGGCGTTGTAGGTCAGGGTGAAGATGCTGCCTCCGCCATCGCCCATCAACGACGCCGCGCCGCGGGCCACGGCGATCAGGGAGTAGGCGCTGATGTCCAGCGCCAGCGCATAGCCACTGCGTGAGATCTCGTGGAACGGCCGGGAGAGGTCGTCACGGTTGGCAAACGCAATACAATGCGCGACCGCGTCCAGCCGGCCCCACCGGTCGCGCAACCCCTCAAACACGGCCCGGACATGCTCATCGTTCTGCACGTCGCAGGGGAACGTCGGGAAGGCGTTCCGCCCGCCCACCGCATCCAGCAACTCGTCGAGATTCTCTTTCAGGCGATCGTTCTGGTACGTGAACGCCAGTTCTGCGCCCTCGCGATGGAACGCGCTGGCGATTCCCCAGGCGATGCTGCGCTGGTTGGCTACGCCCATGACCAGCGCCCTTTTGCCCTTCAGCAACACGGGGCACCTCCTCTCTCAAACCTACACAATCTGCACAACCTGCACAACCTGCACTCTTCCTCGAGGTTTCGGGGGCAGTCAGTTGTGTGGGTTGTGTGGTTTGGGTGGGTTCGCGTCAGCAAGTTCGTTCTTTCCGACGTAACGAATTAATCCCAGCACGCTCTGCCGGACCGGCATGATCACTTCATATCTGGCGCCCGCGCCCGGCCCGTCCCGGAGTTCGATCTCCCGCAGTGTCTCCGTGCGAACGCGCCTGGTGATGGCGTCTTCGGACTCACCCGCGGCCAGCCCTTCCCGCACGATGCGGAGATTCTTGTGGAGACGTTCTTCCAGTTGCGCCAGCAGGTCGGTCACCCAGGTATGCGGCCCGTAGTGAGTGAGCAGCACACGCTTGGGATGCAAGGCGCGGAGCTTTGCCAGAGATTGTTCCCACGCCCGGATGTCCAATTGGGGCGGCGGCGTCGGCGCCCGAACGTATCGCGAGCCCGGCAGGGCAACACCGGCGATGTCCCCGGTGAAGAGATCGGCAGACGATGGATCCCAGAAGGCGTGATGATGACTGGCGTGCCCGGGCGTGTCCAGGGCAACGAGGCGGCGCGATCCCAGCAGCACCGGATCGCCGTCGTTGAGCACCTTCACCTGCCGTTCGGGAACCGGCGCCACGTCTCCGAACAAGCGGTGGAGGGCATCGCCGTACAAGCGCCCGGCGCTCGTAACCAGGCGGGCCGGGTCGATGAGGTGCGGCGCGCCCACCGGATGCACGTAGACGTCGAGCTGTGGGAACCGCTGCGCGAGTGTGCCGGCGCCGCCGGCGTGGTCGAGGTGGATGTGGGTTACCGCCACCGCCCGAAGGTCGCGGGGATCCACTCCCGCCTCACGCACCCCCGCAAGCAGCGTTTCCAGCGTCGACGTAGGGCCGGTTTCGATCAACGCCGGTCGCTCGCCCAGCAGGAGGTATGAGCCGATGACCTGCGGCGTCTGATTATAGTGCACGTCGATGACGACGAGGTCATCCGCGATCCGTTCGATCCGTGCCATGTCCTCTTATGGTAGCAGCCCCGGCCGCGCGCAGGAATCCTGAGGCCGCATCCGAAGAGTAGCAAGGCCGTCGCTTTTCCCAGATGGGTTCCCCCTAAAAGGAGGAAGGTCCGTGCGCATGAGGATTGCAGTTGTGGTGATGCTGGTGGGAGTGTTGTTCGCGCCTCAGACGCCGTCCCGCGCCGCGACAGCGTCGGATACGCTGGTCTACGTGAACGACATCAGCGACATGATCTCCCTGGACCCCGCCGTGGCCTATGAGTTCAGCGGCGTCCTGGTGGCGCAAAACGTGTACGATACCCTGGTGACGTTTGAGGGTGAAGATCTCACGACGATCAAGCCGCGGCTGGCCCAGTCGTGGACGATCCGTGACGCCGGGCTGACGTGGAAGGTAACGTTCAAGCTCCGGCCGGGCGTCAAGTTCAGCACCGGCCGCCCGGTGACCGCGAAGGCGGTGGCGTTTTCATTCGATCGGGTGATCGCGCTGAACAAATCGCCGGCGTTCCTCTTCAAGGAAGTCGCCGGTCTCAACGAAGGCGACACCATCCCCGTGGGCGACGACACGGTCGTGGTCAGCCTGCCGAAGACGGCCAGCCCCCTGGCGTTCCTCAACATTCTCACATTCACCGTGGGTGCCATCGTCGACCCCGACGAGGCGATGGCGCACCAGTCCGGGGCTGATCGCGGGGAAGCGTGGCTGCGCAACCACTCTGCCGGGGCCGGTCCCTACGTGCTGGAGCGGTGGGATCCGCAATCTCGTGCCGTGCTCGTGGCCAATCCCAATTATTGGGGGCCGAAACCCAGGCTGTCCCGCATCATCATCCAGCACGTTCCTGAGACCAGCACGCAGAAATTCATGCTGGAGACCGGGGACGCGGACATCGCTGCCGACCTCACACCAGAGCAGGCCCAAGACATGGCCAGCAAACCGGACGTGAAGTTGCAGGACGGCAAGTTGCTCCAGCTCGTGTACGTGGGGATGAACGTCAAACAGCCCCCGCTGGATAACGTCAAGGTGCGGGAGGCGATTCGCTGGAGCATCGACTACGATGGGATCATCCGCAGCCTGCTACGCGGAGGGGCGCGCAAGGTTCAGACGATCGTCCCGGAGGGGCTCTTTGGCTTCAACGCCTCCGCCCCGTTCCAGCAGGACATCTCCAAGGCCAAGGCCTTGCTGGCGGAAGCCGGCGTCGGCGGGGGGTTCACCGTGGAGATGCTGGTCCCGACGGGACCGGCGCCCGGCGGGCCAAAGTGGTCGGACATCGCCGCCAAGATCCAGAGTGATCTGGCCAAAGCTGGCATCAAGGTCGATATCAAGGAAACCGTCCAGGCGCAGCTCTTGGGCACCTACCGCGCCCAGAAGGGTCAGATGGTGATGATCCTGTGGGGTCCGGACTTCCCCGATCCGGACGGGAACGCGACCCCGTTCTCGGATTATGCAGCGCATTCTATCGCGTGGCGCAACCAATACAATGACATGGCGGCGGCGGCGCTGGCCAAGCAGGCGGCGCTGGAGCCGGATCTGACCAAACGACGGAACCTGTACAAGCAGCTCACGGATAAGGTTCTGCACGAGGGGCCGTACATCGTGCTGTATCAACCGACAAAGCGCTTCGGGCTGCGGCAGAACGTGCAGGGGTTTGTCTGGAACCCGATGGCCTACACGGAGTTCCGGACCGTCAGCAAATAGGATGTGAGCCGATACGTCCTGACGCGGATCGCCTCCATGGGGCTCGTGCTCTTGGGGGTATCCGTGCTGACGTTTTTCATCGCTCATGTGGTGCCGGCCGATCCGGTCCTGGCCGCGCTCGGTGAGCACGCGCGTGAAGACCAGATCCGCTCGTACCGACACGCCTACGGACTGGACCGGCCGGTCGGCGTTCAGTACCTGATCTACGTCCACCGGCTGCTCGCGGGAGACTTTGGGATTTCTATTCGCACCCGGCGGCCGGTCGCCGAGGACCTGGGGGAGTTCCTCCCGGCGACGGTCGAACTCGGCGGCACGGCATGGCTGGTGGCGCTGCTGCTGGGGGTCCCGGCGGGTATCCTCTCCGCGCTCTACAAAGACCGGATCTTCGACCACATCTCCCGCATCGGTTCGCTGATGGGCGCGTCGATGCCGGTCTTCTGGCTCGGACTGCTGCTGCTGGGTACGTTCTACTATCGCCTGCGCTGGCTGCCCGGCCCAGGCCGCCTGGATGTTTCCGCGATTCCACCTCCGTCACGCACGGGATTGCTGCTCATCGACTCCGCCTTGACGGGCAATGGGGCGGTCTTCTGGAGCGCGCTCCGGCATCTGGTGCTGCCGGCGCTGACCCTGGGGCTTTTTTCGACCGCGGTGATCGCCCGGATGACGCGCTCGGCCATGCTGGAGGTCCTCTACCAGGACTACATCAGGACGGCTCGAGCCAAAGGACTGGCCCGGGCCCGCGTCGTGCTCCGGCACGCGCTGCGCAACGCGATGATCCCTACGCTGACCATCGTGGGCATCTCCTTCGGAAATCTGCTCAGCGGTGCGGTGCTGACGGAGACCGTCTTCGCCTGGCCCGGTCTGGGACGGTATGCCACCACGTCCGCGATCAGCCTCGATTTCCCTGCGGTGATGGGCGTCACCATCGTCGCCGCCGTCATCTACACCACGATCAATCTCGCCATCGACCTGCTGTACGCCAGGCTGGATCCGCGGGTGCGATATGAATAAACCAGCCCCGCGGCGACCCGGTGTGGGGCCTCACCCCCTGCGGCTGCTTCGCCGTAGCCCGCTGGCCACGCTCGGTGCGGTGATCGTGCTGCTCTATGCGCTCGCCGCACTCGCCGCGCCGTTGCTGGCCCCGCATCCGCCGCTGACCCA
>Ga0209761_1003240_pt1 | contig 10758 bp, 11 predicted proteins | sample GraSoi013_1_40cm_4_FD_185818 | JGI IMG/M metagenome (GOLD analysis project Ga0209761, IMG submission 185818) | Grasslands soil microbial communities from the Angelo Coastal Reserve, California, USA - Sample 09_25_2013_1_40cm (SPAdes) (version 2) | ecosystem: Environmental > Terrestrial > Soil >... | reverse complement strand
CGCGCAGGCGGTCGGATTCGATACCTACCTTCGCTGGCTCCAGGAAACTGTCGAAGCCGTCAAATCGGGGAAGGGCGATGAGGGACAGCGCTCACGCGTGCCCCCCGAAGTAATCCTGGACCTGCCGGCGCACCTCTCCGACGCCTACGTGCCGGATGAGGCGGTGAAGCTGGACCTGTACCGGCGGCTGGCGCGGGCCGAGGCGCCAAGCGAGATTCAAGCAGTGCGCGAGGAATTACGCGATCGCTTCGGGCCCCTCCCCGACGACGCGCAACGCTTGCTCCTCGTCTCCGAGCTCCGCGCACTCGGCGCCCGCATCGGCCTGGAGATGGTGCTGGTCAAGGGCGACGAGGCGCGGCTCACGTTTGCGCGGGACGCGAGCCCGCGGCTGGCCGGCCTGACGGCGGCGCTCGACATGGTGCAGTTCGAGGCCGAGGTCCGGCGGGCAGCACCGCTCTCCCTGCGACTCCGTCGACTCGGCGGAGAGCCCATTGGGTCGGGGCTCGTCCGAGCTCTCACCGCGGTTCTGGCGGACGCTCACCTTTAAGGAGTTGGCATGGTGCGGTCGGGTCTGATCGTCATGGTGCTCGCGCTGGCGGGGTGCTCCGCCCTGCGGGACGCGTTTTCGGCGAACGCCAAGGTCGCCGGCACGGCCGCCGGGCAGACCCTGACGGTCGACCGGCTGGCGCAGGTGGTCGGACACGCGCAGCGCATCCCCATCCGGCCCGACGTCCTCACCGGCGTCGCGAACGTGTACCTGGACTACGCGCTGTTCGCGGCCCAGCTGGGTCGGGGACGGGACATGCACGATTCAGCCCTGGTGCTCGCCTCACAGTGGCCGGTAGCGGCACAGCTCAAGTGGGAGCGCTACCACAATAGGTTGATCGCGACGCGCGGCAAACTCACGCGCGGCCAGGCGGACTCGGCGTTCGAGGCGGGCAACGTGCGACTGTTCCAGCACATCCTGATCCGGATTCCGCAGAGCGCCGTGCCGCTGGTGGAGCAACAAAAGGAGAAGGAGGCCAACGCGGTGCTGGTGCAGGCCACGGCCAAGCGCGGGCTCAACTTCGCGCAGCTCGCCCGTCGCTACTCGGAGGACCCGGGAACGAAGACGAAGGGCGGCTATCTCCCCGCGACGCCGCGTGGGCAGTTCGTCCCCGCGTTCGACAGCGCCGCGTGGCTGCTCGCGCAAGGCGCGATGACGGCCGTGGTGCGGACACCGTTCGGGTTCCACATCATTCGCCGGCCGCCGCTCGCGGAGGTGCGCGACTCCTTCCACGCCGATCTCGAGAACGTGCGCGCCGCGCGATTCGACTCGCTGTATCTGGACAGCCTCGCGAACCAGCGGCAGCTCAAGGCCGTATCCGGCGCGCCGGCGCTGGTGCGCCAGGCGGTGCCACAGATCGTGTCGGCCCGGAGCGACACCCGGACGCTGGCCACGTACAAGGGAGGCACGTTCCAGGTGAAAGACCTGGCGCGGTGGCTCCTGGCACTCGACCCGAACGACGTGCGCGGGATCGCCACGGCGAGCGACGCGCAGCTGAACCAGTTCCTCAAGCTGCTCGCGCAGCGTGAAATGCTGCTGAGCGAAGTGGACAAGGTCGGTGTGCAGCTCGACCCGGCCGACTGGCGGCAGCTGCGCGCAACGCACGACTCGACCGTGGCGCGGCTGGAAGGCCTGCTCGGTGTATCCCCGCAGCTGCTCCAGGACTCCGCTGTGACCCCCGTCGCGCGCGTGCAGCTGGCGATGGCGCACGTCGACCACTACGTGGATCAAGCTGTCACCCAGGGGACGGCGCCGTTCTTCCCGGTGCCGCCGTTCCTGGCCGGAGCGCTGCGCCAGGGCCAGGCCTGGTCGCTCAACGAGGCGGGAATCGCGCGCGCGCTGGAGAGCGCGAAGGCCATCCGGGCCGCGGACACGACGATACACGCGCCCCAGCCCACGGGCTTGAAACGGGCACCCGGCCCAGCGCCCATCGCGGCCGAGAGCGCTGGCCGGCAGGCGCCGCGTTGACCATGCGCGCACTCGCCCTCGCCTCTGTCGTGGCGGCGCTGGCCGCTCTGCCTCCCTTGACGCCGCGCGCCGCGGCGCAGGGCCGGGCGGCGACCGACCGCCCCGTAGACCGCATCGTGGCGATCATCGGCACGAAGCCGATCCTCGCGTCGCAGGTGGAGGAGCAGCTCGTCCTGGCGCAGTCGCAGGGCGCGAAGGTCCCCGAGGACTCCGCGGCCCGGGACGCCGCCCGACGGCAGATCCTATCGCAGATGGTGGACGAAGAGCTGCTGGTGCAGCAGGCGGAGCGGGACACCACCATTAAGGTGACGGACCAAGAAGTGCAGGATGCGGTCGAGCAAACCGTGCAGAACGTGCGCAAGCAGTTCACCTCGACTCCAGAATTCCAGGCGCAGCTGCGCGCGGCTGGCTTCGTGTCCGAGGAGGAGTGGCGCCGTTGGCTGGCCGACCAACAGCGGCGCGCGATTCTGCAGCAGCGGCTTATCGAGGGGCTGAAGCAGAAAGGGAAGCTGCGGCCGATTCCGCCGTCGGACGCCGAGATGCGGGCGTTCTGGGAGTCGAACCGGGCGCAGCAGCCTAAGCGGCCGGCGGCCATCTCCTTCCGGCAGATCGTGATCGTGCCGAAAGCGGACTCGGCGGCGAACGCCCGTGCGCTGCAGCTGGGGGACTCCCTGGTCGCGGCGCTGCGGCGGGCCGGCGGGGCCCGGTTTGCCGACGTAGCGAAGCAGTACTCGGCGGACAGCGTCTCTCGGGAGCAGGGCGGCGCGCTGGGGTGGTTCCGCCGCGGCGTGATGGTCAAGGAGTTCGAGGACGTCGCGTTCCGCCTGAGGCCGGGCGCCATCTCCGACGTGGTGCGCACCGAGTTCGGCTTCCACATCATTCAGGTGGAGCGCGCGCAGCCGGCGGAGATCCTGGCGCGCCACATCCTGATCCAGCCCACCATTTCCGCGGCGCAAATCGCCATCGCCCGGCGCCAGGCCGATTCGGTGCACGACGCGCTCGCCCACGGCGCGTCGTTCGACACGCTGGCCCGTCGCTACGCCGACCCGAGCGAGCCCAAGCTGGCTGACGCCCTCCCCCTGTCCCAGCTGCCGCCCGATTACGAGAAGGCGATCGGTAAGGACACCGTTCCCGGGCTGAAGCCGGTGTTCGAAGTCGCCGCCCGAACGGGGCGGCCGCGGTTCGTGGTGTTCGAGCTGTTGAAGCGCCTTTCCGAGGGCGAGCTGGGGTTCGACGAGGTGAAGGATCGCATCCGGGACGGCCTGGGCCAGCAGCTCGCCATCAAGCACCATCTCGACTTGCTGCGTCGCACCACGTACGTCGACGTCCGTTTCTAGCCGCCGTCCCCGACTCGCGGTCACGCTCGGCGATCCGCGGGGGATCGGGCCGGAGGTGGTGGAGAAGGCGCTCGCGCTCCGCCCACTCGATGCCGACGTCACCTTGCTGGGGAGTGGGCAACGCGGCGCCACGCCCGAGGCGGCGGGCCGAATCGCCGGCCAAGCAGTAGAGGAAGCCGTCCGCCTGGCGCTCGCCGGCGACGTGGACGCCATCGTGACCGGCCCCGTGCACAAGCACGCGCTGCACCTTGCCGGATTTCGTTACCCCGGCCTCACCGAGCTGCTGTCCCATCTCGCGGGCGACGTGGACGTCGCGATGATGCTCGCCGCCGGCAAGCTGCGCGTGGTGCTCGTCACGACGCACATCCCCCTCAAGGACGTCGCGGCGCAGGTGACCACGGATCGGGTGGTGCGCTGCGGGCGGATCACCGAGCGCGCCCTGCGCGACTGGTGGGGCATCGCGGCGCCACGGCTCGCCATCTGTGCCCTCAACCCTCACGCGGGCGAGTCCGGCCTGTTCGGCGACGAGGACGCGCGCGTGCTCGAGCCCGCGGCCCGGACGCTCGGCGCCGCGGGGCCGCTGCCGGCGGACACGGTGTTCGTGCGGGCGCTGAAAGGTGAGTTCGATGCCGTGCTCACGCCCTATCACGACGTCGGTATGACGGCGGTGAAGGTCGCGGGATTCGGCGCCGGGGTGAACGTCACGCTGGGATTGCCGTTTCCGCGCGTCGCCCCAGACCACGGCACCGCGCTCGACATCGCCGGCAAGGGAGTGGCCGATCCCGGCTCCATGCGGGCGGCGTTGGAGCTCGGGGTCGACTTGGCGCGACGGGTGCAGCGGACCGAGGGGGGGGCGCCGCTCGCGCGCTAGGCTTCCGCGCCGGCTCCGCGCCGCAGCACGCGGACCGTACCGACCCGGCGCCCCTCGACCTCCACGATCTCGAACACGGCGCCCTTCACCGCCACCTGGTCGCCCGGCCGGGGGAGGCGGCCGATGGCCCCGAACAAGAATCCCCCGATGGTCGTGTAATCCTGCTCACCCAGCTCCAGCCCGAACGCGCTGTTGACCTCGCGGATCGGGACCGAGCCCGCGATGATGGGTGCCACACCGGCGGGCGCGACGCGCAGCTCGCCCGAGGGTCGATCGTATTCGTCGTAGATCTGGCCGACGATCTCCTCCAGCAGGTCTTCCATGGTGACGAGGCCCGCCGTCCCGCCGAACTCGTCCAGCACGATCGCGAGGTGGATCTTCTGCCGCTTCATGTCGGCGAGCACGTCTTCCACCTCCCGCGTCCCGGGGACGAACACGGCGGGGCGGAGCACCGCGCGAAGGCTGCCGCCCTTGGCCGAGCGGAGGCCGGCCAGGATGTCCTTGGCGTGGACGATGCCGAGGATGTCGTCGAGCGACTCCCCGTACACTGGATAGCGCGACCGGCCGGCGACGGCTACCTGATCGGCGGCTTCTTCGAGCGTCAGGTCGGCCGGGAGGGCCACCATCTCGGTGCGCGGGGTCATGACTTCCCGGGCGGTCTTCTCGCTGAACTCGAACACGCCCTGCAACAGGCGGGCGTCGTCGGCGTCGAGCTTGCCGCGCTGCCGGCTCTGCTCCACCAGCATGCGCAGCTCCTCGGGAGAGTGGATTGCCTCGAGCTCGGCGCTGGTGCCCTTCAGCCCCAACAGCCGCACCACCCGGTTGGCGCTCCAGTTGAGGAGATCGGTGAACGGCCGGGTGATCCACGAAAAGAAGAGGAGGGGGTCGGCGATCCAGCGGCTGGTGCGCTCAGGATGGGTGATGGCCCAGGCCTTGGGCGCCTGCTCGCCGAACACGACATGAAGGAAGGAGACAATTGCCACCGCGACCGTGGAGGCGACCCCGCCGCGGGCGAGGAACTCGAGGGCAGCTGGCAGCGCGGCGAACCAGTCGCGGAACAGCTGGGCGACCGTATCCTCGGCGACATAGCCCAGCAGAATCGAAGCGACCGTGATCCCGAGCTGCGCCGCGGACAGCTGCCGGTACAGGTCCTTGAACGCTGCCTGCACGCGCCGCGCCTTCCGATCCCCGCGCCGAACCAGCGCCTCGATGCGCGTGCGGCGGGCGGCCACCAGTGCGAATTCGGCCGCGACGAAGAACGCGTTCGCGAGCACGAGCGCCAGCACCGCCAGCAGGCGGAGACCGACGGATTCCGAGGCGGGGCCGGGCATAGAGGCGGGAACATAGAGCGTGTTGCCCGAGGGCGGAACGGCCGGATATCTTGGGGATTGGGGGTAAGGGATTAGGGACTCATGAGCGCCACAGTACCGCTGGAAGTCCAGTGCACACATCGAGCTCCGCTGCGCGAGGAGAGCCGGCGGCGGATGAGGCTCGTGCTGGCGATCACGGCCGCGGTGATGGTAGCCGAGGCCGTGGGCGGGTGGCTGGCCCACTCGCTGGCCCTGCTGGCCGACGCGGGCCACATGCTGGCCGACGTGGCAGCCCTGGGCTTATCTCTCGTGGTCACGACCCTCGCCCAGCGGCCGGTGACCGCCGAGCGCACGTTCGGCTTGCTGCGGCTCGAGATCCTGGCTGCGCTCGTGAACGGGGCCGCCTTGATTGTGATCGCCCTCGGGGTCGGCTTCGAGGCTTACCATCGGCTGCGCTCTCCTACCGAGGTGCAGGGGACGCTGCTGCTGATCATCGCGGGGGTGGGACTGGTGGCCAATGCCGCCGGCACGGCGATCCTGCACCGCGGGCACAACCACTCGCTCAACCAGCGGGGGGCGTATCTCCACATCGTGAGCGATCTGCTTGGCTCGGTTGGCGCGGTGCTCGCGGGCGTCATCGTGCTGGCCACCGGGTGGGTGCAGGCCGATCCGGTGATCTCGGTGCTGATCTCCCTCCTGATCCTCGGCAGCGCCTGGAGACTGGTGAAGGAGAGCACCGACGTGCTGCTCGAGGCGGCGCCCGCGCACATCGCCTTGTCGGACGTGCACGACCGGATCGCGTCCATCCCCGGCGTGGCATCGGTGCACGACCTCCACGTGTGGACCGTCACCAGCGGGGTGATCGCGATGAGCGGTCACCTCGTGGTTCAAAACCCGGCCGACAACCAGCGTGTGCTCGAAGCCGTGCAGGCCTGCCTCGGGGACATGGGCATCCGCCACGTGACCGTGCAGATGGAGCGGGATCCAACCTGCGCATAAACTGGCCCCCCGCTTGGTGATGTCTGAGCTTGTATTTTCGACACCCCCCTCCTATACTGCGCCCCTCACAGACTGCGCCTCTCACATAGGTATCGTCAGGACCTAGCCCCTTGCAGATCCGCAACATCGCCATCATCGCGCACGTTGACCATGGGAAAACCACGCTGGTGGACCAGATGCTCCGCCAGGCGGGGGTATTCCGCGCCAACCAGCAGGTGAACGACCGGGTCATGGACTCGAACCCGCTGGAGCGCGAGCGCGGCATCACCATCCTGTCGAAGAACACCGCCGTGAAGTGGGGCGATACCAAGATCAACATCGTGGACACGCCAGGGCACGCCGACTTCGGCGGCGAGGTGGAGCGGATTCTGCGCATGGTGGATGGCTTCCTCCTGCTGGTGGATGCTGCCGAGGGCCCCATGCCGCAGACGCGCTTCGTGGCGGGGAAGGCGCTGGCGCTCGGTCTGAAGCCGATCGTGCTGGTGAACAAGATCGACCGCCAGGACGCCGAGCCGCTGCGGGTGCACGATGAGGTGCTGGAGCTGTTCCTGGACCTGGAGGCCACGCCGGAGCAGTTCAACTGCCCTTTCCTCTATACATCGAGCCGCGCGGGGACCGCCACGCTCGACCTCAAGGCTCCGGGCAAGGATCTCAACCCGTTGTTCCAGACGATCTTGGACACGATCCCCGCGCCGAAGGCCGACCCCAACGGACCGTTCCAGATGCTCGTCTCGACGCTCGACTACTCCTCGTATCTGGGCCGGATCGCGATCGGCCGGATCGAGCGGGGGCAGGTGCGGGTCGGCGAGACGGTCGCGTTACTTCCGCTGGGTGAACCTGGTCCTCTGGGTGATAAGCCCTACGAACAGGCCAAGGTGGTGAAACTGTTCTCGTTCGACGGGCTGGAGCGGGTGGAGGTGCAGGAAGCTTCGGCCGGTGACATCGTGGCGCTCGCGGGCCTGGTTGGAGTCGAGATCGGCAAGACGGTGACGGCGCCCGATTATCTGGAGCGGCTCACGGGCATCGCGGTGGAGGAGCCCACGATCTCCGTGGACTTCAAGGTGAACGACTCGCCGTTCGCGGGGCGGGAAGGGAAGTACGTGACTGGCCGGCAACTGCGCGATCGGCTGTTTCGGGAGCTCGAGAAGAACGTGGCCCTGCGAGTGGAGGAAACGGACGACCCGCAGACGTTCACCGTGTCGGGCCGGGGGGAGTTGCACCTCGGCATCCTGATGGAGACGATGCGGCGCGAGGGGTTTGAGTTCCAGGTGAGCCGGCCGCGGATTATTCCCCGGGAGGGGCCGAACGGCGAGCGGCTCGAGCCATACGAGGAGCTGATGATCGATTGCCCGGAGGGGTACCTGGGGGTCGTGATGGAGAAGGTGGGCCCCCGGCGGGCGGAGCTCCTGGACATGCGGAACCCGGGGGTGGGCATGGTCCGCATGCGCTTCAAGATTCCCGCCCGAGGGCTGTTGGGGTACCGGTCGGAGTTCTTGACGGACACGCGCGGAACCGGGATCATGCACCACCGTTTCTTCGACTACGGCCCGTGGGCGGGTCCGTTGCAGGGGCGGAGCCGCGGGGTGCTAGTGGCGGACCGGGAAGGAGTGGCGGTGGGGTACGCGCTCTTCAATTTGCAGGAGCGCGGGACGATGTTTGTCAAACCCGGGGATCCGGTGTACGAGGGCATGGTCGTGGGCGAGAACGCGCGGGTGGGCGACATGGACGTGAACCCATCCAAGGAAAAGAAGCTCACGAACATGCGGACGACCGCGTCGGACGAGATGATCATTCTGGAGCCGCCGCGGCAGGTGACGCTCGAGCTGGCGCTCGAGTACATCGAGGACGACGAGCTGATCGAGGTCACGCCGTCGTCCATCCGGCTGCGTAAGCACGCGCTGGGCGCCACGGAGCGGCGCAAGCTGGCGCGGAACGCGCGGTCGGTCGAAGAGTCGTAGCGGGAGCGGGAGTCGGGGGCAGCTCGTTCAAACAACAACCGGAACCCTAGCTGGGGGTGACAATGTTGTCCCGTGAGACGTCGGACTGGTCGCTCAAGCGTCGCGGCGACAGTCTCGGCGAAGAGCAGTTCGGAGACTTCGAAGAGGACAAGGACCTGGACGAGGACTTCGACGACGAGCTGGACGAGGACGAGCTTGAAGAGGAGGACCTGGACGATCTCGACGAGTACGACGACCTGGACGACGAGTTCGACGACGAGGAAGACGACGAGTTCCGGCCAAAGAAGGGACCGGGACCACGCCGGGATTGGGAGTGAGCGGAGCAGGGCCTGTAGCTCAGGTGGTTAGAGCGCACGCCTGATAAGCGTGAGGTCAGTGGTTCAACTCCACTCAGGCCCATGAAAGAAAAACGTCGAGGCCCCGGTAACCGGTTGAGCGGTTGCCGGGGCTTCTCAGTGTCAGGCTCGTCTCGACTTACGAGAACTGTTGAGGGCGACCGCTTGGCGAACGAGCGCCTTGAAGGTGGACGCGTCAACGTCTTCTCCTTCGTGGATGTCGATCGCGCGGCGTACGTTTCCCTCGAGACTCGAGTTGAAGAGACGGGCCGGATCCTTCAGAGACGCGCCCTTGGCGAAGGTAAGCTTCACGACACTCTTGTAGGATTCGCCGGTGCAGATGATGCCGTCGTGGGACCAAACCGGGTTGCCCCACTTCCACTCCTCGACGACGTCCGGGTCTGCTTGCTTGATGAGCTTGCGCATGCTGCTGAGGGTTTCCCCGCGCCAGTCCCAGAGTTCGGCGATTCTTTGCGAGATGAGCTCCGATGCCGACTGGCCTTGGCTCCCGTCCGACTTTCTCATGTTCTCATCTCCCCAAACTGCTTTGCGTACTCCGCGTTCAATCGCTGCCAGCCGCCGAACTTCATCGCCGCGGGACCAACGATGCGCCCGATGGGCTGACCGGCGAGAAGCCGTTCCAACACATCGAAGCAGATGTGCCACCCGGCAGCGCCCATCGAGATGAAGCGGCGATCGATGTTGGTCCACAGCGTCAGGCGAGTGCCGCCGCCAAGGACTGCGAGTTCCCACCGCATATCGAAGCCACCCCAGTTGTACTCGAGCACTTTGGGAGCGTCGGCTCGCGTGACTGTTGTTTCGGTAACGTGCGGCGTGGGCGCTCCGACCGTGGTGAGCTTCACCGTGGTTCCGACGGTACCCAGGCTCCCATCGGCGTCGAAGGGCGCCCACTCACGCAGCTGCGCCGGGTCGGTCAGCGCCTGCCAGACTTTATCCGGCGAGTGGTGCAGTTCTCTGACGAGAATGAGCGTCCACTTTTCTCCGTCCTTTCGTACCTGCGCCCCGCTGGCCGGACCCGGTGTGTACTGCTCGCGATCGATCATCTGGTTCTCCTATCAGACCAGCGGCCTGAGTACGTACCGCCCGTAAGCCACGAAGGCCGCCAGCAGCCCCATCACGACGGCCCAGACCATCGGGTTCGTAGCGGCTAGTTTGAGCGAATACCGCGCGTACAGACCGGCGAGCGCCAGGGTTTCCAGCGCGAGCGCGGCGGCGGCGAGCGGGGTCAGGACCGGTATCCACTTCGCGGCGGCCGGGACGACCAGCAGGACCGCGCATACCATCTCGAGCACGCCGAGCGCGCGCCATCCGCCGCGCGAGAGCGCGCGCAGGTGGCTCGCGAGCTCGTCGAACTTGAACACTTTGTATGACCCCCCCGCGAGGTACAGCAGGGCGAGCGCGACCTGGAGGATCCACAAGAGGACGTTCATCGTTTTCTCCTTGTCTTCCCTTTCGTTGGTGTCGACGCGTCCATGCGGTCGAGGTGGCGCTCGAGAGCATCTACATGAGCGGACCAGAACCGACGGAACGGAGCGAGCCAGGCATCCACCTCCTGAAGTGGTTCTGGCTTCAAGCGGTAGAGACGGCGCTGTGCGTCCACTGTGGATTCCACGAAACCGGCCTCGCGCAGCACGCGCAGGTGCTTGGACACGGTGGGCTGCGGCATACGAAGCCGACGCTCGATCTCTCCCACCGACTGTTGGGACGAGACCAGGAGGCGCAGGATCGCGCGGCGGTTCGGCTCCGCGATGATTGCGAACGTAGATTCCATGCTCTAATATACTATTCGGAGTATATACGTGTCAAGGCATATCAAGAGCGCTCGCAGTCAGACGCCGAGCAGCTGCTTGACTGCGCGATCCGCTTCGCGAATCGAGTTCCGGTGATCGCTGGCCCCAGCAAGATCCGTATTG
>Ga0209761_1003239_pt1 | contig 10760 bp, 10 predicted proteins | sample GraSoi013_1_40cm_4_FD_185818 | JGI IMG/M metagenome (GOLD analysis project Ga0209761, IMG submission 185818) | Grasslands soil microbial communities from the Angelo Coastal Reserve, California, USA - Sample 09_25_2013_1_40cm (SPAdes) (version 2) | ecosystem: Environmental > Terrestrial > Soil >... | reverse complement strand
CGCCGGCAGGTCGTCGAACGTTTTGAACCGCCCGGCGAGGAACCCGCGCCCCAGCGGGCTGTACGCCACGAATCCGATGCCCAGCTCCCCCCCCCGGCACGTCGGCAGGATCTCGTCCTCGGGATCCCGCGACCACAGCGAGTACTCGGTCTGCAGCGCGCTAATGGGGTGCACCGCGTGCGCGCGGCGGATCGTCGTCGGGGAGGCCTCCGAGAGGCCGAGGTAGCGCACCTTCCCCCGGCGCACCAGCTCCGCCATGGCGCCCACGGTCTCCTCGATCGGCACGGAGCGGTCCACACGATGCTGGTAGTAGAGGTCGATGTGGTCCACGCCGAGCCGCTTGAGGGACGCGTCGCACGCCTGTCGGACGTACTCGGGCCTGCCGTTGACGCCTTTGAAGCTGCCGTCGGCGCCGCGGACGTTGCCGAACTTGGTGGCGAGCACCACCCCGTCTCGCCGGCCCTTGATCGCGCGGCCCACGAGCTGCTCGTTGGTGAACGGGCCGTAGATATCGGCGGTGTCGAGGAACGTGACGCCGAGCTCGAGGGCGCGGTGGATCGTGGCGATCGACTCGGCGTCGTCCCGCCCGCCGTAGAAGTCGGACATTCCCATGCACCCGAGCCCCAGCGCCGAGACGCTCAGACCTTGGGTGCCGAGTCGGCGTGGCTGCATTGCTTCCTCACTCCTTCCGCGCCAGCCGTTTCAACAGCTGGATCTGTCCGGCGTGATAGAGATCGTGGGACGCGATCCCGTATATGTGCGCGGCGTTGCTCCATTGCGAGCGCCAGCCCCGGTGCCTCAATTGAGCGGCGTCGAAGCGGGCGATGACGCGCCGCAGCAACAGATGCTCGTGCTTCAGGAGCGCGCGATCCTTGGCCCAGGCCGCGGCGTCGGTGGGCGACGGGAGCGAAGGCCAGTTGCTGCCGAGGCGCGGGAAGGCAATGGCCGGGTCGCCGAGCAGGCGTCGCCGCACGATGCACTTCCAGTAGGCCGTGTGGAGCACCAGCTCCCAGATGTTGTGCCTTCCCCGCCCCGGCCGCCACAGCGCCAGGGACGGACTCACTCCGCGCAACGCTCCCCACAACGGCGTGCCGTGCCAGGAGCGGCCGGAGAAGGCCTGATTGAACACGTCAAGCAGCAACTTCATCCGCCGATCACGTGCCATGCTCACTCCGCTGCTATGACGACATCATAATGAAGCGAACGCTGGTCGAACCGCGCGAGCAGCTTCCGCGCTTCGGCGGGCACGACCGCGACCGCGGAGTCCACGCCGGCGAACGCCCTCACGGCGTCCATCGAGCCGAACAGCGTCAGGGTGACGAACTCGACGCCTTCTGGGACGTCGCGACGCATGAGGTAAGCACCCTGGTAGCCCTCCACGCGGTGGATGCCGGGGAGGATTTTGGTGCGGAGCAGCGTCTCGTACGCACCGGCGTTCTCGGGCGTGGTCCAGCCGTGCCACAGTCGGGCGATCATGGGGGCGGCTTCACTCATTCCCGCCCGCCGCGGCCCCTCCCCCGGGTACGTTCAATTGCCAGAACAGGAATCGCATCTCGTCGGTGAGATCATCCACGATCTGGCTCACCGGCAGCCCGCCCGAGTGGCCGGCCTTGGTGTTGTAGCGCAGCAGGACCGGCTTCCCGGACGCGGACGCGGCCTGCATCAGCGCCGCCATCTTCCGGGCGTGCAGCGGCGCCACGCGTGTGTCGGCGTCCCCGGTGATGAACAGCACGGCCGGGTATCGTTCCCCCGTCTTCACGTGCTGGTAGGGCGAGTACGCGAGGATCCACTTGAACTGGGTCGAGTCCTCCGCGGAGCCGTACTCGGGCACCCAGAAGCGGGCCACCAGAAACCGGTGGTAGCGCACCATGTCGAGCAGCGGGAACGAACATACGACCGCCTGGAACAGGTCGGGGCGCTGGGTCATGGCCGCGCCGACCAGGAGGCCGCCGTTAGAGCCGCCGGAAATCGCCAGCCGGGAGGGGCTCGTGTACTTGTTGGCGATGAGCCACTCGGCGGCGGCGATGAAGTCGTCGAACACGTTCTGTTTCTTGCCGAGCATCCCCGCCTGGTGCCAGGTCTCACCGAATTCCCCGCCGCCCCGCAGGTTGGGGAGCGCATAGACGCCGCCGTTCTCGAGCCAGAACGCCGCGCGTTGCGAGAAGCCGGGAACCTGGCTCAGCTGGAACCCACCGTAGCCGGTCAGCAGCGTCTGGTTGGCGCCGTCCAGCTTGATCCCCCGCCGATGCGCGATGAACATCGGGATCTTCGTCCCGTCCTGCGACGGATACCAGACCTGCTTGATCTCGACCGCCTGGTCGGACACCGGGACCGCGAGCTTGGCCCACACCTCCTGCTTCCCCGTGGCCACGTCGTAACGGTAGATCGTGGTGGGCTGGGCGAGCGTGCTGAAGCTGTAGAACGTTTCGGGCCGGTCCCAATCGCCGCCCAGCCCGCCCAGGGCCCCGATCGCGGGGAACGCGATCTCGCCCAGCGGCTTGCCGCCCGGGTCGAAGATCTTCACGTGGGTCTGGACGTTCTGGAGGTAGCTGACGAGGAGCCTGCCCCCGACCGCGGAGATGCCGCTCAGCGGGAAGGCGCCTTCCGCAATCAGCTCCCGCCAGTTGGCGCGCGCGGGGTTCTTGAGATCCACGTCGAGGATCTTCCCGTTGGCCGCGTTCCAGTTGGTGCGCAGGTACATATGGTCGCCCGCCACCGGGCCGCCGAACTGCGCTTCGACGTCGTTGACGATGGGCGTGAGCGGCGTCTTGGCCAGGAGGTTCTGGAAGTAGAGCTCGACCTTCCGCGCCGCCGACCCGAAGGAGACGGAGATCACCATGTACTTCCCGTCGTCGGTCACGAACACGCCGATCCCGACGCCGGGCCCGTAGCCCTGGCCGAAGATCTCCTTGTCGGTCGCGGGGTCGCCGCCCATCGGGTGGTAATAGACCCGGGGTCCCGCGGCGGTCTGCTTCGCGTAGTAGATCCCGCTCTTGTCCGGCGTGATGTTCACGCCGGAGTAGCGGGCGCGCGGCAGCGTGTCGGCCAGCAGGCGCCGCGTGTCGACGTCCATCAGGTGCACCGTGACCTCGTCCTCCCCGCCCTGCCGCACGCCGTACGCCAGGAGCTTCCCGTCCGGGGTGACGTCCACGAACTGGACCGACGTGGTGTGGTCCGGGCTCATGGGGTGCGGGTCGACCAGCACCTCGTCCGCCGCGTGGAGCCCCTTGCGCAGGTAGAGGACGGAGAGGTCCTGATCCGCCGCGCGGCGGGAGAAGAAGTACCGCCCGCCGCGGTTCGTGGGCATGCCGATCGTCTCGACCTTCAAGAGCTCGAGCAGCCGGCGCTGGATCCGCTCGCGGCCCGGGAGCGGCCCGATCACCGCCTGCGTATAGGCGTTCTCGGCGTCGATCCATCCTCTCGTCTCGGGTGCCTGCTGGTCTTCGAGCCAACGGTAGGGATCCGGGAGGGGGACCCCGAAGACGGTGTCGACGACGCTGGCGCGTCGGGTTTCGGGCGGCTTGGGTGAGGAGGGCGATTGGGCTGCGAGCGCCGACGTGATGAGCGCGGTCGCTGCCAACCAGCGCAGCCGCCTGCCGTACGTTGGGAACACCGGAACGCCTCCTCGAGACGGGACTGCGAATGAAACTGCAGCCCAAACGGCGTGTCAGGAAGGCGTCTGCGCCAGCAGCTGATCGATGCGGCGGTCGAGCGTTCGGAGCGCCTGCCGGAACGCTTCGCGCTGGGCCGCGTCGCCGCCGTTCGTGCCGCGCGGAGGGTGGCCCGTCCACTCGATGCCGTGCTCGCGCAGCGTTTCGATCGCGAGCAGGTTAACACGCGGCGCCGGCCGGGAGCCCGCGCTTTCGGCGTGGAAGCGGCCCTTCCCTTTCAGGTTGAGAAGCGCCTCCGCCATCTGGCTGCGGGCCGAATTGCCCGAACACAGGAAGAGAACCCGGAACACTAAGCCGCCGGCTTCCGCGCCCGTACGAACGCGCCCATCACGCGGCCGCCGAGCGGATAGACGCGCGTCGGCTCGATGCTGATGTCGATGAAGCCTCGCTCGGCGAGCAGCGCCTTGAACTCCTCCTCCTCGAGTGCGCCGGCGACGCACCCGACCCACAGCTCCATGCTGCGGCGGATCGCCTCCGGCATGGCGCCGCGCACGACCACGTCCGACACGGCGAACCGGCCGCCGGGCTTCAGCACCCGATAGGCTTCGGCGAGGACCTTCTCCTTATCCGCCGAAAGGTTGATGACGCAGTTGGAGATGATGACGTCCACCGTGGCGTCGGGCAGCGGGATGCGCTCGATCTCCCCCTTCAGGAACTCCACGTTGTCGATTCGGGCCTGGCGCTGGTTCTCGCGCGCCAGCGCCAGCATCTCGTCGGTCATGTCGAGCCCGTAGGCCTTGCCGGTGGGCCCGACGCGCCCGGCTGAGAGCAGGACGTCGATGCCGCCGCCCGAGCCGAGGTCGAGGACCACCTCGCCCGGGTGCAGCTCCGCCAGCGCGGTGGGGTTGCCGCAGCCCAGGGAGGCGAGCACTGCCTGGTGGGGAAGCGCCGCGGTCTCCGTCGGGTCGTAGAGGTTGCTCGTGACCGGATCGCAATCGCCGTCCCCGTCGCAGCAGCCGCCCCTCTTGCCCGCCAGCACGTTCAGGGCCGCCTGGCCGTACTTGTCGCGCACCGTATCCTGGATCGAGTCACCGCCCATCGGGAGCCTCCATTACATCAAAAAGGGTTGATGTGTCGCGCGCAAAAAAACTCACGGACAGCACGCCGCCCGGCAGCTGCCGGCGTGCTTACCCGGCTTCACGGCGCCGGCGAACGCGGCGATGTGATCCAGCGCCTCGCGGTTCACTGCGTAGTAGACCCAGCGTCCTTCCCGGCGGTCGGTCACGAGTCCCGCGTCTTTCAGCGCGCGCAGGTGGAACGACAGTCGCGACTGCGCCGCGCCGAGGACCTCCTGCAGCTCGCACACGCAGCGCTCGCCGTGCGAGAGCAGGCGCACGATCTCCAGGCGCGTCTCGTCGGACAGCGCGTGGAACCAGCGCGCGGCGCGGGTGGCGGCGGGAAGGGCGGCGGTAGTCATGGCCCGCAATATATCAATGAATGTTGATGAGTCAAGAGCCCCGCGAGTCTATTCGGGCCCCCTCAAGGCCGGGACTTGGTCGGCAGCACATACAGCGCCGCGAGGCCGCCGTGAATGGCCAGGCTCACCCACACGTTGACCAGCGCGACCAGCGTGGCCGCGAGGTAGAACACCGGTCCGAACCGGTACTCCCGGGTGACGCCGTCCACGAGGTCCTGGCCGGCGTCGGGCCGCAGCAGACGTCGCCGCGTCGCCGCGTAGCGCCACAGGACGTTGAAGCAGAGAGCGGTGCATGTGAGGGTAGCGCCGTACAGCACGACACCGGTGGTGCGTTCGGCCGGATTGATCAGATACTTAGCCAGCACCGCCGTGGGGAACGGCAGGAACGCCACCCAGAAGAGCAGCGCCATATTCAGCATCACGAAGACGTGGTTCGCGCGGCCGATGTAGCGGAAGATGTTGTGGTGGTTGGCCCACATGATGCCGATGACGCCGAAGCTCAGGACGTAAGCGACGTAGGCCGGCCACTGCAGGGCGAGTGCCGCCCACAGCATCCCCGGGCCGGCGGGGGTCGGCACCTGGATGCTGAGGATCAGCAGGGTGATGGCGATCGCGAACACGCCGTCGCTGAAGGCCTCAGTTCGTGCCACACCGGCCAGGCCTTCAGGCTTCTCTCCACTCATGGGCTCCCCCCCTCCAAGTTCAAGTCGATGGATCGTGGGCGGACGATTACCATTCACCCTGCGTGGCGCAACCCCGCCCTGGAGGCCTGCTCCGATGAGCACACCCGCTTTTCTCTTCGACCTCGACGGCACACTGGTGGACAGCGTCTACCAGCACGTGCTGGCCTGGCGCGACGCGCTCGAGGGCGCGGGGATCGAGCTCTCGGTGTGGCGCATTCACCGCCGCATCGGCATGAGCGGCGGCCTCTTCCTCGACGCCCTGCTGCGCGAGACCGGCCGCACCATGACCGCCGACGAGACGGCCCGTGTCCTGCGGATCCATAAGGAGGCGTTCGCGCGCCAGGTCGTGCAGGTGCGACCGCTCCCCGGCGCCCGCGAGCTGCTCGCCGCGCTTACCACGGCCGGCGTGCCCTGGGCGATCGCGACGAGCGGCCGGCTAGAGAGCGCGCGCCCGATGCTCGCCATGCTCGGAGTCCCCGACAAGGTCCCCGTCATCACGCGCGACCAGGTGGCCCACGCCAAGCCCGATCCCGATCTATTCCTCGCAGCGGCCGAGCGGCTCGACGTCGCGATTGACGACGCGGTCGTCGTGGGGGACAGCGTCTGGGACCTGCTCGCCGCACGGCGCGCCCGCGCCCTGGCTGTAGGCCTGCTCTCGGGAGGCTATGGACAGGAAGAGCTGGAGCGGGCGGGCGCGTATCGGGTCTACCAGGATCCGGCCGACCTGCTCCGCCATGTCGACGAGGTGGGGGTCCGTAGAGGCTCGAGCGGCGACGCGGGCTGACCGCGACGTCGTTATTGCCGGCTACGACCGGCCGGCGGTGCGGAGCGAGGAGATCCCGGACCCCTCCCCCAAGAGGCTATTTCTTCACCGCATTCACCGCCGCGAGCGCGTCCACGTACCCGGCCCCGACTTCCCATTGCGCGAACCCCGGCAGCGGGCGCGCCGTCTGCGTGATTGCCGCGAGCACATCGTCGGGGGATAATGTGCCGCCCGCGGCTTCCTGCATCAGCGCCACGACGCCCACGACGTGCGGCGTCGCCATCGAGGTGCCCGACGCGCAGGTGTAGTACGGCTCGTTCGTCAGGCTGATGGCACAGGTACTCGTGAGGTTCAGGTCGTGGTTGGCGTCGAGGCCGTTCAGGACGGTGCCGGTCGACGCCCGGGTGGATACGATGTGCACCCCCGGCGCTGTGATGGCCGGATGATACAGCGGATCGTCCGGGATCCCGCGCGAAGAGAAGTCGGCGAGCCAGGGTGGCCGATTCTGGCCGGTCGGATCGTCGCAGTGTATCGCCGAGTTCGTCGGGTCGGGACTCACGAGCTTGCAGCCCGCCGCCACGCCGATCACCCACGGCGCCACGCTATAGGGGTTCAGCGTATTCTGATCCGGGCCGTCGTTACCGGCCGCGAACACGACGGTGATCCCTGCATCGTGCACGGCTTTGGAGGCCTTGTTGATCGGGTCGTTCGGGTCGAACGGGCCGCTCGTCCCCCAGGAGTTGTTGACCACCTTGAGGTTGTACTGTTGCTGGTGGTCGAGGATGTAATCGAACCCGGCGAGGGCCCAGAAGATGAACAGGATGTCGCCGGTGCCGATGCCGACGAGCTTCGCGCCCGGCGCGACGCCGGTGTAGTAGCCACCGGAGGCGGTGCCGAGCCCGGCTGCGATCCCCGCGACGTGAGTGCCGTGGCCGACAGACGTCTCGCTGTTCGGCAGGTTCTCGACGAACAGGTCCGCGCCCTTCTTGATCGTCTTGTTGATCGAGCCTTGGAACGTGAACAGGTCACGCAGGTTGAAAAGGACCTTCACGTTCTGCACGGTCTTGTCGGGGTAGTGGACGTCGGGGTTGTATAATCCGTCGATCCCGCTGTCCAGGATGGCGATCCCCACGCCCTTGCCCGTGATCCCCGACGCCTGCACGGCGTCGGCGCGGATGGAAGGGACGCTTTCATGCAGCAGGGCGTAGTAGGACAGCTGCTTGTTCAGGTAGACGGACCGGACGCCCGGCGTCGCAGCGATCGCCGCGATCTGGGCCGGCGTGGCGAGCGCCGCGACCAGCTCCAGGTGCTTGAACTCGATCACCCCCGCCCCGAGGCTGAGCAACGCGTTCGCGATGGCGTCGCGGGAGGTCGCCGTCTCGTCGTAGTTGACGATCGCCTCCAGGCCATCGGTCGGCGCCGCTGTCGCCAACGCAGCGGCCAGCGCCGGGTCGATCAGGTCGGCCTGAGGTCCGGGTGCCCCCGTCTGGGCAGGCGCGGCAGGCTCGGTGCGGGTGTCGCATCCCGCCGCCGCGACCAGGATGGATGCGATGAGGAGCCACCGTCTCATGAAGGCCTCCCTTCGGTGAGAAACCGAGCCACCACGCCTCAGCCGCCTGCGCTGCGGACCTGGCTGGAATGCAAGGTCCGAGCCTCACCTGGGGCCTGTATCACGATGACTTTGTTGAACCGCCGAGGTGGCGCGGGAGCGGCGAGTGCTGCGTCGACGCAACGACGTGGCCACGCTGCGTCTGGGGGGAGAGGAGCCGGACGAACTGTTGTTAGGCCGCCGTGAGGTCCGGCTTCACGTTCAGCATCAGCCAATATCCCTCGAGCGACCGCACCAGCCGCAGCAGGTCGTCGAACGCCACCGGCTTCACGAGGTAGGAATTGGCGCCGAGGTCGTACGCCCGATTGATATCGACCTCGTTCCGTGACGAGGACAAGACGACGATGGGCAGGCGCTTGAGGCCGGAGTGCTGCCGCACCCAGGCCAGTACCTCGAGACCGGAACGCCGGGGGAGCTTGAGGTCGAGCAGCATCAGTGTCGGGAGGGGATAGCGCTGGCGGTCGCCGTAGCGGTCCCTGCCGTCGAGGTAGGCGAGGGCCTCGTCGCCATGTTCCAGCGCGACAATCGGGTTCCCGATGCCGGCCTTTTGAAACGCCCGGCGGATCAGGAGCACGTCGTCCGGGTTGTCTTCAACCAGCAGAATCGTACTGCCGTTCGCGTTCATTCGCTCGCTCCGCCGCTGAGAGTTCGATCCAGAACCTGCTGCCTTCACCGGACCGCGACTCCACGCCCACAAGGCCGCCCATGCGCTCCATGCTCTTGCGCACGATGGCGAGCCCGATGCCCGTCCCCGGGTACGCCTCCGCTCCGTGCAGGCGCTCGAACACTTGGAAGATGCGCTCGTGATGCTCCGCAGCAATTCCGATGCCGTTGTCCTCGATCCACACCCGAACTCGGCCCTCGCGCGCCTCGGCCCGGATGCGCAGCTCGGGGCTTCGGTCCGGAGCGACAAACTTGATGCCGTTGCTCAGGAGATTCGCCACGACCTGGGCGAGGGTGGCTTCGTGGCCCAGCACCGCGGGCAGTGGCTCGTCCACGCGGACCCGCGCGCCCCGGCTCCGGAGCTCGGCCTGCAGCTGGGTCGTGGCCTCGCGCAACACACGCGAGAGATCGACGCGCCCCAGGTTCAACTCCGCGCGGGTGACCCTGCTGTAGGCGAGTAGATCCTGGATCAGCTGGTCCATGGCGCCGGCGCCCGTGACGATGCGCTCGGCGTACTCACGCCCTTTCGGGTCGAGCCGGTCGCCGTAGTCCTCCAGCAACGCATGGCTGAACCCGAACATCGCGCGCAGCGGCGCGCGCAGGTCGTGCGAAATGGTATAGCCGAACGCCTCCAGCTCCTCATTGCGGTCCCGCAACTCCGCCGTGCGCTCGCGGACTTTCTCCTCCAACCGGCGCTGCGCTTCATGCACGTTCAGGGCCATCGTAGAGAACGCCTCCTCCAGGCGTCCCAGCTCGTCGCGCCGCCCGAGCGCCACGTGCCGCGAGTAGTCCCCGGCTGCGATCGCTTCGGCGGCCTCGGTCAGCCGCACCAGCGGCGCGGTGATGCCCCGGCTCAGCAGCCAGGCCCCGAGGAGTCCGATGAGGAGGAGGACGGGCGCGATCAGCGCCAGCTGCCGCAGGAATACCCGGGCCGGGGCCAGGACTTCATCCCAAGGGAATTCCACCACGACCGCCCACGGAGTGCCCGCGACCGGGCTCGCGGCGACGAGCATCGTCCCGACCCCCGCCCGCTCGTAGCGCAGCAGGCGGTGCGCCTCCCGCACGTCGACGGGCGGTCGCGGCACCGCCCGGGAGAGGTCGGTCCAGACATCGCCCGCCATGTTGCCCATGTAGAGGGTGCTCTTGGAGCCGATCAGCCGGTTGGTCTGGTCGCGCGCCTGCGGCGTGGAGTTGACCCGGCGCCACTCCGTCAGGTATCCCAGGAGCCGGCCCCGTTCGACGACGGGCACCGCGACGGGGAACAGCACCGAGTCGCCCGCGGCCCGGAAGCTCCCGACGGTGCCGGAATCCGGTCCGGCGGCCGCCCGTACCACCGCGGTGTCGACCAGCTCGCCTGCGCCCGGACCGTTCAGGACCACATTGAACAGCCGCCGCCCGTGGGCATCCCAGAGGCGCACTTCCGCGATCTGTTTCGTTTGGGCGGCGATGCGCTGCAGGGCCGCCGTCGCGCGCTCCTCGGTGCGCGTCCCGGGCGACTTGAAGAGCGCGCGGATGGCCGTGTCGGCGGCCATCGTCCGCGTATTCGTCACGAGCTGCTTGGCGTTGTTCTGGAGGAGGCCGGCGAGTTGATCGGTGACACTGCGGACTCGCTCGCTGGCGGTCGCGACCGCGGCCCGCCGCATCCCGCCGTAGGCGGCCCAGGAGTAGGTGGCGGCGACGACGAGCACGAGGCCGCCGATCAGGAGGGAGTTCTTGCGCTGGATGGACAGCCCAGACCATAGGGCGCGCACACCACAATCTTTAAGCAGGAGGCCGTCGAAGCGCAAATGGCGGGGGGCCTCGAGGCTCCGGAAAGGCGCACGGCGACTGAAGGAGCGCCGGCGGTGGGCGACGCCGGATAGCCGAGGAATCCGTTTGGGGGCAGATTGCAGCATGCCGAAGCCAGACCCCGACCGCCGTCTCGAGGCGGAGCGCCGCCTGCTCCCCGACCGTC
>Ga0209761_1003238_pt1 | contig 10760 bp, 7 predicted proteins | sample GraSoi013_1_40cm_4_FD_185818 | JGI IMG/M metagenome (GOLD analysis project Ga0209761, IMG submission 185818) | Grasslands soil microbial communities from the Angelo Coastal Reserve, California, USA - Sample 09_25_2013_1_40cm (SPAdes) (version 2) | ecosystem: Environmental > Terrestrial > Soil >... | reverse complement strand
CGAGTATCCTGCAACGCACAAGGCTCACAACATTGTCTTTCCCAAGCTTATCCTGAAGATGGGGAACGAACACGTCGCGGCATTCCTAAGAGGGGAATTTGACACAGACGGAGGGGTCGAGAGGACCAGCGCGGTCATATCTCTGACGACGGCCAGTCGAAAGTTCGCGCGGCAGGTCTCGATCGCTTTGCTTAGATTCTCGATCATTCCAACGATCCGTCAGAGAGGAAATTACTTCACAATCACAGTATCCGGGCGCGACACTCGGAGATTTGAGACAAGAATCGGATTCAGCATTCCAAGAAAGCGTAGGGCGCTTCGTAATCTCACTCGGAAAGCGGTAAGCAACAGAAAGACAGGAATTGTGCCAGTCGGTGGGCAGACTCTCCTGGAGGTTAGGAACCAGCTGGGCATTCCCTCAAATTACTTGGAGTTGAAGGTGCCTTTCTACCGAAGCTATGAGTCAGGAAGGCAAAACCTCACAAGGCCGATTTTCAGAAAAATTCTTGATGCTTTCGAAGGGTTCTTGGTTTCCAAACCTTCGGGGGTTGCCGCTGTTACACTGATGCACGAGTGGCACAAGCTCCTCGAAGGAGAAATTCGACCAGTCCGGGTGAGGGACATAGCCACACGTACTGGCTCGTTCGACGTCTACGATCTGACTGTTCCAGAAAATCACACATTTGTTGCGAATGGTATGGTTGTCCACAACACGACGATGACGGACAGTCTCCTCTCGGGAGCTGGACTCCTCTCGCCGTCTCTGGCGGGTACGGCTCTGGCGATGGATTTCATGGAGGAGGAACAGAAACGTCAGATGACCATCAAGGCTGCGAACGTCAGCCTGTACTACGAGCACAACGACTTGCCTTTCGTCATAAACCTGATCGATACCCCTGGCCACGTAGATTTCTCGGGTAAAGTCACAAGATCGCTGCGGGCCATCGATGGCGCTGTGGTCGTTGTCGACTCGGTCGAAGAAGTGATGGTCCAGACTGAGACGGTGACGCGGCAAGCTCTGGAAGAACGAGTCCGGCCTGTCCTTTACATTAACAAGATTGACCGGTTGATCAAGGAGCTGAAACTCAACCCGGAGCAGATACAGGAAAGAGTTGCGAGGATAATCAAGGACTTCAATGCCCTTCTTGACCTCTACGCTGAGCCTGAGTTCCGCGAGAAGTGGAAGGTAAGCTTTGCCACCAATACCGTGGCGATGGGCTCGGCCAAGGACAGATGGGGCTTCAATGCCGTAGTGGCTAAGAAGAAAGGGGTCAAGTTCTCCGATGTCGTCGACGCGTACCTAAACGGGAAAGTGGAGGAGCTCAAGAACAGAGCGCCGATCCACGAGGCCATCTTGGGGATGGCGGTTGAAGTCATGCCGCCGCCGCATAAGGCTCAGGTCTACCGGATTCCGAAGATCTGGCATGGAGACCCTGATAGCGAGTATGGCCAAGCGATGATCAAATGCGACGACAAGGGCCCCGTTCTGATGTCTGTCACTAACATCGTTGTGGACCCCCAAGCCGGCGTTGTTGCTACTGGTCGACTTTTCTCGGGCACAGTTACCGACGGCGAGTCAGTCTATCTGATCAACTCCCGCACTCAAGGACGGGTCCAGCAAGTGGCCATCTACATGGGACCACAACGCGAGATCGTCGGACACCTCAGTGCAGGTAACATTCCAGCCCTTCTTGGGCTAGAAAATGTGAAGGCAGGGGAAACTCTTGCCTCGGTGAAACAGTTTGTCCCATTCGAAGCCGTACACTATGTCACCGAGCCAGTTGTGACGATAGCTGTGGAGCCGAAGTTCAACAGAGATCTTCCCAAGCTGGTTGAGATCTTGAGAAAGCTCTCACTTGAAGACCCCAACCTGGTCACCAGCATCAATGAGGAGACTGGCGAGTATCTGATTTCAGGAATGGGGACGCTGCACCTTGAGATTGCAAACACTCTCATCACGAAGACGGGAATGGAGATTGTAACTTCCAAGCCCATCGTGATTTACCGTGAGGCCGTTAGGAGGAATGCAGGTCCCGTTGAGGGGAAGTCGCCCAACAAGCACAACAAGATCTACATCGAAGTCGAACCGCTCGAAGACGCTGTCTTGGACCTGATCAAGCAGGGAAAGATTAGCGAGTACGGCGACAAAGCGGAGATGGCGAAGACTCTCCGAGCAGTAGGATGGGCTCCGGAGGAGGCGAAGGGAGTTTGGAGTATTGACGAGCCCTTCAACATGATTCTCGATGTGACCAAGGGAGCCCAATACATGCAAGAGGTGAGGGATATGGTATTGGCTGGATACCGGTGGGGAATCAAGGAGGGTCCCATTGCCTACGAGCAAATCCGGGGTTTGAAAGTAAAGATCACCGACGTCAGCCTTCACGAAGACCCTGTTCACAGGGGTCCGGCGCAGATAATGCCCATGACGCGGAGGGCCATGTTCGTGGCTTTCCTAGAAGCTGCACCGACATTGCTAGAGCCGGTTCAGAAGATTACTACACGTGTTCCAAACGAGTTGTTGGGCGCCGTAACGAGTGTGATCACACAAAAGCGCGGAAAGATTGTATCAGTCGACCAGAAGGGACACTTGGTCTCAGTGGTTGGAGAGATGCCTACCGCCGAAAGCTTCGATTTGTCAGAAGTAATGAGGAGCCAGACTCAGGGGCGTGCGTTCTGGGGATTGGAATTCGCTCGCTGGTCACCTGTCCCAACTTCTCTGCTGCAGACCGTCGTCGAGGGAATTCGGAAACGAAAGGGACTTTCACTGGAGCCTCCGAAAGCCTCCGATTTCATGGAAGCCTGAGGCCTTCCTTCCGAGCCAGAACCCCGTAGCCTAAGCTATTCTCTCGGCGACAGACCCCTTCTATCGTTAGAGCCTTGCGCGACGGTCTCAAGAGGCTCGGTCCGAGAGCCGGTCGTAGACACGACTCTAGGAGACGAATCGGCTCTCGTTAGCCAACCCCCCTTCCAAGGCGTAGTCAATCCGTACAGCAAGATTGTAAGGGTTAGGAAAAGTGAAACGAAGACAAACAGCATTCGATAGGGAACTGACTCTATCGATGTCCTCTTATACTTCCAAGTGTTGAGCCCGTGTAGAAATCCGGCTAATATCGTTCCTGCAAGGAACCCGGCGGTACTCATCCATTCGCCCCGGAGGGGAACGACGAAAAGCCACAGGACGACTATCGCTGGGCTCAAGATGAGCAGAAACTGGAACAGGTAGGAGACAAAGGAGGCGGGAAAGGGCTTTCTCCACATGAAACGCCAGGAAAGAACAGATCCATGAATCCAAGCACGAGTCCATCGGAGCTGCTGTCGCAAGAACTGCCTCGGGGAATCCGGCACGATCGTATGGACTACGGCGTTAGACTGGTAGACGACTCTGGAATCTTTCCCTGACACCGCGAAGGCTGTTAGGATCCGGTCTTCTCCAGGCGATTTGATGAGTTTGCTGGCCAGCCCTCGGGCTACCCAGCTTCCCGGCGGCACATCACCTAGTATAACTGGCGTTTTTGCAGTTGGCCTTTCCTTCAACCATTCGTTGACAATCGGGATAATCGCCTCTCTTCTATATGCAGCGAGCATGCCAGAACAGCAGCTGACGCATCCAAAGCGAGATTCCATTCCTTTCAATAGTCTGAACATCTCTGCGTACCAGTAGTGTTGGAGCCTCGGGAGGAGGCCTTCGTCTTTGTTTACGGCCTCTCCGTGGCCAGATACGGCCATAACTCTGCTGTCATTCAAGGGTTGAACGAGGAGCCTGATTGCGTCCTTGTCCACGAAACTGTCAGTGTCTATGCAGACGATGATTTCCCCGTGTGATCGAGCGATTGCTGAGGCGAGAGCAGCACGTTTTCCATAGTTTCTCTCATGTCTGACTAGTTCAAGGTGGTCTGAAAATTCGGAGTCTTTTTTTGCCCTTAGCATCCCTTCCCAGGTACGGTCGGTGCTGCCGTCATCGACGACTATCACCTGCATTCTGGAAAGGGAATAGTCGCTGCTGAAAACGGTCCTTATGACGGACTCGATTACCTCCTCCTCGTTTTTAGCCGGAATAACGACGGTGATCTCGGGCCTGAAACCGGAATCTGTCTTCGGCTTGTAGCCTGCCGTGGCTGTGTACATGAAAATGAGGAATCCAGTCATTGATATGGAGTACAGACCAAGTATAGTGTTCTGAGAGGCTCTAAGCCAGACGACCATTATCGCTAGTATGGATCCGAAGGTGAGAAGGGTGACCAACCCGTTAAGCAGTCTATTCCTACCGCTCATCCGGACAGCCGCAGCATGGAGCACATCTGCGATAGACTGAACTGCACTGGTTGCCCGGTGAAAAGTATTGAGGTGATCAACTCATTTTTCTATCTTAAGATACCTAGATATTGTCTCACCTTAGAGCGAGAGAGTCCAAGCGTGCCTCGCCGGAATCAAGCCAACATGCTATTCGGGAGGCCGAGCGCCGAGGTGTGCGTCCATCTCGATTCTAGGTTTGCTTCTGCGCTTGGGAGGAACGGGCTTTATTTGAACCGCTCACGAATATTAGCACGAATCCGACGATGAATAGCACGGTAAAGGCCGAATTGTCAAGGAAGCCATTGATAGCCAACAGCGCGGGTCCCACAATGAGGAAGAAACCGGCGATGGCTGTGAGCTTGCCCAGAGTTCTCACAGGGATCCTGGAAGAAGCTCTCATCGCGAATAATTGAACCTAACGAATCTGCAAATAAAGTTCAGCTGGGAATCGGAGAAAACGCTTAGAAAGAGTGGTCCCGAGGGTCCTAACAGCGGCCGTGGTCCAGAGTCAGCGCCACCACCTCCAAGGGTTGACGGACATCCTGGTCTATGACACCGGCTTCCCATCACGGCACGGAAAGAGCCGGGAACCCGGGTTCGAATCCCGGCGGCCGCACCACTTCTAGAAGACGAATCCGGGGAGATCCAAGAACTCGCTAGCTCCGACCTCAGAGTTCGAACCTAAGCTAACGCGAGATAACGACGGTGAGGAGTACTGAGTGGGACAACGATCCGCTCGAAACGGTTACGTTGATCAGGTACGTACCAACGGGAGTGGAGTTCGCCGCGGTCACAGTCAACGTGACCAGAGTTAGGTTCGCCGTCCCCGTAGGAGACTACTGCATCATCATTGTCGACACCGGCCAGACAGACTTGTCGGTCAAGATGAATGCTAAGATTGAATAGACGACAATCTGACAAGACTATACAAAGAAACTGAGCAGTCCCGGTTCTCTGAAATGACAGATTGCAGCGCGCCTGGAGCACACTGTGCCGGAGGAGTTGGATTCTCAGGGGGCGTGACCTCCGGCGTCTATACGAGTGGCGGGGGCCATCGAAGGAAGGTGCCTAGAAACCGGAGATACGTTAAACCAAAACAGTACGAGCCGATCGATCCCTTCGCGTTGACGGGCAGACTAGCCTTCCATCTCAAGGGAAACCAAGTCGAACAGCCTCACGAGGGCTTAGCCCAATGGTTCTCTTCCAGATTCGGCATACTCTCGAAACAGGTCGAGAAATATTCGCTTGAAGAATTTCTGGAAAAATTCTCCCGATTTCTAAAAGAGACATTATTGGAAAACATTTTGGCGATTGAAATCGATTACTACTCGGTTTACAAAGATAGAAAGGACAAATCTCTCAACGACCTAGACAACGCTATCGCCGCCGCGCGGGATTACGTCTCGCATCACAAGGACGCAAACAAGATCCTGATCTCTGCACTTGGAAAGACAAAGCTGGAACCAAGGAAGGACCTCCACCTTACGGTTGAGAGCCAGTATTACAGGAGGCATGGATCTGGAAAACCCGGAATGGAACTATATTTGACCGGGGTTCCATCTATCTTGCTCCCTAGAAAAAAAGAGACAAATTACGAGTATAAAGCCCGAGAGATCGAATTGTCAAAGAACCTAAACAAGCCTCGAAAACGGAAAGACTTCATGAAAGGGTCAGAAAGAACATTAGAGATCGTAATGAAAGACTACGTGAACCATGTGAAGAAGTTCTTCGACGTCGATTCCGTTGAGAGCTTGTGGAAAAGAGAGGATCATCTTGGTATGGGGCTAGTCAAACAAAACAGGTGAAATGATATCGCTTTTCAACGTGATTAACGAGATACTCTCTACTAAACAAAAATCGCTTACGGCATAGCGTTTAGGATGTGAACTCCATTGGCTTTCTCTTCTCAAGCCGGTTCCAAGCGAGGGCAAGAAATTTTCAAGGGTGAAATATTCCGGCTTAGTGTTCACAACGATCTCAAGGTCATGACTCGCTACACTCTCACTTCATCTGTCTTCGAGGGGCAGATTTGGAGCGGGAAAACCGCCCCGTTCATTCCACTCGCGTCTGAACCTCCGGTAGCCCCTGCGGTTAAGCAATAGATGCGGAACCGGAAGTGCGGCGAAGAGGACGACGAGAAAAGGCCATCCGCCTGCACGATCTCGCGGGAGATGTACACCATAGTTGTAGAGCACAAAGGCTAGTAGGAAGTCGAGGGTCAATCCAAGTGCCACTCCCGCGGCGAGGGATGGTCTAAATTTCCCCTTCTTCCAAGCCAGATAGTCAGGATGGCTTTCTTGAAGGTGCGAGGCCATGAACATGCCGGCAGGAGACGTGCCAACCAACCTTGCGCCCTCCGAAACGTCCGATCTGAAATCGTGGCCGCAAATCGGACAGTTCGATGGTCCGCGGAGCAACTGTCCTTCCTACCCAACCTAGAGTAACCAAGTGGGCAACATAAGGATAGCTTGGTCTGAGATGACTCATGTTTACAAGCAGATAATGCAGATTCAAGAACATGTTCGATATGACTAATGCAAGTCTCGCTGATATGGCTCCTGAGCTAGAAGCAGAGGCATCGATCGCGAAACTGTTCACAAGCTTATGCACGGCTATGAGCGCTCCCAAAATAGAATCTCGGACGGTCAAGACTATCTCGCCTATTTCCAGAGTTCCGAAGCCATCTTCCACTAACTATGTTTTTTGAGTGAAAAAAATTTCACCCACGCTGACGGTGCCATCTGCGTCCAGGGAGTTTTTCGCGCTTTTACCCGTGGAATTCCTTGCAGTCGCAGCGGTAGTCGAAGCTTGAGTATGAACAGCGGGGCGAATGAATCGACTTCGCATGGCCGCAGTTAGTGCAGTACTGTTGGCCTCCGACTTGAGCCACGGGCTCGCTCGATGGGCATACCTTGTGGACCATTCTGTCCTCAGTCTTCCCTTTTCCAAGCTTTGTCCTGACTACGATGACGTCTTCCTCAGGTATCCGAATCGGCTTGTGACACCGGGGACACAGGTTACTGCTCAATTCGAAACCTCGAACGACCAGACCGTTGTCGGAGCACGACCCCTTTTCAGCGTATCATTTCGATTCGTCGGTGGGCAAATCTGCCAAATCAATTGATCCTTATGATGTTTGAGCCTTCATCGTCATCTGCGGAAGAACCCTACCTGATCTTGCCTTGTATCCTGGGACTCCAACTCCGACGGCGATCATGGGGCTCTTCTCCTTAGCATGTGGTGAGAAGAATTCTGTGACGGCATCGTCGAAGAATGTCGAGCCGGAGGCCCCGATTCCCATTGCATAAGAGGAGAGGTAGATCTTCCCTGCACGAACACCTGCTTCGAATTGCGCTGCTCGATAGCCCCTGTTGCCAAGAGATTTCAGAGCGGAAGTCAGGTTGGTCATGAGGAAAAATACGACACTCGCGTCGCTGAAGAGCTGTTGTCCGAGGCAAAGGTAGCCCGACATGGAGCGGTTTCTATGGAGCTTCAATTGCTCGACGGAGTTTTTGTCAACGTTGTAGAAGTAGGATCCCGCGGGGAGTCCTTGGACATCGTTAGCTATGAAGTAGAAATCGATCAATGCCTCGTTGTCTGGAAGGAAGTCCATAGGTATGTCGGTCGCAGAAGTACGGATAATCGTGGAGAGACGGTCGAAGGAGATGGGTTCACGGGCGAATTTTCGGGTGGACCCTCGAAGAAGAATCACCTCGTCTAAATGTGGAAACGGGTCTCTTTCTGAGTCTCGTAATGGAAAGGCTGGCGTAGTTGATGGAACCGTTCGCTTGGATGGCCCTAGGCTCGTCTTCCAAGAATCGATCTCCGACCTGCTTCCTAGTCCAGAGGACTCATTAGTTTCCCAAATTATCGGATAGTCAACTTCTCCCTTTGAGAGTGGGTTGATGTCTAAGGCGAGACTTGGAATTGGCTGATCTAATCTGGGAGCCTTTTCGGCACGGCCAGCTCCGACAATCGCCAAAGCTACAGTTGCCTCTTTCTTTGCCTCTAAACCCAGAAGCCGGTCGACCTCCGAATCAATGAAGCCTAGTTCAATTGTGGTTGCGAGGCCGGCCGAATTGGAGGTGGCAAGAAGATTCGCTGCGATGACCCCCGAGTCCCAGAACCAGTGACGGTAGGATCTTGCTTCATACTTCCATGCATTCCTCCACGCCAGTGACGTGAACGCCAGTGTGAACGGTGCAGATTGGCTGTCGGGGCTTCCTGTGTCGTCGAGTGCGGACCGATAGTCTCCATCTCGCAACTTTGCCAACGAGAACTGCTCGGGATTGAAGTGATACACTCCTGCCTCTAAGCCGGGGATTCGACCGGAGATCACGTAGATTTCAATGGGATACAGTGCACCGGTCGCGGAGGCTGCCCGCATGTAGTGGAGTTCCTTGCCAAATCTCATCTTTCGTGTGAGGCCGGCGGAGAAGAAGAGAAGCTCGGAAAGAACCCCTACGTCGATCTGCTGTACGACTGTTTCCTGCCGCTCACCTGCTATCGCCTTGATAGAGTTCTCTTTAGGCAGAGGAAAATTGCGAGGAAGGGCAATGGAAGGGAGATTCTTGTACTCTTTGAACTGTGCTGGTTTGTTGTCCCAGTCGAGATAGTGAGCGGACGCTCCAATGCTGACTTCAGAGTGCTTCGTGGCTTCATGATATATCAGAGCTGAACTGAAGTCCTTGTCGGCCATTAAGGTGACTCCCATGGTCTGTCGTAAATAGACTTCGCATATTACAGGGAACTGAGAATAGCCGAGAAGAATTCGCTGCGTTGCCGCTAAGTTCCAAGTCTCGGATCGATCTCTCTCCATAAATAGAATTCACCTCCAGAGTTCCAAAAGGGACGAATTTGCAGCGCGGGAAACCAGTCTCCTCTAGAGACGTTGTAACTCAGCTCAGTCAACTCTACGACGATTACTGGGAATTCATCCTCAAAGAATATCCTCTCAGCGCAACTTATCTCGGAGATCATCGATATGATGGAGTCCTAGAAGATGCCTCGGAGGGCGCGTTCAACCGTCGAGTCGCTCAGTCCAAGAAATACTTGGACCAGTTAAGAAGTGTCAAGAAGCCGTCCTCGAAACCAGATCTGCTAAACTACGAACTGTTCGAGCGCGAACTAGAAGACAATCTAGAAGCAGCTAAGTTTCGTCCCTATCTCACGCCTATGACCCAGCAGTCTGGATTACAGATCGATATTCCCGAGCTGGTCACCTACCATCCATTCAGGACGCTCTCGGATTTCGAGAATTTTTCCAGCCGGCTCCGAGCGTTTCCCCAACTTGTGGACCAGGTGATAGAGAACATGCGAGCGGGAATACGGGCCGGAATAGTTCTCGCAAAAGTGACCGCTGAGAAGATAATTCCCCAACTGGAAGCTAACGTGGGTCATGATCCTGAGAAGCTTGACCTCTACAAGTCAGTCGAGAAGATTCCATCTGGAATTATTTCAAAGGAAGCCCTTCGGATAAAGAACGATATTGCGGAAGCGATTCAACACTCGATCTTTCCAGCCTTTGAAAAGCTCCTCGCCTTCTTCAAGAAAGAGTATCTCCAGGCATGTCGAAGCGACGCCGGGATCTGGTTTCTTCCCGACGGGAACGACCGATATGCCTACACAGTCAGGCACTACACTACAACAAATCTGTCACCGAACGAGATTCATGATCTAGGTCTCCGTGAGCTATCGCGCATTCACACCGAGATGCGGGCCATCGTAGACCGTATCGGCTTCAAAGGGTCGCTCCAAGATTTCATCTCGTCACTCAGACGGGACAGATCGCTCTACAATACCTCGGCAGCCGACCTTCTGGCAGGGTTCAAGAAGATTTTGGAACAGATGGACGCGAAGCTTCCCTTATTGTTTGGACGGCTGCCTAAGGCGAAATATGGATTCCGTGAGATCGAAGCGTTCAGAGCCGAAGCCGCCCCAGACGCGTACTACTACCGTCCGCCGGAAGATGGCTCACGTCCAGCCTACTTTTACGTGAACACGTTCCGACCGGAGCAACGGCCCAAATACACGATGGAGGTGTTGGCGTATCACGAGGCGGTGCCGGGACATCACCTTCAACTGGCAATTCAGCAGGAATTGACAGATCTGCCGAGGTTTCGTAGACATGGAGGCTATACGGCATTCATCGAAGGATGGGGTCTCTACTCAGAGGAACTCCCTAAGCTGGTGGGTTTCTACAAAGACGCTCTTTCTGATTTTGGGAGGCTGAGCTTCGATGCCTGGCGTGCAGCCCGACTGGTTGTCGACACGGGAATCCATCATAAGCATTGGCCGCGTGAGCGCGCCATCCAATTCTTCCTGGAAAATACAGCCCTCTCAGAACTCAATGTAGCGTCTGAAGTGGATAGATACATCGCATGGCCGGGTCAAGCACTCGCCTACAAGATCGGCCAACTCAAGATTAGCGAGCTACGCGCTAGAGCAGAGAAGGCTCTGGGACAACG
>Ga0209761_1003235_pt1 | contig 10766 bp, 11 predicted proteins | sample GraSoi013_1_40cm_4_FD_185818 | JGI IMG/M metagenome (GOLD analysis project Ga0209761, IMG submission 185818) | Grasslands soil microbial communities from the Angelo Coastal Reserve, California, USA - Sample 09_25_2013_1_40cm (SPAdes) (version 2) | ecosystem: Environmental > Terrestrial > Soil >... | reverse complement strand
CGAGAGTATGATCGTTAGCACCCCAATCACAACGATCAACAGTCTAAGCCATACCGGTGGGTGCCTAGCGACGCCGACCCCGATTTCGACTGCGCCAACCAGGAGTAGGGCTACCGCAAGAATTCCAATGAGAGTTGCAACAGCTGCTTGCAGATTGACCAAAGCCGCAATTCCAAGGACGAAGGCGATGACTCCTCCTGTGACGTTGAGGCTTCTCAGCGGAGAGGGTAAGACCGTGGCGAATGTGCCCACGCTAATCCTGAAGAGCCCGCCGATTATCAAGCCGGCTGCAATCACGATTACTAGCGTCTGTGTTGTGAATTGAGGATCGGCCAGTGCGAAGATCGCAATAGCAATGACTATGACGCCGCCAAGGACCTCAAGTGCTCGCCAAGGGCCAGAGGCCCTAACCTCAATTTTACTCAAATGTAGCGAGACGTGGTTGAGATAATGAGTATTTAGTGCCTTTCCAGCATGGACCTTGAGCTTCACAAAGACGTAATACTGCTTCGAGCAATCCACCGTTATTATGGTCAAAGGTGTCCTTGGGCTTCACCATGTCACCTCGATATCTAGCGACCCTCAGAAAACCCTTGACTTCTACACGAAAATTCTGGGGTTGCGCCTCATCAAGCTGACAGTCAATTATGACGACCCCACTACGTATCATGTCTATTTCGGTGACGAGATAGGACACCCTGGAACAGTTCTGACATTCTTCCCATGGCCCGGTCAACCTAGAGGTCGCAAAGGCGCAGGTCAAGCCACGAACACTTCCTTCTCAATTCCCCAAGAGTCAGTCCTCTACTGGCAGGATCGATTGAAGTTACAAGGCCTCTCACCAGAAGCTCCCCGCGAACGCTTCGGCGAGACTGTCCTTTCTTTCGAGGACCCTGATGGACAGGCCTTAGAGTTGGTTGAAAGTAAGGAAATCGAGGCGAGGACTGGATGGACGCAGGGTCCTATCCCGAGAGAGCATGTAATAAGAGGATTTCATGGCGTTACACTCCTAGAGGAGGTTCTCGAGAGAACCGAGTCGGTGTTGGTAGACACTCTGGGTTTTCGACAAGTGGGCGAGCAAGAGAATCGTTTCCGCTACGAAGCTGGGAAGGGAGCCGCGGGGACAATTGTAGATGTTGTTTCTCGACCGAAAGCTGCGCGTGGATTTGTAAGTGTTGGAACAGTCCACCATGTTGCGTTTCGCGCCTTAGATAATGAGCACCAGAAGGAATTACGTCAGGAGATACTCAAGGCAGATCTAAACGTGACTCCAGTGATTGATCGGAACTACTTCCACTCCATCTACTTCAGAGAGCACGGTGGAGTTCTCTTCGAGGTGGCCACAGACCAGCCCGGATTTACCATAGACGAACCTCCTGAGCAGTTAGGGACGCGCCTTGCGCTCCCACCGTGGCTCGAAAATTCGAGAGTGGAAATCGAGAAGAATCTACCTCGTGTCAGCCTGCCCAGGCGAGTTGTAGCTTAGGCGATCCAACATGTCTCAATCTAGTGCCTCGGAGAATCTCCGTAAGAACGTTAGAAAGTTCATCTTCGAACATTTCGAGGAATACGCGATCGCTCCAGTGTTAGAGCAGATCATGCAAAAGTTTGAGTTAGACAGAACATCTGCGTTCAACGTACTGGTTGATCTCCAGTCTGCCCGACACATCGCGCTTCTGCCCGGGACGCAGAGAATCCTGATGGCATTTCCCTTCTCAAGCATAGTGACACCTTTCAAAGTTAGGATAGCCAGGAAGGACAAGGATTACTTTGCGAATTGTGCGTGGGACGCTGTAGCGATTCACATAGCGGTGGGGAAGGAGCAGTGGATCGATTCCTACTGTCACCATTGCGCGGAAGATCTCACGATTCATCTCAAAGACCAAATGATAGTCTCCGAAGGGTCCCAAAGCCAGGCACTGATCTATCTGACGCTACCCGCGTCGAAATGGTGGGAAGACATCGTTCTGACATGCTCAAACAATATGGTTTTCTTCAGTTCGAAGAACCACCTTGCTGAATGGATCAGATCAGGCTCAGTGACTGGAGGCGAGGCGTTGACGGTTGACCAGACGCTAAGGCTTAGCGTTCCGATCTACAGGGAGAAGATGAGCCTTGACTATGTAAGACCCTCAAGCGAGCAGACAATTGCACACTTCCAGTCCCTCGGATTAACGAGCGATTTCTGGAAGATCTAGTCTCAGATTCTGTTCTGAAAACCTAACCTATCTCAATATTTAGTGCCGGGACTGCAATGCGAATAGGGCAATTGCAAAAGAAAACGGGTTGAGTTTCGAACCGGACGGTTACTTTGTAGTCTTGACTTCGTGTATCCAGTTCGGTTTGATGCCGATCTTTCTGTGGTGTTTCTCCACAGCTTCCTTGTTGGGAGCGTTTAGAACGCAGAAAACTTTGTTTTCCGTTTCACTGTATATTATGTTCTCATGGGTGACGCCGAACTCGTCTTTTGCCGCGCTCTGAGCTTGCTTGATTTGCTGCTCGGTCAGGGGATTCATCTTGTGCATGTCGATAAACTTTGGCATGAAAGGCGCTTTTGTAAGTGGCGATATAAGTTTTGGCGGTTGTCACAGGAGAGAGATCGGGCGATTGATTAGTTAGATTGGGAAAGCTGGGCTGCGTATTGTCTTCGTTTGTAAACGCGCTGGCTAAATAACAGCTGGCACTTGTGATGGGTCCTAGCCATAGGACTGGTTTCCTTCGCGAATCCTCTTTCTCATCTTGTTCTTTGGCCTACTGTTGGCAAGCTTGAGCCTAAGCAATTGGCGTGTCTTCTATACTTCAGCGAATTTCATAACCTTCTCAGTCATTGGGGAGTTTCAGCCGCCTGCGCTTGACTTCGATGTTGCAGCCAGCTCTCCTAGCCCGGTCACAAGCGGACAACGTTTCACAGCAACCATAACAGTAACGGGCAGTGAGGATTTCGTCGGAAGAGTCGTCATAGCCGGCGAGTTCCCGAGCGGCCTTCTATGCGGCAGCATCAATCCGGCCTTCGTCTACTCCTCAGGCACAGCGAAGGTCGATTGCTCATCGCAGACGCCAGGTACGTACAAGATAATGATAACAGGGTATGCAGTCTGTAACAGTTCAGACTACTATGGTCCATGCAGCCGGTCCATCGAACTTGATGTTACTGTGCTCGGGAGCGCCTTGAATCCAGTATATTTCTACGGGGGAATCGGTGCGATAGTAGCCGTCCTCGAAACAGTGGCGAGAGGCTTTTTGCATCTAATGCGAAGACCTCATAGGAGTCTGGTCGGTCTTCGGTGCCTCCTGGTAACTGGCTCATGAAGTGGGCAGGTCCTCATTTTTCCGTCGATGTTTCGTTGGCTGGAATCCCTCATTTTCTCTTATGGTCGGACTCGTAAGCAAAATCTATAACCGGAGTTGCTCTTCGTGCGAAGCGGGAGGAGTATTGTCTTGAAGAGGAACATGATGACCATAATAGTGATCGTCGTAATCGTGGCGGCCACGATTCTGTTAACCCCGATCGCTCTAGCAGGTGCAGTCACGGTACCAGTTTCACAGATAGCATTCTCGGAAAACACTGGCGGTTCGGTGAGCCTGGGCGGTGGCTGTTACAACCCGGACATGGTGGTTCTTTGTAATTCAACAACGTCGTCGATGACAGTTTACCAGTACTATTTCCTCACTAGACCTGGCGGAGTACTCAGGTCCACCGACACCAAAATCAATAGCACTGAAGGGTCTACGAACGTTACAATCTCAATGATCTTGACGACTCCAAGTCAGACCGTGAACCTCGGAAACATGACAATCACTGGAGGAGTCGGTAACAGAACACACACGGTCTATCTAGGGATAGACCAAGGCGTCCGTGCTTCAGCGACGTACAAGCGGTCACTGTCGACGCGAGCATCTTGCTAGCGGGATCGTCAAAAGTGGCAAAGTCGGCGGCTGGCTTCGAAACAACCTTCAAAGTCCCATAACTGTCAGCCAGTGCAAATCGTCCGGGGGCCATGGCCGAGCCCCTCGATGTTTATCAGTAGCGACGCACCATTGCTTCCGGAATAGGTGTTGAGCGAAAAGCCACCGGCTCGCGGTGTGCTGAAGGACCTTCTCTTTCTAGCGATTCCTCTCGCCGCCACGGTTCTTGCAGGCGTCATAGTACTGTCTGGAAGATCCGCCGGCTTCTCAACCGGAGTTGCGACAGGCGGTGTTGATGTGGTCACAGCTCTGGCTACATCCTGCGTCTTGATTTCTGTCGTACTCTACGGTATGAAACATCATCCGAAGCGAATTGCGAACATTCTAGTCCTGACCTTCACGCTAGTCGGGACAATCTCTGGACTGGTGCTGCTGAAGATCCTGTTCGAGGCGTCAGGCGTATTTCCGGCTCTCTTTCTCCTAGCTATACCCTTAGGCTATGTCGGTGTTCGGTGGTCCTTTCTCGCCTATCTGGGCTCACTCTCACGCAGGAAGACGAGCTTTCTTCTTGTCGCGTCCTCCACACTTCTAGGAACTTTGATCGGCGCATCCTTCCCCACTGTTTTCACCATAGTTTTCTTGGCCGGGCTTGCAATCATGGACTTTCTGGTTGTCGAGACGGATTTCTTGGCGAGACTGATTGGCTCACGAAACTATGACAATGTGACTTCCGTCACAACTTTACCCTTGGAAACGTCCTTTGTGGGAATCGGCGATTTTCTCGCCTACTCAATGCTGGTCGCGATGTCGTTACAGCTGATCGGCGTCTATGGAGCGATTGAAACCATTGGTTTGATCCTCGTGGGGTCGTTGGTAACCCTTCAGATCACTAGGATGAGATCGAAGACCGCCGGGCTCTTGATTCCGGTCGGGCTAGGCTTGATACCTGTCATAATAGCCCTTTGAAAACAGTCCTGCAATTCTATGGATCAAGAGACACATGAACTCCGCTGTTCGAACCGAACTGAGAAAAGAGCCTCGCCGACTTTGGAACTACCTGATACGACCTGCCCTTGCAGCTGGTGCCATAACAATCGTAGATGGTCTCATTCTCCTCTTCATCGCAGCGGCAGCTTGGAGGCAGACCCTCGTGCTTGCGCTCTGGCTTGAGGGCGGGCTGGGGCTCCTCGCCGGCGCGGGAATAGCACTATCATCCACACCCTCGATATCCAAGACTGGCGAGATGATTTTCAATACCGCACCTTGGTCGAGAGAGTCCGAGAAAAATGCCGAGAGAGTGGGCCTGAAATGGATCCTCGGTTCTTCCCTGCTCGTCTTGATTGGACTTGCCGTCTCTATCCTTTAGACGGCTAATGGAAAAAGAAAGGAAGGGGGCTATGGATTCGTCGCAGGTGGTGCTGGCGGCGCACTTGAGGAAGAAGGCATCGAGCCAGCCATGGGCTTGCGCCTGACTCTCAACATGTAGACCGCGGCCACAGCTACGATCGCTACGACGACCACAACTATTATGATCAGCGTGTACTGGCCGAGTCCGGTTCCCGTGGTGGGAGTGTACCCTGCTTGCTGCAAGAGGTTGGCGGCCGTGGTCAGGTTGTAGGGATACGGCTGAAGTGCGGTATTGAATCCCTGCGTTAGTCCTACTCCGGTCTTGTAGTTCCCCACGATGGGAGTCGTTATCGCAGACACCCCATACCCGTTGAGTTGCTGGTTGATTATCTCGTCTCGCGGAGTAGCATAGCTTATCGCCTGCCTAATCCATCTCGCCGCGTCGGCGGCTGCTGTCGCGTTGCCAGGGTGCGATTGAGCGTAGGGCGTTGCCGTTCCAGTTCCGAGGATTGGGTGATTCATGTTTACTCCCATCTCTTGAACGCCAAAGTCGTCGTAGGTGGAAATCTTGCTTGAACCCCAACTGCTGAGGAAGCTTGGCTGGGTCTCCAAGTGGTACTGGCTATCAAGAAAGTCCACTTCACCATTGCTGAGTGCAGTGATAGCCTGGTCTCCGCCGACAATCGTTCTTACGAGGTAGTCCTTGACCTGGAACTGTCCTTTGGATTGGAGAGCCGTCTTTCCCCAATCGTTGAAGTCGAAATAGTTGTCGTTTCTCGTCAGGTGTGAGGTGCCGGTTGCAGAATCCCAGCTGACGTATGTGTATGGACCAGTTCCTTTTGGAAGTGAACTTGACACAGCTGCTGAACCGGTGTCAGGCCTATTGAAGAGGCTGTTCTTTATTTTGGAGTAATCGTTGGAGAAGGCAGATAGGATGTGTTGGGGAAGAATCCCATATCCCCCGAGAATGTTCTGCACGAAATAGGCGTAGGGGGTTGGAAGGTGGAAAACTACCTGTGTTGGGCTTGTGACCGTCACGTTGTTTATCCCGCCGATAATTCCCTGGGCGAAGGCTTGGGTCGGTGATCCGAAAGTCTTGTTCTGCAGAAGATCGAAAGTGAACTTGACGTCGTTTGCGGTGAATGACTGCCCGTCCTGCCAGGTAACTCCTGTCCGGAGGTTGACTGTCCAGGTCTTGTTGTCATTGGCAAGGCTCCAGCCAGGTGCTGAGGGAGTTCCCGCAGCCAAATCGGGTAGCATTGTCTGGAAGATGGTGTCGTTTCTGAGCGCAAGTGGACTGAAGATCTCGCCTGAGAGCGCAAGGTCGTAGTACGATGTGCTCAACTCAGGAACAACGCCTTGGCCAGGGGCTTGACCTGTCTCTGCAAAAATGAACGTCCCGTCGACCGGGCTTGAGCTTAGGTGTTCGACTGTCGGCCAGGCTGGAAAGTGGTACACGTTGAAAACAGATTGGGCGTTTGGAAACTTAGAGTCAAAGGCGACGACCCCACGCGTGTAGAGGATGGGTATCGACGGCAGCTCATTAGCCGCGAGAACCTGCCACTGCTTAACGTAGTCGTTTCGAGTGGTAGCGTTCAATGTCGTTTTGATTAGATTGTCAAGATTGTCATTCTGAGTGTTGTTCCACAGATAGTAGTTGGACCCGGAAGGAGCGAACTGACTACTGTGGTACAGTGAGTATGGGTCAGGATCAATCCCCAAGTTATAGCCGACGAAAAGTATGTCGAATCCTCCCTGGTCGAACGACTTGCCAAGAACGTTAGGATCAGTCGGGCTGAGCGCGCGATCAAAAATGTTGGGACTGAAAGGTAGCTCTACCCTCGCAGCATCTATTCCGAGACATTGCAAGTTGCTCTGAATGATCGCAGCCCACGCCCGCCTCGCTGGGTTCGACGTGGGAACCAAAAGGGTGATGTGAAGGTTGGGACTCAGACCCGTTGCACAGCTGGAAGCGTGGACTTGCACTCCGGAGAGTCCCGCGGGCACCATGAGTGCGGTTACGGCGAGAATTAGGATCGTTCTGGATAGCGTCCTGAAGTCGCACGACATAGCGGCCAGAAAAGTGTCGGATGGCGTATATTCGTTTTGTGTCGATACATATAATCCAGAAGTCAGGGTTGAGCGCTTGAAAAATACGCCCTCGGCGTCTGATCATGTGTGGAAACGGCGGGCCCCGCCAGGCGTTTGGAGCCCCGCATAGCTGACTCAATCCCAGAGGGGAATTAATTGATGAGTCGTGCGGTCAAATGTATCAGGCAGGATCCGATGGAAGGAGCTTCCTCGTCAAGACTTAAGACTCTCCCCCGGGTAATTTCTAGGTTGAATTGAGCACAGCTCTATTGTTGGCTCTTGCATCTCATTGCCATACAACTCTCAAAAGAGAGTCGAAGGGAGCTACTAAGTGTCAGTTCTAAAATACGTTCTCAGGCGATCACTGTATCTCATTCCCGTATTCTTTGGCATAACCCTGTTAGTTTTTACGATCGAAAGGCTTGCCGGAGATCCCGTCCAGCTTTACACCGCGCTAAATCCCCATATCAACGAAGCACAAAGACAAGCACTCCGTCAATACCTGGGCCTCGACCAGCCTATTCAGAATCAATACTTCACCTGGCTATCGGAACTCTTCACTCTCAACCTTGGATACTCTTACTCTAGCGGTCTGGTCTCGACCCTAATAGCAGAAAAGGTCTGGGCAACTCTTGAACTACAGCTCATTGGTCTAGCTCTCTCCCTACTAATAGCAATACCAATCGGCATACTCTCAGCGAGAAAGAGATACTCTCTCCTAGACGTAACGATCACAAACTCCTCTCTCATAGGCACCTCGATACCTGTCTTCTTCCTAGGTGTGGCTTTCATCCTGATCTTCGGATACTACCTGCACTGGTTTCCCTCGGGTGGTTTCCAATCCACGCTTCCAAGCCAGTACCCATATGGAAGCTTAGTTTTGGACCTGCTCTGGCACCTGACTCTTCCGTCCGCGGTCTACGCGCTTGCGCTTCTGGCCCCTGTGGTCTTGCTAGTAAGATCGAGTATGCTTGAGGTTCTGAGACAAGACTTCATTCTCGCGGCAAGAGCTAGTGGACTCAGCGAAAGGACGGTTATCTACAAGCACGCTCTGAGAAACGCTCTAATCCCCATAGTAACATACGTTGGACTATATTTTGGAGGACTGTTGGCAGGAGCACCGGTCACGGAGACAGTCTTCAACTGGCCCGGAATCGGAGCGCAATTCGTAGTCTCAACGACCCAACTGGACTTTCCAGTCATTCAAGCCATCGTGGTACTGATTACACTAATGACCCTGATTGCGAACTTGATCACTGATGTTACCTACGCATACATAGATCCAAGGATTCGACTCGAATAGAAACAGGAGACTCTCTCTCGATGACAACAGCCCTCGCGAGTAAGAAAAGCGAGCCCGGTCGCGGTGTCAGTCAGTGGGCTTTGGCCTGGCGGCGGCTCAAGAAGAACAAGGTAGCCATTGCCGGTCTGGGCGTCGTGGGACTCTTCGCTCTATTCGCAGCCTTTGATGGCTGGCCTTTTGTGCTGACCCGCAACGACCACGGCCTTTTCGCTATCTATCCTCCAGAGTGCATACCACCTGCCTGTGCAGGCGGCACTCTCTCCACTAATGCACCACCGAGCCTCTCTCACCCTTTCGGCACCGACAGCTACGGGTACGATGTTTACAGCGAGATCGTTTACGGGACCCGTGCTGCATTCGTAATCGGGCTCGGGGCCACAGGCTTCGCCCTAGCTATCGCGGTCTTCATAGGGCTTGCAGCGGGGTATTTCGGGGGGTGGCTAGACAACCTGCTGATGAGGCTCACAGAGGTATTCCTCGTAATCCCATTCTTCCTCCTACTCTTGGTCTTTCTCCAAATCATAATCAAGTTCAGCCCTAGCGCTACGGGAGGATTGTGGCTGGTCGTGTTCATTATAGGGGCCTTCTCCTGGCCAGGTGCTGCTAGGATTATCCGCGGAGAAGTTCTAAGGGTTAGAGAGTTCGAGTATATTGCTGCTTCACGCCAAATAGGGGCTTCAGCGAGCAGGATACTTTTCCGCCACCTATTTCCCAATGTGCTCCACATCATAATCGTGCTTGCGACTCTCCAGATCGCTGCCTCTGTTCTCACCGAAGCGGCTGTTAGTTTCCTAGGTTTTGGAGCCCCGAACTCCTACACTTGGGGCCAGTTGATGAACATCGCGGCCTCATACATCAATCAGGCTTGGTGGGCAATCACTTTCCCCGCAGTATTTCTGACGTTGTTCGTAATGGGGTTCAACCTTCTCGGAAACGGGCTCAGGGATGCGCTTGACCCAAGGCTAAGGGAATAGGCGTCTTGTATTCTGACCCGATTCTCCGTGTCGAGGGATTAAGGACCCACTTCTACACCTTTGCAGGAGTCGTGAAGGCGGTTGACGGTGTGGGCCTCTATGTGAACAGCGGCGAGACACTTGGTCTCGTTGGAGAATCAGGATCAGGCAAAACAGTAACCGCCCAATCAATAATGAGAATTGTTCCGACGCCTGGAAAGATTGTCGAGGGAACGATAGAATTCAAAGGAAAAGACCTGCTCGGACTAACAGAAGCGGAAATGCGGCAGATAAGAGGGAAGGAAATCGCGTATGTTCCCCAAGATCCCACGACAACCCTTGACCCGGTCTACACGGTAGGCGATCAGCTTACTGAGGTCATAATGAAGCACCAGCATGTCTCGAAGAGATACGCCCTAAACAAGGCCACAGAACTCCTACGCAGCGTCGAGATAGCAGACCCGCAAATCAGGATTAACCAGTATCCCCACGAGCTAAGCGGTGGGACAAAACAACGGGTAGCAATTGCAAGAGCACTGTCCTGTGAGCCGAGCCTAATCCTGGCCGATGAGCCCACAACTGCGCTGGATGTAACCATCCAGGCTCAAATCCTTGACTTATTGAAAGCCCTAAAGGAGAAATTCAACATTGCTATGGTCCTCATCACGCATGACATGGGTATCGTGGCAGACACATGCGACAGAGTGACCGTCTTTTACGCAGGACAAGTATGCGAGACCGGAACTGCCGAACAAGTATTTGAGAAACCCAAACACCCGTACACGGAAGCGCTCCTTTCATCTGTTCCAAGCCTAGCGTTGAGAAAACAGAAGCTCTCGGTCATACCTGGAAACGTGCCGAATCTCATCCAGCCTCCATCAGGGTGCAGATTCCATCCAAGATGCTCCTACGCTAAGCAGATCTGTGTTGACAAGGATCCCGAGCTCGAGTCGATAGGAGATGGACGATTCGTACATTGTCATCGATGGAAGGAACTCGAACTAAAATCCGCTGTAGCGAGCTGACTCAGAACGGACGACATAGAGCTTGAAGTCAAAGAACTCACAAAACACTTTCCTGTTTACGAAAGAGGAGTGATCCTGAGACGTAGGATCGGAGACGTGCACGCCGTAGACCAAGTCTCTTTCCAGATCAGACGGAATGAG
>Ga0209761_1003234_pt1 | contig 10769 bp, 5 predicted proteins | sample GraSoi013_1_40cm_4_FD_185818 | JGI IMG/M metagenome (GOLD analysis project Ga0209761, IMG submission 185818) | Grasslands soil microbial communities from the Angelo Coastal Reserve, California, USA - Sample 09_25_2013_1_40cm (SPAdes) (version 2) | ecosystem: Environmental > Terrestrial > Soil >... | reverse complement strand
TCGGGGAGTTCGACGAGGAAGCGAGCCCGCTCGGCGCCAAGGGCCTCGGCGAGCTCACCGCCGTATCTGTGGCGCCGGCGATTGGGAATGCCGTGTATCACGCGACCGGCAAGCGAGTGCGGGACCTACCGATCACCGTGGAGAAGCTGTTGTGAGGCGCGTCGGAAACGTCAAGCCGGGCCCTTTGTGCCGACTGTGGTGAAAGCTGTCGATCGGAGCGAATGCAGGAGGGACAGTGCGGCGGAAAGTACATCGAGGCACCGCGGCGTTCAGCGTCTTCCTCATGCACCTTGCCGGGGGGCGCATGTGTTTCTCGACTTTCGAACCGAGGGGTGGCGACTGGTGCACGCGAATTACGCGCGTTCGCCGGTCAGCGGTCGTCGCAAGGGGTGGTCTCGAAGCGACGACGCTGCTGTCTGTCGCCGGCGGCTCTAGTGGGCGTGAGCTGCTACCGCGCTGCTACCAAACCATCCCGAACCACGCCGATCCACGGCGTACGGCGTCAGTCCCAAGTGTAGGGATCTTCGAGCCTTACATCGTCGTGGGCCTCCGTGGAAATCCTCTCGGAATCACTGTTAATCAGCGGGTCCGAGGTTCGAGTCCTTGACGGCCCACCGTCCTCATTTTTGCCACCAGTTTGCTACCACGTTCCTCGTCGAGCCCATTCACGGCCGCCTTGTTGCCCATCGGCGGCCACTTGCCGTAGGTGTCGACGGTCAGCTGAATCGACGCGTCTAGACTCTCCCGCTCACCGCTTTTCGCGCGTAGAGACGTACAGGTCGGTGTCAGGACGCAGACGGTTCGAGACGAAGTAGAGGCTCGTACCGTCGAAGGATAGCGCGGGGCGTTGATCGGAGGCCGGACTATTGACGACTGTCACGTTGACCGGGGGCGACCAGGGGTCGGAAGTGCTGGCTCGCGTCGAAACCCAGATGTCCAACCCGCCCAATCCGCCGGGGCGATTGGAGGCGAGGAATACTTCGAGCCCGTCCCGCCGGACGGCCGGCTGGAAGTCATTGAAGGGCACGGGGCTGCTGAGCTCCGTAACGATGACAGCCGGACCGAATGACTCGTCCGCACCGAGGGTGCTGGCATAGATGTCAAACCTACCATCAGCGATCACCCCACCCGACGGATCGGAGCTGAAGTAAAGGGTGATGGTGCCAGTCACGTCGTCTTCGAAGAGGGTCGGACCGACTTCGCCGCCCTTGCTGTTGACATTACTGCCGAGGTTCACTGGAGCTTGCCAGGTGGAGTTGCCGAAGTCATCGAAGTCCCGGTCTTTGTCATGTCGGCGCGAGACATAGAGATCGAGCCGACCGAAACCGCCGGGGCGGTCGCTCGCGAAATACAGCCGGTGGCCGTCGGGGGAAAGGGCTGCTGTCTGGTCATTGGAGCTGCTGTTGATGGTTGGGCCCAGGTTTTTCGGTTCCCCCCACGGATCATCAACGCGTTCACGCTTCGAAACATAGATGTCAAGGCCGCCGAAGCCCTCCGGGCGGGTCGAATTGAAGTAAAGAGTCAGCCCATCCTTGGAGATGAACGGGCCAGCCTCGTTCGATTCTGTATTTACCGGCGGGCCGACATTGGCAGGCGCGGACCAGTCCGAAAACTGATCATCAACGTCTGCGACCACCAGTAACCCCGACGCAAGCAAAACGACACCCGTCACCACTGCGGCTGTAACGATTCGGCCAAACCGCTTTTTCATATATCCTCCTTGACGTTCACGGTTCTTGTAGACTGCGCGGTTCGCAGGCTAGGTAGTACCCGCACCGAGCCGGTCGACGTCTGGATCGTCACCGCCCTTTCAGCCAGACGGCGAGCGACGCTCGTCGTCCCTTCCTGAATGATCTGCCCGATGTCGATTCCCTTTGCGGTCCCGTTCCTCTGGATACGGGTTGACGAGTACCGCCGGCCGCTCCGCTGCGCCGGTGAGGGCCAAGTGAAGACCGCGGTCAGCGCAAAGAGGAGGATGCGTGCCATCGGACGAGTCCTCCCCCATGGAACCGAGTGGTATCCGACACGCTACTTCCGCGTGACTGCCTTCGTCCCCGAGCCACACAAACTGCTCCGGACCGTAATGTTTTGCGGGTTCACCGGCCATTTGAATTGCCCGCGGTACGTGCCGTCTCCGCCCTTCGTCAGTTGGCCGATCGCCTCTCCCGTCGAGGTCACGTCGACCCGGAGCGTCGTGGTGGAATCGGTATCTTTGGCCGCTACTCGCAGCTCTTGTCTGTTCACGAAATAGTCGGCCTGCTGAATGGAGATCGTCTCCGTGCTCGTTGGCGGGGTCACGGTGATCTCGGCAGATCTGGTCACACCCTCGTAGGTCCCTGAGACCGTCACCACCGTCGAGACGCAGCCCACCGTGGATCCGGCGAAACTCGCGCTCGTGGCCGCGGCCGGCACGGTCACGCTGGCGGGGACAGTGGCCACTACCGGGTTGCTGCTGAAAAGCGCGACCGTCGCGCCACCTGCGGGCGCACGCGCGGTCAGAGTCACCGTCCCCGCCAAGGGAGCTCCGCTGGGCACGCTCGCGTCGTTGAGACTGAGGGAGTAGAGGGTCGCCGTAGTCGCTGGGATCACGCTCAGTCGGGCGGACGCGGTGAGACCACCATAGGTTGCCGCGATTTCAAAGCTGATCGGCTCAAGGACTGGCCTGATCGATACAGCGAACGTTGCGCTCGTGGCCCCCACCGGCACGGTAACGCTAGCCGGCACCGTAGCGACGTAGGTGTTATCGCTGCGGAGCGCGACCGTCGTGCCCCCGGGCGGCGCCGCCGCATTCAGCGTCGCCGTTCCCGTCGAAGGAGTTCCCCCGGGCACGCTGGTGGGACTCAGGCTCAGCGAGTAGAGACTGGGTGGGGTCAGGGTGAGCTGGGCGGACCTGGTAACGCCACCGTACGCTCCCGAGATCGTCACTGAGGTGGGAGCGGCAACCGAAATCGTCGAGATTCTGAAAGATGCGTACCAAGCCCCAGCCTGGACTGTCACACTCCCAGGGACCGTAGCAATCGCGGGATCGCTGCTGGAAAGCTCGACCGCCGCGCCACCTGCCGGGGCAGGCGCACTCAGGTGCACCGTTCCTCCGGCCCAGGGGGTCCCCCCCGTCGTGGTAGGGAGACTGATGCCGAGGAAAGTCGTCGGCACGTACACGAAGAGCGTGGCGTTCCTTGTCGCATCATCGAGGGTTGCCAAGATTCGGACCGAGGTATTGGAAGTACGCGCGCTCGTGGATATCGAGAAGCTCGCGCTCGTGGCTCCGGCCGCGACCGTCACGTTGGCAGGGACCGCGGCGACGGCCGCATCCGTGCTGGAGAGCATCACGGTGACGCCACCCGCCGGTGCCCGCGCGTTCAGGACGACCGTTCCGCTCGAGGGGCTTCCACCGGTCACACTGGTGGAATCGAGAGCCACAGAAACGAGAGGAGAGTGTTGGAACAGGCCGGTTTGGATCCAGGAATCGCCGCCGTTTGTGCTTTTGAATACGCCGACAATAGTCCCTAGATAGAGAGTCGTCGGCTGCAGCTGGTCGATCACCAGGTCACGAACGCTCAGGGTGATGCCGAGCGCTTGGAAAGCCTCGGTGAGGCCGGTGTTGACCGCGGCCCACGTCGCATCTCCGTCTGTACTCTTGAACGCGCCCGAGTATGGGAGCAGCGCATAGAGGGTGGAGGCCGTCATGGGATCGATCGCCAGCGCTGCAACGAATTCGCTCGGACCGGTCCAGCTGCTACCCCAACTGGCACCCTCGTCCGTACTCTTGTACACGAAGCCGTAGCCCCCCGCGTAGACTATGCTCGGAGTCTTGCTGCGGTCGACGGCCAGGATTCCGAAGCTCCAATCGGAGGAAGGAGTCGAGACCCAGCTCACGCCTCCGTCAACGCTCTTGAGCACTTCGCCCCACGTCTGTTCGGGCCAGGAGTAATAGATACCCGCATACAGCGTGCTGGGCCTCGTCTGGGGATCGATGGCCAGCGCGGTGACATTAGAGAAATTCCGCGCGCAATCGCAGTGATAGCCGATTAGGCCCGTCGCGCTCCAGGTCTCGCCTGCGTCCAGGCTCTTGAAGACGCCCGTTCCGGGCGACTCGGTCAACGGATAACTCACGGTCATCAAGGCATAGACGGCGGTGGGAGTCTGGGGATCGATGGCCAGCTGCGCGATGTTGAGGTCCGTGAGGCCGGTGGGACTCCAGCTCGCACCCCGATCGGCGCTCTTGAAGACGCCGCTGCCCGCGGTACCTGCATAGACGACGCTCGGCGCCTGGGGGTCGACCGCGAGGGCGCTAACAGAGACGTTGCCTAGAACAGTGCTCCAGTTCGCCCCACCGTCGATGCTCTTAAACACGCCGCGGTCAGCCGTCCCCGCATAGAGAGTGGTCGGAGTCAGGGGGTCGATCGCCATGGCGGTGATGTCGCCTGTGCCGTGCCAGGGGTAAGCCGGTTCAGCCCTCAGCACGAGCCCCGCGATGACTACCGCCAGAACGAACCCCAATGCACGCGTGTCGCTCATGCCCGTCCCTCTTCCGGTCGCCACAGTTAGCGACGGCGTTCTGCCTAGCAGCGCAACAGTAATGCCAGGCGTGGAAGCTCGGAAAAAACGCACACTTGGCGCTGGTGGTGGGCCGCCGTTCGCTGGTGGTGGAAATTTGCGCAGTGGTGGATGAAGAGCGGCGTAGAATGCCGCCCTATGGCGCTGGCTGGATTGATTGGTGATAGCCCGGGGCTCGTCGCAGTCCGGGCTCAAGTCGAGCAGCTCCTTCGGCGCCAGTCGAAAGCCCATCGGCTTCCCCCCGTCTTGATCCTCGGTGAGACGGGGACGGGCAAGGGCCTGCTCGCCAAGGCCATTCATGATGCGGGGCCCCGGGCGGCCGGGCCGTTCATCGGCGTCAACTGCGCCGCCATTCCCGAGACGCTGCTCGAGGCCGAGCTGTTCGGCTTCGAGCGGGGCGCTTTCACCGATGCTCACCAGGCCAAGGCGGGCCTGTTCCAGACCGCCCACCGGGGCACCCTCTTCCTCGATGAGATCGGGCTCCTTCCCGAGAGCCTCCAGGCCAAGCTGCTCACGGTCCTGGAGGACCGGGCGGTTCGAAGACTGGGTAGTACACGCACTGAGGCGGTGGACGTCTGGATCATCACGGCCTCGAGCGAGGACTTGAAAGCCGGCGCTGGCCGGCGTCGGTTTCGCGAGGATCTCTTCCACCGGCTGGCCGTGGTGACGCTCGGGCTTCCACCGCTTCGAGAGCGGGGACAGGACATCCTCACCCTGGCCGGGCACTTCCTGGCGCAGGCCTGTGCCGACTACGAGCTGGCGCCGAAAACCCTCACCGAGGACGCCCGAGAGACCCTCCTCGCCTACCGGTGGCCTGGGAACGTGCGGGAACTGGCGAACCTGATGGAGCGAGTGGCGCTGCTCATCGACGCTCCACTCGTCACGGGGGATAGGCTGGACCTTGCGGTTCCTCCAGGCCGGTCAGCGCCGCCTACACGGAGGCACGACACGACCCCACCCCGTTCGCGCGAGGGGGTATCGCTCGAGCAAACGGTCGAAGAGGTCGAGCGGGTGCGCATCCTGGAAGTGCTTCACCAAACCCGCTGGAACATCTCCCACGCGGCGGAGCGGCTCGGGGTCACTCGCAATACCCTGCGCTACCGCCTGCAGAAGTACGGGCTGCGCCCGCCCGCGGGAACAGCCGAGCCGACCGCACCGGCCGAGCCGATGAATTCCACGGTCGAGCCCGCAACCGCCGCAAGGCCGCTTACGTTGCAGTGGGAACGCCGGCATGTCGCTCTGCTCCGGGCTGACCTCGTTATGTCGTCGTCGGCGAGGACGATGTCCGACGCGAGTACCGTGCTCGAGACTCTGATCCAGAAGGTCCAGAGCTTCGGCGGTCAGGTCGAGGAGGTGAGCCCGCGGGGGCTCGTGGCGGTGTTCGGGCTGGAGCCTATCGAGGACGCCCCTCGCCGGGCGGCGCACGCGGCCCTGGCGATCCGGAAGATCGCGGCGCACGCCGGCCGAAGCTCGACGGAGCTCCAGGGCGTCCGCGTTGGTCTGCACGCCGGCGACGTCTTGGTCGCCCGGGTCGGCGGCGCGGTCCGGATCGACCACGAGGCCAAACGCGAGGCGTGGACGCAGCTCGAGGCGTTCATGGGGGGTGCCGACCCGGGGACCGTGCTCGTGAGCGAGGCGACCCGCGCGTTCCTCGAGCGACGCTTTGTCGTGGTAACCGTCGCAGGTAGCGGCGGAACGGCGGAAGCGGTTTACCGCCTGGCGGGCCTCGAGCGAACAGGGATGGGGTTAGGCGAGCAGCTCACTCCGTTCGTTGCTAGAGGCAATGAGTTGGCGCAGATCGCCCAGGCGCTCGAGCAGGCTAGGACGGGCAATGGTCAGGTCCTCGGAGTAGTCGGGGAAGCCGGGGTCGGCAAGTCGCGTCTCGTGTGGGAGTTCATCAACTCGCGCCGCGTCCAGGACTCGCTGGTCCTCGTCAGCAGCGCGACCTCCTACGGGAAGGGGACGCCCTATCTCCCGGTCATCGACCTGCTAAAGGCGTACTTCCACATCGAGCCGCGCGACGACGCGGACAAGGTCCGGGAGAGGATCACGGAGCAAGTGTTGTCGCTCGAGCGAGCGCTGGCGCCGGTGCTCCCCGCCTTGCTCGCGCTCCTCGACGTGCCTGGCGCCGACGCGCAGTGGCTGGAACTCGACCCGCAGCAGAAGCGCAGACGGACGCTTGAGGCGGTGAAGCTGTTGCTGCTCGAGCACAGCCGCAGCCAGCCCATCATTCTCGTGTTCGAAGATCTTCACTGGATCGACTCGGAGACACAGGCAGTGCTCGACACCCTGGTCGAGAGTCTCGCGAGCCATCGAGTTCTGCTCCTCGTCAGCTACCGCCCGGACTACCAGCACGCGTGGGGCAGCAAGACCTGTTACGCCCAGCTCCGACTAGATCCGCTCTCATGGGAAAATGCCCACGCCCTCCTCGATCGTCTCGTGGGGTGTGACCTGACCACGGCGGGGCTCAAGGCCGTGTTGATCGAACGTACGGGCGGTAACCCGTTCTTTCTGGAGGAAAGCGTCCGGACGCTGGTCGAGACGGGTGTGCTATCCGGGGATCGGGGGGCGTATCGCGCTGCGCGGGCGTCGGGGGAGATCCGCGTGCCTGCCACCGTCCAGGCGGTGCTCGCAGCGCGCATCGGCCGGCTTCCCGCTGAGGACAAGGCACTTCTGCAGACGGCGGCGGCCATCGGCCAGGACGTGCCGTTCACCCTGCTCCGAGCAGTGACTGACCTGCCGGAAGAGCCGCTCAGCGCTGGTCTCATGCGGCTCCAGAGAAGCGAGTTTCTGTACGAGACGCGACTCGTCCCCGAGCTGGAGTGTGCGTTCAAGCACGCCCTGAGCCACGAGGTCAGCTACGCGGGCATCCTCCAGGACCGACGGCGGACCCTCCACGCTCGGATCATGGAGACGATCGAACAGCTGTACGCCGACCGGCTGGCCGAGCAGGTCGATCGCCTCGCCCACCATGCCCTCCAGGGAGAGGTATGGGAAAAGGCCGTCGCCTACTGCCGTCAGGCCGGGGCGAAGGCTGCCACACGCTCGGCCTACCGGGAAGCGATCGCGTGGTTCGAACATGCGCTCGGAGCCCTCACGCATCTCCCCGAGAGTCGCCAAACCATCGAGCAGAGTATCGATCTCCGGCTCGACCTTCGCAGTTCGCTCACTCCCCTCGGAGAGTTCCCGAGAATCTTCGACCACCTCTGCCAGGCTGAAGTTTTCGCCGAACGGATCGGCGATCAACGCTGGCTTGGATGGATTTCTGCCTTCATGACGTTCCATTTCTGGTTATCGGGTGACCTCAACCGAGCTGTGACATCCGGCCGCCGCGCCCTTGCCATCGCCCAGGCCCGGGAAGATTTCGCCCTCCAGGTCGTGGCAAATCTGCGCCTGGGGCAGACCTACGTCATCCTTGGCGACCATCGTCGTGCGCGTGAATGCCTCCAGAGCAACGTCGACTCCCTTCAAGGCGAGCTTAGCCGCGAGCGGTTCGGCGAGGCGGGTCTGCCCTCGGTTCTGTCGCGAGTCTGGTTGGTTCACTCGCTTGCCGAGCGGGGAGAGTTCGCGGAGGGGATCGCCAGGGGAGAGGAAGCGGTGCAAATTGCCGAGATGGTGGATCACCCGTATAGCCTTGTCGGCGCGTATCGCGGTCTCGGGCATCTCTACCTGCGCAAGGGAGATCTCAACGAGGCGATCCGCTTCCTCGAGCGCAGCCAGCAACTCTGCCAAGCCTGGAGCATCCCGACTTGGTTCTTCGCCGTCGCGTCGTTTCTTGGCTATGCGTATGTCCTGTCCCGACGTGTTGCCGACGGCTTGCCGCTTCTTGAGCAGGCGGTCGAGCGGGCCGTCTCGATGGGAGACCGGGGGGCTCATTCCCTCCCGGCTGTCTACCTGAGCGAGGCGTATCGGCTGGCCAACCGACTCGAGGACGCGATTCGGATTGCTGGCCAGGTCCTCGATTTCACCCGTGAACACAAGAGACGGGCGCACGAGGCGTGGGCTCTCCGGATTCTGGGTGAGATCGCCTCGCATCTAAATCCTCCGGATGCCGAGAAGGCTGAAGCCTCCTACCGGCAGGCTATGGCCCTCGCCGACGAATTGGGCATGCGCCCGCTCGTCGCCCACTGCCACCTCGGCCTCGGGGAGCTCTACGGACGGCTGGGCAAGCGTCAGGAAACCCGAGAACACCTCACGGCCGCCGCGGCGATGTACCGCGCGATGGACATGCGTTCCTGGCTGGAGCACGCGGAAGCGGCGGTGAGCCGCCTCTGAAAGCGGATCTTGTGTGGCGGCGACAGCGCCCGTCGGCCTTTCGCCCATGCCACGGGAGAGCTTGACCATGAAGAGAGCGCTTGTCCTGGCCTCTATCATCATAGTTTTGCTCGCCAGCGCCCACGTTCGTGCCCAGGAGACTCCCCGCGTGGGTGGCGTCCTCAAGGTGGCCACGGTCGGCGAGCCGCCGACGCTCGATATCCAGATGTCGACGACGGTGATCACGTACGAGATCATGTGGCACGTCTTCGAGTCGCTGTTCACGTACGACCCCGCGTTCAACCCGATCCCGCTGCTGGCCGAGTCGCACGAGGTCGGTGATGGGGGCCTCCGCCACACGATCACCCTCCGGCGGGGCGTCCGGTTCCACCATGGCAAGGAGATGACTGCGGCCGATGTCGTACCGTCGATCAAGCGATGGGGCCAAGTGGCCACGCTCGGCAGGATCCTATGGAAGAGTATCGAGAACATCGAAGCGAAGGACCCCTACACGGTGGTGCTGCATCTCAAACAGCCGTCGGCCTCGCTTGTGTACGGGCTCGCCGAGCCGGCGGCCATGATCTATCCGCGGGAGGTCGTTGAAGCGGCTGGCGACGGCCCGATCAAGGATTATATCGGCACCGGGCCCTACAGCTTCGTCGAGCACAGACCGGATCGCCACATTAAGCTCGCCAGGTTCAAGGACTACGCCGCGCGTGCGGAGCCGGCGAACGGCTTCGGTGGCAAGCGGACGGCCTGGCTCGACGAGATCCTCTTCATCCCGGTGCCGGACACAGCGGTGCGGCTGGCCGGCGTGGAGGCCGGCGATTTCCACCACGGGCTGTTCATCGAGCAGGACGCGTTCGAGCGGATCCGGAACCTCCCCGCGCTGGAGCCGCGCATCGTCAAGCCGCGCGGCTGGGCGCTGGCCTCGCTCAACCACAAGGCCGGCCTCATGACCAGCAAGCCGCTCCGTCAAGCCGTCCAGGCGGCGCTCGACATGGAGCCGATCATGCGCGCCGGGTTCGGCCACAAGGACTTCTACCGCCTTCAGCCCGGCCTGTTTTTCCCCGAGCAGCCCTGGCACTCGACGGTGGGCGCGCACCTCTACAACCAGCGGGACAGGGACAAGGCGCGGCGCCTGCTCAAAGAAGCCGCGTACCGGCGCCAACCGGTACGCTGGATCACGAACAGGGAATACGAGTTCATGTATAAGACCGCAATCGTGGCTAAGCAGCAGCTCGAGGAGGTCGGGTTCGTCATCGATCTCCAGCTGGTGGACTGGGCCACGCAAAATCAGCGGGTGCAGAGGCCGGAGCTGTGGGATGTCTACTCCACGGGGTACCCGCTCTACCCCGATCCCGCGATCCACATCGCGCTGCGCTGCTCGTTCCAGGGCTGGTGGTGCAACGAGGAAAAGGAGCGTCTGGTGGCCGAGCTGCAGCGTGAGAGCGACCTGAAGCGACGCAAAGCTCTCGTGGACCGCGTCCAGGCGGTCTTCTACGAGGACGTGGGCCAGGTGAAGTTGGGCGACTACTTCTCGCTCGACGTGGCCCGCCGCGACCTTCGCGGCGATTTTCGCACGGCGCCACGACTCTACTTCTGGAATGCGTGGCTTGCCCGCTAGCGTAGCCTTCCGCGGTTGCGTTAGTGTTCGGTCCGCCCCTGCGCCAATTCCCTTCTGGTCAAGACAGCGGAAGGGCGCTTGCTACCACGCTGCTACCAAACCATCCCGAATCATGCCGACCCATCCGGTACGGCGTCAGTCCCAAGTGCAGAGATCTTCGAGCTTTACATCCGCGTGGTCCTCGGTGGAAATACTCCCGTGATCACTCTTAATCAGCGGGTCCACGGTTCGAGTCCGTGACGGCCCACCAAATGAATCGGCCACTTCGGGATCCCCGGGGTGGCCGATTTCGCTACTCGGCGCGTCGGCGCTCTGTCCTCCGCCGGCGATG
>Ga0209761_1003233_pt1 | contig 10769 bp, 9 predicted proteins | sample GraSoi013_1_40cm_4_FD_185818 | JGI IMG/M metagenome (GOLD analysis project Ga0209761, IMG submission 185818) | Grasslands soil microbial communities from the Angelo Coastal Reserve, California, USA - Sample 09_25_2013_1_40cm (SPAdes) (version 2) | ecosystem: Environmental > Terrestrial > Soil >... | reverse complement strand
CGCGCAGGGGCACGATTTCGTAGTGCCGCGCCAGCCAGCGCACCTGCGACTCGAAGCGTGCGAGCGGCATATGGAGACCGGGTGTGGCGCTGTCGCCGCCTGTGCCGTCTGGCACGACGTTGTGATAGCACAGAATCGTCCCGCCGCGGCGCAACAGACGCGCGGCTCGCGGGATTCCGAGCGCGTCCAAGGCGCCGTAGAACCGGGAGCTGAGTATGCGAAGAGCTTGCACCTCCCCAAGAGAGGGCAAGCTTCATACCGGCCAGGCGCCCGCGAGTGACCCTCAACGCCCCAAACGCCGCACCCGCTGTTGCACCAAATTGCAGCGTGCGTGCCCCAGGTTGTGGGGGTCGGCGCGCCAGTCGACGGACTATCCCAACACCTCTATCTCGATGTCGGCCCAGTTCTTGCCCGGCATTGCGGCACCGTGAGATTCGACGCGCTGGTGCTGAACGCCGCCCTGCGGCAGTCATTGGTGGCGGTGCGATCCCTCGGCCGGCGGGGGCTTCAGGTCGCCGCCGCGGGGACGCACCCCAGCACACCCGCCTTCTCGTCCCGCTGGTGTCGACAGGGTTTCGCGTTCCCACCTGAGGAAATGCTGGGCGCCTACCTTGCCACCCTCGAGGAGTGGCTGGAGCGCACCGGTGCGCGCGTGCTCATCGCCTCAAACGACGCCACGATCGCCTTGCTGCGTCGGCATCGCGCGCGGCTCGAGCCACGCGTTTGCCTCGCGCTTGCGGACGAACGGGCGCTGACAATCGCGGTCAACAAAGAGCGGACGTTCGGTGTGGCGAGGCGCCTCGGCCTGCATGTCCCGCGCGAGATGGTCGTTCGCGAGGTCGGGGACGTGCCAGCGGCGCTGAAAGAGATCGGGCTCCCGGCTGTGATCAAACCATGTGAGTCCTGGCTGTGGAACGGACGGGAGGGAGCCCGGCTCGGTGCCGAACTCGTCGTCGATCCCGCCGAGGCCCGGCACGCCGTCGCGGCGGTGACGCGCTTCGGGGAGGCCGCCCTGTTCCAGCAATTGCTGACGGGAAGACGCGAGGCGGTGAGCTTCCTGTATGCCGATGGCGAGGTGTACGCGCGCTTCGCCCAATGGGCCAAGCGAACCAGTCCGCCCCTGGGCGGGAACTCGGTCCTGCGCCAGAGCATCACCGTTCCCCCGGACATCGGGTGCCACGCCGAATCGCTCGTGCGTGAAATCGACCTCGAAGGCTACTCCGAAGTGGAGTTTCGCCGTGACGCCGCCGGCGTCCCGTACCTGATGGAGATCAACCCGCGGCTCTCCGCCTCAGTCGAGGTGGCGGTGCGAGCCGGCGTCGACTTCCCGTATCTCCTATATCAGTGGGCGAGCGGCGCGGCCATTGAGCGGGCCGCAGGTTATCGGATCGGTAGCTGGATGCGCCATTTGGGGGGGGACATCGACACGACGATCGCCGCCCTGCGGCAGCGGGGCAGGCCCGGAGTCACTCCTCCGGTGCGGTTGCTCTTGGATTTCGCGCTCTCGTTTCTCAGGCCGATGGCCTACGACTACCTCAACTGGAAGGATCCGCTTCCTGCGGTAAAGGCCACAACGCACTTCACGCGCCACGCCGTCAGCAGACTCGTGTCCCGCGTGAGGAAAGATGCTTCATGAAGCCCGCGTATGACGTTGTGGTTGTCGGTGCCGGTCCCTACGGCCTGTCAGCCGCCGCTCATCTGCTCGGACGAGGGTTGAGGGTCGCCGTCTTCGGCAGGACGTTGGAGATGTGGCGCGAACACATGCCGAAGGGCATGCTGCTACGATCGCACTGGTGGGCCGCCAACCTCTCCGATCCGCGTAACGAGCATGGGTTCGAACACTTCTTCAAGGCGTCGAAGTACAAGAAATGCTATCCCCTGCCGGTCGGGACGTTCATTGACTACGGCCTCTGGTTCCAGCAACAGGCGGTCCCTGACGTCGATGAGACGTACGTCTCATCGATCGAGCGTCAGGACGGCCGGTTTCTCATTACGCTGGAGGACGGGCGCGAGGTAGAGAGTCAGGCGGTCGTGATGGCGATCGGAGTCCATTACTATGCCAATCGACCGGCGCAGTTCACCGGCCTGCCGGCAGACCTGGTCTCGCATTCCTCCGACCACCGGGACTTCGGTCGTTTCCAGGGACAGGACGTCATCGTGATCGGTGGAGGACAGAGCGCGATAGAGTTTGCGGCACTCCTCCACGAAGCCGGCGCCGCCGTCCAGGTCGTATCGCGGCGGCCCATCAACTGGCTCGGGCCCGATCGGTCGGGCGCGCGCAGCACGCTCGAACGGATCCTGGCCCCGGACGCGAACATCGCGCCTGGCTGGGAAAATTGGATATTGGACCATATGCCCTATTTGTTCTACCGCTTTCCACAAGAATGGAAGGACTCTTATAACGCCATCTACCCCCCCGGGGCAACCGACTGGTTGAGAAGCAGAGTCATCGGCAAGGTCACCCTGCGCGAAGGCCATAGGGTGGCCAAACTGGAGGTGGCGCACGGGAAACCCGATGCCACTATCTCGGACGGCGCAAAGGTGAGCGCTGATCACATCCTCCTGGCAACTGGTTACACGGTAGATATCACGAAGTTGACGATGATTGATCCGTCACTCCGCGCCGAGATTAAGACAGACAGGGCGATCCCGAGCCTGAGTCACTGGTTCGAGAGCAGCGTGCCGGGGCTCTACTTTGTCGGACTCACCTCGCTGCGCGCCTTCGGTCCGCTGTACCGGTTTGTCGCAGGATGTGGAGCCGCGGCGCGGCGCGTGGCCGACTCTGTCGCGCGAAAGCGTCGCAGACGTTCACGGACGGCGCCAAAGCGCGATGGTGCTGCCACTCTTCGATCCGAGACGCCCGCAGGCCAAGTATGACTGGACGTGGCAGACGTCTGTTAGCAGTCGCTGTGCTGGTGGCGGTAGCGGGTGCGATGATGATCTCCGCACACGTCCGGTGGCGGGCCCACGTCGTCCTGCTGTATCTCACCGGACAGATCGCGGACATCGGGTTGAAGCCATTGCTGGTCTATATGATGCCGGGCTCCGATCAGTACCTGAGACCCCTGGTCGAGACCCACAATCCATACGCGGTGATCCGCAACGTCAAGACCACTCCGGCCGACATTCAGGCGGGTGCTCAGCTGTTTCGCAGTCAGTGTGCTTCATGTCACTCGCCAGACGGGAGCGGTGGCGTTGGCGGTCCAGCCTTGATACGTCGAAAACTCAAGCATGGCGAAAGCGACTGGGCCGTATACAGAGTCGTTCGGTTCGGCGTTCCAAACACGGTAATGAGCCCGCATCCATTGCCGGAGACAGAGGTGTGGCAAGTGGTGGCGTTCCTTCGCTCTATCAATTCATCTGACAGTACCTCGGGAGCCGTCGGGCGCGGTGCCAGTCGACCCGTGAGCGTGAATGTGCCATACGACGAGCTGGCGGCGACACGCGAGCCGGCCGAGGACTGGCTTACCTACTCCGGCTCGTATGGGTCTTCCCGCCACAGCGCTCTGAGTCAGATCAACCGTGCGAACGTGCATCAACTCGCCCTCAGATGGATTCACGAGTTCGAAGGCAAGCCCGCGACCATCGAAGTCTCGCCGATCGTGCGGAACGGGATCATGTTCGTGACTGAACCGCCCGGCCGAGTAACGGCGTTGGACGCCACCACCGGGCAACAGATTTGGGCGTACGAGCACCACGTATCGCGCGAGAGCCTCGGGGGCGAATTCGGCGCAGCGGGGAATCGCGGTGTCGCAGTCCTCAACGACAAGGTCTTCTTTGGAACAGTAGACGCACGACTCATCGCGCTCTCGGCTGCGACGGGCACCCTGCAATGGGAGGTGCCTGTTGCCGACGACCCGAAGCGGTACGCCATCAGCGCTGCGCCGCTGGCCTATCGCGATCTGGTCGTCACTGGCGTGGCCACGCCGGACGTGATCAGGGGCGGTCGGGGCTTCATCGCGGCCTACGATGCCACCAGTGGAAAGCAGCGATGGCGGTTCATGACGATCCCCAAGCCGGGCGAGCCTGGCAGCGAGACGTGGGCGGGTAACTCCGGGCGCGAGGGAGGCGCGCCCACATGGTTGACGGGGTCGTACGATCCGGAGCTTGACCTTCTCATTTGGGGCGTCGGTAATCCGAAGCCCGTCTTCGACGCAGCGGCCAGAAAAGGCGACAACCTGTATACGAACTCGGCCGTGGCACTGCGTGGATCCACGGGAGCACTGGTCTGGTACTTTCAGTTCACGCCGGCGGACGATCACGATTGGGACGCGAACCAGATTCCGGTGCTGGCGGATCAAAAAACACCGCGGGGCACCGAGAAGCGCGTTCTTTGGGCGAATCGCAACGGCTTCTACTATGTACTGGATCGCGTGTCCGGGAAGTATCTCACTGCCGCGCCGTTTGTGCATCAGACCTGGACCGATGGCCTCGATCCGCAGGGACGCCCCAAGCCTCTGTCCGATTCATCCCGAAATCGCGAAGGGTTCATCCTATACCCGGGCAGCGTCGGTGCGACAAATTGGTGGTCGCCCAGTTTGGATCCCGCGCTGAACCTGATGTTTGTCCCAGTGCTCGAACAGGGAATGGTGTACTTCACGTCAGGCCCGAGTCCGCCAGGGCTCATCGGCGGCAGACCGTTCTATACGGCGGTTCGCGCGCTGGACGCTGTCACTGGAAAGCAGGTTTGGGAGTATCGCCGAGAGCCGCGACAGGTCAACAACGTAATGGGCGGGGTCCTCTCAACGAAGGGGGGGATCGTGTTCGGCGGCGACCAGGGCACCTTCTTTGCTCTCGACTCGCGGACCGGCAGGCCCCTGTGGTCTGTGGAGACCGGCGGCACCATCCGTGCGGCTCCCGAAACTTTTATAGTGGGCGGAGAACAGTTCGTAGCAATTGCGGCGGGACGAAATCTATTGACATTCGCCTTGCCAAAGGGCGTCGTCGCCCCTTGAGGCATCCGGGAAAACTGGAGCTGACGTGACCTCGGGGATCCGAGAACGCCTCCGCGCGGCTGCCTCGGCGGTGCTGCCACCTCGGATCAAGCGGTGGCTGAAGCGCCTGGTGAGAGGCTACCATCGAGTGTTCCGCGCGTTCACCCCGGCGGATCTGAAGAGCGCGCTGCTGGAACTGGGCGTCGTCCCGGGTGATGTGCTGATGGTGCACAGCGCGTTCGACAGGTTTCTGGGCTTCCAAGGAGGCCCGGTCGACGCCATTCGAACGCTGCAGGACGTCGTCGGGGCGCGCGGGACGGTGATGATGCCGACTATTCCGTTCCAGGGCACCGCCGTCGAGTACGCGCTCGGCGACCCGATCTTCGACGTGCGGCAGACGGTGTCGAGGATGGGGCTCCTCACCGAGGTGTTCCGCCGGGCTCCGGGAGTCGTTCGCAGCATCCACCCCACTCACTCGGTTGCCGTGTGGGGGAACAGGGCCGACGCGATCATCGCCGGCCACGAGCGGGCCGAAACCCCGTGTGGTCGACTCACCCCCTACGAGAAGCTGCTGGAGTACGACGGAAAGATTCTGCTCGCGGGAGTGCCGGCGAACACCATGACGTTCTGCTATTTCGTCGCGGAGGAGCTCGAGCCGCAGCTCGCGATCCCGGTGTTCACCCGGGAAACGTATCCGATGCGCTGGCGGGATGGGGACGGGACGGTGCAGGTCTCCCACCTCCGGCTGTTTTCACTGCGCCTCGATCACGATCTGAGCCCGCTCGTCGGCGAGTTGAAGCGACGCCGGCAGTGGCGAGAGCGGCGAGTGGGGTCCCTACGTCTCATGCTGCTGCGGGCGCACGAAGTGTATGACGCCGCTGTAGCATTGGCGCACAGAGGGATGTTCCTGCGTGAGCGGCCGGTGCGTTGAGGCGAAGCGCCACCGCCTGTAGCGTCGACGCAGCAGTCGTGTTTCGATGCGGGCTCCAGGCCCGCTGCCCACCCAGCCTTCCCACACTGCCCGTGGACGCACCCGGCCGGTCTGGTGGCACCGCCCATGCACTGGACCGCCCGGGGAGCGGGGTTCCAACGCGTGCCCCGATCGCGTCGGCGCGTTCCTGCGATCGCGCCGTGAAGCAGAAAGGAGCGAGCAGAGCATGAGCAATGGCCTGGATGGCCCGACCGACGTGGGTCTCGAAGTGTTTTCGACCTGCACGCAGTCCAGCGATGGAAACCACGAGGCCTACGTCCAACGGGTGGCCGACGTGGCGCGCTGGAGTGAGCGAGCCGGATGCAAGGGGATTCTCGTCTATTCCGACAACCGGCTCGTTGATGCCTGGCTGGTGTCGCACATCATCATCCAAAACACGACCCGCCTCTGTCCCCTGGTCGCGGTCCAGCCCGCTTACATGCACCCGTACGCCGTGGCGAAGCTGGTGGCGTCCTTCGGTCATCTGTACGGGCGACGGATCTATCTGAACATGGTGGCGGGTGGGTTCAAGAACGACCTGGTGGCTCTGAATGACACGACACCGCACGACCAGCGGTACGATCGGCTGATCGAGTACACGCGCATCATCAGGGATCTCTTAGCGAGCTCCCTGCCCGTCTCTCACGAGGGTGCCTATTACACGGTCAAGAATCTGAAACTCACACCGCCATTGGCGCCGGAGCTGTTTCCGGGAATCTTCGTGTCTGGCTCGTCGGACGCGGGGCTGGCGGCGGCGCAAGCGATTGGCGCGGTAGCCGTCAAGTACCCGAAAGCGCCCGAGGAGGAGGTCGCTCCGAACGAGGGCGTCGGTGCGGGCGTGCGAGTTGGGATCATCGTCCGCGAGGACGGCGATGAGGCATGGCGCATCGCGCGGGAGCGCTTTCCCGAGGACCGCCGGGGCCAGCTCACGCACCAGTTGGCGATGAAGGTCTCGGACTCCGTCTGGCATGGACAACTCTCGGACTTGGCCGACGCGACGGCCGCGGGCGACAGTCCGTACTGGCTCGTGCCCTTCCAGAACTACAAGACCATGTGCCCGTACCTCGTGGGCAGCTACGAGCGGGTCGGCGACGAGCTGGCGCGCTACATCGGCGTAGGGTATCGGTCGTTCATCCTCGACATTCCCCCCACGGAGGAGGAATTGCACCACACGAACCAGGCCTTCCGCCGAGCAGTGACCCTGGTCACGCAATGACCTCCTTGCTCCAGCAGTGGGTCACCGAGCAGGCGGAGCGGCGGCCGGACGCCACCGCGGTCGTGATGGACGGCGCCCGAATGACCTACGAAGAGCTCGAGGCCTCGAGCAACCGACTGGCCCGCACCTTGAAGGCCGCCGGGTGCCAGCAGGGCGACCGGGTCGCCCTGCTGCTGGCCAAATCTCCGCTGGCGATTGTGAGCATGGTGGGGACCCTGAAGGCCGACTGCACCTACGTCCCGCTCGACGCGTCGAGCCCCGCTCCGCGAGTCGCGAAGATCGTCGAATCGGCGGAGCCCCGTGTGATCCTGGCCGAGGCACGCGCTGCGTCGCTCCTGAGCACGCTCTTGTCGAACGCGCGGCTGCGGAGGTCGACTGCGGTGGGATGGATGGATCGCGACCGCACCCGGGGGGAAGCGTTCCAGCCGTCATTCTCGCTCGAGGATGTGATGCGGGCGCCGGGCGACCCGTTGGATTACCGCAATAGCCCCGCGCATCCCGCCCACATTCTCTTCACCTCGGGATCGACGGGTACGCCGAAGGGCGTCGTGATACCGCACCGCAACGTGATCCACTTTGTCGAGTGGGCGAGGCGGTATTTCAACCTCGGACCCACCGATCGCGTCTCCGGCCATCCGCCGCTGCACTTCGATCTCTCCACGTTCGACGTGTTCGGCACGTTCGCGTCCGGCGCCCAGCTGCACCTCGTGCCGCCCGAGATCAACCTGCTGCCGAATGCCCTCGCCGAGTTCATCCGGCACGCGGAGCTGACGCAATGGTTCTCGGTGCCGTCGCTGCTCAGTTACATGGCCAAGTTCGATGTAGTGCAGTTCAATGACTTTCCGGCTCTGCGGCGGCTCCTGTGGTGTGGAGAGGTCTTTCCCACCCCGGCCCTGAGGTATTGGATGGCGCGGTTGCCGCACGCGACCTTCACGAACCTGTACGGCCCTACGGAGACAACGATCGCGAGCAGCTATTACGCGGTTCCGACCTGTCCGGAGCATGACGGCGTCGCGATCCCGATCGGGACGCCGTGCGAGGGTGAAGAGCTCCTGGTGCTCTCCGAGACGCTGCGGCCCGTGTCACCCGGGGAAGTCGGGGACCTCTACATCCGCGGGGTGGGCCTCAGCCCGGGATACTGGCGCGATCCGGAAAAGACGCGCGCCGCGTTCGTCCCGAACCCGATGTCGCCCGATCCGGTCGATCGTCTCTACCGGACCGGCGACCTCGCCAAGCTCGGCGCCGACGGTCTCGTGTATTTTCTCGGCCGCGCCGACTCGCAGATCAAGAGCCGGGGCTATCGGATCGAGCTCGGGGAGATCGAGACGGCGTTGAACGCCATGAGTTTCATACAGGAATGCGCCGTCGTGGCGATTCCTACCGACGGCTTCGAGGGCACGGTGATCTGTTGCGCCTATGTGCCCCGTCCGGCGGTCTCGGTTACGCCGGCGGTCGTGCGGAAGGAGCTGGCCAGGGTCCTGCCCTCTCCCATGCTCCCCTCGCGCTGGATGGCGTTCGACCGGCTGCCTCGGAATGCCAACGGTAAGTTCGACCGGCGCCAGTTGCAGGAGGCGTTCGCCAACGATGAAACTGTTGCCGCTGGACAGCCCTGAGCTGATCGAGCTGGTGGCCGGCTGGCTGGGCAAGGCCGACAATTACAAATGGCTGGACTTCGGCAACGGAGTCCAGATGGTCAGCCCGATAACGCTCAAGATCATGACCCAACGGAACATCCACCTGTTCCGGGCCTATACGGCGGACCATGGGGATGTCCCGGTCGGCGTCATAGGGCTGACCAACGTGGATCGGCACTTCAAGACGGCTTCGATCTGGGCGGTCCTGGGCAATAAGCGCTATGGCGGCTGCACGACGGAAGCGGTTTCGAAGATGCTCACGTTTGGATTCACCGAGCTGGGCCTGCACGTCGTGAACGCCTGGACGGTCGAGATCAACATCCCCGCGCAGCGCGTCCTCGAGGCGCTGCACTTCAAGTACATCGGGCGGCAGCGGCAGTGTCACTATATCGACGGCCGGCCGTACGATCGCTTGCTGTTCGACCTGTTGGCAACCGAGCACCAGGAAATCTGACATGGCGGATTCGCGAAACCTCGAGGACCAACTCAGCCGGCTCTTCGCCGAGAAGCTGAATGTCGAAGTCCCGTCGGTGGAGACCGACTTGATCGACACGGGCCTCGTTGACTCCCTGACCTTCGTGGAATTCCTGGCGCAGCTGGAAGCGGAGTTCGGTGTTCGAGTGTCCCTGGAGGACCTGGAAATCGACCGCTTTCGGACGATCTCCAGCATCGCGGGCTTCATTGCGGCGAAGACCGCGCAGCTCACTCTTTCAAGTAACCACGGGCGCGCCTAAACAGTCCTTGCCCATCGAAATTGTTCCCTTCGAACCCAGGTATCTCAGAGCCGTCATTCGGTTTTCTGAGAACACATGGGCTCGCCCTCGGACTGAAGCGTTCTATCGCTGGCGCTATCTCGAATGTCCCTCACAAATCGGCCTCCTAGCGGTGTCGGATGGCGAATGTCTGGCGATGGTTTGGGCTTTCGTGCAGTCATATCAAGTCGGCCCAAGACGCTTGAATGGTCTGGAAACCTTCGATTGGTTCTGCCTGCCAGAACTCCAGGGGTCCGGCTTGGGCGTTCGTGTCATGCAAGCCATGATGAACCGTCCTGAATTCATCATCGCCGCTGGCGGAACTGAGGACACCCTGAAGCTCTTGCCCCGCTTGAAATGGCGACCACACGGCGAGCTTGTGAAATTCACTTTGCCGTTGGAGGGAGTCGCCCTGAGCATGTATTTCAAACGTCGATTCGGTCTCCCCACATCGGTTGGCAAGGCCATCTTCAAAGTATCCATGAAGCCCTGGTTTCACGCGCGGCCCCAACTGGCGATCGCAGGAAGCGATGTGAGAGTTGGATCTGACGTGGAGCCAGAGATCTTAAAGCTCTATGCGAGCGACACGGGAGATGCAAGCGTGCGTGTTCCAAACCCCCGTTTTGTTTCTTGGTTGAGAAGTGGGTTTCCGAATCGCGTAGAGTTTTTGCCTCTGTATTTCAGAATTCGTGATGCACTCCGCGGATGGTCGCTCACCTGTATTTACAGGACTTCATTGGGATGGGAAGCAAACATCATTGAGCTGTTTGCGCCACAAGCGAGTGAGGACGTCTATACCTGGATGGTTTCTGAGACGGTGAGCGCTATCTCTTCGTATAGACCGGATAGGGTGCACGCAGGCGCGAGCGTCCCTTCTCTTCAGCAAGCACTTCATCGCAATCGCTTTATTCGTCGGAGGGCCGTGCCCATTCAGGCTTGGTGGACTGGCCCGGCAGACCTATTACACCCGATTCACCTCACGAACGACACAGGTGATGCGCTTCTCCTTCCCGTGATTGACAGGGCAGTTGGTGACACCGGGGATGCGGGACGGGTCAACCCGGCCGGCGGCTGACCAGCGTGTTCTCGAGAAACAGAAACTCGATTCCGGTACCGAGAAACGTCTCGAGCGCTTCGCGGGGCGTGTTGACGATCGGTTGGCCCTTGACGTTGAAGCTCGTGTTTAGCACCATCTCCCGCCCGGTCACCTTCCCCACTGCCTCCAGCAGCGAGTGAAACGCGCGGTTATCCGTCGCCGAGACC
>Ga0209761_1003228_pt1 | contig 10777 bp, 9 predicted proteins | sample GraSoi013_1_40cm_4_FD_185818 | JGI IMG/M metagenome (GOLD analysis project Ga0209761, IMG submission 185818) | Grasslands soil microbial communities from the Angelo Coastal Reserve, California, USA - Sample 09_25_2013_1_40cm (SPAdes) (version 2) | ecosystem: Environmental > Terrestrial > Soil >... | reverse complement strand
CGACGCCCGCTGGGAGCTGGGACGCGCCTATGCGATTCTCGGTGCGCACGAGGAGGCGACGGCCGAGTTCGAGCAGCTCCTCGCCCACCGCCCGAAGGACGTGGCCGCGATCATCCAGCTCGGGCTGGCGGAGAAGAACCGAGGGCGACCCGAGGCCGCGACCGACTGGTTCCAGCGCGCGGTCGAGCTCGAGCCCGACTCCACCGTCGTGCACTTCTACCTGGGCGAGATCTACTACAACCGCGGCCTGAATGCCGAAGCGCTCACCGCCCTCGAGCGCGCGGTCCAGCTCAACCCCGACAACGCGAATGCCCACTATCTCATGGCCTTCGTGCTGGGCGACTTGGGGCGACACCAGGAGGCGCGGGCCGCGTCGAAGCGCGCCATCCAGCTGAACCCGCCGCTCGCCCGCGCGCAGACCAACCTCTCGCTCGAGCGCTACAACGCCGAGCGCAAGAGCCAGGAGCGGCGCCAGCGCCTCGCCCCCGAGCCCCAGGTGGTGGAGGGCAACGAGCTTGCCCATTACAACCTCGGGCTCGCGTTCCGGCAGAAGGGCTACTACAACGAAGCGTTGCGCGAGTACCGCCTGGCGCTGGAGCGCGGCGAGGACCGCCGCCTCACGCTCCAGGCGATGGCCGAGCTCCACCTCCTGAAGCGCGACTTCCCGGCGGCGCTCGAGCTGTACGACACCCTGCTGCGCGACGTCCCGGATTCCCCCAAGCTCTGGAACGAGCGCGGCGTGGTGCTGCATCAGGCGGGCCGGACCGAGGACGCGCTCGCCTCGTACCGGCAAGCCGTCGCGGTAGACTCCCAGTACGCGCTGGCGTGGAACAACCTCGGGGTGGTGCAGGCGCACGGCGCCGCCGCCGATCCGGCCATCGAGTCGTTCCGGACCGCGCTGCGGCTGCAGCGGAGCTTCGGGGCCGCGCGGCTCAACCTCGCCTTGCTGCTGTTTCAGCTGCGGCGCTTCCAACTGTCGCTCGAGGCGTACCGGCACGTGCTCTCGACTGAGCCCAACTCTGCCGCCGCGTGGAACGGCGTTGGGTTGGTGCTCGTGGAGCTCAAGCGCTTTCCCGACGCGCGCAACGCGTTCGTACGGGCCGTCGAGGTGGATCCTGACCATGCAGGGGCGCACTACAACCTGAGCTTCACGCTGTCCAACCTGGGCGACTTCGACGGCGCGCTGCGCGCCACCAAGCGGGCGCTCGAGCTCGATCCCTACTACGTCTCCCAGAAGTTCGCCCTGACGATCGACCTCCAGTACGAGAAGGGCACGATCGGGATCGCCCCCGAGATTTCGGCGGACGTGACGGCGGAGACGCTCGGCGAGGACTTCAACTTCGACCAGCGCCTGCTCGACAACATCTTCCAGGAGCTCGCGCCCGCGGCCGCCGCCGCCGAGCCGCCCGCCGGCAAGGCCGCGGACGACCCGCTCGCCCTGGCGCGCGATTACGTGAGCAAGGGGCTGATGGACGTCGCGGCCGCCGAGGCCGTGCGCGCCGTGCAGCGGGGCGCGAGCCGCGCGGAGGCGGGCGTGCTGCTCGGGGATATCTTCGCGAAGCGCGGCCTGCACGGCGAGGCGCTCGAGCGCTATCGCGAGGCCCGCAGCCTCGAGCCCGGGCGCGCCGACGCGCGGCTCGGCGAGGTCAAGGCGCTGTTCGCCCTGGGCGGCCCGCGTGGGGAGGAGGCGCGCGCGCTGGCGGAGGAGCTGCTCGAGCTCGCGCCGGACCACGTGGACGCGCTCGTCGCCGCGGCGAAGGGGCGCGCCGCCGGAGGCGACGCCGCCGGAGCGCTCACCGCGCTGCAGCAGGCGCAGGCCCGCGCCCCCGGCCGCGCCGACCTCCACAAGCTGCAGGGAGACGTCGCGCTCAAAGTCGGCGACAAGGACGGCGCGTTCGCCGCGTACCGGGCGGCGCTGGAGCTCGATCGCGGCTACGTCCAGGTGTGGCTCGACCTGGGACGGCTCCACGAGGAGAAGGAAGCCTGGAGCGAGGCGCGGCAGGCGTACGAGCGCGCGCTCGACGCGCTGCCGACGTTCCACGAGGCGGCGCTGGCGCTCGCGGATCTGCTGCGACGCTCGGGGCACGTGCGGCAGGCGATCGTGCGCCTGGCCGAGATGCTCCAGCAGGACCCGTACGACCTGCTGGCGCTGCTGCTCCTCGGGCGCGCGCTGCTCGACGACAAGCGGGACGCCCAGGCGCTGGAGGCGTTCCAGCGGGCGCTCAAGTTCGACCCGGAGCAGGTGGAGGCGCTGTTCCAGCTGGGCGTCGCCCTGGCGCGTCTGCATCGTTACGGCGAAGCGGTGCAGGCCTGGGAGAAGGTGACGCGGATCGACCCCGGCGGGCCGTTCGCGCAGGCCGCGCGCGCGCACGCCCGCACCGCGCTCGACCTGAAGCACATCTTCGCCTCGGACGCGGCCTGACCCATGCCGATCGAAGGTCCGCTCCGCGAGCTCGGCATCCACGACGTCTTCCAGCTCCTCGATCTGAGCCGGAAGACGGGTGTGTTGCGCGTCACCTCCGAGCTGCGCCACAACGCGGGGACCATCTCGTTCGAGGGCGGCGCCATCGTCTTCGCCGAGATCCGGTCGAACCCCCACCCTCTCGGCGCGCTGCTGCTGCGGACCGGCAAGATCAGCGAGGCCGACCTCGAGCGCGCGCGGGACATGCAGGAGCGCCAGGGTGACCGGCGCAGGCTCGGCGAGATCCTCGTCTCGCTCGGCGCCCTGACGCCGCGCGAGCTCGAGCGCCAGCTCCGCTTCCAGATCGAAGAGGTCGTCTTCGAAGTCATGAGCTGGCGCGAGGGCTACTTCTCGTTCAGCGAGGGCCCGCCGACCGAGTTGCCCACGGACGCCACCGTGCGCATCCCCACGGAGGCGCTGCTGATGGAAGGCGCGCGGCGCATCGACGAGTGGTCCCGGATCGAGGGACGCATCCCCCACCTCGGCGTCGTGCCCATGCTCGCACCGCCCCAGGAGGCGAGCGAGGGCGAGCTCGACCTCCTGCCGCCCGAGTGGGAGATGCTGGCCATGATCAACGGCGTGCGCGACGTGCGCGCCATCGCGGCCGAGCTGGGGCGCTCGGACTTCGAGGTTGCGAAAACCCTGTTCGGGCTCGAGAGCGCCGGCGTGATCGTGTTGGCGGATCCGGGCACGACGAAGCACGAGCGGACTACGCTCGCCGCCGACCTGGCCGAGCTCGTGGCGCGCGCGGAGGACGCGCTCGCGCGCCGCGACCTCGAAGAGGCGCGCGGCGCGGCCGAGCAAGCGGCGGGCGTGCATCCCCACGACCCGGCCGTCCACCTGCTGCTGGGCCGCATTGCGCTCGTCTCCGGACGCGGCGCCGATGCGGTCGAGGAGCTGCGCCGCGCGCTCCGGCTCGATCCGCTGGCCGTCGCCGCGCACCGCGTGCTCGGCTACGCGCTCGCCGCGACCGGCCGGTTCCGCGAAGCGGTCGAGCAATGGGACCAGTGGGAACGGCTCGCCGCGCGCTCGGAGACGGAGCTGGCGCAGCTCGACGAGGTGCGCCGCGCCAAGGCGGCGGCCCAGACCCTCGCGGGGACGGGGACCCATGCCTGACGAGATCAAGACCCTGTCCTCCCAGCTCGCGCAGGACCCGGACAGTCTCCTCTTCCTGCGGCTCGGCGAGCTGCTGCGTCAAAAGGGGCAGCTCGACGCCGCCCACCGCGTCGCCCTGACGGGGCTCGAGCGCCATCCCCATCTCCCGGACGCGCATGATCTGTACGCGCGCATCCTCGCCGACAAGCGCGACTACGAGCGCGCGTTCGACGAGTGGGACATGGCGCTCCGCATCGCCCCCGACCACGTCGGGGCCCTGAAGGGCCTGGCGTTTCTCTATTTCAAGGTCGGTGACGTTCAGCAGGCGGCGGCCCATCTCGAGGCGGCGCAGCGGGTCGCCCCGGACGATCCCGGCGTCGCCCAAGCGCTGGCGATGGCCCGTGGCGGGGGCCCGGGGGATGCCGAGGCGGGGGCCGGAGGGAGCGGGGCCGTGGAGCCGGAGCCGATCGCCCCGGCAGCCCAGCCGCTCGAGGAGGCGCGCGTGTTCGCGGGGCTCGAAGGGGCGCAGGAAGGACTCCTGCTGCTCGATGCGTCGGGGCGGGTGCTCGGCGGCGCGCTCAAGGATCCCTCGGGCCGGGACGTCACCGACGCGGTGGCCGCCTACCTCGCCGGTGTCTCTCAGGAGGCGGCGCGTACGGTCAAGCTGCTCGGCCTGGGCCGCTGGACCGGGCTGGCCGCGGAAGGGAGCCTCGGCCACGTGCATCTCGCTCCACCCACGGGCGAGGCCCTGCTCCTCGTGGTGCGCGACCGCGCGGTACCGATGGGACGGCTGGCGATCATCGCGCAGCGTGCCGCGCTCGCGGCGCGCCGCTGGCTGGAGGGGGGGGCGCACGCATGACGGCCCCCGCCGCGGCGTACGGCAAAGCGCTCGACCTGATCACTCGCGTCCGCGGCGTGCGGGGGGCGATGCTCGTGTCGGCGGAGGACGGGATCGTCGTGGCGGAGCAATTGATGGAAGGGATCAAGGGCCCCGCCGTCTCGGCGCTGGCGGCGAGCCTCGCCACGCGGCTGCGGCGCGCCATGGAAGCGGCGGGCGTGGGCGCGAGCCTGTTCTGGCACCTCCAGGCCGAGCAAGGTGCGCTGCTGGTGGTGCCGACCCCTGGGGGGACGCTCGTGGTCGCGGTGGCGGAGCCGGACGTCAACGTGGGACTGGTGCGGCTCGAGCTCCTGCGGGCGGCGGAGGTGGTGGGATGACGACGCGTGCGGTCGAAACCTGGACGCTCGAGCCGCTCGTCAAGTTCGTGAAGGAAGCCGGCGCCCGGCTCGTGCTCGTCATGACGTCGGCCGGCCAGGTCCTCGCGCAGCACGGCTTTTCCCGCGCCGTGGACGTGATGTCGGCCGCGGCGCTCGGCGCCGCGATCATGGCGTCGACCGACGAGATGGCCCGCCAGCTCCGCCAGCCCCCGTTCGCGGCGCTGAACCATCAGGGCGAGCGCCATGGGATCTTTCTGGCCGGGCTGGCGACCGGACGCGGCCGACTGGTGGCGCTCGTCGTCTACGACCTCGATGTTTCGTCGCTCGGTCTGGTGCAGTTATTCTTTGAGCAGCTCGCCGCCGATCTGCAGGCGGCCAGCCCCAAAGACAGCGTGCCGAAACAGGTGCTGGCGGCGGACTTCGAACGTCAGCTCAGCGACAGTCTGAACACGCTCTTCGGGAGATAGCTCCGTGTCTCTGGTCAACTTCACGACGCGCGAGATCACCTGCAAAATTGTCTACTACGGGCCGGGGCGCTCGGGGAAGACGACCAACCTGCATTACATCTACGGTCGCGTGCCGGACTCTCGCCGCGGGCGCATGGTCTCCCTCGCCACCCAGACCGACCGCACGCTGTTCTTCGACTTCCTGCCGATCGACCTCGGCCAGATCTCGGGGTTCTCCACCCGGTTCCAGCTGTACACGGTCCCCGGCCAGGTCTACTACAATGCGACGCGCCGCCTCGTGCTCCAGGGCGCCGACGGCGTCGTGTTCGTGGGCGACAGTCAGGCCCGCCAGCTCGACGAGAACCTCGAGAGCCTGCAGAACCTGCAGAGCAACCTGCTCGAGCACGGCGTGGACATCCGCACCATCCCCCTGGTGCTGCAATACAACAAGCAGGACCTGCCGCTCGAGCTGATCCTCTCGCCGGCGGATCTGGACGACGCCCTGAACTTCCGCGGCGTGCCGAGCTTCAGCGCGGACGCGCTGCACGGCAAGGGCGTGTTCGAGACGCTCAAGAGCATCTCCGAGCTGGTGCTCAAGAAGCTGGCGGCGGGGACCGCGGCATGACCAGCGCGCTCAACCCCAAGTACTCCTTCGACAGTTTCGTGGTAGGCGCGGCGAACCGGCTCGCCGTCACGGCGGGCCACACGGTGGCCGAGAGCCCGGGCGCGGCGTACAACCCGCTGTTCATTTACAGCGGCTCCGGCCTCGGCAAGACGCATCTGCTGATGGCGGTCGGCCATGCGGCGAAGAAGGCCGCGCCCAAGCTGAACATCGAGTACCTGACGCTGGACGAGTACGTCGAGGCGTTCCACGCCAGCGTCGCCGCCGGGCAGGGCGACGCGTTCCGCCGCCGCTTCCAGAACGTGGATGTGCTGCTGGTGGACGATGTGCAGTTCCTCACGAACCGCAAGGAGATGCAGTCGGAGCTGCTGCGACTCACCGAGGCCCTGCAGGCGGCGGGGCGCCAGATCGTGCTGACGAGCGACCGCCCGCCGCCCGATATCGCCGACCTGGACGAGCGGTTGATCTCGCGGCTGTCGGGCGGGCTGGTGGTGGACATGGGCACGCCCGATTACGAGACGCGGGTCGCGATCTTGCGGCGCAAATCGGAGGAGCGTGGCGCGCGGTTCGAGCCGGGCGTGCTGGAGGCGGTCGCGCAGGCGGAGGTCGGCAACGTGCGCGAGCTGATGGGCGCCCTGAACCGCCTCGTGGCGTTCCAGGCGGTGAACGACACGTCCATCAACGCGGAGACGGTGAAGCGGATTCTCGGTCTGGCGAGCGAGGGAGCGGGGTCCGCCTCGCCGGGCGATGGGCGCACTCCCGCCGCGAAGGGCGGGGGGGGCGGGCGGGGCGGGGGCGACGAGTTCGGAGAATTCCTCGCCGACGTGACCGTCACCGTCGGGAAGGCGGTGGAGGCGTGGCGTGCGCGCGTGGGAGAGGCGGTACTGCGGTGGGAGGGCGAGGGGTACCGCACGCAGCGGCTCGAGGCGCTGCTCCAGCGCGACGCCCCCGCGGCGGTGGACGAAGCGATCGCTGCGTTCGCCGAGGACGTGGAGCGCCTCAAGGCGCTCGAGGCGGAGGTGGCGGAGCTGGATCCGCAGGCCGCGGGCCAGAGCGTATTTCGCGACCCCGAGCGGTTGAGCGAGGCGGAGGACGCTGCGGCGAAGGTGCGAGCGGGCGCCGCGCCGCCGCCGGGGCCGTCCGCGGCGTTCCCGCTCGCGGCCTTCGCCGTCGGCCCGTCGAACCAGGTGGCGGTCAGCGCCGCGCGCGCGGCCCTCGAGCGGCCGGGAAAGAAGTACAACCCGCTCGTGTTGGCGGGGAAGAGCGGGCTGGGGAAGACGCATTTGCTGAACGCGATCGGGCTCGAGCTGGCCCGCGGGAAGCGCGCCGTCGTGGCGTGCCTCTCCACGCAGGCGTTCATCGACGAGCTGATCGCGGCTATCGACGGCAACCGCGTGGATTGGTGGCGGGCGCGCTACCGCCGCGCTACCGCGCTGCTGCTCGACGACATCCATCTGCTCGCCGGCAAGGAGCGCACCCAGGAGGAGCTCTTCAACCTCTTCAACCTGCTCCAGGACAAGGATCGCCAGCTCGTGTTCACCGCGCCGGCGCACCCCAACACGCTGTCCGGCCTCGAGGAGCGTATCGTGTCGCGCCTCGAGGGGGGGCTCGTGGCGGAGCTCAAGGAGCCGGATCGCGAGGTGAAGCGGGCGGTGCTCGAGCGGATGCTGACCCAACAGGCGGTCAATCCCGAGCCGGCGCTGATCGACTATCTCGCCGACCGCCCGACCGACTCGGTGCGCAGCCTCGTGGGCCTGCTGCAGCGCGTAGTGAGCGCGGCGGCCGCGCAGGACGGGCCGCTCACGGCAGGGCTGGCGCGCGAGGTGCTGGAAGGGCAGTCGTCACGCGACAGTCGGCGCGCCGGCGGCTTCCGCACCAGCGGCCTCGTCGTCTCGAGCCTCGGCGGCATCAAGAGTCGCGAGAAGGTGGTGTGGGACTGGATCGATGTGGGAGACCGCGTGATCGAGGAGTTCCGCTGATGGCCATCAAGGGCTCGCTCAAGGAAGCCTCGCTCCCCGACGTGCTCCAGCTGCTCGCCCTGGGGCAGAAGACCGGATGCCTCTCCATCGCCGATCGCTCGAACTTCGGCTACATCTATTTCGAGAAGGGGCGGATTTGCTACGCGTCGATCGTCAACCGGCGCGACCGGCTGGGCGACATCCTCGTGAAGCACGGCAAGATCACCCAGGGCCAGCTGGAAGCGGCGGTTCAGCGGCAGACCAAAGGGCTCGGCAAGAAGCTCGGGGAGATCCTCGTCGGGATGACCGTGATCACCCAGACGGACCTCGAGCGCTACATGCGCGTGCAGATCGAGGAGTCGGTCTACTACCTGTTCACCTGGACGCAGGGCACGTTCAACTTCGAGGCCGACGTCCGCCCCGAGCGCCAGGATTTTCTGGTGTCGATCAATCCGGAGTCGTTGCTCCTCGAGGGGGCGCGCCGGGTGGACGAGTGGAGCCTGATCGAAAAGAAGATTCCGTCCTTCGATCTGATTTTCGTGGTGGACAAGGACCGGCTCGCGATCAGCGAGGCCAAGCTGACGGACACGCAGCAGCGCATCCTGTCGCTGCTCGACGCCTCGCGCGACGTGAACCAGGTGATCGAGGATTCGGGGCTGGGCGAGTTCGAAATCGGGAAGGCGTTGTACGGCCTGATCACCGCGGGGTTCGTGCACCGCGCCGGGCGCACCGCGTCGCCGGCGGACGCCCAGATCACCGACGCGCGGGTGGAAGAGCACCGCAACTTGGGCATCGCGTTCTACAAGACCGGGATGCTGGATGAGGCGGCGCGCGAGTTCCGCCGCGTGGCCGAGCTGCGCTCGGGGGAGGCGAACGCTCACTTCTACCTCGGGCTCGTGGCGCTCAAGCAGGCGCGTTGGCCCGAGGCCATGGAGGCGCTGCGCCTGGCCGCAGAGAAGGGCGGCGGCCGGCCGGCGGTGTTCCACAACCTCGGCTTCGCGTACGAGCAGCTGGGGCGGCTGGACGAGGCGGAAGCCGCCTACGGGGAGGCGGCCGCGCGCGCGCGGACCGACGCCAAGGTGTATCTGGGGTGGGGTGTCGTGGCGCTGAAGCGCGGCGACTACGGCGGCGCCGCCGGTCGGCTCGACCGTGCGCGGGAGCTGTTCGGGAAGGCGCCGCCGCCCGCCTGGTTCTGGGCCCGCTCGCTCGCCGCGGCCGGTGCCGGAGAATTCGAGCTGGCACAGGATCTGGCCGACGAAGGGGCGGAGGCCTACCCCTCCCACGCGGCGCTGCAGAACAACCTGGCGGTGCTGAAGGAGCTGTCGGGCGACCTGGCCGGCGCCGAGGAGGTGGTACGCGTCGCGCGCAAGAACGAGCCGTCCCTGCCGCAGCTGTCCAAGAATCTGGGCGATCTGGCCTACCGGGGCTCGCGCTACGACGAAGCCTGGGAGGCGTACAGCCGGGCAATCGAGCTCGCCCCCGACCTGGGGGACGATGTCTATTTCAAGCTCGGCAACATCGCGTACAAGCGGAACAGCCGCGAGCTCGCGGCTCAGCTGTGGCGCAAGGCGCTCGAGATCAACCCGAAGCACGAGCTCGTCAAAGCCAATCTGGACACGCTGAGCGCCCTGTCGTGACGCCGGAGCAGGACGAGCGGGCGTTCCGGGCGCTCACGCGCCAGATCACGCGGGCGCGCGGCCTCGCCTGCGATTCCTACAAGGACCGCTGCCTGCGCCGCCGCATCGCCGTGCGGATGCGCGCGCGCGGCGTCCACACCTTCCTAGAGTACGCCCGGCTGCTCGAGGAAGACAGCCACGAGTACGACCGGCTGCTCGACGCGCTCACCATCAACGTCACCAAGTTTTTCCGCAACGCCGAGACGTGGCGTGCGCTCGAGCCGTGGCTGGATGGGCTTTGGAAAGCCCGCCGTGGCGACGTGCGCGCCTGGTCGGCCGGCTGCGCGTCGGGCGAGGAGCCCTACACGGTGGCGGTCGCGCTCGCGGAAGCGGCGCGCCGGCTCGGCCAGGCGTCGCTCTTCCCCCGGGCCCGGGTGGACGCGACCGATATCGACCGGACGAGCCTCGAGCGTACCGAGACGGCCGAATATGCCGAGGCGGCGTTCTCGGAGATGCCACCCGAGCTGGCGCGCCGCTACTTCACTGCCGAGTCGCCGCGGCGACCGCTGCCGGAGCTGCGGCGCATCGTGCGCGTGCTCAAGCACGACCTGACGAGCGAGCCGGCGCCCGCACCGCCCTACGACTTGATCGTGTGCCGCAACGTCGTGATCTACTTCGACCGGGCCATGCAGGAGCGCCTCTTCTCGCTCTTTGCCGAGGCGCTCGCGCCCGGCGGCATGCTGCTGCTGGGCAAGGTCGAGACGCTGTTCGGCCCGGCGCGCGAGCGACTCGTGCTGGAGGAGCCGCGCGAGCGGATCTACCGTCGGACCGGCGCGTGACGAGGAAAGCGAAGGAACCGCCGGCACCGAGGGAGCGGGTCGTCAAGGTCGCCGACTGGGCCGCCGAGCGGGGGGACGCGGTCATTGTCACGCTCGGGCTCGGGTCGTGCGTCGCGATCATGCTCCACGACTCGAACGCCGGCGCGGGCGCCATGGCCCATATCCTCCTCCCATCGAAGAGCCTCGCCCGCGACGCCACCAACCTCGCCAAGTTTCCCGAGACCGCCGTGCCCCTCCTGGTGGAGCAGCTCACGGCCCTCGGGGCGGAGCCGCGCCGCCTCGTCGCCAAGCTGGTAGGCGGCGCGAGCATGTTCGCCCAGCTCATGACGCCGGGCTCCGTGCAGATGGGCGAGCGCAACGTCGCCGCCGCGCGCGACGTGCTGCGTCGCACGGGGATCCCGGTCATGCGCGAAGCCGTGGGCGGTGGCGCGGGACGTTCCGTGCGCTTCTTCGTGGCGGACGGCCGGGTGGAAGTCCGGTCGGTGGGCACCGATGCCATCGTTCTCTGACCGCCGCCCCAGCGTT
>Ga0209761_1003225_pt1 | contig 10784 bp, 12 predicted proteins | sample GraSoi013_1_40cm_4_FD_185818 | JGI IMG/M metagenome (GOLD analysis project Ga0209761, IMG submission 185818) | Grasslands soil microbial communities from the Angelo Coastal Reserve, California, USA - Sample 09_25_2013_1_40cm (SPAdes) (version 2) | ecosystem: Environmental > Terrestrial > Soil >... | reverse complement strand
TGATGGTGAGGTATTGCCGCGTCCTATCTCCTAAGCGATATTAGCTGTTGAAGTTGCGCCGTTAGCTTCAGAAACTCCTTGAACCTCTAGGCGGTCAGCAGTGATTCGCGTACAGGCGGTCGCGCCCGAATCGTTGGGTGCGGCCCTTCAACTCATCCCAGGCACCGAGCTGCTCGCGGTCAACGGCCGTTCCCTCGAGGACTTTCTCGACTGGGAGTTCCTGACCGCGGATGACCAGTTCGTGCTCCAGGCCCGGCTGCCGTCGGGGGAGGAGATCGAGTACGACGTCGAACGGCCAGAGGGGATGCCGATGGGCGTCATGCTGGAGCCGCCGCGCATCCGGCGCTGCGCCAACCACTGCGACTTCTGTTTTGTGGACGGCAACCCGCAGGGCATGCGCCAAGCCCTGTACATCCGCGACGACGATTACCGCCTCTCGTTTCGCTACGGCAACTTCGCCACGCTGACCAACCTCAAGCCGTGGGACCTCGCGCGGATCGTGGAGTACCGGCTGTCGCCGCTCTATGTCTCCGTGCACGCGACCGACCCGGTCGTGCGTCGCTGGCTGCTGCGCAACCCCGAGGCCCCGGATGTAATCCCACAGCTGCGCTGGTTCGCGGAGCGGGGGATCGCGGTCCACACGCAGGTCGTGCTGGTGCCCGGCATCAATGACGGGCCGCAGCTGGTGCGCACGTTGACGGACCTCTACGACGTGGGTCTGGGAGTGCTGTCCGTGTCAGTTGTCCCCGTGGCGTTGACGGAATTCAGCAAGCATGCGCTGGTGCGGCAGCCGACGCGCGAGGAGTGTCGCGGCGCGCTCGCGACCGTGGACGATTTCGCCGCTCGCGCGGTCACCGATCGCGGCGTGCCATGGTGCTATGGCGCCGACGATCTCTACTTGCAGGCGGACGTGCCGCTGCCAGCAGCAGAATGGTATGGCGACTTCGAGCAGCGCGAGAACGGCGTGGGCTCGGTGCGCTATCTCCAGACCCGCATTCAGGCGGCGCGCCTCGAGCCGGATGGCTGGCGCGAAAAGCGCATCGGCATCGTCACCGGGACGGCCATGGGGTCGCTCATGCCGCAGGTCGTGGCGGATCTGACGACCGCGACCGGCGCGCGGTTCGAGATTTTGGCGCTCGAGAACACGCTGTTCGGGTCAGCGGTGACCACCGCCGGCTTGCTTCCCGGCAAGGCCGTGCTGGCTGCGCTGAAAGATCGAACTGACCTCGATCTCGCGTTGCTGCCGGCGGAGTCGGTCAACGACGATCTGCTCTTCATGGACGATCTGGAGGCGCACGATCTCGCCGCGCGCCTGCCAATGCCCGTGCGGCTCTCGTACGATTTTGCGGATGCTCTGGAAGAGGCAACGGGCGGCAATGGCGGCAAAGGCGGCAAAGGCGTCAACGTTGCCGCCCGTGCCGCCCCTGCCGCCCCTGCCGCCCGTGTCTGGACCAAGCCATGAGCATCCCGACGGTAGCCATCATCGGCCGCCCCAACGTCGGGAAATCGACGTTGTTCAATCGGATCATCGGACGGCGTCAGGCGATCGTGGATGCCCAGCCCGGCGTCACGCGTGACCGGCATTTCGCGCCCGCCGAATGGAACGGCCGGCGGTTTTGGCTGGTGGACACGGGCGGGCTGGTGCCCGGATCGGCCGATCCCATCAACCGCGCGATTCGCGCGCAGGTCGAGCAGGCGGTCGCCGATAGTGACGTCCTGCTCTTCGTGGTCGACATCGAATCGGGGATCCACCCGCTGGACCTCGAGATCGCCCAGTATCTCCGCAAGGCGCAGCGGCCGTTGCTCCTCGTGGTGAACAAGGCCGACAACCTTCCCGATGAGTCGCGCCAGCTCGCCTTCTACGAGCTTGGCCTGGGCGATCCGTTCCCCGTCTCCGCGGCCGTGGGGAAGAGCAGCGGCGACCTGCTCGATCAGCTCATGTCGCTCTTGCCCGACACCCCGGCAGCGGACGAGGACGAGTCGATCGATGTCGCGGTCGTGGGCCGGCCCAACGTGGGAAAGTCGAGTCTCGTGAACAGGTTGTTGGGTCAGGACCGGCTGGTCGTCGCAGCCGAGCCAGGGACGACGCGCGATGCCATTGACACGCCGTTCGAGTACCAGGGCAAGAAGCTCGTGTTCATCGACACCGCCGGCCTGCGCAAGCGCAGCAAGGTCCAAGAGGATCTCGAGTTCTATTCGACACTCCGCACCTCGCGCGCGATGGAGCGCGCCGACGTGTGCCTGCTCGTGGTGGATGCGAAGGACGGCATGCACGCACAAGACCTGAAAATTGCCAATGAGGCGTGGGACCGCGGAGCCGCCGTCATCGTCGTCGTGAACAAGTGGGACCTGATCGAGGAGAAAGAGACCAACACGGCGAGAGACGGCGAGCGCGATATCAAGGCGCGCGCGCCATTCCTCGAGTTCATTCCGTTTTTTTACGTGTCGGCCAAGACAGGGCAGCGGGTCAACAAGCTGCTCGACGCGATCGTGACCGTCGCCGACGAACGGGAGAAACGCGTGCCCACCGCCGAGGTGAATCGGGTATTGGAGGAGCTGCTCGCGCGGCAACAGCCGCCACAGCCCGTTGGCGAGTCGGTGCGGCTGTTCTACGCGACGCAGGTGGGCACCGCGCCGCCGCGGTTTGCGGTCGTAGCGAATCGCCCCGAGGCGATCCCCGAGTCCTACACCCGCTACCTGCACAACGGCTTCCGCGAAGCGTGGGAGTTCACCGGCGCGCCATTGACGATCAAGTTCCGGCGCAAACGAGGCCGTCGCTGAGCATCGCCCTCGCGATTCTGGCTTCGTACCTCCTCGGCGCGACGCCGACGAGCTACATCGCCGGCAAGGTCAGGCGGGGGGGGGGGATCGACCTGCGTGAGCACGGCTCGAAGAATCTGGGCGCTACCAACGTCTATCGGATCCTCGGCTGGAAGTACGCGATTCCGGTCGCACTGTTCGACATCGCCAAGGGCGCGATTGCGGTGCTGTTCTTCTCCAAGTGGGCCGGCGGGGCCGGCGGGGCCGGCGCGGCGGAGCATCCGTGGCTCCCTGTCGTCCTGGGCGGCGCGGCGGTCCTCGGCCACATGTTCTCCCCCTACGTGACCTTCAAAGGCGGCAAAGGAGTCGCGACCGCCGCGGGGATGTTCCTCGCGCTCGCGCCCGTCGCCGTGCTGCTCGCCATCGTGGTGTGGGGGATCTGCCTCTGGCTGACCGGCTACGTGTCGCTGAGCTCGATAATCGCGGTGACTAGCGTCCCCTTGTGGGTCGCGCTGCTGGAACCAGGCTCGCCCTACGTGTTCTGGGCCAGTGTCGCCCTGGTCGCTTTGATCGTTTTCGCTCACCGCCGGAACATCCGTCGGCTCATCGCGGGCACCGAGAACCGGTTTCGGACGCGAAAGACAGTCAATGGATGAGAAAGTGCTCTCGTTGGTTGTTCCCATGCTGAAGCATGGGCCCAACACAACACTGCGCCTGAGGCGCAGTGATTTCCCGGGCCCACTCTTCAGAGTGGGAATATGAAGATTGCGGTGATCGGTGGCGGCGCGTGGGGCACCGCGCTCGCGGACTTGCTCGCGCGCAAAGGGGAGCAGGTGACCCTCTGGGCCCGCGAGCCCGAAGTCGTCGAGAGCGTGAATCAGCGGCACGTGAACGAGGTGTTTCTGCCCGGAGCGCTCCTGGCCCCAACACTTGCAGCGGTGCGAGACATCGCGGCCGCGGTGCGGGGCGCGGAGGTGATCGTATCCGTAGCGCCTTCGCACGCTGTGCGCCCCGTCATGACCCAGGTGGCTCGGTCGATCACCAATGCGCCTCTCATCGTCAGCGCCTCGAAGGGGCTCGATCCGGACAAGCTGGAACGGCCATCCGCGGTGCTGATGGACGTGCTCCCCCCCGGTACGCCGATCACGGTGCTCTCGGGCCCCTCGTTCGCGCTCGAGGTCTATCAGCGCCAGCCGACAGCGGTCGTCGCTGCGGCGGCGGATCACGCCGTGGCTGAGCGGGCGCAGCGGCTTTTTTCGACGCCGTACTTCCGGGTCTACTCCCACACCGACGTGATCGGTGTGGAGCTGGGCGGCGCCCTGAAGAACGTCATCGCGCTCGCCGCCGGCATCCTCGAAGGCCTCGGGCTTGGCTTCAACACGCGCGCGGCATTGATCACGCGAGGCCTCGCCGAAATCACGCGGCTCGGTGTGGCGCTCGGTGCTCAACCGATGACGTTCGCGGGCCTGGCCGGCCTCGGTGACCTGATCCTCACCGCCACGGGGGCGCTGTCACGCAATCGCGGGCTCGGCGTCGCGCTGGGGCAGGGGCAATCGGTCGCGGCAGCGCTCGCCCGAACGCAGGCCGTGGTCGAAGGCGTCAACACCGCACGCACCGCGGTTGCGCTGGGGGAGCGTCACGGCGTCGAGCTGCCGATCGCGCGTGAAGTGGCCAACGTGCTGTTCCAGAACAAACCACCGCGTCAGGCCGTGAGCGACCTGATGGAGCGCGAGCTGAAGGCGGAGAGCCGATGAGCGGTAGCACGCCTGCCCAGCCGGTGCAAGAGTTCTTCTCGATCGGTGAGGTCTGCCAGCTCACCGACCTGAAGCCGCACGTGCTGCGCTACTGGGAGAGCCAGTTCCGCTTCCTGAATCCTGCCAAGAACCGCTCGGGCAATCGCGTGTATCAGCGGCGCGAGATCGAGCTGATCATGCTCGTCAAGCATCTGCTGTACACCGAGAAATACACGATCGAAGGCGCGCGGCAGAAGATCGAGCAGTATCGCCGCTCTGGCGAGCTCAAGCCCGAAGCGCGGCGCGCCCTCGCCACCGAAACGGTCAAGGAGCTCCGCGCCGAGCTCAAATCGGTGCTCGGCATTCTCGAAGGGAGTTGAGGTGCGGGTCGCGGTTATCATTCCCGCATTCCAGGCCGCTCAGACAATCGCCGACGTCGTCGAGCGCACACGAGCCACCGTCCCCACGGCCGAGATCGTGGTCGTCGATGACGGTTCCGACGATGGCACGGGGGAAGAGGGAAGGGGGAAGGGTGCAACACTCGTCACCCATCCACGCAATCGCGGAAAAGGGATCGCACTGCGCAGCGGCATCGCCCGCGCGTGCATGGGTGGAGCCTCGATCATTGTGACAATGGATGCGGACGGACAACACCCGCCCACCGAAATCCCGCGCTTGCTGCAACCTATCACGGAGGGACGGGCAGATATCGTTCTGGGGGCGCGCAAGCGAGACGCCGGCATGCCGTCCTCCCGGCGCCTCACGAACTGGCTGTCCGCGATTCTGGCGTCGCGCATCAGCGGCCAGGTGGTGAGTGATGCCCAGACCGGATTTCGCGCCTTCAGGCGGGAAGTTGCCGAGCGCGTGCGGCCGGCGGGGGATCGCTACGAGTACGAAGCCAATTTCCTGTTCGATGCGCTGCGGGCCGGTTTCCGCGTGGCGTCCGTGGAAGTGCCGACGCTCTACGGAGCGCCAAGTCATTTCCGCGCGTGGCGTGATACCTGGCGTGTGGCCCGCGTGTTTGCGCGGCATGCCGGCCGCATCCTCATAGGAGCGACGTGACGTCACCTGGGAAAAGCGGTTTGCGGATCCTCGTCTCCAACGATGACGGCGTGCTGGCGCCGGGGATCGCGCTCCTCGCCGAAGTCTGTTCCACGGTGGGGCAGGTCACCGTCGTCGCTCCCGACCGCGAGCAAAGCGGGACGTCGCATTCCCTGACCCTGCACCGGCCGCTGCGCGCGCATCGGCGATCCGATGGCGCGTTTCAGGTGGACGGCACGCCGACAGACTGCGTCCTGCTCGCCCTCAGCACGCTCATGCCGGATGGCCCCAACTGGGTCATTTCCGGCGTGAACCACGGCCCGAACATGGGCGAGGACGTGCTGTACTCCGGTACCGTCGCCGCCGCGATGGAGGGACTTGCTGCCGGCATCCCCAGCATCGCGGTGTCCTACGGCAGCTTCGATCTCGAGCACCTCGAGAGCCATCGCAAGGGGCTGCAACGGATCATCGAGCGCATCGTGCGCGTCGAAAACTTCCCCGGTGAGACGCTGTTGAACATCAATCTTCCGGCGATTCCGGGCGACCAGGTCAAAGGCGTGAAGGCCACCAATCTTGGCAGCCGGGTGTTCCACGAGGAGGTCGCCAAGATGAAGGACCCGTGGGGCCGCGAGATCCACTGGATCGGGGGAGGGCACGTGACCTGGTCGGGCGGAGCCGATTCGGACTTCCAGGCCGTGAAGGACGGGTACATCTCGGTCACGCCGCTGCACGTCGACCTCACGAATTACAAGCTGCTCGAGGTCGTGCGGAAATGGGACCTGGGGAAGTGACGGGCAGCCGCGACACCTACGGCGGCTACCGCGCGCGCCTAGTCGAGCAGCTCCGTGCGCAAGGTATCCGCGACCTCGCCGTGCTGCGCGCCTTTGCGTCTACGCCCCGCCATCTCTTCGTGCCGGAGGCGGTGCGCCATCGTGCGTACGAGGACGCCGCCCTCCCGATCGGCGTCGGTCAGACGATTTCACAGCCATTCACCCAGGCCCGCTATCTCGAGACCCTCGGGCTCAAGGGAAAAGAGCGTGTCCTCGAGATCGGCACCGGGTCAGGCTATCAGACGGCGCTGCTCGCCGCGCTCGCCGACCAGGTGTTCACGATCGAACGCGTGCGACCCCTCGCCGAAACCGCACAGGCGACGCTGCGTGCCGCGGGCGTCACCAACGTCTCGGTGCTGGTTGGCGACGGAACGCTGGGATGGAGCGCCTACGCCCCATACCATGCAATTCTGGTGGCGGCAGGGGGTCCCGAGATTCCCCCGCCGCTCGCAGAACAGCTCGCGCCCGGCGGCCGCATGATCATCCCGCTAGGCGCCAAGGGCGCTCAGACATTGACATTGGTGCGCCGGACCGCCGAGGGAATCCGCACATCGCCGATTGGCGACGCCCGGTTCGTCCCGCTGGTCGGCGAGCACGGCTTCGATGCTTGAGCGGTTCATCGACTGGCTGCTCCAGACGCTGCTCCACCTTGGCTACCCCGGGATCGTGGCGCTCATGGCGATGGAGTCGTCGATCCTGCCGGTGCCGAGTGAGCTGGTCATGCCTCCGGCAGGGTACTGGGCGGCCAAGGGCCAGCTGAGCTTCCCGGTGGCCCTTCTCTGCGGAGTCGTGGGGAGCGTGATCGGGGCGTTGGCGAATTATTACGGCGCACAGCTGATCGGCCGGCCGCTGATCCAGCGTTATGGCCGATACGTGCTTCTCAGCGAGAAGAATCTGTTGCGCTCCGAGAGATTCTTCGCGCAGCACGGCGAGATCAGTACGATGATTGGCCGGCTGTTCCCCGTGATCCGTCACCTGATTTCGATCCCGGCGGGGCTGCATCGCATGCCGTTACCGAAGTTCATCCTGTACACGGCCGCCGGTGCCGCCGTGTGGTGTACGATTCTCACCTGGATCGGCTACTTCCTGGGGCGGCATGAAGGCGTCCTGCGCACGGAAGAGATCCATCGCTACGTCACGTGGGCGCTGCTGGTCTTGATACCGGTGACGCTGATGGTGATTTGGATATATGTCCTGCGTCGTCGACATCCGAAGTGAGCCTCCGCCGCTGGATTATCCGAGGGCGCGTTCAGGGCGTGGGGTTCAGGTGGTTTGTCATGCGCGAGGCGCAGCGGCTCCAGCTGGGCGGCTTCGCGTGCAACCTTCCGGATGGATCGGTTGAAGTAGTTTCTCAGGGACCTGATGCGGCACTCGAGCAGCTCGAGGATCGGCTCCGGCGCGGTCCCTCGCACGCGCGCGTCGACGACGTCCAACGAGCTCAAGTTCCAGTTGAAGTGGACATTCCGAGGTCCTTTGATATCAGATAAATCGACGGTCCAGGGCGAGCTCAAGCGCACGATTCGCGACGTCACCAACTTTCCCAAGCCCGGGATTGTCTTCAAGGACGTCACGCCCGTGCTGCTCGATGCCAAGTTGTTCGCCCAAACGGTGCAGCTGATGGCGGAGCCGTACCGCGGCGCGCGCATCACCCGCGTGGTCTCGATCGAATCGCGCGGTTTCTTGTTCGGTGCACCGATCGCGCTCGAGCTCGGGGCAGGGCTGGTACCCATCCGGAAGCCGGGGAAGCTCCCCGCGGCCACGCAGCGGATCGAATACGCCCTGGAGTACGGCACCGATGCTCTCGAGATGCACCATGATGCGGTTCAGCCGGGGGATCGAGTCCTAGTCGTAGACGACGTGCTCGCCACTGGGGGCACGGCCAGCGCTGCGGCGCAGCTCGTGGGAGGCACCGGTGCGGCAGTCACGGGATTCAGTTTTCTGATCGAGCTGGACTTTCTGAAGGGGCGGCAGCGCCTGCAGGGGAGACGCGTCGAGGCCTTGCTGCACTACACCTAACTTACGTAGATTTGGCCGTTTACGCCCCCGGACGAGCCCCTGTAGCTCAGGTGGATAGAGCAGCGGTTTCCTAAACCGTTGGCCGGGTGTTCGAGTCACCCCAGGGGCATTGGACCGAGAAGGAGCCATGGCAACCGCAACTCGCACCGGTATTCCTGGAAAACCTACGAACCCCGCGACGACCGCGGCGAGCGCGGCTCCCGGCGTTCCGAAACCCGCTCTGTCCGATCGCGTGGTCACCTGGATCCAAGGGCATCGCCGCTTCGCATCATGGGCCGGGACAGCGGTGGTCGTGGGCGCGCTGCTGTTCATCTGGACGATGTCGACGAAGCGGCGTGCAGAGGAGATCGCAAGCCGTAACCTGGCTGGCGCACGCTTCGCGTTCGACAATCAGAACTTGCCGCTCGCGGCCAGCGAGCTGGCCAAGGTGATCGCGGAGTATTCCGGGACCAACGCGGCGCAGGAAGGCCGGTTATTGCTGGCCAACGTGCGGCTGCTGCAGGGTCAGCCGCAGCAGGCCGTCGCCGTGCTCAAGGACTACGCACCGGGCGCGGGGCGGGCGTTCCACGCACAGGCCTATAGCCTCCTGGGAAGCGCTTTTGAGAACATGGGCCGCACGCGGGAGGCCGCAGACGCGTACGAGCAGGGGTCGGCGGCAGCCCGCCTGGATTTCCTGAAGGCACAGCTGCTCGCCGATGCCGGGCGCGCGTGGACCAGCGCGGCGGACACCGCGAAAGCGATTGCAGCATACCGCCGCGTCGTGGACGAATTTCCGAAAGAGGCGGCTGGAACGGAAGCAAAGGTGAGGCTGGCCGAGCTGACGAAGGGGCTCCCGTTCAAGCGATGAGTAGTGCGTATAATAGATGTTATGTTAAGTTGACTTGTGTGTGAATGTGGACAAGCGGCTCAGGTTATCACACCTCGAAACACCATTCTCCCCTCTCCAGCAAGCCAGACATCATCGTAGCCGCCGCGTTGCGCCTTGGTGGCTCGTACGCCAAGGATCCGGCCGCTACGGCTCTGAATGTTGATTGGCAGCCGTCCCAAGCCCCACTCCTGGATCGCACAGCCTGCGCCGACGGCCCCGGTTCCACACGCCAAGGTCTCGGCCTCCACGCCACGCTCATAGGTCCGCATCCGCCAGCTACCGCTCGAATCAGCCGAAATGAAGTTGACGTTGGCCCCCTCCGGCGCGAGCGCAGGATCGAATCGGAGGGCCCGCCCGCGCTCCATTAGGGCGACCCGGTCGACATCATCGACCAGCACGATGAGATGTGGCACGCCAACGCGGCTGAGCACGGCCTGGCGTTCACCGGCCGCTAGCGCTAGGCCCCGCACGGCCGCCGGCGCCTCGACGGGCGCGAGATGGAGCTCGGCGCGGTCTCCCTCGAGGCTGCGGCTCCGGTAGATCCCGGCATCGGTCTCGAGCTCGATCCCGTCGGCGGGACCAATGGACAGATGCGCCGCGAGCGTGGTGCTGCAGAGCGCCGCATTGCCGCACATGGCAGCGTGTGAGCCGTCCGCGTTGTAGTAGACCATGCGCGCCGCACCGGCGTGCGAACCCGGTCCCACGAACACGACGCCGTCCGCACCGATGCCCGTACCCCTGGCGCATACAGCCTGCATGTCCTGGGGGGTCCAGTCGGCTGGAGTGGATACGCGCGCATCGAGCATGACGAAATCGTTGCCCGATCCCGTCATCTTGTAGACCGGCAGGCCGATCAAATGCGGCCGAACCAGGCCATGAGCCGGAGGCGCGGCACCTTCCACACCGCCTCGCGGACGATCGCCCGATTCATCTTGCTCTGTCCCTCGGTCCGGTCCACGAACACGATCGGGATTTCCCGGAGCTTGAACCCTTTTCGCCATGCGCGAACGCTCATCTCGATTTGAAAGGCATAGCCGTTGGAAACGACTTGCGAGAGATCAATCGCCTCGAGCACGCGCCGGCGAAAGCACTTGAACCCCCCCGTCAAGTCCCAGATCCTGAGGCCCGTGAACCAGCGTGCGTAGATGTTGGCCAGGTACGATAGCATCAGCCGGCCCATCGGCCAATTTACCACCGTAACCTTTCCGTTCAGATAGCGCGAGCCCAAAACGAGGTCGGCATCCTGAATGGCCTTGAGAAACTCCTTGAGGTGTGCCGGATCGTGGGAGAAATCGGCGTCCATCTCGAAGATGTAATCGTAGCCGCGCTCCAGCGCCCATTTGAAGCCCGTGATGTAGGCCGTCCCCAGCCCGAGTTTCCCCTCGCGGTGGAGCGTCTGCACCCGCTGATTGGCACGCGCCATGTCGGCGGCGATCTGCCCCGTGCCGTCGGGTGATCCATCGTCGACGATGAGGATTTCCAGCCGCGGATCCTGGGCCAGCACTTGCGGCACCAGCTCTGGAAGGTTCACGGCCT
>Ga0209761_1003222_pt1 | contig 10787 bp, 11 predicted proteins | sample GraSoi013_1_40cm_4_FD_185818 | JGI IMG/M metagenome (GOLD analysis project Ga0209761, IMG submission 185818) | Grasslands soil microbial communities from the Angelo Coastal Reserve, California, USA - Sample 09_25_2013_1_40cm (SPAdes) (version 2) | ecosystem: Environmental > Terrestrial > Soil >... | reverse complement strand
AGCCCCATTTTCATGGACATAGTCCAAGCCACCACGGGCTCTTTCACGATCAGCATGACAAGCAATTACCATTTCTCGGGCAACGTGAGTCTAACCGCTCTGCTGACCCCTCCAGGGCCTACTGCCTCCTTCTCCGACAGCACAGTCTTCATCGGGGATGGGTCGATCGCAGTCTCCACGCTGACTGTCGCAGCTGGAATCAGCCCGGTCGGATACTATAACGTGACAATAGAAGCTGTGGCCGGAAGCCTCTCCCATCAGGTTGTAGTGAACATCTACATCGCGCCGAAGCCTGACTTCTCCCTCGCGACAAGCTCGACCGGCCTGATAATCGTGTCCGGAGCCTCGGCCACTTCAACGGTCTCCATATCCCCGATCAACGATTTCGTCGCCCCTGTCACCCTCTCAGCGACCGGACCCGCAGGATTCACCACAAGCTACAGCATCAACCCAATCCTAGGTGGCTCAGGAACCTCAACCCTAACAGTCGCTGTGGCTGGCTCCGTTAGCGCGGGTAGCTACATTCTGACGGTGACTGGCAGCAGCGGATCCATTACACACTCTGCAACCCTCAACGTCACTGTCGCCGCATCCGCGAAGACAACGTTCGTGGTAACCCAGGTCTCTTGGACTCATAGGCTTAGCCTCAGCAAGAATAGTGCCACCCAAACGTTCACATTGAATGTCAAAAACACTGGTATTAGCCCGGCCTATGTACAATTGCTCGCGGCTGGCAATTCGACCGATCTGAAGTCATTCTTCAACGTCGAATCGGGGGTCGCCTTGCTCTCTCCGGGTGCATCAATTACCATAACTCTCAGCCAGCCGTTCAACGGAACAATCATGGGCCTGAAATTTAATTTCACCATCCAATTGTTCTACGGCACCAGCATTGACCCAGCTGGAAATATTCTCAGCCCCCACACTCTCCAGGCGGTCAAAGGCTCCTTCACGATTGTAAAATAGCCTCCAGAGACAGATCCCCCGCAGCAGACCGCAGTCTGAAACTGAATTGAGCGATAGGAGAGGGTTGGGACAAGGTTCCGATGATTGACCGGAAAGTGTTTAGGTCGAGTACTCAGAAGTGTTCGTGATCTGCTTTAGCTTGCTCGTCTCGTTGAGGCTCAGCGACTACGAGGTAATGTCGACGGTTATTGTGACGGAGTGTGAGAGTGATCCGCTCGCTCCCGTCACCGTGATCGTGTATGAACCGATAGGCGTCTTGTGCAATGCCCTCACGCTGAGTGTCGATGTGCCCTGGCCTTCTGATGTCAGAGTAACTGATGAGCTGCTAAACGACGTCTTTGGACCGGACGTCGGTTAGACTGTTGCTGAGAGGCTTATGGTTCCGGTGAACCCGTTCAGACTCGTAACGGTGATCAGGCTGGTTCCTGATGTCCCCCGCGGCAGACTCAGGGACGACGGGTTGATCGAGATAGGGAAGTCGGATACGATGACGAGGATAGAAACGGAGTGCGCGAGCGATCCGCTCGTTCCTGTAACTGCTACTGTATAGTTGCCGATGGTACCGGAGCTGACTGCAAGTCCGCTGTAAAGAGCAAGCGTAGGCGGCAGAAAAACGCGCGGAGTAAGTCCGGATCGGCAATCCGAACGGGACACAATACGATGCCGAGTTCATGTTTGCATGATCCCGTCAGTCCAGCTGATTAGCCTCTTCTGCGCGACAAACGGAATTTTGCCCGGAAAGGCTTCAGCCACCGAGTGACCTCTCTTCCTAGAATTTGGAAAAACAAGTCTTTACCGCGGCACAAGACTGTTCTTCGAGAAATCGTCTCCGGGCGAAAACAGCCCTAGTCTACTATCTTTTTTTCTGTTAACAATTGTTTTTCCGTTATCTTTTCTTTTTCCACTAACTATTTCTCGACCACCCCGGGGGTATGTCTAAACAAAAAAGGTCCTTCACACCCTTCGAACGTTGCCCTCCGGCAGCACATCGCTTCCTGAAAGCCTATCTATCCCAGACCCGCCCGGCCGTTCTTCAAGAAAAATGCTCTCACTAGGCCCGCTCAAGTTCTCTCGAGATCCAGCAAGAATCAACCTACTGCTCAACCAAGCCTCGCCCGTAATCATGACCAGCCTGATGAGCCTCGTCATCTTCCACGGCTACCTCCTGATCCAGCAGAGCAACGGCGGCACTGATCTCGTCAGCGCCGACATTCCGAAGAGCCTGATGCTCCTAAACGGTCAGAACCCATACTCCACACAGCCTTGGGCCTCGCCCTATCCACCCCTCCTGTTACTGACGGTTTCAGGAATTATCCGGCTCACCGGCCTCTTCGCCTCCCAATCTTCCCTAAACCTAATCAGCCAACAAATCAGACTCCTAGGCCTATTCGCAGACGCTGCGGTCGCCCTCATCATCTACCTCTCCCTGCGCTCCCGAACCAGCGACGCTCTTCAAGCACTGATCCCGGCCAGCCTCTTCCTAGCTCTACCCGCCATCAGCACATCTCCTCTCTACTTCTTCCACAGCGACACCTTCGGCTACCCTATCCTAGCAGTCGCAACACTCACATTCGCAAAACACCGATACCTCACCGGAGCAACGCTTCTAGCAACAGCTACGGTCTTCAAGGTCCACCCGGTCCTAGCTCTCCCCCTAGTCATGATCTGGCTGATCCGAACCCAAGGACTGCCCAAGACCCTGCCCAGCCTCATCATGACCACAACAATCACCGGCCTAGGCCTCATCCTTCCCCTCGCGATTCCAGGCTACCAGCAATCCATACTCGGCTTCAACCTCACCAACCAAGGCAACGGAACAACACCCGCAATCATGGGTCTGCTCAACACAATCCTACCCCCGACACTCCAGTTCGCCCCCACAGAACTCTTCACAGACCAAATCTGGATCGCCACAACGGCCACCCTCTACACGATAATCCTCGGAACCGTCTGGACGAAAGCGAGGAGACTCAGCCTGATCGACGTCGTCCTTCTCGGACTAGTTGCCTGGCTCATTCCTCTGAAAATCGTCTACACCCACTATATCGTCTGGGCCGTCATACCATTCCTCATGCGAGGCAGACTCAAACAGACAATTCTCGTAGCCGGACTGCTCCAATTCGCCGACACACTAGCTTACTGGTCATCATCCCCAGCCGGCGGTCCCTTTCCCGGCATCGTCGCCTCCTACGGACCGGTAGTGATGAGCCTAATCATACGGCTTGTTGGAGCAACGGCACTAGTCTCTGTCCTATACTCGCTGAGGAAAAATCCTATAGACGCCTTTCAACATCGAAACTTACTAGCCTCAACTACAATCTGAACTATCGCACTTAGAGTCAGGGTCGTCCGGTCGCGAGGTAAGTGAAGCCGGCATCTTCAGACTCCTTCCGGGTTCTAAGGTTCCTCGTGTCAAAGAGAACAGGATCAACATTCATCTGAGCCTTCACTTCGGAAAGATCCACCTCGCGAAACGCAGCATGGTTCGTCGCGATCACAACAGCATCCGCACCCTGAGCGGAATCGAGAATTGACCTTGCAGACGTATACTGTACGCTACCCACTTTGATGGTTTCGACAAACGGGTCGTATGCCACGACCTTGACGCCGAGGCGCCGAAAGATCTTCAGCAAATCCACGCTTGGACTCCGCCGCGTATCCTTGACCCCGCTCTTGTATGAGAGACCCCAGAGCGCCACCTTCACTCTCCTAGGATTTTTCTTCACTTTCCGGAGTGCTCTCAATAACCTGTCGACCGTGTGCTTAGGCATTCCATTATTCAGAACCTCAGCAGTCGAAACCATCCGTAGCGGGAAGCCTGCCTTCTTCGCCTTGTAGACTAGGTAGAACGGATCTTTAGGAATGCAATGCCCGCCCACCCCTGGTCCCGGATAGTGCGCCATAAAACCGAAGGGTTTCGTCGCCGCCGCATCAATAGCCTCGATAAAATCTACACCCAATATTTCATGCAACACCGCTAGTTCATTAACCAAGGCGATGTTCACGTATCGAAACACATTCTCCAGCATCTTAGTCGCCTCCGCAACTGAAGGACCACTGACCGCTACAACCTTCGCCTGAAGAATCGCGCTGTAGAACGCTGCGCCGAGCCGTGTAGACGCTTCGTCCACGCCGCCAACAACCTTCGGAATACTCCTCACTCCAAACGAAGCGTTACCGTAATCGATCCTCTCGGGAGAATAGACTAGAGCGAAATCGGTTCCTGCTTTCTTACCTCCTCGTTCAAGGATCGGTCGAAAAACCTCTTGAGTGGTGCCGGGGTAGCTCGTGCTCTCGACAATGATCAACTTGTAATCGGTAATCTGGCCAGCCAAGCTCTTGGCAACCGATTTGAGAAACGAGAGATCGGGGTCCCCATCCTTCTTCAACGGGGTAGGAACGCAGACGATGGCTATGTCCGCCTGGGGAACTGCCTCCGACAATTTCGAGTATGCTTTGATCTTGCCAGACCTGACTAGATCTGGCAGGAGCTCTTCGCTGTACTTGTCTTCGACAAAACAGACCCCCCGGTTGATCTGCTCAACCTTGCTCTGATCTACATCGACTCCTAGAACTTTGAAGCCTGCTTGGGCCGACGCGACAGCGAGAGGCACTCCAACATAGCCCAATCCGATAACGCAGACTGTTGCATTCTTCGAGGAGATCTTGTCTGCTAGGAGTGAAGCACTTCCTGCCAACCCTTCAGTAGCCCTCCCGGATCAGGTCTTGAGACCTGGTGACTCCGTCGAAAAGTGTCTCCATGAAAGTACTATTATAGTTCCGCGTATTTCTTGCTTCGCCGCGCTTCTCGATAATTACCGTTGCGGGTTCAGAACTTACTGCGAGGCGCGCTTCTCTTCGGCGGTCTCTGCCGGATCTTTCTTCTTTTGGGCCGGCATAATCCCAGTTATGACAGTTGTCACATTTGTTGGGATCTGCGGTGCTGGTGTCTGAGAAGGCTGAAGAACGCTAGACCCGGCCGGATCTTGAGGCCTAAGAACGGGCGGAGACCGTTGAACCAGTAATGATCCCGGTTGCTCCCTCAGACCCGTTGGCGGTTGAGGCCTAAGATCATGCAATGGCTGTTGGGGAAAAGGTGCTCCCATCTGGCCCGGTCTCGGACCTATGACAGGCGCTTGACGGTTGGGAGTTAGCTGGTCGAGAACCGAAGCCTTCTGGACTTCTCCCCTAGGACCGGCACCTGTGGTTGGCTGCTGAGTCCCGGAACGAAGGGTTGGACCAAAGCTCATTCGTCTGTCGGCCATATCGGCTTTGAGAGCAGCCACTACCGGATGAAAGTCCAAGTTCGGCTTAGAGAAGCCTTCAGGCGCCTTAGTGCCCGCCTCGGCTGCTAGCTTCATCTTCGGACTAGAAGAAGCAACTTCTAGAGAGACTGCCCCGAACCTCTTCTCTCCATGCCTTCTCCTCACAAACATTAGACTTGAGACGGATCCAAGGACAAGCAGCGTCCCCAGCATTCCGATTATCAGACCGTCCGCCTGGAAGACGCCGTTAAGATATTCGCCGAGGTACTTGTTGTTCAGATACTCCTCCACAAACCACAACGATAGAGAGAGAATGACAACCGACTGGACCATGATAACAATCTTAGAAGCAGACCCATGCCCAGCGATAGATCCTGTGCTCACACTTGAATCCAACCAGCGGCTCCCTCGCAACCACCTCAACCAAGTATGGATTCTCTGTTAAGATGAATGAAACTGACGAGAACAATCCTCGGTACCCGGTTTTTCGAACAGGACATCGAGCCGAAAGATAGAGTCGCGGATGGGCAGAGTTGGTATCAAGACTACTTTTTATGTGAGCCGACATAGATGTAGAATAGCGGAGCGCGACGCTCGCCAGGAAGGGTTTGCTTAGTCGCTCCAGCACCGGAGGATTCCCCGCCGATGGCGTAGGGAGACAAACTGAACAGGTAACGTTGAGAAGGCTTGAGGATTTTTCGAAAACTGGACCGAAAGGGTCTGGCCCTGTTCTTTGCGACTATCTCAGTCTGCATCATGCTTCCTTCATTGCCGATTACAGTATCAGCTGCTCCAACCGGCAACAACTTCAGCCACATTGTCATAATCGCGATGGAGAATCAGTATTATGGATCGGTAGTCGGCTCCAGCTCTGCTCCATTCATAAACAGCCTTGCCAGACTGGGCTCAACGGTGTCGAACTATCACAGCTACGGCCAAGGGATTGGTGGCTGCAGTGCGGGATGCTACCAAGCGTTTACCGAGGGGTTCCAGAATGTTAGTGATAGCTGGTGTCCCAGGCCTTCATCTCCATGCCAATCGTCTTCCACTCCTAATGTCGCTACTCAGTTACAATCCGCAGGACTGACCTCTGCAGCTTTTTGTGAGGATGGTTGTCCACGTGGTGCTGATCATTTTCCATGGATAGGCTACACTAGCACGTGGAATAGTTGTGTTACTGGTTCCTTCACATGTGCTGGCTCTACGACATCTTCGGGTATGGTTCTCTACGGCACTACCAGTTCGAACAGTGGCTCGTTCGGCAGCGTCATGTCGAATGCTGGCAACACAGCCTTCATCGACTATCTGAACTCGGCAAACCCAGCGAACTACATCTGGTTCACACCAACCGACAATCACAACATGCACAGCACCTCAGTCTCGACCGGAGACAATTACATCACCAGCCTCCTAGTAGGAACAGGGACGATTAGCAATCCCAGCTCCGGAACGGTCTTCTCCACCAGCCTGTTCAAGCAGCTGGGTACCTTTCTCTACATCTGGTGGGACGAATATGATCCCAGCCCGAACGTCGAGTATGGAAGCATGATCAAAGTCGGATACACGTCCACGGGCGGCTACACTGAGTACAACAGCCTCCACACAATCGAGGCCAACTGGGCACTTCCGTACATCACAAGTGTAGTGTCCAGTGACTCTTCCATGTCAGACATCTTCGAAAGCTCTGCACCAAGAGCCCTATCAACCAGTTTCTCCTATTCCCCAAGCACGCCTCAACCCAGACAAGCTGTCAATTTCACAGCTTCCACGACCGGTGGAGCCCCACCCTACAGTTACAGCTGGAGCTTTGGTGACGGTTCATCAGGCACAGGATCAAGCGCTACCCACTCATACTCTACTGCCGGCCCTTTTGGCGTAACTCTAACGGTTAATGATTCGAGAGGCACGACCTCGACCAGCACTCATCAAGTCACTGTCTCAACCTCTTCAAGCCCGCTATCAACCCTCACACTCCTCTACATCGGGCTTATCGCCGGAGGGACGATCAGCGTAGCCGCCTACCTAGCAAAGCATCAGTCTCGGAATCGGAAACTGGCGGCCATGCTAAAAGATACCCGAAAGCCTCGTTCACGCTCAGAGTAGACGACCAACCGAGTCGAAAATCCGTCAAGAAATGCCGGAGAGCCCTTATGCTCTCCTCGAGTCTGCTCTACCGAATCGTTCTAAGATAGGGCGGGGGAAGATTGAGGGGCAAATAGAGTTGCTATGATTCCTATCAGCACTAGTCCAAGCAGGACCATTGGTATTCCTATGTTGTATGGGCTGGTTGTGAGAACCTTGTCCGTCAAATAGTACAATGGGGCGCTTACGAGGCCGGTAACTATTGTTACGACGATCAGGCAGACGAGTAGTCTTCGATCGTTGAAGAGGGAGCGGATGTCTCTCCGGAAATAGACTAGTGCGGAGCCGATTGAACCGATCTCCATGAAAAGGCCGAATGCGTATGCTACTGCCAAGGGTAGTGAGAAGAGTGGTGTGGAGGAGAAGAGGATCTGGGTCTTGCTACTGATCGGCAGCCATTCCGATACTCCCTGGACGAGGCCCAGGAGGATGGCATAGAGTTCATTCATTCAGGTGATCAACCATTTCGTGACTATTCTGTCGGTTCATGGGTCCGGCGCTGGACCCGTTCTTAGCTATTTGGAATCCCAAACCGGGCGCAGCACTAGGTGTTCCGATTGCGCGGGTTACAGCATCCTTTCATTCTGTCCATCCCACGCAGATGGTCCGTACTCGTAATAGGAGCAATTGATAGAATATGGCGGACAAACCTAGCAAGGTCTGGGAGCCTTACTCCAGAATGGTCAAGATGCAGGAAGAGGACTGGGCGGTTCTAGAATCAGTATACAACGACTACCGGTACCGGCAGGGAGATCTTCAGAGAACAGAGTTCATCAAACGATTTGTCGCGAAGGGCGTGACCTCCTACTTGTACCAGCTAAAGTCGAGAACACCTGAAGCGCTGCTGAGGATCGCTCAGGCCAGCACCGCGTTCGGAAGTCAAGGCTCCCGATAGACCTCCCAGACCATTCCGGTCAATGCTTCGGCCCTGACCATTCAAAACCAGTACGAGAGTCTGTATTCTTCATGGGCCGCGAGGCGATCGGGGTGGAGAAGCCTGATTGTCCCCTGCAGAGTGCCTTGGAAATGGCTTGGAATCGGAAACTTGCTCATGATCATGTTCATCCTAGCAGGTCAACACAGGATAAGCCAGCCGTCTACGACCTCATTTCCATGCTAAATCCTGCGAAACCACAAAATCTAGAATTTTCTGATCGCGCAATCCTCGCGACACAAATCCCGGTTTCCGGTCAATCCTGCTGGGTTCGGAGTTCGCGATAGACCAGAATCCCAGCTATGACGAGAGCCGCGACTCCTAGTGGGAGGAAGTATGCCTGGAGAGTGTTGGCAATCGCAGTGCTGTTCTGGCCCGCTAGGACCCCGAGATAGACTAATGCGATGTCCCAGACTAGGATTCCAATCGCTGAATAGGCGAGGAAGCGTTTCACGTCCATCCTCACAATTCCTGCGGGAAACGCGATCAGAGTCCTCAGCAGCGGCACGAATCGTGCGAGAAGAACAACGCTCTTCCCATGGGCTGCAAACCATTTCTCCGTCGTCTCCAGGCGCTTCTCGCTGAACCTCACAATCCGTCCATACCGTAGGACCGCTGGTCTTCCGAGATAGTAGCCGATACCATAGTCCACCATTGTTCCCACCACGCTACCAATCGTCGCCACTGCCACCGTAGACCAGAATTCGAGCCTGCCCTGAGATACAAGATACCCTCCTAGAGGCAGGACTACTTCGCTGGGAACCGGGAGCGTCGCGCTCTCCATCACCATCAAGAGAAATATCCCCAGATAGCCGGTCTGGTTGAGAAGATTGACGATAGTGTTGAAGATCAGGTCGGTGATGGCCAATTCTCACATCTCTAACAATAGATCTGATCGAGTCCCTTGTAATCTTCCACCGACGACTATTCGTTGAGAGCGCATCGATTGTTGCTATAAGCTAACGCTCAACTTTTTCAAGCAGTATCCAGCTGATTTCGCCCATTCAATCCTAGTTCCTTCGCCAGACACTCTTGGGTACAGAAGCCCCAAAGACACTCCGGCCAATCCCGAGACTCGGAGCCTTGTCTATCGACTTTTCACGGATAATTCCGAGGACGTTCAGGATACGACTCGTCCGCGTCTTGAAGAGTCTCCGGAAACCGTTTACCCTCTGGCCGTTTATCGCGGCTTTCGCGCGACCCTTCCGCACAGTCGCACGCCACGGCTCAGGACGAGTCCAGCTCGCTCCTAAACTGAAGAGACCATTGCCAGCATGGTCCCTCCTCATCATGCTCCTCCTCGGAGCCGGTGTCGGATTCTACGCCTCGACCATATTCAGCGAAGTCGCAGGGATAGGGCAATCTACTGCTCCAGACTTTACGCTCGGGACAAATCCCGTCTCATTGACAACGTCGCAGGGCAGCCTAGCAGCCTTCACAGTCTCGCTTACAAGTCTGAACAGTTTCGCCGGCAGTGTCAACCTGAACTATTCGCTCTCTCCAGGCATTGCGAACGTTACGATCGCGTTGAACCCCAGCTCCTTATCTCTCCTTACCGGGGCAGGAGCCTCGACGATGACAGTGTCTGTTCCAGCATCAGCACCGCTGAACACGTACACCATAACTATCGATGGGATTAGTGGGAGGCTCAGCCATAACGTTACGAGTATTCTGAGGGCCGTTCTCCCTCCCTCTCCAGACTTTTCGACCTCCGCTACTCCATCTCGCATGAACGTGACCCGCGGTTCAGCAACTAGCGGAACAATCACATTGACAAGCATCGGCGGCTTTGCTGGGACAGTAGACCTGACCACATCTATCTCGCCTAGCAGCGGTTCCAGTCCCAGTCTCGTTCTCAATCCAAACCGAGTCACGTTGCTATCAGGCGGGACTGGAAACGCAGTACTAACTATCAGTACTACAGGCACGACTTCGCGGGGAGTCTACACGATCGTAGTTCTCTGCGTCAGCGGGACCCTGGCGAACAGTGTCTCGATGACCCTAACGGTGCAGTAGGAACCTCAAAGAGCTCCCATACTCCCGTCCCCGGGAGTTCCTCCCCGTCTTTCCATCCTCAGCATCAATCATTTCTAAGGGTCCGACTCGCCGAGAGTCGTAATCAGACACGAGGATTTGAGATTCGATGTTTCTGCTGGGCCACAGCTGCTGGAGCTACCTGTTCTCGAAGGTGACTGGGCGGAAGCTCAACGTCAACCTGCCCGCCTATCTCGCGCTTCTCTCGGGAATCCTGCCCGACTTTGACATCTACTTCCAACCCTATCTGGTACATCACACCTACACCCATTCTCTGATAGTGATCATCCCGATTGTTCTGGTGCTGACCTACTTCTTCGGAAGACTAGGCTTCGCTTTCTCTATCGGAATCCTCTCCCACTTGCTCGGCGATTTCCTGGTTGGAACGATCCCGCTACTCTATCCGCTGTACCCCAACTCGGACGTCGGACTGAACCTCGGAATTC
>Ga0209761_1003221_pt1 | contig 10788 bp, 10 predicted proteins | sample GraSoi013_1_40cm_4_FD_185818 | JGI IMG/M metagenome (GOLD analysis project Ga0209761, IMG submission 185818) | Grasslands soil microbial communities from the Angelo Coastal Reserve, California, USA - Sample 09_25_2013_1_40cm (SPAdes) (version 2) | ecosystem: Environmental > Terrestrial > Soil >... | reverse complement strand
CCGCGGCATGCACCGCCTGGTCCCGCGCGTCGACGGAAAGCCGCGCTGCGTGGCCTGCTACATGTGCGCGACGGCCTGCCCGGCGCAGTGCATCTACATCGAGGCGGGCGAGTACGAGGACCAGGCCATCGAGAAGTTCCCGGTCCGCTTCGAGATCGACGAGCTGCGCTGCATCGTCTGCGGCTTCTGCGTCGAGGCCTGCCCGAAGGACGCCATCCGGATGGATACCGGAACGCACGCGCCGGCGGTGCTCTCGCGGCCGCTGGCGGTGTTCGACATGGAGGCTCTCTTGCAGGGGCCGGCCGTCGAGCACCCGAGCGACGTGCTCACCTACCGCGTCCCGCTCCGCACCCCGGCGCCGCGCGAGCCGGCGGGGCCGGGCGTCACCAGCAAGGGCGACCCAAGCCATCGCTGACGCTGGTCGGATTGACCAGTCCCGGGGCGGCGTGAAAGTGATCCGCGCGCGCAGGGGGGACATCATGCGAGTTCCGTTCGTCTGGGCGATTCCGGTCGCGTGCGTCGTGGCGTCCGTTTCCGCTTGCACGCAGTCCTCCGGAGGGGTTCCGACGGAGAGCTCGGGCAACACGCTTTCCCTGGAAACCAGATTGGCGGTCGAATCGCGCGCCGGCGCGGGTGACGACTCGGACGAGGTGGGCCTCAGGGCGCGCGCAGCAAAAGGTCTGCAGATCTCGCCCGTCCCGCTGCGTACGAGCGGCCTCACGCGCCGGCAGATGCTGCGGGTCGGGCTCGGCAGCTACATCGTCAACGGGACCGCCGACTGTAACGGTTGCCACGGCTCTGCCGCGGGGTTCCTTGCGGGGGGCAATCCGTTCTTCCTCGATCGCGCCAGGCACGTGGTCTGGTCGCGGAACCTCACGCCAGACGCAAACACCGGCCTGACTCTGACCGAGGACCAGTTCGTCCAGACGATTCGCACGGGAAAGGACCATCTCGACCAGTCCAGGATGCTCGTCGTCATGCCGTGGCTGATCTACAGGTGGATGAGCGACGAAGATCTGAAGGCCGTCTATGCCTACCTGCGCGCCGTGCCGCCGGCGCAGAACGCCGTGCCGCCCGACAACAAGAGCGACCTCCCGCTCCCTCCGGCAGTGCCTTTCCCCGGCAAGTACACCGACGGCGAGATCGATCGGCGCCTGCCGCACGACGCCCGCAGCTTCAGCCCCCGCCGCGGCCTCGCGATTGCGCCTCGCGCGCATCCCGCGGACCTCGAGGACCTCGAGGACGACGAGCTGCGCTCCTACGCGCTCGGTTCGTACATCGCCAACTCGATGTCGGCCTGCAACGAGTGCCACACCAACCCGGATCGCACTCCCGACTCGAGCAAGATCAATACGGCCGCCTATCTGAGCGGAGGGACCGTCTTCGCCGTTCCACCGCCGCTGCAGCCCGTGCTGCGCCAGTCGCGAGCCACGAGCGCGAACTTGGTCGGAGAGCAGTACGGATTCTTCAACGAGCCCGAGGACTCTTACGCTCGGTTCAGCGCGATCATCCACACCCAGAGTCACGCCGATGAGACTCCTCCGCGCCCGCTCGGGTTTCCGATGGTCTTGATCGCCGGCAACCTCAGCAAGGTCCTGGATGAGGACCTGCGCGCCATCTACGCCTACGTGAAAGGGGTGCCCTCCGTCGCCGGGGCAGCCGACCAGCCGAGACAGGACTACGCGCGCTACTGCCAGTCGTCGACGGACTGCCAGGCGGGTGAGTCGTGCGCCTCGAACGAATGCGTCGGCAAGGCTTGCGCGGCGGACGTCGATTGCGACACCTGCCAGACCTGCGCTGGAGGCGCCTGCGCGGCCCCCGCTACCAGCTCCGCGTGCCTGGCATCCGCGCGATAGGAGCCGCCAGCACGCCGTAGAAGCTCATCCCAGGCCGTTCAGGTACTCGTCCAGGTGCGACCGGAAGAGGTCGCTGGCGCCGACGAACTGCAGGCCCACTCCCCGGCGCGGCGCCACGTGCACGACGTAAGCGCTCACGTTGTCCGCGACCGTCTGCCCCGGGATGTGGACGTCCAGATCCACCACCGACCCGAGCGCCGGCAGCATCACCACCTTCATGAACGCGCCGCTCTGGCTGATGTTCGTGACCTCGCCCCGGGAAGCCCCTCGCGCGTCCTTCCGGATGGTCGCCGCCATGTTGGTGTGGAACCTGCGGCAGCCGCGGTCGTTGATCTTGCGATAGCGCGCCAGCAGCGCCGCCACGCGGTCCTTCGCCCCGTCTTCCTCGCTGAACCGCGTCCAGAACCCGCTGTTCGCGCCTGCCGTCACCCAGGACACCACGCCCGCCCGCGCAACCTCCTCGCCCCGATCGAAGTACAGCTTGAACCCCACGAACAGGCCGGGCTTGGGCGGCCGCGGCGAACGGACGTGGATCACTTCCTCGCCGATCGCCGTCGAGGTGGTCTGCAGAATCTCGCCCTGCGCCACGTACCGCACCGGAATCACTAGCCTTTGCGACAAACGGGCCGGGTCGACCGAGAGCGAGCCGGTCATCACGTTCCTCCCCCTGGGTTGTTCTCGAGGAGGAGCAAACGTCAGGCCAATTCGTTGAAAATGCAAGATTTCGTCGGCTTCCGAGCGGCCGCGGTGCGATGCGCCCCGAGGACCGCCGCCGGTCGGCACACAAAGTTCCAGTCTGGCCGCCGAGCCCGAGGCCAGGAATCGAGCCCGATACCTTGGGATATCGGTGGACTACGCACCCTGTGTTCAGAAAAATCCGTTTCCGGTGTATAAGTGAAGCCTCGTACCCGCCGAACCTCGCCACCGGAGCTGCGATTGCAGACGTCCAAGCTGGTAGCCCTCGAGCTTCCCAACCGCCGCTTCGTGGTGCGCGTGAGGAACGGCCCCCGCCTGGGGACGATTTTCAGCACGGACGAGGGCTGGTACTACCAGTTCGACGGAACGCCCAGGGAAGGCCCGATCTGCCGCAACGCCGAAGAGGCGCTGGAGATCATGGAAGCGGTGGCCGAGCACGAGCACATGATCGAGGAAGACGTGCGGGCGTGAGCGGCGTTGTTTCCGCTCGGTCACGTCGGGATCGGGACGCACCTCATTCCGCGCCGGTTGCGGGAGCGACTGCCGTGGCGGTGGCTCGCCTTGGGGTGCCTGCTGCCGGACGTGATCGACAAGCCGATCTGGGTTGTCGCGCAGTGGCTGGGGGCGGAGTCCCAGCAGTTCGACACGGCGCGGATGTTCGGGCACACGGCGTTTCTCGCTTTCGTGGTGGCGGTGGCGGCATGGCGGTGGCGGACGTCGGCATTGGTAGCGATGGCGTACGGGATTCCCACGCACCTCGTGCTCGATGTGATTACGGACAAGGGCATGGGTGGCGGGTGGGGCGTCTGGAAGAGTTGGCTGTTCTGGCCGTTCGAGGTCCCGCGATTGGGAATCCTGATGGTGGCGTCGCCGCTGCACGAGCTCGCGCTGGAGTTGCACAGCACGGTGTACATCGCGGGCGAGAGCATCGGGGCCACGCTGCTGCTTTGGGACCTCATCCGGAGCCGAAGGCGGCAGTCGGAGTAATTACGTCAACCACGGCCGTGCGATTGATGCCCAATGATTTCGGCTGGTCCAAGAGCACGTTTCGGTCAGACGTGCGGCAAGAGCATACCCCAACAGGTTTCCGTAATGTTCCTTGATGGTTTGAATCGACAACAATTTGAAACAAAGGGCTTACAGTTTGGCCTCTTGACTCACCCCTTTGGATCCGGCGATTGTCCATACCGGCTTCGTCGTCCTTCGTACGGCACCGGGGGGACTTTCGTGCGGACGGAATTGGTCACGTTCTTTTGTGCGGCATTCGTGTGTGCCGCGCTCGTTCCAGCGATCAGGCGCTTTGCACATCGCCGCGGATTGTTCGATCAAATCACCAACTCGCGCAAAGTGCATTCCGCCCGCATTCCCCGCCTTGGCGGCATTGCCATCGTCGCCGGCTTCTATGCGCCTCTCCTCGCGCTCATCCTCTATCCGACGGGACTCGGCAGCGTCTTCTACGCCGACGGCACCCGCGCCTTCGCGTTCCTCTTCGGCGGCCTCGCCATCGCTGGCCTGGGCATCTTCGACGACATCTTCGGCTGCGGCGCGGTGGAGAAGTTCCTGGTCCAGATCGCGGTAGCGCTGTACCTGTGGTTCGCGGGCTTCCGGATCGAGGACATCCATCTCGTCGGCGGCCTCGTCCTGCCGCTCGGCCCGTTCGGAGCCATCCTGACCGTGGCGTGGACCGTGGGCGTGATCAACGCCATGAACCTGATCGACGGGCTCGATGGACTCGCCGCAGGGATCGCGCTGGTCGGCGCGGCGACGAACTTCTTCGTTGCCCTGCCCAACCAGCCGCTGATGGGTCTGTGGATGGCGGCGTTGGCCGGCTCGCTCCTGGGCTTCCTGCGCTTCAACTTCAATCCGGCAACCATCTTCATGGGCGATGGCGGCTCGCTCTTCATCGGCTACGTGCTCGCCGTTTCCGCGATCCGCACCAATCAGAAATCGAGCGCAGCGGTGTCGTTGCTCGTTCCGATCGTGGCGCTCGCGTTGCCGATCGCGGACACCCTGCTGGCGATGGTTCGCCGTGGCCTGCGCGGCCGGCCGATGTTCAGCGGGGACAAAGAGCACATCCATCACCGTTTGCTCGCGCTAGGCCTCTCGCATCGTGAGGTGGTCCTGCTGCTATATGCGGTCGCCGTCGGCCTTGGGGGCCTCTCAATCGCGATCGCCTCCTATGCGCCCCGGGTCGGCCTGACAGCTCTGGTCGTCCTCGCGACTGGCGCAATCCTCGGGCTGTGGTGGATCGGATTCTTCCGCATCGAGGCGACCGCCGAGATCCGGGCGCTGCGACATCGAAACCTCGAGCTCCGCGGCGCGATCAAGAACATTGCCATGCGCCTGCGGCGGGCGAGGTCCATCGAAGACGTCGTCGAGTCGATCCAGGGGCTGGCGCCTGCGCTGCGCGCGAGCGCCGTCCGGCTCGACCTCACTGAGACCCTGGGGATGCACCGGAATGGCCATGCCGCGATCAGCGAGCCTCCCGTTGCGCCGCCACCCGACAAGCTGCGCGCCAGGTTTCCGGTAGAGCCTGGCTTCGGATACATCGAGATCGAGTGGAGTGATGGGCGCAGCTGCCCGGAGCGCGATGACGAGATCGCAGCCGAGACGCTGTGCCAGGTCCTCGGCCCCGCGCTGGAGCGCACGATGTCCGGCAGCCAGAACGGGATTGAGCCTGCTGCAGTGCCCGTCGTTGCGGCCATCCAGCCGGCCGGCTTTGCGACACGCATTCGCGGATGACGACCCTGTGACGCTCGCAATTGCAACGCGCCTACCCAGGGCCGACCCATCTTCGTTTTCTCGACCGCTGCCATGATCCTTGATACAAAGGCCCAGTCACATCGCGCCCTTGCTGCGAGGGAACGCTACCGTACCGTGTTCAAGCGCGTCCTCATTGTCTGCACGGGAAACATCTGCAGGAGCCCGATGGCAGAGGCCCTCCTCGCGCGCAGGCTACGCGACCGCGGCATCGAAGGAACCGTGACGTCGGCGGGGATCTCCGCGCTCGTCGGCTTCCCCGCGGACGCGATGGCGCGGGAGCTCATGACGGCCCGTGGCCTCGATCTCGGCGCCCACCGTGCCCGCCAGCTCACGCCGGACCTGGTCCGGGCCGCCGATGTGGTCCTGACGATGGAAGCAGGGCAGCAGCGTGCCGTCGAGATCCTCGAATCGAGCGCACGCGGGCGGGTCCACCGCATCGGTCGCGTCGGCAAGTTCGATGTGCCGGATCCTTACCGCCAGGGAAGGGCGGCCTTCGAACGGGCGCTTGCGTTGATCGAGCGCGGGATCGGAGAGCTGGAGAACGTATTCTGGAGCGTGGCGTGAAGATCGGGCTGGCCGTCTCTGCGCTCGCGGCGGGTTGCGCGCTCGCGCCGGGAATGCGGATGGACGAGGACGCAGCGGTGGCGCGCGGCCGCGCGAAAACGAAAGACGGCAACTACCAAGTCGAGCTCATCACGCCGACGCTGCTGACGAAGCTGGCGGAGCAGGGCGCCCGCGAGACGCCGCGATTGCACGATCCCGAGGGAAACACGCCGCCAGGCGCATACACCGTTGCTCCCTACGACGTGCTGCAGGTGACGGTGTGGGATCATCCCGAGTTGACGGCGCCGACGGGGCAGTTCCGATCGCCCGAAGAGAACGGGAACCCGGTGAATGCGGACGGGACGGTGTACTACCCGTATGTCGGCGTAGTGAAGGTCGCCGGGCTTACGCTGGGGGAGATCCGGACGCTGTTGACGCAGCGGTTGGCGACCGTGATCGCGAAGCCGCAACTCGACGTGCGCATAGCAGCGTTTCGGGCAAAGAAGGTACAGATCACCGGCGAGGTGCTCGCGCCGTCTACGATGCCACTTACCGACGTGCCAGCGCGTGTGCAGGACGCGATGGCGTTCGCGAAAGGGTTCACACCCGAGGCAGATCCGGCGAACGTGACGTTGACCCGCGCGGGCAAGACGTATCAGCTGGACCTGCTCGCGCTCTACGAAAATGGGGACCTCTCCCAGAACTGGCTCCTCAAGGATGGAGACGTGATCAACGTTGGCGACCGCAACGGGAACCGCGTTTTCGTGATGGGCGAGGTCAAGCTCCAGCAAGCGAAGCCGATGGTGAAGCGGAAGATGACGTTAGCCGAGGCGATCGGCGACTCCGGAGGCTTCGATCCGATCGCGGCGAACGCGGGGAAGATCTACGTAATCCGCGGCGACTACGACGCGCCGAACATCTTTCATTTGGACGCGAGTTCACCAGACGCGCTGCTGCTGGCGACAGCCTTCCAGCTCAAGCCACGGGACGTTGTGTTTGTGTCGACGTACAGGCTGAGCCAATGGAACCGCGTGATGTCGCAGATTTTGCCGACGGTTCAGATTCTTTACGATGCAGCGATCGCGGCGGATGTGGCGACGCGGCGCTTTTAACGACCCGGTGGAGATCCGCGTGAACTACATGCGATCGATTTGGCCACGACCAAAGTCACGGATCGCTTTCGTTCGTAGTACCCTCGAAGGGATTCGGCGGACCCGTCGAAGGACTATAGCCTGCGAAGCGGCGACGGCTGGATGTTGACGTTGAGGAGCGGAAGATGTGCGGCATTGCGGGGTGGATGACGCGAACAGGCAATGGCTTCAGCGCCGCTGCTGCGCGGGATGTCTTCAAGGCAATCGAGCACCGTGGTCCCGATGACTGGGGATGGCTCACGGCATCGAACGCGGGTGTCCGGTCGGGCAAGGGCTTTAATGGGGGGTTCGACGGGTGGGCGGGGTTGCTCCATAGGCGGTTATCAATCCTGGACCTATCCGACGCTGCTCGCCAACCCATGTCTTCACGCGATGGTCGGCTGCACATCGCATTCAACGGTGAGATCTACAATTACGTCGAGCTTCGAGATGAGCTAACCCGGGCTGGGTGCACATTTAGAACCCGCTCAGATACCGAGGTTCTGCTGGAGGGGTTCGGTTACTGGGGCCCGGATCTGTTTCCGCGTTTGGTAGGCATGTTTGCCTTCGTACTACTCGACAGCGAAAACAAATCGGTACTGCTGGTGCGCGATCCATTCGGGATCAAGCCGCTCTACTGGACGCCGTGGAAGGGTGGCGTCGCGTTTGCGTCGGAGATAAAGGCTCTGCTCGCACTTGGCGAGACGCGACGGACCGTGGACGCCCAGTCGCTTTGTGATTTCCTGCGCTTCGGCACCACGGACCACCGCGGTACGACTCTCTTTGCTAATGTCCACCACGTCCGCGCTGGTCACGTCATGATATGGCATCTCGACAGACCCGACGGCCTTCCAGAGGATGTGGGTAGTTTTTGGAAACTCGCCGTCGACCACGAACTTGACATTTCATTCGAGGAGGCTGCGAGTCGTCTGCGCGATCTGTTTGTTGAAAGCGTGCGCCTTCACCTGCGAAGCGACGTTCCGATCGGTGCGGCGCTTTCCGGTGGAGTAGATTCGAGCGCCGTCGTGATGGCGGCACGCAGTTTGGAGCCTACGTTGGACTTGCAGACCTTCACGTACCAAGCGGAGGAAGAGAGTTTAGACGAGAGCCATTGGGCCGCAATTATAGCTAGAGCTGCAGGAACGCGGCACCACATCACCCGCCCGGGCCCATCCGATGTGGTCGAGGAACTATCCGACCTCACCGGCGCACAGGACGAGCCGTTCCCAACCCTGAGCATCCTTGCGCAATACAGCGTTTTCAAGCTGGCTGCTCAACACGGCATTAAGGTGATGCTTAGCGGCCAAGGCGCGGACGAGTTGCTCGGCGGCTACCCTGTGTTCACGGCCGCTCGCATCGCCTCGCTGGTACGTCATGGCCGCTGGTCGGACGCGGCATCAGTCTTACGCCGCGCCAGCAGCCTGCCGGGACGTGAGAGGTTGCTATACATGTTGGGGCCCTTTTTGTTGCCCAACGCGCTCCAGCGCCCATTGCGACACCTAATCGGAGAGGAACTCTGGCCTTCATGGCTAAGGCGGAAATGGTTCGAGGAGCGCGGCGCGCACCCGATGGATCGTCATTCGCTCAGGAGGGGCAACGATGTCTTGCGCTGGGAACTGCTAGTAGCACTCACCGAGTCAGGTCTCCCGAAATTGCTGCGGTACGAGGACCGCAACTCGATGGCCCACGGAATCGAAAGCCGCGTGCCGTTCCTTACGCCGGCACTCGCTTCGTTCCTGCTGTCCCTTCCCGAATCTTACCTCATCGCAGCGGATGGTACGACGAAAGCGGTATTCCGCGAGGCGATGCGAGGTTTGGTGCCTAATGCGATCCTCGACCGTCGTGACAAGATCGGGTTCAACGCGCCGGGCGTTCCATGGATGGTGGCACTGCGCCCCTGGATGGAATGTCGGCTCCGGAGTCAGGCGGTCCGCTCGATGCCATTCCTCGACGTCGATGCGCTTCAGCAGACCTGGGCGGCAATCGCGGACGGGAAGCGCACTTTCGACGCTCGCGTCTGGCGTTGGATCACCTTGGCAGAATGGGCCGAGCGCACTGGAGCCCAATTCGCAGCGTAGGAAATGTGATACAACCTAAGTGCCGATGAAAATCATTGTCGTTCATCAATACGCCGTCCCCGACAGCCGCCCGGGTGCGAACCGGTGCTTTGGCTTATCTCGTGAGTTGGTCCGACTTGGGCACGAGGTCGTCGTGGTATCGGCCGCGTTCAACCACTTCGGCGGAGGTACGGTAATTGTAGACGCTCATGCTCCTGTCCTCGAGAACCACGATGGCGTCCATTTTCTGTGGATACCCGTTCCCTCCCACGAAGGAAACTCGGTCCGGCGTATATTCAACCTGCTCGCGTTCGCTTGGCGCGTCTCTCGACTCTCGCGACATCCCGTCCTGTATGGCGCGAACATAGTGCTGGGCTCGTCTCCATATCCATCGTGCGCGCTGGCCGCGGCGTATCTGGCGCAACGGATGCACGTTCCCTTTGCGTTAGAGGTGAGGGATCTCTGGCCCGAGACGCTGGTCGCGCTAAAGGGTTTGTCGCGAGCCAATCCTGTCGTCGTAGCGCTCCGGGCCGTCGAATGGCTCCTGTACCGCCAAGCGCGCAGGATTGTCACGCCACTCGGCGGAAGCGAGCGGTACTTCGCGCTCAAGAACGTGGAGCCGGAACGAGTCGTGTGGATACCCAATGGTGTCGATTTCAATCTTCTGCCGCAGGATCGCACGTCTCCGAAGGGTGCTTTCAAAATTTATTACGCGGGCGCCATCGGAGCGCCGAATGCAGTCGACACTCTACTCGACGTAGCGGAGCGCGTACTCCGAGCGAAAGGGCCCGACGAGGTCCAATTTCATTTCCTCGGGGAGGGTACACAGAAGTCCGCACTGGTCCAGCGCGCTCATAAACAATGCTTGACGAATGTGGTTTTTCACCAAGGGGTGGCTAAGAGCGAGGTGTTCGCGAAGCTCCAAGACGCTCATGCCTTCATTGTTACTTTGCGACAATCCTATCTTTATGAGTTCGGCATCGGACTCAACAAGCTCTACGATTACCTCGCCATGGGAAGGCCGGTCATTCTCGGATGCCCCCCGGTCCCTGAGCCGGTGAGCCTCTCTGGAGCGGGTATCCGCACCCCCCCTGAAGATGTCGGCGCCCTCGCCGACGCGGTTCTTTCCCTTCTGTCGATGTCGCCGCCCGAGATACAGCAGATGGGAGAACGCGGGCGAACCTACGTCAGGACACACCACGATTTCCGCATTCTGGCACGGCGGCTGGAGGAAACACTGGAAGGCCTCTGCGGCGAGTCGAAGGCGCGCGTGGGCCTTAGCGCGTCTGCTTGACTGCCCGCGCATGCTAATCGATTCTCATCGTTCCAGAGCACGGTAAAGCCTAAGTAGTTTCTCTTCCTCGGCCGGCCAGCCAAAGCGAGTCGTAACTGCGGCACGGCCGCGCTTACCCATCGCCGCCGCCTCGGTCGGGTTCTCGATGATGAACGTCATTGCGCGGGCGATAGCGGCGGAGTCGAGCGGGTCAACCAGCAGGCCGCAGCCACTGCCGGCGATGATTTCGCGCCAGAGGGGAAAATCCGAGGCGATGACTGGAGTGCCAGTGGCCATGTATTCGAAGAGCTTGGTGGGATACGACTCGACGTAATTGGGCACCGGATGCAAGAGCACGAGCCCCGCGCGCGAACGTCCGAGTAACGCAGCGACTTCGCCGCGGCCAACAAAACCCATCGCGTCGATGCGCTTCCAGCCCGGGCGCATGCGGCACTCCAACTCGAGCGCGC
>Ga0209761_1003220_pt1 | contig 10788 bp, 7 predicted proteins | sample GraSoi013_1_40cm_4_FD_185818 | JGI IMG/M metagenome (GOLD analysis project Ga0209761, IMG submission 185818) | Grasslands soil microbial communities from the Angelo Coastal Reserve, California, USA - Sample 09_25_2013_1_40cm (SPAdes) (version 2) | ecosystem: Environmental > Terrestrial > Soil >... | reverse complement strand
TACTGCTATCTTGTCTGTTACCATTATCTGGTTTACATCTCCTATAGCGTATACATGGTCATAACTTGTTTTGCAGGTTCTGTCTACTTCTATGAATTTTCCATTTTGTGCAAATCCTGATTCAACTACTACTGTTGGGACTTTATGTGGAGGAATTGCTATTAGAACATCAAAATTTGCTTCACCATTTTCAAATTTCATCTTGTTTGATTCCACAGCAATTGTTTTGTGATTGCCATGAAATTCTATCTTCTTTGATTGTAGAATTTGTAAAATCTCTTCACTTACCTGAGGGCCTCCTGCAGGAAGCGTGATGGGGGTTGGACTGTAAAAGTCAATTTGAACAGAATCGCTTGTTCCAGTCTCCTCAAGAATGGATCTTATGAGAAGAGCTGCTTCGTATGGAGCCGGAGGGCACTTGTAAGGAAGGCCCATGATGGCCATTGCAATCTTACCTGATTTCATTTTGCGTACTGTATCACGAATTTTTGGGACGTCCGTTAGTTCATACAAAACTAGCCCATTGTCTGTAAGGCCTGGAATCTGTTCTGGTGCAAGCTCAACACCTAATGCTATTATAAGATAATCGTAATGGAACTGCCGGAATTTTGTTCGTACTGTCTTGTTGTTTGGATCTATCTTTGTTATCTCTTCGTTGATAAATTCTATGCCTTTTTTTGTAACATTTTCTAACGGTCTTTTAGAAAATTCAAACTCTCTTGTACCATTAAGAATCCAAAGTTTGACCAAGTCCATCATGAACCAGTCTTTTTTATCAATTATCGTAATCCGTGCATCTTGTGGAAGATTTTCTCTAAGTTCATTTGCAGCTGCAAGACCGCCAAACCCTCCGCCTAAAATTATGATGTTCATTGGTATTATCCTAGAACACCACAGCTATCTTTCTTGACTAGTCGGCCTTATTGTTATCTCATTTACATTCATGTGTGGTGGAGATTCTACTGCAAAGATTATTGAATTTGCAATATCTTCTGCCTGCAAGGCCTGAATTGATTTTGACTGTTTTACAAAAGCTTCTAGTGATTTGTCAGTTATGGTATTTGTAAGCTCAGTAGCTACTATTCCAGGTTCTATTGTTGTCACTCGAATATTGTTTCGAGTAGACAGTTCTTGTCTTAGTCCTTCACTGAATGCTCGTACTGCAAATTTTGTTGCACAATAAACACTGCCAGCAGGGAAGACTACTCTTCCTGCAACAGATGAGATGTTTACAATGTGACCAGAATTCTGTTTAATTAAATGTGGGATTGCTGCTGCAGTACAATATAAGACACCTTTGATGTTGACGTCAACCATCTGTTCCCACTCATCTACCTTGAGATTTTTTACAAAGCTTAACGGCATGAGACCGGCGTTGTTAACTAGTATGTCAAGTCTGCCCCATTTTTTTACTGCAGAATTAATCAGGTTTTCACAGTCGTTGCGTTTTGTTACGTCACAAGATATTGTAATACATTCGCCGCCAAGCTTTTCAGTTTCCTTTTTTAGCTGCTCCAATCTTTCAACTCTTCGTGCTCCCGTGGCAATCTTTGCACCTGCCTTTGCTAGTGCCAAGGCTGTAGCATATCCTATACCACTACTTGCTCCTGTTACTACAGCTACCTGATTCTTTAGCATACAGAAATCATTTTCATCACGACACTTTGCGTAAATAAGTTTTGTCAATCAATGACTACAATTATGACAAGTACCATTGTTCCTTAACACTAATTTAGGATTATAATTGATCATAATTATGGAGCAATTTGACTGCGCCTATTGTGGTGAAAGGCAAGAACTGCCTTTTCAATGCAACTACTGCAATGACAAATTTTGTGCAGAACACAGATTACCAGAGGACCATAGATGCGTTAAACTCCACCAGATAAGAGCAACAAAATTTGGCGAAACCAAGGTTCAAAGAAGAAAGGGGACGGGAAGACAGAGCTTCATTAGACGAGTCTTTGGTAAATTTAGTTAGTACAGAGCTTTTTCCGGATTAAGTTTTGAAACTTTGGCTTGATAAAATAGTGCTGCTGCTAATGCCAGCAAAACAAAAGCCGTTAGCCAGTGAGCGGCTTGTATAGTAAGATATGCTATCCCAAATCCCACACACAATACAGCTTGCGTCAAAAGTTTAATCCAGTTTGCTCTCTTGGTAACTCTGCATATTACCTCAATGATAAGAAGACCAGCCACAGGATAGAATATGATAAGAAAGTAAACGAACAGGTCTGGGCCGCTATCCATGACATTTCACGAAATTTGTCTAATTTCTAGTCTTCCCAACTAATCTTCACGGCTATTTTCTTGCCTATGAGAGCACCTGCATTCTCAAAAGGTAAAGTTGCAACATCTTCTGCCTCAAAAGGCCCATATGTATGAAGATCTGTTCCCACTATCTGGTCTATGGGTTTGAGGAATCGCACTACTACAGATCTGGATCTATGATTTCTGGCCACTGTTTCAAGTAGTTTTAATCTGCCGCTAAGTGTTGCAGAAAGAATAGTGTCTTTGCGAAGTCTAAGCTCATCTTCAGAATCTAGAATAAATCTTTCTTCATCAAGTAGATTTGAATAATCAAGTTCAATAGAGTTTTTAGCTTTTTCAATTCTAATTTTCAAAAGAAGCGATGTGATTTCTGTTATTATTTTAACAAGTGAATCTTTGATCTTAGAGTCCACTCCGTCATAGTCTTGGTTCTTCAAGTTTCCAAGAAACTCAGCTATGTTATTGTAGAGTTTAGGATCTATCTCTTGAACTGAATCGTTCTCTGCTTCTCTAAGAAGAACAGCATACAATGAATTTACATCAATCTTTTTTGTTTCTGACATTTGCACACCCAACAATGCTTAAATCATAGACTCCTTTGTGTTATGATCAAGGTGCAAAATTGCCATATAAAGTGATTGGTGGGGAACCAGTACCAGTTTCTTATTCGGCTGATGAGGTTTTTGCAAAGATAAAACACGATCAGATCAAGTTCATAGATTTACAGTTTACAGGTTTGAGGGGAAGATTTCATCATACAACAATTTCTTCAAGCCTCTTTACTCCCCAGCAGATGCAAGACGGCCTTCCAAAACTTGATGGTTCTTCAATTGTTGGATTTGCCAATATAGATGACTCTGATATGATTCTCAAACCAGATCCGAATACATTTGCTGCAATTCCCTGGATGACAAATTCAAAGACTGCAAGACTAATCTGTGATGTATATTGGGGATGGGATAAGGGCAGACTGGAAAAAGATCCAAGAGGAATCGCACAAAAGGCAGAAAAATATCTCAAGACGCAGGGATTTGATACAAGTTTTTGGGGCCCTGAGGTAGAATTCTTTGTATTTGATAGGATCACATGGGACGTTCTTACCCCATACAAGGGCCAGTCATATTCAATAGAGTCAAAAGAAGCTCCCTGGGATCAGGAAGGAAAAGGATACCCAATGGCCTTGAAAAAAGGATACTACCCAAGTACTCCCGCAGATACATTAACAGAATATAGAAACGAGTGTGTTGAAGTCCTCAATGAATACTTTGGAATCTTGTGTGATAACCATCATCATGAAGTAGCTACGGCAGGCCAATGTGAGATCGATATAAGGTATGACACATTAACAAATTCTGCAGATGGTGCTCAGACCTACAAATATGTTGTAAGAAACATTGCCAAAAAATATGACAAAGTTGCCACAATGATGCCAAAACCGATTTCTATGGATGCAGGCTCTGGAATGCATACAAACGTAAGTTTGTGGAAAGATGACAAGAACATATTCTTTGACAAAGACGACAAAGAGGAGATAAGTCAAACTGCAAGATACTTTTGTGGTGGAATCATGAATCATGCAAGAGCATTATCGGCAATAGTTGCGCCTACAACAAACTCTTACCACAGACTTGTTCCAGGATACGAAGCGCCAGTGTATATTGCATGGAGTGCAAGTAACAGATCTGCAATAATTAGAGTTCCTGCTCATTTCAAGGGAGAAAAATATGCAAAGATAAAGAGACTTGAGTTCAGAGCACCAGATCCTTCATCCAACCCATATCTTGTATTTGCGGCTGTTCTTGCAGCGGGATTAGACGGCGTCAAAAAGAAGATAGAGCCAGGTGATCCAGTCCATGAAGATATTTACAAGATGACTAAAGTTCAGCGTGATGCTAAAGGAATCAAGGATCTGCCCGCAACTTTGGGAGAGGCGTTAGATGAACTTGAAAATGATAGAAAGTTTCTTGCACCAATATTTTCAAATGAAACAATAGATACTATTATTGAGATAGAAAGAACTGATGATCACGAGATCTCAATAAGACCTCATCCACATGAGTTCTATCTCTATTTTGACATCTAGACTTTACCGATTGCTGAGTATACTAGGAATAACGCGAGCGCAGTGATGGCTAAGCCTATGATAAGATAGGGCTTTTTGTGTTTCTCAGCAGTTCCAGCTTTGTATAAAGAAACAGTTCCTGCCAAACCTACAAAAAGAATCAAGGTTCCGATTATCACGTTATCCCAGCTGGTGTGAGTAATAACTGGATAAAACGCGCCAGACAGCAACGCAAAGAAAACTGCCAAGTAGATATATTTTCCACCTGTTAGAATTTTGCTGCTGTCCAACTGCATAGATTGCCTATCTAGGATAGTCAAATAAACTTTTGAGAGGAAAATGGATTCTTTTATTCCATGTCCATGGGTGGCATTCCGCCCATACCGCCCATGCCTCCCATTCCACCCATACCACCCATTCCTCCTCCCATTCCGCCTTCACCGCCAGGAGGTCCTGAAGATTTAGCAATTGCAATCACATCATCGATTCTTAGAATCATACATGCTGCCTCAGTTGCGGATGAAATTATCTGATTCTTGACCGACAGTGGTTCAAAGATATCAGAAGAGTGCATACTTACAACTTGACCTTTCATAGCATCGATACCAGTCCATTTGTTTCCCTTGAGTTGTTTTGAGCGAAGAGATGTCAAGGTATCAATTGGGTCCATGCCTGCATTTTCAGCAAGTGTAATTGGAATTACCTCTAGAGAGTCTGCAAATTTCTCAACTGCAAGTTGCTCCCGTCCTTCAAGTGATTTGGCCCATTCACGTATTTTGGTTGCTGCATAGGTCTCCGGTGCACCACCGCCTGCCACAATCAATGGGTTCTCCATAACATCTTTTACAACCATTAATGCGTCGTGAACTGATCTCTCAACCTCATCAACTACTCTTTGCGAACCTCCTCTAACAAGAATGGTAACTGCCTTGGGGTGTTTGCATCCTTCTACAAAAACCCATCTGTCTGTCTCTATTTTTCTTTCCTCTACTATCTCAGCAATACCCAGATCTTTTTCGAACAAATCATCAAGATTAGATACGAGTCGTGCGCCAGTTGCTTTTGCAAGCTTTGCCAGATCACTTTCTTTTATTCTTCTTACGGTTAGAATTCCAGCCTTTGCAAGATAGTGTTGTGCCATGTCATCAATTCCTTTTTGGCATAACAGAACGTTTGCACCAGACGCGATTACTTTGTCTACCATATTTTTGATCATTTTGTTTTCTTCATCCAAAAATGATTTCATTTGTTGTGGGTTTGATATGTTTATCTTTGCATCAAACTCTGTCTTGTCGATCTCAAGTGCTGTATTGATAAGAGCAATCTTGGCTTTGTCTATCTTCTTTGGCATGCCGCTGTGAACTACCTCCTTGTCAAGTATTATTCCCTTGGTAAGGACAGAATCCTTGATAGAGCCGCCTGCTTTCTTTTCTACCTTGATGTCATCAATATCTACTGTGTATCCATCTTCTTTCTTCTCGGCTACTGCAAGTACTGCCTTTACTACCATGTCAGATAGGTTAGACGAGTCTCTTCTGACAAGTTTTGTCTGCATTGAGGTTCTTGCTATTCTCTCGAGAACTTCTTTGTCAGTTGGTGAGACCTTATCTGCAATCTTGGCCAAGAGCTCTATTGTCTTGTGTGCAGCTTTTCTATAACCATCAACTATGATTGTTGGATGGACGTCTTGTAGTATCAGTGATTCTGCGTTCTCCAAGAGTGCGCCTGCAAGAACTACTGCAGATGTAGTTCCGTCTCCTACTTCGTTATCAGTTGCCTTTGAGATCTCAACTAACATTTTTGCGGCAGGGTGCTGAACGTCAATCTCTTTTAGAATAGTAGCTCCATCGTTAGTAATTGTAACATCGCCTAATGAATCTACGAGCATCTTGTCCATACCCCGTGGACCTAGGCTTGTGTGAATTATTTCAGCAATCAGTTTTGCTGCAGTGATATTATTTTTTTGAGCGTCTCGACCTTTGGTCTGTTGAGCGCCGTCTCTTAGTATAACAACCGGAATTCCTCCGGATGAAGCTTGAATTGACATATTTGACTTGAGATCGATTTTCCCTTATTATGTCTTTATCTGGACGAAAATCATTGGTGTGTAGAACAGATAATTTTCAAGTTCTGAACGATGTTTTTAAATTAGGAAAACTGGCCGAACAAGACATGGCACGTTCTTCACCAAGAGCAGCTTACAGCGAAGTACTATCAATGCTTAAGACTCATAATGAATGGTTTGCAAATTCAATTCCTCTTATTGCAAGTGAAAATATCCCAAGTCCTGCTGTTCGTGAGGCAACAATTTCAGACTTTGCAAATAGATATGCGGAAGGGTGGCCGGGGGAACGAGTCTATGCAGGATGTATCTACATAGATAAAGTTGAGTTCAGATGTATGGATCTTGCAAAGAAGTTATTCAAAGCAGAGTTCGTTGATGTGAGACCAATCTCAGGTGTTGTAGCTAACTTGGCAATTTACTCTGCATTTACAAATCCAGGAGATGTTATGCTGGCGCCATCCATTCCATCTGGTGGCCACATATCGCATGGTAAGAAAGAGCATTCCGGTACAGCAGGTCTTGTTCACGGATTGGACATAGAGTTCTACCCGTTTGACGCAGAAGAGATGTCAATTGATGTAGATAAGACAAAGCAGAAAGTACAGGAACTAGAAAAGACTGGTAGAACGCCAAAGTTGGCAATGTTTGGTGGTTCTGTCTTTTTGTTTCCACATCCAGTAAAAGAGCTATCAGATTTTCTAAAGAGCTACAAGATGTTTGTTAATTATGATGGAGCCCATGTGGCTGGTCTTATTGCTGGTGGACAGTTCCAGGATCCATTAAGAGAAGGCGCTGACGCAATGACTATGAGTACTCATAAGACTTTATTTGGTCCACAAGGTGGTATGATTTGTTCATTTGAAAAATATGGAGAAGATATCAAAAAGGCAACCTTTCCAGGAATGACAAGTAATCATCACTTACATCACATGGCAGGAAAAGCAATCGCATTTGCAGAGATGTTAGAGTTTGGCAAAAAATATGCCATCCAAGTCGTAAAAAATGCAAAGGCCCTTGCGGAAGCTCTAAACTCACTTGGTTTCAAAGTACTTGGTGAAAAGCGTGGATTTACCAAATCACATCAAATAGTAGTTAATGTCCTTTCATTTGGCGATGGTGGTACGATCGAAGTTGATTTAGAAAAGGCAAACATCATTGTAAACCGACAGCTCATTCCAGGAGATATCAAGGCGGGACGAAACTATTTCCATCCAGGGGGTATGAGACTTGGAGTTGCAGAGATAACACGCCTTGGAATGAAAGAGCCTGAAATGAAACAAGTTGCTGAATTCATCAAAAAGGTTGTTGTAGACAAGAAAGAGAAAAAGAAGATAGTCGCCGAGGTTAAGAAATTCAGAAAAGACTACCAGAAAGTTCGCTTCTGTTTTGAAAGCAAGATGGGTGGCTACGACTACGTCAAACTTCGCTAGGCATAGTCTGTAAGTAGAGCTTGATTACCCTCTTCTTTTCCAAATACTAATTCCAATTCGTCTAGTAAAGATAGAACTCTTCCTCGTAAATATGGTTCAATATTGTATTTATCAAGCATTCTTCTTGCAAGTTTGAGATATTTTTGCACAGATGGTCTTGTCATAGTTTGAATCAGTTTGTTATTACATTCTAGGCATTTACCAGTAAGAGGAATCCTTCTGTAGCTTGCACCACAAGATGTACAACGAAATGACTGACCAGAATATGCTCGTAAATTTCCCATGATGTCTGGTAGTAGATGTGTGGTCATTACCATTGATACTACTTCGCTTGGATCTACTGCATTTATGATATCAGCAGTTCTAATTTGCATGTCTAGCTTTTCCAATAAAGAGCCTAGTGTAGAATAGGCACTTCTTGCCTTTGATGTGGTAAGAGTTGATGTGAGATGTGTAAAATCATATCCGAAGAATTGTTTTTCTGTTTCAAGCCTTGATTTTAAGATCTCGACGTCTTTTATCTCGCTTGCCTTTTCTTTTTTTAATGTAGCTTCAAAGAATGAGAGTGGATATGTTTTTACTACTTCATAGTTATGTGCTTGCCTTTGTACTTCTTGTGGAACTACAATTGGCTGAACAAGCAGTGGGGCATCCATCAACCCTCCAATTCTATCGGATAGAAAGAGTCTTGAGAAGTTAAGCAAGCTATCCACCAAAAGCATGATTGAATCAGCGTCACCATCTGCATCACGTCTCTTTGCCGAATGCCATACTGCAGTCCCAAGACAGACTTGAGTGTTGGTATAACCGATTATCCTTCCTACAATGCCAACTGATGTATGAGGTGCAAGGCCAATAATTAGATGCCCAACCAAGTCGGTTGTATTTCTAACATTGTAAAACGGAGGGTGGCCAAATAGTTTTATCAGTTCTCGGTCTAGGTACTGACAAACAAGAACTAGGCTCTCTCCACACTCCTTTGGGATTATGACATCTTGGATTTTTAGCTCGACTAATTGATTGGAAGTTACAAGTGGATCTCCATTGGCATCATGAGTGTAACCAAGTTCTACTAGTTTTTCAGGAGATGTTCCTATCCATGATGGTTTAAAATGCGAGAGTGGTGCGTTTGTTGCATCAAACCTAATAGTTCCATCCTTGAAGACATTTAGTCCTAGGCTTTGTCTGATTAGGCCTTTCTCTAATGGCTCTGCAACTCTATCTTGGTTTATGAGCTCCTTTACTCCCTTGAATGGTTCCTGGGCTCGAATTTCAGTCCTTTCCTGAGCAGCATAGAGAACTTTATTGAGAGGAAATGCGCGATAAGAATGTGCTAAAGCTTTTGCCTTGCATTTGAAACAATAGTTAGTTTCAAGTTCATCACGGCATCGTGGACAAATGAAAATTGTTGTGGTCCTCTGCTTACATCGAGAACAGGCTATACTAATTGATGGTAGGTTGCAGTTCTTGCAAAAGCGGTTGGATATGTTACAGTAAAAATTGGGTTGTTTAGCCGCTTTTACAAGGTCGCGAGATGCGCCTCCTTTGGGTCCAACAGGAAATAGGGTATGAACTGGTGGCTTCATTTTCCTCAGAGCGGCTTTCTCAGGCCTGCCGACCCTTACTCCAATAGCGGTAGAGAATTTATTTCTAATTTTGATTCCAGATGATTGTGATATAATTTCAGGGATTGTGAGATTCTTGTCTAATTGAATTGGTTTTCTGAAAAGTAGATAAATGAAGATTTTAGCTTCGGTGTCTTTTAGCAAAAGTGTGTCTCCTGCTACTTCATGGGGAACGCCTAGTTTTTCTAATATTTCTTTCATATCTTTTGCATAGGTTACCAAGTCGGATTCTATTTTGTTTGGATTTAGAATCTTTTCAAATTCCTCGAAGGTAATTTGATCCCAATAGTAAAGGTAGTGAGGATGAAGGCCAATTCCAAAGTTTAGCGAAATTCCAAGTGCTTCTTCAAGATCTGGAATTTTGTTAAGGTAACCTAGAAGCTCATTATCATTTGGTTCATATTTTGTGATCTTCTCTTTTAGCTCTTGGGCCCAAAATTCTTCAACATATCCAGTAGGTACCAATTCTGCATTATTTTCAAGAAAATCTCCATAACTTATCAGAATGTCACCAAGATGTAGAATCTTCGCTATATGTGGTTTGAGATGAATTCCATGTGCAACATCCTTAATCTTGACAACATTTCCGTTTGTTAATCTCACGATGGGAGTATCAAGTGAATCAACAAAAGCTATAGTTGAGGCTTTTCCTGGGATGTCAAGTTTTATCTGGGTTCCCACAGCTATCACGTGATCTAAAATTTCTGCAACCACTGGATGTACGCCAACTGATGCAAACCCCGTGTTGCAAGCTCTTCCATATCTAAGTCTAAATCCGCCAAGCTTTTTGGGCATGGAAAGAACAGATCTTCCTGTGATGACCTCTCTCATCCTATACGCTGCAGCATCCTCATCGCCTGTCTGAATTGCGCCTTTTAGATCCTTTAACCATTCCCAATCATCTAGCTCAAACAATTCAATGAGTTTTAGCAACTTGCGTGATCTTCCAATAAGACCGTCGTTGAGTACACGGAGGGCACCACCGCGAACCCTGTTTGTATTTATTCGAGTCATGTTTCTATGGCTGACAATCTCAACTAGGTCGGTATCTATCCCATTGAGTTCTACTGGAAGATTAGAGATTACAGTAATGACATCCTCGTCTGGAACGTGAAATTGAAAATTTCCTACTTCTCTCTCATATAGGCGTAGTTCTTCAACAAATCGCCCTGTCTCATCATCAAAGGAGTTTGCCTGGTATTTGGCAAGCCCGGCTATTCTTCGTACGTGATCTGCAATAAGCATTGTAGAGGCAGCCTCTGTACCCCCTGCAGAACGAATAGGTCCTGCAAATGATACCGATAGGTACTCTGTACCATCCGCATTCTTCTTTAT
>Ga0209761_1003219_pt1 | contig 10789 bp, 8 predicted proteins | sample GraSoi013_1_40cm_4_FD_185818 | JGI IMG/M metagenome (GOLD analysis project Ga0209761, IMG submission 185818) | Grasslands soil microbial communities from the Angelo Coastal Reserve, California, USA - Sample 09_25_2013_1_40cm (SPAdes) (version 2) | ecosystem: Environmental > Terrestrial > Soil >... | reverse complement strand
TACTCGAGCCTTCCTCGCGAGCGATGTAGGGCTCGTCCGCGATTGCAGGCGCGGTTACGGCCCGGCGTCGCGCGAACGGGTGGCCGCGCGGGACGATGAGCACCAGCTCGTCCTTCACCCAGGGTTCCGCAGCGAGCCCGGGCACGAGCGGCGCTTCCCCGATCACTCCCAGCTCTAGTTGACCCACCGCCACCGAGCGCTCGATCTCCCGGGTGTCGCTGATCTGCAGACTGACTGCGAGCGCTGGATGAGCTGCATGAAACCGGCCGAGTGCGGCGGGAAGGAGGTAGGTGCCGGGCGTCGTGCTCGCCCCGACGGTCAGGGCGCCGGTGCGCAGCCCCTGCAAGTCGGCCGCAGCCCGCTCGGCACCGCGCAGCAACCCCACCGCCTGGCGGGCGTACGATTCAAGCAAGCGTGCCGCGGGCGTCGGGCGGACGCTCCGCCCGTGACGCTCGAGCAGCCGAACGCCGAAGTGCGCCCCCAGACCCTGCAGGTGTTCGGAGACCGCAGGCTGGCTGATGTTGCAGGCCTTGGCCGCCCGACTCACGCCCCCTTCGTCGAGGACCGCGAGGAACAGCTCTAAGCGGTGCAGCGTGAGGGCAGGTTTTGCCATAGGGTAACACCTATCTATCACATAAACATCATCTAATTGTCCAATTGTGCAAGTCGGCCCAAACTTCGCACATGACCGACGGCACAGCGCTTCATGCGGAGGAGCAGGGCTCGCTCGAAGCAGTGATCAAGGGCGAAGTCCTGCGCATGTATCAGGAGGTGGCCGAACACCCGGAAGGTGAGTTCCACTTCCACCACGGACGTCGCGCAGCCGAGCTGTTCGGCTACGAGCGCGAGTGGCTCGACCGCGCGCCGCCCGGCGCCGTGGCGTCGTTCGCGGGCGTGGGCAACCCGCACCTGCGCAGCGGCCTCCAAGCCGGGGAAGTGGTGCTGGACCTGGGGAGTGGCGCCGGGCTCGACAGCATCATCGCTGCGTGGCAGGTGGGTCCCTTGGGCCGCGTGATCGGCGTCGATCTCAACCCAACGATGTGCCTCAAAGCGCAGGCGCACGCTGCCGCGTCAGGCGTGCGGATGGACTGCCACGAGGGACGGATGGAGGACATTCCGCTGCCAGATGCGAGAATAGACGTCGTGATCTCGAACGGCGTCATCAACCTGTCCTTTCGCAAGCGCCGTGTCATCCACGAGCTGTTCCGCGTCCTCAGGCCCGGTGGCCGGCTCTCGATCACCGACATCGTGAGCGCCAAACAGCTCTCGCAGTCCATCGTCAACGACCCCAAGCTCTGGGCCAGCTGAATCGGCGGCGCTCTCCCGGAGGGAGAGGTGTTCACACTGCTCGAGGACGCGGGGTTCAAGCGGGTGCGGTCGACAGTGGTCCCGGGCTTTGCGTTCCGGAAGGAATCGACGCGCGACGCCGCCGAAGCCTATGGTGTAAAGGCGGTGCTGTTCACGGCACAGAAGCCAGCGACCTAGGCACGCTTCCCCGATGACTGCACCGACCATCTCGACCGAAGCTCTGCGGGAGCTGCTCGAGCGGGAGGCAGCAGTCACAGTCCTCGACGTCCGCCCCGCCGCCGAGCGCGCCGAATGGGCCATTCCCGGCAGCGTGCACGTCGACGCGTACGATGCGTTGCGCCGCGGTGACCCGACTGCCCTCGCCGACTTCCACCCTACCAATGGCCGCCGCGTCGTGACCGTGTGCGCGGCGGGGAAGACCAGCATGCTGGCGGCCGAGCGCTTGCGCGCGCGCGGCCTGGACGCGGTGTCGCTCGAGGGCGGGATGCGCGCATGGAGTCTGGCCTGGAACACCGCCGAGCTTCCGTGCCCCGAGAGCACCGCATGGATCGTGCAGCTGCGCCGCACCGGGAAGGGCTGTCTCTCCTATCTCATCGGCTCGAACGGCGATGCCGTCGTCATCGATGCCTCGCTCGATCCCCAGGTGTACCATCGGGTGGCCGACGAGCATGGCTGGCGTATCCGCACGGTCCTCGAAACGCACGTGCACGCCGACCACCTGTCCCGCGCCCGGGGCCTCGCAGCCGACACTGGGGCGAGGCTCTGCCTTCCGACGACGGATCGCATCTCCTTCCAGTACGCGCCCCTGAACGACGGCGACACGGTGCGCGTGGGATCCGCCGGCCTCAGGGTGTTTCACACGCCTGGCCACACACCGGAGAGCGCCTGTTATCTGTTGGACGAGCGTGCCCTGTTCACTGGCGACACGCTGTTCCTAGCGGCTGTCGGTCGTCCGGATCTCGAGGCGACGACAGAGCAGTCGCGCAGCCGGGCTCACGTGCTCTACGCGTCCTTGCAGCGCCTGGTCGCATTGCCTCCAGAGACTGTCGTCCTGCCTGCTCATACGAGCGAGCCCGTAGCGTTCGACGGCCGGCCCATCAGCGCGACGCTACGGGAAGTCCAGCAGCGGACGTCGCTCTTGCGTGAGACCGAGGAAACGTTCGTGAGCCAGATCCTCACCCGACTCCCGCCAACACCGCCGAACCATCACCGCATCGTCGCCCTGAACGAAGCCGGCACGTTGCCTGATGACTCCACCGAGCTGGAGGCAGGCGCCAATCGCTGCGCCGTTGCCTGAGACGCCGTCTCCCATCCGGCTCGGCCTCGGCGCCAACTGGCGTCAGTTCACGCTCCTCGTCGTCGTCAATGCCTTCGTCGGAGCGATGGTGGGGCTCGAGCGCACCGTCGTCCCACTCATCGCCCAGGCAGACTTCGGGCTCGTCTCGAAGACCGTCGTCCTTTCCTTCCTTGTCAGCTTTGGCATCGTCAAAGCGCTCGCCAACTTGTTCGCCGGGCAGCTCGCCGACCGGATCGGCCGCAAGCCGCTCCTCGTCGCAGGCTGGCTCGCGGGGCTCCCGGTGCCGCTGCTCATCATCTGGGCGCCGAGCTGGGGCTGGATCGTGTTCGCCAACGTCCTGCTCGGTGTCAACCAGGGCTTGTGCTGGTCCACCACGGTGATCATGAAGATCGATCTCGTGGGACCGGCGCGGCGCGGCCTAGCGATGGGGCTGAACGAGTTCGCGGGCTACGTCGCCGTGTCGCTCTCGGCGCTGCTCACCGGCTACCTCGCCGCCGCGCACGGCCTACGCCCGGCACCGTTCTATCCCGGCATCGCATTCGCAGCCCTGGGACTGGTCCTTTCGGTCTTCGCCGTCCGGGAGACCCACGGCCACGCGCGCGTTGAGGCACGTCAGCTCGGCGCGGATGCATCCCGCCCGCGCTTTACCCGTATCCTGCTGCTCACGAGCTGGAAGGATCGCGCGCTCTTCGCCGCGAGCCAGGCAGGCATGGTCAACAACCTGAACGACGGGATGGTGTGGGGACTCATCCCCGTGTTTCTCGCCGCGCGCGGCGTCACGCCCGACCGCATCGGCGTGGTGACCGCGACCTATCCGCTGGTGTGGGGAGTGGGCCAGCTCGCCACGGGCGCGCTGAGCGACCGTTGGGGACGGAAGTGGATGATCGCTACTGGGATGTGGGTGCAGGCGGTGGGCATCACGGCATTCGTCGTGGGCCGCTCCTTCTCGTCTTGGATGGCCGGCGCCACGCTCTTGGGAATCGGGACCGCGCTGGTTTACCCCACCCTACTCGCCGCGGTGTCGGACGTCGCGCACCCCGACTGGCGAGCGAGCGCCATGGGAGTGTACCGGCTCTGGCGCGACTCTGGCTACGCCATAGGCGCGATCGCCGCAGGACTCCTGGCGGACGCGTTCAGCATGCCCTTCGCCATCGCCGCGATCGCCGCGCTGACCTTCGTCTCGGGGGTGGTCGTAGCCGGAGCCATGTACGAGACCCTGCCCGACCGATTGAGGGGCTCGCGCGTCATGCCGTTCAGGCCGTAGGGGGCGGCTCCGCCTGCCACGCTTCGAGCCCTTCTCGCGTGATGAGTGGGACCATGGTCAGAGCCGCCACGGGATCGGCCCACCACCAGCCGAGCCCCGCGTTCAGGCCCAGCCCGACGAGAGTCGTCGCCGAGAGCCACGCGCAGACGATCGTCTCATGCGCGTCCGCCCGCAGCGCCCGGCTCCCGAGACTGGCCGCTACGCGGAGCTTCGCCCGGGCCAGGAGGGGCATCACGATCAATGAGAGCGCCGTGAGCACGATCCCCACGACGCTCTCTCCGGGCCGATCGCCGGTGAGCAGTCGACGCCCCGACTCGGCCACGATGTAGACCGCGAGGGCGAGGAGCAGCGCGCCGGCCCATCGTGCCGCTCGCGCCTCGACTGCGGGGCCTAGCTTGCTCGACCTGCGCTCCGCCCGGAGCCGCCACCAGAGCACCACCCCGCTCGTCACCTCAATGACGGAGTCTATGCCGAATCCCGTGAGCGCCACGGAGCCGGCGGCGAGACCGGCGGCGATCGCGATTACGCCCTCGAGCGCGTTGTAGCCTACGGTCACACCCTCGAGGACCACTCCCTGTCCCAGGGCCGCTACACGCGTGGCGTCCTGGGTCACCGAATCTCGAACGTCAGGGTCGCCCACTTGGACTCATAGTCGAGTCCCGGTTGGGTGGCACGCGCCATGTGGACGAACTTGACGTACCACCTCCCCGCCGCGTCCAGGGTCACTGCTGCCACGCCGTTCGAATCCGTACGGGTGCTGCGCTGCGTCAGTGCGTAACCGTCCCGCTCTCCACCCCACAACACCATCTGGTTCCCGACCGGGCGGCCGTCCACGAGACACCGCACTCGGAGCGTCGTACCGCGCCCGCTCGCGTACGGGTTCTCAAGAGGCACGACTTCGGCCGGGTAGCCGAGCTCCACGCCGAAGCCTTCGTTGCGAGGCTGGCCCACCTGGAAGACCGCCTTCACGTGCTTGGAGTATCGTTCGCGCGCCGGCTTGGCCAGCTCGTTGTCGCGTCGCCGCGCTTCAAGGATGTCGGGAATCCCGTCTTCCTTGAGATAGGCATTGAAATCCTCGGCCCGGAGCTCGATCTCGCGCGTTCGGGTCGAGACACCGACCACGTAGGTGCCGGGGGCACCGAGCTCGAGACTGAGCAGGCTCGTGCGATCCCGTCCGCGGCCCCAGGCCGTCGCCGCGGAGAGCCGCGTCCGTCCTTCCGGGGAGACTACGCTGATGTCCGCGAGTCGCTCCGGCGCCACAAAACCTTCGCTCGTGGCAAAGGTGCCGTTCAGGACTGGGATGCGCACACGCGTGTGTCGTTCGAGGAAGTACGTGTCGAGCTTGAGGAAAAGGTCGTGCGCCAGGGCCACGGACGCGATCAGGAGCAGCGTGACGGCGACAAAGATGGTGCGGCGATCGGGCATGGCTCTACTTCTATTGATCGGGGTTGGAAAGGTGTCGCCGCCGCCACAAGTAGTAGATCACCGGAATCACGACCAGCGTCAGGATGGTGGACGTCACCATCCCTCCCACCATCGGTGCCGCAATGCGCTTCATCACGCTCGCCCCCGCGCCCTGACTCCACAGCGCCGGCACGAGCCCGAGCATGATCGCGAGCACCGTCATGAGCTTCGGGCGCACACGGTTCACAGCCCCGTGCTCGATCGCCGCCACGAGCTCGCCGAGGGTCGGTCGCGGCCGGGCCTTCGCGGCATCCTGCCACGCGTGATCGAGGTAGATGAGCATCACGACGCCGGTTTCCGCGGCCACGCCAGCGAGCGCGATGAATCCCACCGCGACCGCGATCGACAGGTTGTAGTCGAGCAGCCACATGATCCAGACCCCGCCCACCAGGGCGAACGGCAGCGACAGCATCACGATCGCCGCCTCGGCTACGGTCCCGAAGGTGAGATACAGGAGCAGCGCGATGATCCCGAGCGTGAGCGGGACGACGACTTGGAGCCGCGCCTTCACCCGCTGAATCGCCTCGTACTGACCACTCCAGCGCAGCCAGTAACCGGTGGGGAGCTTGACCTCGCGCGCCACGACGGCCTGAGCGTCGCGCACATAGCTCCCTACATCCCGCCCCCGTACGTCGATCGACACCTGATCGTAGAGGTAGCCGCCTTCGCTCCGGATCATCGGTGGGCCGGGGCTGAACTGAATGTCCGCCACCTGCCCGAGCGGCACCTGCGGGCCGTCACCGTTCCCGACCAGGAGCCGGCTGATCGTGGTGGGGTCATCCCGGAAGTCACGGGCGTAGCGCACCTGCACGGGATAGCGCTCCCGGCCCTCCACCGTGGTCGTGATCTCCTCCCCGCCAAGCGCCAGGCTGATCACCTGTTGCGCGTCGCCGGTGGTGAGTCCGTAGCGGGCGAGGGCATCCGCATCCGGCCGGATATCCAGGTAGCGCCCGCCAAACGACCGCTCGGCGTAGACGCTCGCCGTGCCCGGGAGGGGCGCCAGCGCGCGCTCGATATCCTGACCGATGCGCTGGATGGTCTGAAGGTCGGGGCCGAAGATCTTGACCGCGAGGGTCGTGCGCACGCCGGTCGAGAGCATGTCGGTCCGGTTCTTGATCGGCATCGTCCACGTGTTGACGGCGCCCGTGAGTCGCAGCCGTTGATCCATTTCGGCGATCAGGCGATCCTGGGTCATCCCCGGACGCCACTCGGACTCCGGCTTCAGGTTTACGACGGTCTCGACCATCGACATCGGCGCCCAGTCGGTGGCCGTATTCGCCCGGCCCGCCTTGCCCCACACGCTCTCGACCTCAGGGAAGGTCTTCAGGATGGAGTCCTCCACGTGGAGCAGCCGTCGCTGTGTGGTGAGCGAGAGGGCGGGCAGCGTGTTTGGCATGTACATCAGCGAGCCCTCGTTCAACGGCGGCATGAACTCACTGCCGAGACTCGCTAACGGAAGGACCGTCAGCAGCAGGACGCCGGCGGCACCGCCCAGCACCAGCCAGCGGGCGCGCAGCGCCCCATGGAGCACCGGTCGATAGAGCCGGATCGCCCAGCGGTTGAGCGGGTTCTCCGCCTCCGCGCGGATTTTCCCCTTGACGAACCACCCCATGAGTGCGGGCACGAGCGTCACCGAGAGCAGCGCCGCGGCCGCCATCGCGAAGGTCTTGGTGAGCGCGAGCGGGCGGAACAGCCGCCCTTCCTGGTCCTCCAGCGTGAACACCGGCAGGAAGGAGAGCGTGATGATGAGCAGCGACATGAACAGCGCGGGCCCCACCTCCCGCGCGGCCGCGAACACGCGCTCCCAGTGCGGCCGCTCGGACTCGTGCTCGATATGCTTGTGGAGATTCTCTAGCATCACGATCGCGGCGTCGATCATGGCGCCGATCGCGATGGCGATCCCGCCGAGACTCATGATATTACCGTTGATGCCGAGCCAGCGGGTGACCGCGAGCGACACCAGAATGCCGAGCGGCAGTGTGGCGATCGCGACGAGCGCGCTGCGCGCGTGCAGCAGGAACACCGCGCAGACGAGCGCGACAATGACCGACTCCTCGAGCAGCGTGCGCCACAGTGTCTTGATGGACCCGTGGATCAAGTCCGAGCGGTCGTACGTCGGCACGATCCGGACGCCGGCCGGCAGCGCGGGCGCAATCTCGGCAATGCGCTGCTTCACGCCGTCGATCACGCGCAACGCGTTCTCGCCATAGCGCATCACCACAACCCCACCGACGGCCTCCCCTCTGCCATCCCGCTCGGCGATCCCGAGCCGCAGGTCGGGCCCGATCGTCACGCGGGCCACATCACCGACCCGAACCGGGCGCCCGTCCTTCCCGACGCCGACCGCGACCTTCCCGATGTCCCCGACGCCACGGAAGTAGCCGAGCCCGCGGATCGCGTAGTCCGAGCCCGCGACTTCCACCGTGCGCGCCCCCACGTCCTGGTTGGCCCCGCGCACGGCCGCGATGACCGCGCGCGCCGTCACCCCGTAGCCAAGAAGGCGGGCCGGGTCGAGCAGAACTTGGTACTGGCGCACGTATCCGCCCAGACTCGCGACCTCCGCCACGCCCGACACGGACTGCAGGGCGTAGCGCACCTGGAAGTCTTGGATCGAGCGGAGCCGGTCGGGCGAGTAGCCGGGACCCTCGAGGGCGTACTGATAGACCCAGCCCACGCCGGTGGCGTCGGGCCCCAGTCGGGTCTTGGCACCGGCGGGGAGCCGGCTCTGAATCGCGTTCAGGTACTCGAGCACGCGTGAGCGCGCCCAGTAGAGGTCGGTCCCGTCCTGGAAGATCACGTAGACGAAGGACGAGCTGAACATCGACTGCCCGCGCACCACTTTGACCTTCGGCACGGCGAGAAAGGTGGTGAGCAGCGGATAGGTGACCTGGTCCTCGACGACCTGTGGCGCCTGGCCCGGGTAGTCGGTGTAGACGATCACTTGAGTATCCGAGAGATCCGGGATCGCATCCACCGGCATCGTGCGGAGCAAGAACACGCCGGCGACCAGCACGAAGATCGCGCCGAGCGCCACGAGCTCACGGCGCTTGATCGACCAGGCGATGAGCTTCTCGATCATGGCCGGCGCGCCCCTTCCTTGGCGGGCATCTGCATCCCGCCCATGTTCAGCCCCATCCCCATCTGGAGCATGAGTCCCTGAATCGCCGCGGCGAGGTTCGACTCCGAGTCGAGCAGGAACGTCGCTGAGGCCACGACTTCGTCGCCCGGCTTCAATCCTTCGACGATCTCGACGAGCGAGTCGCCCCGGAGCCCCACACGGACCTCCCGGGGCACGAACCGGCCGTCGCCGCGGTTCACAAAGACGAGGTCCTTCGTCCCGGTGGGCAGCACCGCTTCGAGCGGCACGCTCACACGCCGCCGGCCCGCTGTCGCGAGCGCCGCCGTCGCGTACATTCCCGGGCGCAAGGCACCGTCGCCGTTCTCCACCGCCACGCGGGCCGTCAGCGTGCGGGTCTTCTCGTCGAGCTGCGGGTAGATGAACGTCACGCCGCCGCGAAACGTCCGCCCGGGGAGCGCGTCCACGGTGATCGTTGCCGCGGTGCCGACGCGAACCGCTGCGGCGTCCTGCTCGAAGATCGCGACGTCCACCCAGAGCATTCGGGCGTCGGCGATCTGGAACAGGTTGTCCCCCACTTTCACCGCCTGACCTTCGATGACCATCTTCTCCGTGACCTCACCGCTCCGCGGGGCACGCAGCAACAGCGTGCGCGTCACGCTCGCTCTCGTCTCGAGGCTGTCGATTTGATCGGCCGGGACGTCCCACAGGGCGAGACGGCGCCGGGCGCTGGCCGTGAGCGTGTCGTCTTTCAGCCGGCGCGCGAGGAGGTATTCCTCCTGAGCACTCACCAGATCGGGAGAGTAGAGCGCAAGCAGCGGGTCGCCCTGCTCGACACGCTTACCGACGTAATCCGCGTACAGGCGCTCCACCCAGCCACCGACCCGAGCGTTGACGTACACGAGGTTGGGCTCGGCGTACTTCAGTATCCCGACTGCCCGCACCGAGGATCGAACGGGGCGCTCGGCGGCCCGAGCAAACGTGATGCCGAGCCTCGCGGCTTCGGGACGATCCAGGGGGACCCCCGACGTGTCGGCGCCAGCGGCGGGCATTCCAGGCATCCCCTGCATGTCCTTCATGCCCGCCATCTCCTGGCTCGGAGCGGGCGTCTTCTTGCATCCCGTCAGCGTCATGGCTGCGACGAGCAGCCCGGTAAGGATCTGTTTCACGGCTGCGTCTCCCCTGCGGTCAACTGCCGCAGCATCACGAGTTGAGCCTGGTAGTCTGCCGCGACCGCAACCGCTTCCAGCTCGGCCCGGTACCGCGCGTCTTCGACCGACAGCAGCGTCAGGAACTCGGCGCGACCGACCTGATAGCTCCGCAGCACCGATTCGACCGTTCCCCGCGCATTGGGCAGCACGCCGTCCACGAGGAGCGCGAGACGCTGCTGTGACGCCTGGACTCGGGCAGCGGCTTCAGTGACGTCGCGACTGAGCTGGAGCTCCGCGTCGCGCAGCCCGGCCGCGGCCCCGGTCGAATCAGCGCGCGCGGCATCCGCCAGCCGGTTTTGTTTGCGCCACGCCCACACCGGAAGGCGCAGGCCTACGAAGGCAGAGAAGAAATCCGGGAAGTTGAAGTTGAACGCCCGCGGTCGGTAACCGTAGCGCAGCGTCAGGGTGAAGTCAGGCCGCGCGCCGAGACGCTCGACCTGAATGGTGCGCGTGGCCGCGTCGGCTGCCGCCCGGCGAGCGGCGAGCCGGGGATGGGTGGCGAGGGCCAGGGCCACGAGCGAGTCGGCGGGAGGCTGGGGCACTGCCCCGGCACGCACGGCGGCCGGGTCGATCGAGATGACCGGGACCGAGTCTCCGGGTGCCCGGTTCCGCAGCGCATTCACCGCGGCGAGCGCGGCGACTCGCTCGCTCTCTAATGCGAACTCCTCGGACCGCAGGCGATCGCGGGCCAGCTTTGCCTGGAGCGGATCGCTTTGCGGCGCGGCACCGGTGGCGTAGCGCGTCGTGCTGAGCTGGACGGCGGCTTCGAGAAGCTCCCGCTGGTGCCGCAGCGTCTCCAGCGCCGTCACCGTGTATCCGAGTCGGTAGTAGGCCACCGCCATCGCGGTCGTAAGCTCCCGGCGGACAGCGCCTTCTTCTGCCCACGCGCCGGCCGCGGCCGCGCGCATCACCCTTGAGCGCGCGCCTAACGCTCCGGGCCAAGGAATCTCCTGGCTCAGCTCCACGTCCGCCTCAGTGAAGTCGCTTTGGTTGAACTCGAAGTGCGGTAGCAGCAGGTCCATCACGCCGACCGTCAGCATCGGATCTGGCAGCGAGCCGGCCGGGCGGATACGGAGCGTCGCGGCTCGGACGGCTGCCTGCCGCTGCGCGACCGTCGGGTTCCGGGCGAGCGCTTCAGCGACCAGCGATTGTAGAACCGAGTCGCCAGC
>Ga0209761_1003218_pt1 | contig 10790 bp, 10 predicted proteins | sample GraSoi013_1_40cm_4_FD_185818 | JGI IMG/M metagenome (GOLD analysis project Ga0209761, IMG submission 185818) | Grasslands soil microbial communities from the Angelo Coastal Reserve, California, USA - Sample 09_25_2013_1_40cm (SPAdes) (version 2) | ecosystem: Environmental > Terrestrial > Soil >... | reverse complement strand
TCACGCGCGAGCAGTGGGAGGCGAAGGCGACGGCCGGGCAGGACTGACGAGCCGCGGGGCCGCGGTTAAGTTCTAGAGCCACCACCCCGCGACCGTGGCGGAACTGGGAGACGCGCAGGACTTAGGACTCAACGGCCCCATGCGGGGCCGTTGTTTTTGTGCTCACGTGTGACGGTGTCGGACCGTGCGGGACCACTGTTGCAAGCCTCGACCGGCAAAGTAACGGCAAAGTGACGCCGCTTGCTTGCAATGCCTTGAAGGCGTAGCCCCGCTCGTCCGTTTTCCTCAGGAAAATGTTGCGCCGTCAGAGTCAGCGGAAAAAGTGTGTCCTCAGATCTGGATCACGCCAAATGGCGAGTAGGAGAAATCCCCAGGCGGCCATTGACAGCAAAAGCACGCTTAGAGACAGCAGGAGCACGCCAGCGGGCAACATGATGGCACCTAGGAGCAGGGCCACAGCGACCAGGAGGAACGAAAAGGCCAGGACCGAGACAGCTGCCAGGGCAGCTTTTTGGCCCCCTTCTTTAGTGAAAAATGCCCGGACGGCGGCCGCGATACCAATGAGGGTCGCAATCGCGCCCAAGACCTTGGTGATGGTTGTCAGCCCTCCGGCTGCTGCAGGCTCGTTGCTCCTGCGCAGGGCAATGGCGGCGGACTTGGCGAGAGAGTCCAGATTCGCAGCCAGATCGGGCGTCAACTGGATGATAACGCGACTGGTGGTCAAGCTGTCCCGCACTGGCGAGGGCCGTTTAGTGCGCTGAGCGTGCGCAGGTGCCGATACCAAGGCACACGTTAGCGCTACCATCGGGACCTGAAATAGGAGGCGACTTGTCATCCGTTCCCCCTTCGCGGCGTCCAACGGCTGGCGCTCAAGCTGCGGGCCGGGCAGCGCTGGCGCCAGAGCGCCGGGCCCGCGAGCTTCAAGCGCTTCTTAGGCGGCGGCCTTCACGCCGGAGTCCGAGCCATGAAATCTCGAACACCGGCGATCATCACCGAGACTTGCTCCTTTTTGTAATCGTCGTACTGGCCGTGCGCCGCCTTGTTCCGTAAGTCCAACCACGCAGTGATGCTCTTTTGGTCTAGGTTGCTGTAAACCGCCGCCTTCACCAACTCGGCATTCAACTGGTCTGCCGCCTTGGGTCGAACTCCTTTTGATGTTGTCATCTCCAGGTCAAACCCAACGCGCTTCGCAAGTTGTCTCAGATGCGCTTCGAGCGTGCTGCCTGTGAGAACCGCTGCAGCGTCCTTGTAGCCGTTGTCCAGCAGGTGTGCCGCCATCTCCAGGAAATCTGCGAAGAGATCAGCATGAATCAGCTCTTCAAATGTCTTGAGATAACCGGCATTGATATCTGCTTTCAGCGACCGAAGAACACCGGTGAGTCGGACGAGCTTGAATTGCTCGTATGCCTTTCCGGCAAGAATCTCGTCGGCCTGCCGCTGATATGGGGACTTTCGGCCAGTCAGGCGCTCGATGGCGGCACGAGACCTCGTGATCATCTCAACCGCCTTCGTCGCATCGATCACATCACTGCAGTCGTCGTGCTGCGAGCGCGCGCGGAACTGCTCGAACTCGGTGATCAGCTCATCGAGCGGCCGCACGAGGACTTGGTTCACGTTCGGGTTCACTTTGGGATTGCCGCTGCCTAACGGACACGCGCTTAAGCTGCGGGCCGACCTGCGCTGGCGCAACCGCGACGACCTGGACGCCCACGCAGCAACCTGCGTCAGGCCAGATGTCGCATTCCCGCCCCCCCGTGCCGCAAAAACAACCTATGCACCCTAGTCACGCGGTGTGATAATCAGTCGAGAATGCCCCTGTTCACCGCTGGTACCCTCCGTAGCACCCTGGAGAATCACCGGGAGAGGATGCTCGCCGCCATTGACGCGCACAATCCCAATACACTCCTCAATACGCCCGAAGATACGCTCGCCGACTACTTCGTCTCGGAGTACGAGGTAGACCCTCTGGTGATCGCAGCGCGGGAAGACGTAACCGTGGAGGTGGTCCCTACCAAGGTGGATGCCCGCTACCTACCGAATCGGGCAGTGTGGGACCGTGGCATGCCTGTCCCCGTGGACGGAACACTCGTTCGGGTTCGCGTGCCGTTCACGGGAGACCCCATCCTGTTTGGACTCCAGGCGTCCACGTGGTCTCCGAATCACCCGCAGGGAGAACTCTTTGATAAGACGGTCGTGTTTGAGAGGACGTGGGGCAGCACGCCGCCCAACGATGAAGTGGCGCGCTGGGTTGACGAGGAGGTGTCGCGTCTTCGGCAACACGTTGGGTTCCAAGCCGGAGAGGTCCAGCAACACAACGCACAGCTACGGCCAACCGCCTTACAGAGGATTCGAGACCGGCGATCACATCTACTCGCTTCACAAAACCTTCAGGCTTCACTCCCCTTTAGGATGCATCCGCGCCCCGATGCACCGTTGACGTTCGTGCCGGAAGGCGTCAAGAAGAAGTCAGTACCTCTTCCTCTCGCCAGCGCGGCCCCCTACCGCCCAGAGCCCGCACTCAGCGATGAGCAATTCGAAGACATTCTTCGAACTATCAGGGCGATGGGGCGCAGCATGGAGCGAACCCCTGGGGCGTACAGTTCCCTTGGTGAGGAGGACTTGCGGTCCGTCTTCCTAACGTCCCTTAATGCTCAGTTTGAGGGTGGTGCAACTGGCGAAACGTTCAACGTGACCGGGAAAACGGACATCCTCATTAGGCAAGGTGACCGCAATCTCTTCATCGGTGAATGCAAGGTATGGGACGGTCCCAAGACACTCACCGACGCCATCGATCAAGTTTTGGGGTATCTCGCGTGGCGCGACACGCGAGCAGCCGTCGTAATTTTCGTCCGGCGCAAGGACTTCGGCGCCGTGGTTGAGAAGATTCCCACGACCGTGACTCAGCATCCCCACTACCGTCGGGAAGTGGGCCGGAAGGGCGCAGCCGAGTGGCATTACAGGTTCGTCCAGCCCGGAGACCCCACCCGCGAACTAACCCTCGCCGTGATTGCGTTTCATCTACCCCAAGCGGTCGGACCCGTTTAACCGACACTTGGGCACGCAACGATCCGCGCCTGGCTGCCCCATTTGTCAACAGAGCTCTTATCGGCAGTTGCGTCGGGGGTGGCGTCGTGAGGTGCGGGGCGTCGAAGCCGAGGCGTGGGAAGAAGTCCACTTGTGCGGCGCGGACATGCCCGAGAGTCCGGCAGCGATAGGCAGCGCCGCCGAATCCGAGGTGACGTCGACTGTGTCGAGCGCCGCCTTGGAGCAGGAGCCGCTCAAGTCATCCGACAAAGTTCCCACGTGGACTTTGGGTGGTGGCCGGGCTCATCGTGGAGCTCTTCATGCTTAGGGAGATTCTCAACCAGCGTCGTGGGCATGGTATGCTTTTCTGAGTCAACCACTTAACGCCGGTGACCGCAGCGCGCGTGAGCTCTTTCGGCGTCGCTTCCGCCTGGCGCAACCCCTCGCTCCAGTACGACGATCTCCGTAGACCGAGCGCTCCGCGGCGCGCACGGCCCGCTAGGAAGGGTCCACGCCTATTGGAACTTCCCGGTGCTTCCAGCAGCGTCACTGGGCGCGGGACTGAAGGGACCGTGGAGCACGCGTCCCGGACCGGTGATGATATTTGGGTCGGGCACGCCGTCCCCATCGCAGTCGAACGACCCGTTGTCGATCACGACGGTGACGTTGCCCACCAGGACGTTGGCGCCCGCGGGTCCGTCGAAGATAGCTCCCACGTTGCCCGCGTTCCCCTGAAGGTCGTTCCCGAGCAGGGTGTCGTTGCCCGCCGCGCCCGCCCCGGTGACCTGATTGGTGCTGAACAGGTTGCCGGTGATCGAAACGGCGAGTGCCGACCCACCGGCGCGCGCCAGGATTCCATACGCCACCGCGCCTGCCAAACGATTGTGTTCGACCCGGCTAGCCGCGATATCCGCCAGAGCCACCCCGTTCTGCCACGGGCCGGTCGCAACGTTCTTCGCGATGGTCACCCCGGTGCCGTCGCGCACCCGCATTGCGCCGAAGTTGAGCGTCGTGGACGGCGCGGTCGCGACGACGGTGTTCCCGACCACGCTGTCACCGTCCGTGCCGTTCTGGAGGTGGATGCCGGTGCTGGAGCCGGCCGACTGGAACTGGTTGTTGGCGACCACCAGGCCCCGTGATCCGTCGGCGAACAGGCATGCACCGGCACACTGGACGTTGTTGCCTGTGAAGCGGCCGCCCGACCCGGCGATGAAATCCACGGGGTCGCTGTTCCCACCTGCGCCCCCCTCAATGGCGTTTCCCTCCACCCGTCCGCTGTTCACTCCTATGAGTGCGATCGTGGTCTGGTTGCCATCAGCCTCAAACGTGTTGCCTGAGATGAGCACCCCCTGCAGGCCGGCTGCATCGGTTCGGATTGATACGCACGCCTCCACGTGCGGCCCGGCGCAGAGGACGTGATTCCCGACGAGTCGAACGTCTTCGGCGAAGCCCGTGAACGGCCCCTCCACCCCGTTGAAGGCGACCACACCGCCGTTTAACTCGTTGGTGGCGTCCAGCGTGAGGCGCTCGACCGTGACGCGCTTGGACAGCACGACGAAGAGCCAGCTGAGCCCCGTGGAGGGCCCAGCCTCGAGGCCCGACCCAGGGGTCGCGCAGGTGAAAGTGAGATCATCGGTTTCTACGAAGACGTCAGCGAATGTCATTTCGATCATCCCGCTCAACGCGATCGTATCGTTCGGATGCGCCGAAGCGACGGCCGATAGGAGCGAGGCTTCATCGGACACGACGAAGTCCGCGTGTGAGGGACAGGCACTCGGCGCGGCCACCGCGAACGACGGGCGATCGGCCGTGGGTGCGACGCTCCCGTCCTGGCAGGCAACGACCACCGCCAGGAGAAGCAAGGGAGTGATGCTCAACGCGCGATTCATGAGAGTCTTCCCTCTCCTCAGTAACGGTCTTGGTGCCCTTGCGAGGTGATCGTTCCAAGCCAGATCCGGCATTTCACGAGAACGGTCACTCTCTTGGCGTCCCGGCCAGAGCACAAAAAAAAGGCACCGGCCGCGTGGGTGTCCCACTCAGCCGGTTTCGCGATTCGCTCCCCCTCGAGGCATAGGCGAGCCGCACGACAACGCGCCCCGGGGATCATGGCATCTGAGTCAGCGTCCAATCTCCGCCCTCGTGGACGGATCGCAAGACTTGCAGAATGGAACGGCCGTGCGCGGCCCACTGCCCACCGACCGGCCCCCGGCTCCTGCGGGGACTGGTCTAACACGGACGGGAGAAGAAGGCGTCACCTTCTTATACGGCGCACGGGAAGGCGCCAACCCCCAATGCCATCGCCCCGCGTCATGTCAGCGTTAGGGCCGCTGGCCAGCGGGCGTGTACAGCTCGGCGTGCACGAATCCACGCAGCTCCGGGAAGCGCACGGTCGCGTCGCTCCAAGACTTGTGGAACAGAGCCTGCGAGGCTGCCTCAAGTTCCCTTTGGAAGGTGCCCTCCGCGGACGGCGTTGCCACCTCCACGATGACGAGATGCGTGTTCTCCCCAGAGCCGGCAATCTTGGTGAGCAACAAATATGACACGACTGCCTTACGCTTCACCAACTCGTCGAACACTGGGGTCACGACATCGACGAGCGCCGAATCGTATGCCTTCTCCTGGCCGGGCCGGACCTGATAATAGTTGACGTGATAGAAGTGGCCATGTCTCGCCTGACCGACAAGCGGGGCGGCGAGCGCAACGAGGCCGACGAGAATGGGAAGCGTGCAGCGCACAAGGCGCGTGCCGTGGACCAGCACGACGGTCGTATCCGTTGACATGTTCGCCTCCGAGGCGAAAAGTGATGCAGAGGCTGCGGGGCTGAGGCCGAGGACCTAACCTCCTTTACGCCTGCCGGCAACCCTCCAGTTATGTAGCCCCGCACACAGCGCCGGAATAGCAATGCGCGCGCGCGGAATACCATTGCGCCGCAGGCGCCGGGGACTGAACATCCGCAGCGCCACCGGGAAGGAGCGAACTGACTGGCGTGTCGCGGGTCTTGTGCCGTGATTGTGCCGGTCCCTGCGTTCCGACGGGGAGCGAATCGCCCAGGCGGCACGAGGTCGGAAGGCCCCCATCGAGCGAATCGGCCGGCGGTGGAGGGGCAGGGGCCGTACATGTCGGAGCGGGAGATCATGAACCTCTGCGGCTGGAAGAGTCGGGCCACGTTCGAGCGCTACGACATTCAGGATCCGAAGGACGTGGCGGCAGGGATTCAGCGGCGCTACGGCACAATTGCGGCACAATCAGACGCTCCCGCGCCGAGTGAGGAGCACGTAAGTTGAAGCAGGACAATCCCGCGACCGTGGCGGAACTGGGAGACGCGCAGGACTTAGGATCCTGTGGGGCAACCCGTGGGGGTTCGAGTCCCTCCGGTCGCATCGCATAGCAACCCGTGGTAGCTCTCCGCTTGGCTCAAACCGAGGTACTCCGGATGCGCTTCGCGTTTCGAATCGCCGCCGCCGTCGTGCTCACCATCCCCACCGCCGTCTCCGCCGCCGCCGCCCAGGAGACCCCCACCGAGCGCAGCGCCGCCGCCGACGTCATCCGCCGCATGAACGAGCTGGAGCGCTCGCTCGCCCTGCCCCAGCTCGTCGCGCGGCTCACGGCTCGCGATGCCCGCCGCGACGCGGTGGTGGCGCGCGCGCGCGATCTCATGGACCGCGAGCTCCTCGCGATGGCCGACGACATCACGCGCCACCCCGAAGTGGGCCACAAGGAGGAGCGCTCGGTGAAGATCCTCACCGACTACCTCAGGGCACACGATTTCGACGTGGAGACCGGCGTCGCAGGCCTCAAGACGGCCTTCGTGGCCCGCTACAAGAAGGGCACTCCGGGCCCCAACCTGGGCGTCATCCTCGAGTACGACGCCCTGCGCGGCACCACACGCGATTTCCACGGCGACCAGCACAGCGCCCAAGGGCCAGTCGGCATGGCGGCGGCCGTCGCGGTGGCGGAGTTCCTGTCGAGCTCCAAGACACCGGGGACGGTGACGGTGTACGGCACTCCGGCCGAGGAGGTCGGGGCGCCGGAAGCGAAGACGACCATGTACGAGGCCGGCGTGTTCAAGGGCGCCGATGTGCTCGTCCGCTCGCATTCTTCGACCGGCACCCAGCGGTCACCCGCGGGCTTCGGGAGCTGCTGCATGAACATCGACGTCGTGCACTACACCTTCGCGGGCGCGCCGGCGCATCAGCTGCAGGCGTGGGAAGGGCGGGATGCGCTCCTGGGAGTGATCGAGCTGTTCAACCACATCGACGCCTTGCGCAAGAACTTACGGCCCGAAGCGCGCATTCAGGGCATTATCACCGAAGGGGGCAGAGCGCCGAACGTCGTTCCCGATCGCGCCGCCGCCGAAGTCTGGATCCGCTATCCCGACGAGGTCTATCTGGCCCAGGTGCGGAATCGGGTCAACGACGCGGCGCGGGGCGCGGCCCTCGCCACGGGCACCAAGGTGCGCATCGACGTCGACTCGGCCGCGCGGGACGGCATCTCGGTCGCGGCCCTGAATGACGTCGCCTTCGCGTACCTGAAGCGGCTCGGCGCGACGAAGGTCGAGGAGGAGCCGGGGCGCCCCGTCCCGTACGAGGAAACGGGCACCGTCGCGACCCAGATCCCCGGTGTGGGCGTCACGTCTCACAGCTCGAACGGCGGCTACCATACGTTCGAGATGGAAGCGGACGCGCTGGGCGAGGTCGGTCACCACGGCTTCCTGGTCGACGCCCAGGCGATGGCGGCGGTGCTGTACCACTACGCCACGGACGCCCAGTACCGCGCCGTCGTCAAGCGGGAATTCGACGGGCTCAAGGGCCTCTACGGCGAGTACCGCGCGGCACTCAGGGGAGCGTACCCGCTGCCCAAGGTGCCCGAGCCGACGGGGAACTAAGTGACGGCTCCCTGGCACACCCTGCTCGACGTCGCGATCCGCACGACCGTCGTCTACCTCGCCCTGCTCGCCGGGCTCCGGCTCACGGGCACGCGCCAGCTGGGGCAGATGTCCACGTTCGATCTGGTGCTCCTCCTCATCATCGCGAACGCCGTCCAGAACGCGATGGTCGGCCCCGACACGAGCCTCGCGGGCGGACTCGTCGCGGCCAGCGTGCTGATCGCCTGGCACCGCGTGATCGACTGGTGGCGGTTGCGGTCCCGCGGCTTCGCGAAGCTGCTCGCCGGCGAAGGCATCATGCTGATCCACCACGGCAGTGTCCTCGAAACGCACTTGCGTCGCGCCGGGATCACGCGCGACGAGGTGGTGCAAGCGCTGCGCGAGCACGGGGTCGCGGACGTCAAGGACGTGCTGCTCGCCGTGCTCGAGCCCGACGGGGCGATCAGCGTGATCCGCAACGACGACCTCATGCCGGGCATGAGACCCCATCACCGCATCCGGGTTATCAGGCGTGGTAACTGACCCACCTCCCACGCCGACAACGAGTTGCGGCCGCGTCGCGGGTGGAAACGAGCGCCGAAAGAACTGATTTCTTATCATTGTGCGGCGGCGGCGGGTCGGGACGGGGCGGTACGGGAGCCAAAGCCACACTTCTCCAAGGAGGGCAGGCTATGCAGCGGCGGATGCTTAGCTTACTCGCGGTGTGCTGTACGGGGGTCGTCGGGATCGCGGCGGCGCAGACCCCATCGGCCCGCTTCGGGCTGGGGGGCGGCGTGACCATCCCGGTGGGCACCTACAAGGACGCAGACAAGCTCGGCTGGCACGGCCTGGGCTTGGTGCAGTTCGCGCTGCCCGCGTCGCCCGTGGACATCCGGGTGGAGGGGATGTTTTCCCGCACTAGCCATGACTCCACCAAGATCCTGTACACGGGCAACACGCAGCTGTACGGCGGGCTCGTCAGCGTGGTCTACAACGTCGGGCCGAAACTCATGGCGCGACCGTACGTCCTGGCGGGCGCCGGCGCGTATCACGACAAGACCTCCATCACTTCGGGTGGCTCCACTAGCGAGGCGTCGGAGACCAAGTTCGCGTTCGGCGGGGGAGGCGGGGTTACGGTCGGCATGGGCCAGGCCCACCTGTTCGTCGAAGCGCGCTGGGTAAGCGTGAGGGAGACCGGCGGGTCCCTGAGCTTCTTCCCGATCACAGCCGGGGTGACGTTCGGGAAGTAACATCCGACACGACGTGGGATGTGGGGATGTGGGCGTATGCGGCCCACGTCCCCACGTCCATCCCCGACACGGTTAGATTCAGTTCGCATGGCCAACACCCCAATCAAGAAGATCGGCTTCCTCGCGGTGTGCTATACGGCGCTCGCCGGGATCGCGGCGGCGCAAGCCCCATCGGTCCGCTTCGGGCTCGGGGGCGGTGCGATCGTCCCGGTGGGCGACTACGAGATCGCGGACAAGATCGGCTGGCACGGCCTGGGCATGGTGCAATTGGGACTGCCCGCCGTGCCGGTAGAAATTCGCGTGGACGGGCTGTACGGACGCACCACCCACAAGGACATCTCGGGCATCCCGGTGCCGGGAAGCACCAAGCTGTACGGCGGGCTCGCCAACGTGGTCTACAACGTCGGGCCCAAGATGATAGCGCGGCCCTATGTCCTCGGCGGCGTCGGTCTATACCACGTCACTGTCGACGTGCCTGGGAACACGGGGGACGAGACGAAATTCGCCTTTGGCGTGGGGGGCGGCGTCTCGGTCGGCGCGGGTCAGGCCCGTTTCTTCGTCGAAGGGCGGTTCGTGAGCGTCCGGGAAAGCGGCGGCTCGACGAGCTTCCTCCCGGTCACGGCAGGAGTAACCTTCGGGAAGTAACCTCCTATTGTGTGGGGAGTGGGGAGTGGGGAGTGGTACGCGACGGTGAGCACCGGAGCTTCGGCGCGGACCGCGAGGTACCACTCCCCACTCCCCACTCCCCACCCCCCACGCAGTTAGATTTCAACTCGCAAATGGCCGATATCCAGGTCAAGAAGACCGGCGAGGAGCCGGGTGCGGCGTCGCTGGTGGTGACCGTGCCGCCCGAGCACGTGCGCGAGGCCGAGGAGCGCGCTACCGCGGACTACCAGCGGCGCGCGCGGCTCCCGGGATTCCGCCGCGGCAAGGCGCCGGCGACGATCGTGAAGAAGCAGTTCGCCAACGACATCCGGCAGCAGGCCCTCCAGGAGCTGATCCGCGAGAGCTGGAGAATCGCGCTCGAGCAGGAGAAGCTCAAGCCCATCGCCGACCCGCACATCCACAACCTGAAGTGGGAGACCGGGGGGGGAGCGCCGGTCACCTTCGAGTTCCACGTCGAGGTGAAGCCCGACATCACGCTGGAGCGGCTCGCGAACTTCCGCCTGACCCGCACCGTGCCCAAGGTGACGGACGAGATGGTGGCGGCCCAGCTGAACGAAATGCGTGCCCAGCGGGCGCCCTGGCAGCCCGTGACCGGGGAGAAGCCCAAGCCCAACGACTTGGTCCAGGTGACGATCGCGACGCGGGAGGGGGCCCAGGTGAAGGACCCCCAGCCCTACCAGCTGGTGCTGGGTGAGGGCCGCGCGATCCCTGAGCTTGAGCAGCGCATCATGGGCCTGCTTCCCGGGGAAACGATCGACACCATCGTGCGCTTCCCCGACGACTTCGCCGACGAGGCGAAGCGGGGCCAGACGCGCGACATTCGGGTGACGCTGCACGAGGTGAAGCGGCAGCAGCTGGCGGAGCTGGACGACGCGTTCGCGCGCGAGGTGGGCGACTTCGATTCGCTCGAAGCGCTGCGCCGGGCTGCGCGCGAGGACCTCGAGCAGGAGGCGGCGCGGGAGGCGGACGCGCGGGTGCGCGGCGAC
>Ga0209761_1003217_pt1 | contig 10792 bp, 16 predicted proteins | sample GraSoi013_1_40cm_4_FD_185818 | JGI IMG/M metagenome (GOLD analysis project Ga0209761, IMG submission 185818) | Grasslands soil microbial communities from the Angelo Coastal Reserve, California, USA - Sample 09_25_2013_1_40cm (SPAdes) (version 2) | ecosystem: Environmental > Terrestrial > Soil >... | reverse complement strand
GCACCCGGCCGAGGCGCTCCCCGGGCGGACACGCGACCTCGCCGGCGAGATCGCCGAGCACGCGCCACTCACGATGGCCGCCGCCAAGGAGGCGACGCGACGCCTCATCGCCGCCCAGTCCCCGGGGAGTCTCGAGGACCTCATCCTCTCCTGCTACCTGAGCCAGGACTTCCAGGAGGGCGTCCGGGCCTTCCTCGAGAAGCGCAAGCCCCGATGGCAAGGACGCTGAGCACGATCCTCACCGTGCTCCTCCTGTCGGGCGGCGCCGCGCCTGCCCAGGAGAGGTCCCTCACCCTGCCGCAGGGCTTCAGGATTGAGGAGTTCGCGTCGGGCTTTGGCTCCACGCGGTTCATGACGGTCGATCCCGCGGGCACGCTGCTCGTCTCGACCCCGGACCAGGGCCGCGTCGTCGCGCTCCCCGACCGGAACCGCGACGGCCGGGCGGACGCAGCCGTCATGGTCGCCGACGGCCTCGAGTTGCCGCACGGGCTCGCGTTTCGGGGCGGCGACCTCTACATCGCGGAGACTGGCCGCGTGAGGCGTTTCCGCTACGACCCGGCGACGCTCAGGGCGAGCGACCCGGCGGTCGTCGTGCCGAACCTCCCGCCACGCGGCAATCACTGGACGCGTACGATCGCGTTCGGCCCCGACGGCCGGCTCTACGTCTCCGTGGGCTCGTCGTGCAACGTCTGCACGGAGAGCGATCCGCGCCGCGCCGCGATCACGCGCTACAACGCCGATGGCTCGGGCGAGCTGCGCTTCGCGACGGGCCTCAGGAACGCGGTCGGCCTCGCGGTTCACCCCAGCACCGGCGAGCTCTGGGCGACGGTCAACGAGCGCGACTGGCGCGGCGACGACCTGCCGCCCGACTACATCACAGAGGTCAAGGAAGGCGCCTTCTACGGCTGGCCCGAGTGTTTCGCGGCCGGCGGCCGGGTCGTCCCCGACTCCCGCGCGCGCACGAGCGCCGAGCGGTGCCGTCGGATGACGCTCCCGACGATCGAGATCCAGGCGCACTCGGCGCCGCTCGGCCTCGCGTTCTATACGGGCGCGCAGTTCCCGCCGAGCTACCGCGGGAGCCTCTTCGTCGCGTATCACGGCTCATGGAACCGCACGGTCCCGACCGGCTACAAGATCGTGCGCGTGCCATTCAGGGACGGCCGGCCGAGCGGCCCCGTCGAGGACTTCGCGACGGGATGGCTCCAGGGCGGGCGGGTGCTGGGACGGCCGGTGGGACTCCAGGCGGGCGCCGACGGTGCGCTCTACCTCTCGACGGACGACGCGATCTACCGGATCAGCTACCGCGTGCCCTAGCGCGCGCTCCCCACCACGCGGCGGCTACGAGGCTCCCGGCTTCCTGCAGGCGGCGGACCACACCGCGCCGATGACGAGCAGCGTGAGTCCGACGAGGAGCGGCGTCCAGTAGCGGGGCAACGCCAGCACGTTGGTCGCCACGATGACCGGCTGGGGAACCGCGCGCCTCTCATGCGCGCCTCCTCGATCAGTCGGTCTTCGGGTGGATCAGATCGCCCACTCGGATCACGCCCTCGGAAAGGATCCGCGCGCGCAGCCCGCCCCGGTGGATGAGGCCCGCCATGACGCCCTTCTGCGTGAGGTCCTCGAGGTGCTTGCAGGGCTCGCAGAGCCGCGTGCCGACCATGCGCACCGGGCCCACCCAGAACTCGCGATCGACCAGGTGGTTGAGCGGAACGCCGGACGTTGCGATGTTGCGGCGGGTCTCAGCCGCGGAGAGCTTGATCCCGAGCCGGTGGCCCTCGGCGTTCTGGACGCCGTCGAAGAGCGCCGCGACCGCCTCCGCCTCGACCAGCGTCACCTCGCGGCCGCCGTGGCTCGCCTTCGGCGAGTAGAGCCCGGTGCCGAGGAAGTAGCGGTCGCCCTCGAGACCGCGCCCGGGCACTGCCCGGACGGCTTGCAGGGACTCCATCGGCGCAGCAGCACGGGGGGCGATATGGAGTGAGACGACACTTCCCTGCCACATGCAGGGATTCTACTACTGCTTTTCTCTGACCTGTTTGACCAGCTGCTGGTAGGAGGTGCGCTGGATGACCTTGTCAAACTGGGCCCGATAGTTGTCGACGAGGCTCACGCCAGCGATCACGACGTCGCAGGCGCGCCAGCGCTCGCCACTGCGGATCATCCGGTAGTCCACGGGGATCTCGCTGCCGTTCTTGGCGATGACCTTGGTCTTCACGGTGGCGAGGTCGCCATCGATCTTGTCCCCGAGAAGGGTGATCTTCTCACCGTTGTAGAGCTCGACCTTCGAGATGTATAAGCGCTCGAGCAACTCGCGGAGGGCCTCGACGAACTCCTGGCGCTCGGCAGGCGTGCGCGCCTCCCAGTGGCGCCCGAGGCTCCGGCGCGCGATCTCCTCGAAGTTGAACATCTCCTCGGCGGTGCGGTGGAACGCCTGCCGCCGCTCCTGCGGTTGCTTGAACGCGGGGTCGTCGACAATCTTCAGCACCTGGTCCATGCTCGCGAAGAGCTGGTCGGCCGGCTCCCCGGCCCACGCCCCGGGGGCGAGCGCCGGCGCCAAGCAGAGCGCCACGACAACGACGGCCCTCCGCGCGCGCATCAGTTGCGCCCCGTCAAGTTCAGGATCCGCCCCTCGAGCAGGTGCAGGAGCGGCACGTGCTCGTCGCTGCCGCATGACGGGCACGTCGGCTCGCCCAGCTCGAAGCACTCCTCGCACGCCACGCAGACGGCGAGACCTCGGAGCGGGATCGGAACTCGCGAAAGGGACCTGACCACGGTGCTTATCATCGTCTTGAACCTCCTGGTAGAGGTCCCACGCAAAGGGGATACCAAAGCCGGAAGCTGACCGGAACTGGCTGGATCGAAATGCTTTCCCCGTCCTGATCGGTCAGGCGGGGAGGCTCAGGCTGCGTGCTTCCTTACCACCCGGGATGGCCCACTCCTGATCAAAGGTCAAGGGGAGCTGGCGGGCCCCGGTGGAGGAGCCCCCTGGCGCACACGCGTGATCACCACGACACGACCCCGATCACTGACGAAGGCGTTGAGCACCCAGCTCACGACGCTGATGAGCAGCGCCCCGAAGAACGCCGGCCAGAAGCCGTGGACCTCGAAGCCCTGCACGAGCTCGGAGGTCAGCCAGAGGCAGAACGCGTTGAGGACGAAGAGGAAGAGCCCGAGGCTCAGCAGCGTGATCGGCAGGGTGAGCACGACGAGGATCGGGCGGACGACCGCGTTGACCAACCCGAGCACGAGGCCGGCGACGAGCGCCGCCCCGATGCCAGCGACCGTGATCCCGGGCACGACGTTGGCCACGAGGTAGATCGCGAACGCGTTGATGAGGACGCGGAACAGGAATCCCATGCCGAGGGCATTATGGCTTACTATCGCATTTGATGGGCGAGGGCGCCCCGATCCAGCGCTGGGTCCAGCTCGCCGGCTACGCACTGATCATCGCCACCGCGCTCGCGGTGCTCCGTCCGTTTCTGGTCCCTCTCGCGTGGGCCGCGATCCTCGCCTTCGCGACGTGGCGCATCTCCGAGCGCGTCCGCCACGCCCTCGGCGGACGCGCCGCGCTCGCGGCCGCGCTCATGACGGCGCTCGTCGTGCTGCTCATCGTGATCCCGGCGGTGCTTCTGTCGCTCGCCCTTGCAGCCGAGATCGGTCGGACGTTCGCCGACTTCCGGCTCTCCGCCCTGACCGTGCCCGCCGGCATGCTGGCGGTGATTCGGGAACTCCCCTGGCTCGGTCCGCGACTCGCCGACCAGCTCGTCGGCGTGCTCGCGGATTCGGCGGCGCTGGAGCGGTTGATCCTCGCTCACGCCGGCGGCTGGGCCGCGGCGGTCGCGACCGCCGCCGGCAACGTCGGCCGGAACGTGCTCGACGCGGTCCTGGCCCTGCTCACGCTCTTCTTCCTCTACCGCGACGGCCACCTCCTCGCCCCACAGATCCAGGCCGGGCTGCGTCGGGTCGGCGGCGCGCGGTTCGCGGCGATGTTCGACCCGCTCGGCCGGACCGTCCGCGCGGTCATGTACGGCACGCTGTTCACCGCCCTGTCGCAAGGCGTGCTCGCGATGGTCGGCTACTGGATCGCCGGCCTCCGCACGCCCGTGCTCCTCGGCGCCCTCACCGTTCTCTTGGCGCTCACGCCCGTCGGCGCAGCGCTCGTCTACGTCTCCGCGAGCGCCTGGCTCCTGGTCCAGGGCCGGGTGCTCGCCGGCGTGCTGCTCCTCGCCTGGGGAGTGCTCGTCGTCAGCTTGGCCGACAACCTGATCCGCTCGTGGTTCCTGCGCGGGGCGACGCGCGTCCCGTTCCTGCTCGGCTTCTTCGGCGTCATCGGGGGCGTTGCCACGTTCGGCGCCGTCGGGCTTTTCGTGGGCCCCATCGCCATCGCGCTCCTCCTTGCGCTGTGGCGCGAGTGGGTGGCGGCCGCCTAGTGCTCCGCCGCGCCCTGCAGCTCGCTTATTTCATGGCGCCCGCCTACGTCGCGAACATGGCGCCCCCGTTCGTCCGGTACTGGAAGGGGTGGAACCGACCGATCAGCCGCCGCTGGCTCGGCACGCACAAGACGGTGCTGGGGTTCGTGGTGGGCGTGCTCGCGGCGATGCTCGTCACGTTCGCCCAGTGGCTCCTCGCGTGGTCGGGGTCGATCGTCGCGTACGAGGAATGGCCGCTGCTCGGCCTGCTCTTCGGCGTCGGCGCGATGGCGGGCGACAGCGCGAAAAGCTTCTTCAAGCGGCGGCTCGGCGTGGAGCCGGGTCGGCCGTGGATCCCGTTCGACCAGCTCGACTTCGTCGTCGGCGCGCTGGTCCTGGTCCGCACGCGCGTCGCGCTCACGTGGGCCGACGTCGCGACGATCCTCCTGCTGAGTTTCTGCGGCCACATCGTCGTCAGCCACCTCGGGCGCTGGCTCGGCGTGAAGGACACGCGTTGGTAGGCACGGCCGATCTTCGGGGCGGCAAGCCGTGAACGCCGCGATCGCGCACGGGCTCCGGACCGCGAAGCGGATGTACCTGACGACCTACTCGACGTCGGGCAGGTCGGGCACCGTCCCGACGTGGTTCATGGTGAAGGACGGCGTCCTCTACTCCACGACGCTCAGGGCGAGCCTCAAGGCGCGCCGGATCAAGGCCACAGGGCGCGTCCGCGTCGCGCTCGGCACACCCCACGGCCCGTCCTTCGAGGGGCAGGCGGAGTGGGTGGACAACCGGCCCGATCTCGAGCGGGAGGTTCTGGCGGCGTACCGGCGCAAGTACCCTCTCCTCGTGCCGCTCTTCATGGGGCGCTGGATCCGCAAGCGGCTCGCGAGCCGAGAGTCGGTGCTGATCCGGATCACCCCCGCGCTGCCTTAGCTCTGTCGGCGGCGGTATCATCGCGACATCGGGAGGTGTCCGCGATGCGCACCGGGGTCACCGCGCTAGGTCTCGTGCTCGCGCTCTCCGTGCTCGCCGGCTGTACCACGACGTTCGGCCAGGGGGTCGCGGCCGCGCGCGAAGGACGCTACGCCGACGCGTCCCGCGCCTTCGAGCGGGTACTCGCCGAGGATCCGGACCGGTTCGACGCCCTCGTGAACCTCGGGATTGCCCGCTACAAGCTCGGCGCCTTCGATGAGGCGTTGGCCACGCTCGAGCGCGCCCGGGCCCGCGCGCCCCGCGACGCCACCGTCCGCCTCTACCTGGGCCTGAGCCACCTGCAGAAAGGCGAGGCCGGCCCCGCGGACGCGCACCTCGCCGCCTTCGCCGACCTCGCTGCCGACCGACGCATCGCCGCCCAGGCTCAGCGGGCCCTCCGGCTGATGCGAGGCGATCCGCTCGACTCGGAGACGCGCGCCTTCGTGGCGGCGAGCCTCGACGACGAGGCCGAGCTCCTGCGCGAGGTGAGCGAGGCGCAGCGCGCGCTCGCGAACGCCGATGCCCGTGCACGGATCTACGCCACGCCCCTGTACACGCTGTGGTCGGGGTACCTCCGCTGCTTCTGAAGCCGGCGCCGCGGCTGGACGGGCCTCACGGCCTGTCAGGGTCGAAGGGCGCGAGCCCCTCCGCGAGGCGGCGTCAACGCCCGCGTTTTCGCCGGGCCCGACCGCGTCCGGGAGTAGTAGGATGTCCTCATGGGTGAAGGGTGAGCCGGAGAGGCAACTACGGCTTCGAGCGACGACGCAAGGCGGACCAGCAGCGCGCGAAGCAGGAAGCGAAGCGCCAGCGTAAGACCGAGCGCGCGGAGTCCGGCGCCACGGGTCCGGAGATCGGCGAGGCGCAGGACCCCGGCCCACCGCCGGGAATGTGGGAGTGGTTCTCCCCCAGTCGCGGCCGGACGGTCGTCGCGCAAGCCGGCATGCAGCCCGAGGCGGGCCCGCCCGATGACTGGGTCCTGCTGACCGACGTGGAGCCCGACTCCCAGCCGCAGTAGCGGCCCCGCCGCGTCCTAGGTGGCCTGGAAGCCGACCTTGTTGTGCGTCCCGTCGCAGAACGGCTTCGTGCTCGAGTGGCCGCAGCGGCAGAGCGCGATCTTCGGCTTGCCGGTCGTGTCGAGCTTCTTCCCGGAGGGGTCGTAGACCTCGCACTCGCCCTCGATCAGGTACGGGCCGTTGGGACGGGCGGAGATTTTGACGGTCATCGGGATGGTTCCTCCTCGTGATTTGGCCAGCGCCCACCAAAATACCACCGCAGAGGTACACTGAGCGCGTGAAAGAGCCGGGGGCGATCCTCCTTGTCGCGTGCTACGAGCTTGGCCACCAGCCGCTCGCCGTCGCGTGGCCCGCGGCGTTTCTCGAGCGCAGGGGATACCGTCCGGCCGTCCTGGATATCTCCGTCGAGCCGTTCGATCCCGAGAGGGTGTGCCGGGCGCGCCTCGTCGCGGTCTCGGTGCCGATGCACACCGCGCTCCGCCTCGGCGTTGCCCTCGCGGAGCGTGTGCGGACCGTGAACCCGACCTGCCACATCGCCTTCTACGGACTCTACGCGGCGCTCAACGCCGAGTATCTCCTGAAGCACGCGGCCGACTCCGTCCTCTCCGGCGAAGTCGAAGCGGCATTAGTCGACCTCGCACGGAAGCTCGAGAGCGCGCGTGACGATGCGGGGGACAGGGGGCAGGCCCCGGGCGAGTGTCGTTCCGAGCAGAGGGGCCTGCCCCCTGTCCCCCGCCCGATCCTCGAGAGGCTCGACTTCCCCGTGCCGAGCCGCACCGGGCTGCCGTCGTTGAAGAAATACGCCCACGTTGACAAGGACGGACGGTTCGAGCTCGCGGGCTACGTCGAGGCGAGCCGCGGCTGCAAGCATCTGTGCCGCCACTGCCCGATCCCGCCCGTCTACGGCGGGCGCTTCTTCGTCGTGCCGCGGGACGTGGTGCTCGCGGACATCCGCCAGCAGGTCGACGCGGGAGCGTCGCACATCACGTTCGGCGACCCCGACTTCCTGAACGGCCCCGGCCACGCGGTCGCCGTGGCGCGCGCGCTGCACGCGGAGCTCCCCTCCGTGACGTTCGACTTCACCGCGAAGGTCGAGCACCTGCTGAGGCACCGGGCCCGCCTCCGCGAGCTCGCCGACCTGGGCTGCGCGTTCATCGTCACCGCTGCCGAGTCGCTCTCCGACACGGTGCTGGCCAACCTCGCCAAGGGCCATTCACGCGCCGACGTCCTCGCGGCGCTCCACGCGGTGCGCGCCGCCGGGATCGCGCTGCGTCCGACGTGGGTGCCGTTCACGCCGTGGACGACGCTCGATGACTACCGCGAGCTCCTCGACGTCGTCGAGGCCCACGCGCTGATCGACGCGATCGATTCCGTCCAGTACTCGATCCGCCTCCTCGTCCCACCGGGCTCGCTGCTCCTCGAGAGCGACGCGATGCGCCCGTTCCTCGGCCCGCTCGTCGAGGGCGCGTTCTACTATCGTTGGACCCATCCCGACGCACGGATGGAGCGGCTGCACGCAGACGTCTCGGCGCTGGTCGCCGGGGCGGCCGACGCACGAGAGGACGTGACCGCGACGTTCAACCGGATCCGACGGCTCGCCGACGAGACCGCGGGCGCGCCGCCGCGCCCGGACGCGGCACAGCCGCCCGAGCGGACGCGCCCGCCGCGCCTGACCGAGCCGTGGTTCTGCTGAGCGGAGCCGACCGAGGGCCAGTTGGCCCTCAAGGGGATTTCGGGTACAGTAGCCGTCTGAGAGGTGCAGCCATGAGCGACGAGCTGAAGACCAAAGTCCAGGAGCTGATCGACACCATGATCAACCCGGCGGTCGCCGGCCACGGCGGCTACGTCGAGTTGATCGACGTGCAGGAAAACCGGGTCTACCTCCAGATGGGCGGCGGCTGTCAGGGGTGCGGCGCCGCCGACGTCACTCTGAAGGCGGGCATCGAGCGGCTCATCAAGGATGAGCTCCCCGAGGTCGTCGAGGTCCTGGACACGACCGACCACGCCGCCGGGAGCAACCCCTACTACACGCCGGGCAAAGCCTAGGCCGCGCGTCCGCCCGTCGGCGGGAGATGCCATGCCGAACTCGGTGGCGCGGCTTCTGTTGCTCCTGCCGACCACCACGTACCGCACGCAGGCCTTCGTCGACGCCGCCACCAAGCTCGGCGTCGATCTGGTCTGCGCCTCTGAGCGCCCCAGCACCCTCGAGGAGCGCGCGCCGGACAACCTGATCACCGTCGACTTCGCCGACCCGGACGGCGCCGCGGAGACCCTCGCGCGCTTCGCCCGGCGCCGGCCGATCGACGCGGTCGTCGCCGTGGACGACCTCACGACGGTCGTCGCCGCCGCGGTCGCGGCGCGCCTGGGCCTCCGGTCCAATCCGGTCGCCGCCGCGACCGCCGCCCGCAACAAGCACGAGATGCGTCGGCGGCTCGGCGCCGCCGGCGTGCCGGCGCCGCGGTTCCGTCCTGTACCGCTCTCGGCGGACCCGGCGCGCGTCGCGCGCGAGGCCGAGTACCCGTGCGTGCTGAAGCCCCTGGCGCTCTCGGCGAGCCGCGGCGTGATCCGCGCCGACGACCCCGACGGCTTCGTCGCCGCGTTCCGGCGGATCGCCGCGATCCTCGGGCGCGACGACGTCGGCCTGAGCGGTGAGCTCGCCGAGGCGCTGCTGGTGGAGGAGTTCATCCCCGGACGGGAGGTCGCGCTGGAAGGCCTGCTCACCGCTGGCGGGCTCCAGACGCTCGCCCTCTTCGACAAGCCCGACCCGCTCGACGGTCCTTTCTTCGAGGAGACCATCTACGTGACGCCGTCGCGTCTCCCCGCGGCGACGCAGGCGCGCATCGCCGACGTCACCCTGCGAGCGTGCGCGGCGCTCGGGCTCACGGAGGGTCCCGTCCACGCCGAGCTCAGGGTCAACGACGCAGGCCCCTGGGTCGTCGAGGTCGCCGCACGCTCGATCGGCGGCCTCTGCTCCCGCACCCTCCGGTTCGGCACCGGCATGACGCTCGAGGAGCTGATCCTGCGCCACGCGCTCGGCTGGAAGATCGACTCGTTCGATCGCGAGCGGCGGGCCGCCGGCGTGATGATGATCCCGATCCCGCGCGCCGGGCGTCTCGTGGCCGTGCGCGGCCAGGACGCGGCGGAGGATGTTCCCGGCGTCGAGGAGATCGCGATCACCGCCCACCTGGGCCAGGAGCTCGTTCCGTTGCCCGAGGGCTGGCAGTACCTCGGGTTCATCTTCGCGCGCGGCGACTCGCCGGAGGAGGTCGAGCAGGCGCTCCGCCGCGCTCATGCGCGGCTCGCGTTCGACATCGACTGAACGGCGAGGCGAGAGGGCCGGAAGCCGGCGGACCGCCGGCTTCCGGCCAGGCGCCGCGATCAGTAGAGCTGGAGACCGGGGTATTCAGATTTTCGTCGCTGGCGCGGGTTGGAACAGGCTGGAAGTTCTCGACCCGGATGGGCAGAAGATCTTCGATGTCAGCGGCAGCACCAGCGTGGGCATGACGGGGGTCACCGAACTCTTCTTCGAGAGCGCGGAGCCGTCCTTTCGGGATCTCCCGCTGCAGCAGCTTCTGGCTCGATTCCGGGAGGGCAGCTCGCCCCGAGAAGGAGCGACGCTTAAACCTGTGCCAGTCGTCATTGATTGGGATCCCGTCACAGACGCGTTTCCGGGCACCAATGTGCCGGTCACGGTGGTCGGCTACCAGGTTATCGTCGAGCGGGTGAAGCCAGGGCCTCTGCTTGCATTCAGCGTCAGCCTCCCGGCCACAGCCACACAAGTGACGCTCCCGGCGGAATTCATCCAGGCGAACGCGGACTACAAGGTCGAGGTGTTGGCGATTGAGCAGAGTGGAAACCAGACAATCACGGAGAGCAGCTTCAAGACGGCACCGTGATGCATTGACCATTTTTGACTCGGTGCCGAAGGTGCTCAATGCCGCCCTCGATCAACGACGATGAGCATCGAAGAGAAGCTCGCCATCCACGAAATGATCGCTCGATACTCGTATACGTACGACGGCCAGGACGCCGATGGCTTTGCCCAGCTGTTCGTCGAGGATGGCGTGTTCGAGATTTTCGTCGTCGGCAAGACCAGTCCCTCGGTCCGACTCCAGTCGAGAAGAGAGATTCGCGAATGGGCGACACGACGCCTGCACGAGCGTAACGGGCGATTCACCAGCCGTCACTACCAATCCGGCATTCTATTCGATGAGCTGTCATCCGATTGAGCGAGGCGCGGGCGGCCGCGTCGTCGGCATGGGCGATCTGGGGCCGGAATGGGTGGCCGAAAAGGGCTATGTCTGCCGCGGCGTCCTGCTCGACGCGCCCGCCTACCGTGGCGTGAAGCGCCTGCCCATCCCGAAGACGACGACGAGCCCCGGGATCGTCACGGCGGCC
>Ga0209761_1003215_pt1 | contig 10796 bp, 12 predicted proteins | sample GraSoi013_1_40cm_4_FD_185818 | JGI IMG/M metagenome (GOLD analysis project Ga0209761, IMG submission 185818) | Grasslands soil microbial communities from the Angelo Coastal Reserve, California, USA - Sample 09_25_2013_1_40cm (SPAdes) (version 2) | ecosystem: Environmental > Terrestrial > Soil >... | reverse complement strand
TCGAACGACGACCAGATCGTCTTGTACGGCGACTTCAACAACTGGTTCGCGGCGTTCGCGTTCTGGGTCTTCAAGTATTACGGCTTGGCCAACGTCGTCTTGCTGAACGGCGGCCGCAAGAAGTGGATCGAGCAGGACCTGCCCGTGACGAAGGACGTGCCGTCCCATCCGGCCGCCACCTTCAAAGCGAAGGAACCGGACGAGAAGCTCCGCGTCTACCTCGCGTACGTGCGGGAGGCGTACAAGCAGGCGGGCAAAGTCCTCGTCGACGTCCGCGGCCCGAAGGAGTTCAGCGGGGAGATCCTCGCGCCGCCGGAGTATCCGACGGAACACGCGCAGCGCGGCGGGCACATCCCCGGGGCGAAGAACATCCCCTGGGGACAGGCCGTGAACGAAGATGGGACGTTCAAGACGCCGGACGAACTGAAGGCGCTCTACGAACCGAAAGGCGTCACGCCGGACAAAGAGGTCATCGCGTACTGCCGGATCGGCGAACGGTCGTCCCACACGTGGTTCGTCCTGAAGTACCTCCTCGGCTACCCGAACGTCCGGAACTACGACGGCTCCTGGACGGAGTGGGGCAACCTCGTGCGGACGCCGATCGAGGAGTAGCGTCTAAACGGACAGCGAGCAAGCCTGGGCAGGTTGACCGATGCGCCTGGCCGAAGGAATACTAGCTAATCTGGAGAATGAGTTGACGGACTTCACTCGTTGTGAACCACTGCACCGGTCTGCCCTGCTCGTCGGTAACGATAGCGAGGAAAACGTGTTTCCGGTCCATACGTTCCATTGCATCGCCAACGCTTGTATCCTTTGTCACCAAAACGTGGATATCCTTCATCCGCTTCAGCCAGTCCGGGCCCTTTTCCTTCCTCTCCACGACCTTGTCCATCCAGTCAAGCAGTTCGTTCAGGTCCGTGTTCTTCAACGTCGAGTTGAGAGCGTCGACAGTCTGGCCAGAATTGTCTTGACCTTTCTGGTCAATAAAGCGGTAGACCGACTCCTCGTGGATTACCGTCTCGAGTGTTCCATCTGGTCTAACTATCGGCACAAACCAGCGCTCGTCTTCTGCCCTCAGCTTCTGCCAGACATCCCAGACCTTGGTCTCTCGCTTCACTAGCCAGTCAAGCGGTTTCAGCGGGACCTCCATTACAGACTTTTGGCGCAGAAATTCCCGTGGAGTCGGTTCCCGCATCGCCAAGATACTTTCGGTCGCCTTGCTAAGGTTCTCCCGACCGAAGTAGTAGGCTGCGCCTGCACCGATCCAAGCGCCAAACGCAGTCAGAATCACAGCCAAAATGCTCTTGCGGTAGTCGAGAACTTGGCTCGCGGTTGTGTTCGTCGCGTAGGCCTCGGGAATCGGCGCCTCGAAAACAAGGACAACCAGCTCCCGCCACAAGGACGGAAACGAGCAAAATGACGAAATTCTGGAAGAAACTAAACCTATCAGCGAGGAAAACGGCGTGGACCAGAACGTACGTTGTCCAAGCTACGCCTAGGAACATCGAGGCACCAGCGCGCCAGCCAATCCGAAACGAGCCGACCCCCCCACGGAGCGTCACACCCCGCCGGCGGATAAAGGGACAAGGCGCTGATAAGCATTCCGAGGAGATCTGGTTTCACAAACCACCCTGCCTGTGGTTTTCCGCCCTGAGTCCTGACCGGCTACTCAACGTCCGGAACTACAACGGCTCCCGGATCGTGTGGGAGAGCACGTCCGAATACTCTGGAGCACATCTCGTGCGTTCCGCTAGCGTGCTAGTCTTATGCACGAAGAGAAGGTGCGCGTCCACGTGAGTTCATGGAACGCAACTTACGTCGGGACCTGACGAAAATTCGTCCTGAGCGGTTCGGATTTCGCACAGCACTTGTCGCCGTGACCATTGCCATGGTGGCGATTCTCGTCGGACCAATCGTCCGCCCCACGGCTGGCTTCCTAGATTGCGGCGGGTACGTCTACCAATCGGGCACGGCGAGCCTCCAAACAGCCTTCGGGCTCGTTCAATACATGCACGTCGACATGTGGGTATTGGAAGCGCCGAGCGGGAACACATGTGTTGACAACGCTCACATGATGATGATGTACACGGTTGGTCCGTCCCATTGGACCGTGAATACAGGGACCGGTGATTCGATCGTTGATTTGAAAATATCCTTGCCCTCTTGGAGCACGTATAGTGCGGTTGGCAGCTGGTCCCAGGTTAGTGGGTGTAGCGTCTATGTCTATGGTGACTCCGGAACCGGCGCCGGTTACTCGACGGCCGGCTGGAATGCCAATATCTATTGGCCGTGTCCATCGGGGACCGTCTCAAACAACGGCCCGTCAACCTACCCATGGAGCTCGTCGAGCGGGCACTACGGAACTAACTACCCCATCACCTTCGTCATGCAGGACAACCCGCCGTGGGGCATCACGCGCACTACCACCTTGACCATGAGAGCCTAAGAGATCATCAGGTTCACACGAGACCACGGCTGCCCGAGCCCAGATCCGAGCGATGGGGATTTCCCGTCCAGCTCGGGAGTCAATGCGATGCATCCAGGGAACCGTCGATTCTCGTTGCCATCGTCCAGAAGCGACGGTGACCTCCCTCCTGAGAGGAAGAGGGGTCTCTAACGGGTTTTCGCCAGGGCGAAATTCAGAGTCGCTGACCCCGCAGCAGGAACGGTTACAGATTGGGTCGAAGAGGAGTAGCCGGTGGCGCTCGCGGTCACTTGAATCTGCTTCCCGGACACAACAGAGAAGCTATAGTGTCCCGCGGAGTCGGTGGTGGTCGTTCTCCCGCCGCATGTGTCTTGCACTGTTGCGCCAGCTATGCCGTGGCCGTTCTTGGAATTTGTCACATACCCTGACAGTGTACCGAGAGAATATGGGACCAGAGCGACATTCTGGGTAGTCGGTCCCGGATAGGTCACGGTCACGAGGTAGAGGGCTGAGTTATACGGGCAGGGCCCGCTTGTTGAGAGGGTGTACTTGTCCGGGAGCATCCCGCCGATCGAGTAGGATCCGGAGGGCGTGGAGGTGGTACCGTAGGAACGAGCCGAGTTGGAGACTGTAATGGTGGTGCCGGTGGTTATGGGCTGCCCCGTGCTGGCATCGCTAACTTGTCCCTGCAACGTGGCTGTAGCGGGGAGCAAAGTGTACGAATGGAGGCCTGAGCATCCGCAGGTGTCAGCCAGGACGGTCAGATAGATCCCTGAATCATAGGGAACGAACGGCCATACCATGTTGGCGACAACAGATGCATAGGCAGAGCTCTCAAACTGGAGCTGCAAGTAGTTTCCGCCGAAGTCACAATCGTAGATTCCCGTGCCTGCGACCTGATAAACGTAGAGGCTTGAGCAATCCGAAACAAGGGACAACTGCTGATTCTGTCCGTTGAAGACCTTGAAGATGGCCAGCCCGTTTCCCGTTGTGAACTGGTGCCCCGAATTTGCAACCCCAGTTCCCGTGGCAGTGTATCCGGTACTAGTGCTGTACAGGACCTGGACCTGGATATTTCTCGAACTGTCCTCGAAGACTTGGGCACGTGCACTGACTTGAACGTATGTGTGGTATGTTGGGTCGGTCCAAGAGAGGCTTACCGAGACCGTCGAGATTAGCGTAGCAGGTATGGGATCGGCTCTCGCGGGGCTCGATATGGCAACAAGAATGCTAGAGGCGAGCACGAAAACGAGTCCAATGGAAATTCCCTTCCTAGCACTCATGTGTCAAAACCCCTCAAGCCGCTGGAAACGACATCACTGTTAATAAATCTTCTGCGAGCTGTTCTCTTTCGCGAGCATGAGGCGCGTGGCTCGCCGACGGTTTCGGGCCATTGGCAGACTAGTATTCGTCCTATTCCATAGCACCGAGATTCAGGAAAAGAACGGTTTCCGACCACCACGCGATATCGCGTACTGCCGAATCGGCGAGCGATCGTCGCATACGTGGTTCGTCCTGAAGTACCTCCTCGGCTACCCGGAGGTCCGGAACTACGATGGGTTCTGGACCGAGTGGGGGAACCTCGTGCGGACGCCAATCGAGAAACCGTGAACCGCCGCAGCCGCCTCGGGGTCGGTAGATGTCCTTCCGGTGCCCGAACCGGGTGAAAACGATTTTCGACTCTTCGATCGCATGAATGCCGCGGTAGTCCCCCGCGCGCAAACGCCATGCATTGGCCGCCCCGGAAAGGCGACGAACATCGCACCCAGGCCTGTGGCGCCGGGGATCTTGCCGGAGGAGTTCAAAGGCGGCTGAGAATCGGCGGCGAACAGCCTGCAGAAGCCGTCGGAAGGCCCTTCTCCGCGCTACTCGTGAACTCAATCTCGTACGCGGCCAATGATCCTTCCTCAGAGATCGAGTTCTTTCTTGATTTCGGACCAGGGCCGCCTGGGTTCTCGCTTCAGTCGTCGCAGATGTTCTAGGAAGAATTCCTCCGGCGGGTGGGCGTCAAGAAGGTCGTTGAGGAGCTCGTCATAACTGACGCCGCCGACCTTGTAGCCCTTCAGGCGGCGTAGCGTCTCTTTGCGGACCGGCAGGGTCGTGTACTCGCGAACTTTTGAAGCCATTGGATGCATGATATGCATTGATCTCATGATACTTATGGATTCGTGCCGGGTCGGTGAATCCGGACGGATCGGCGAGCGATCGTCGCACACGTGGTTCGTTCTGAAGTACCTCCTCGGCTACCCGGAGGTCCGGAACTACGATGGGTCCTGGACCGAGTGGGGAAACCTCGTGCGAAATCCGACGGAGGAGGCAAACGTTAACGTTCCCGCTCGACTTCCGACCCACCGGTGATTCGATGGACCGCAAGGCGAGCGCGCAGTGGAATGGAGGCCTGAAAGACGGGAAGGGCACCGTATCGACGTTGAGCGGCGCCCTCAAGGGCATTCCGTACAGCTTCGCCACGCGGTTCGGCGACACCCCCGGGACGAATCCCGAGGAGTTGGTCGCCGCCGCGCACGCGGGCTGCTTCTCGATGGCCTTGTCGAGCGAGCTCGAGAAGCTCAGGTACCACCCGGAACGGATCGACACGAAGGCGACGCTGAACTTCGACAAGACGGACGCGGGCTGGACCGTCAAGTCGATACATCTCGACGTCGCCGCAAAAGTCCCGGGCGCTGAGCCTGGGAAGTTCCAAGCCGCCGCGAACGCGGCCGAGAAAGGGTGCCCGATCTCCCGCCTCCTGAAAGCGGACATCACAATGACCGCGAAGCTCGCGTAGGTCGCGGGCCGTGGCTTAAAGGCTAAAACGGGCGCCTTCCATGGTGGCGCGTGGCCGAGGAGTCCCCGTTCACGAAGGCGAACCGCGACAACTGGAACGCGACGAGCAAGGCGTACCAGGCCAGCCACCACGCTGAACTCGCGGGCGACGTCCTTTGGGGGCCTTCCATGCCCCCGGAACGCGAACTGAAGGTCCTCGGAGAATCCGTCGCCGGCAAGGATCTCGTCGAACTCGCGTGCGGCGGGGGTCAGTCCGCGGTCTACCTCGCGAAGATGGGCGCTCGCGTTACGGCCATCGACTTCTCCTCGGCGCAGCTGGAGTACGCCCGCACCTTCGCGCGTTCCCAGGACGCCGACATCCGCTTCCTCGAAGCCGACGCACACGACCTCTCCACGCTGGGCGACGCGACCTTCGACATCGCGTTCTCCGCCTATGCGCTCGGCTTCGTCGAGGACATCCGCCGCACCTTTCGCGAAAGCGCACGGGTCCTCCGTCCAGGTGGCCTGTTCGCGTTCTCTTGGATGTCCCCGCTCTATGCCATTACGGAGGAACGCGGGCTCCTCGTCCGTAGGAGCTATTTCGATCGGTCTCCGATTGTTTTCACGGACGCGGGCGGGACGGAGGTCGACTTCCATCGGACCTACGGGGACTGGCACCGGGCCCTCACCGACGCGGGCTTTGTGGTGCTGGACATCCTCGAGCCCGAGCCGGTGCCCCCAGAAAGTTCGTATGGGGACACCTTCCCGCTCTCCAAAATTCGCATGATCCCGGGGACCACGATTTGGCGGGCCCGCAAGCCCGCCTAATCGTAGGACGCCCACCGAGCGCGCGATCGGTCGTCAGAGCTCTCGCAGACGGCCCCGTTTTCCTGTCCCTCGAAGCGGACCCGACTAGATCGTCCCGGAGGCAGTCACGATGTCCTGCTGGTTGACCGTCGTGGGCACGAACTCGTCCCCGTACCACCACGTGACCGATTGCTTGTTGTTCGTGTCCGTCCAGACCGCGTGGAAGTTGCCGTTCGAGTCAATCGCCAAATCCGTATAGTCCCCGATGAAGCCGCCGCCGAAGTGGTGCCGCGTGTTAATCGGGTGCGTTGTCAGGGTCAAGACGGTCGACGTACCCAGCCGCGTCACGACGTAGTCGAGCCGGGCGTTGTTCGTGTAGTTGCCCAGCCCGAGGCAGTCGATGCGCCCTCGGGAGGTCGGGGACGCGGGGTGGTCGCACAGTAACCACGGCGAAACGTAGTCGGCGGCGTACGCGCTCACGAACACCTTGCCCTCTGAGGTGACGCCCACGGCCGGGTACACCTGGTCGACCGGCCGCGAAGCGGGCGCACTGAGTGTGTTGCCCCAGGACGACGTCACGGGGTATCCGACAGCGGTGCGGCTCGCGGCCTCCAAGCTCGGGAAGACCGGCGCGGGGGCGCTCCAAGTCGCACCGCCATCCGCGGACTCGCTCCATACCACCGTGGAGTGACAGAACTTGTTCGTGTTGCTCCGGCCCACGATGAAGTAGGCGCACTTGGGATCGGCGGTGTACACAGCGCTTGCCGCCGTGTTGTTTACCTGCGTATTCCAGGTTGCGTACAAGGTCCCGTCACCGGCGACCGCCGCAGCTGGGAAGCTGTTCACGCGGAAGACGGTGTTCGCGGGAGGCGCGATGTCCGTGAGGGTCGCGATCGCGGTCGGCTTGCTCCACGTGACCCCGCCGTCCGTCGACTTGACCATCCAGATGCTGTCGAAGGTCGCGAATCGCGTCGACGCATCCCAGAACACGTACACAGTCCCGTCAGGTCCCACCACGGGGCGGGATCCCTGACCGTACAGCACATTGCCACTGATTAGCTGGGGCGCGCTGAACGTGGCGGCGCCATCCGAGGAGTAGGCCACGGCGATGGGCGACTGGACGTAGCCGTGTCCAGGGCTGAAGATGAACCGGGTCCAGGTCACGTAAATGCGGTCCAGGAAGTGGCTCCCGGCGTGGGTGTCGATCGCCATCCATTCCTTGTCGTTCAATGTGGACGGTGCGGTTGTCGGGTTGATGAACGTCGGCGGCCCCCAATGCAGCGCTCCGCTGCCATCGAACGTGCCCTTGTTCACGGCCACGGTGTTCGGCGGACTAGTCCGATCGAACCCGAGGCCCGCGTAGAATACGTGGCCTTGGCTGTCGAAAGCGAGCGACGGGTCCCCACCGGCATCATAAATCCCGCCCGTCAAACGCTCGATTCCAGGGATGAGCGTTCCGAGATGATCGGGATCCGTGGCGACGCAGCACCAGGTCGCCCCGCCGTCGTTCGAGTAGTACGTCCCGGAATATCCGTCCGCAAGCGCGCTGCAAGGTGTCCCGTCGATCGCGCACGACCAAGTCCGCGCGACGTAATCATTCAGGCCCACGACGATGCGACTCGGATCGTTGGGATCCACGGCAATCGTAGGCTCATTTTGAGATGCCGCATGCGTGTCTTGGTTCACCGTCACGGCAGGCGCCGCGACCGAAGTCCCGTCGAGAGGACTCGACAGGACGAACGTTGGAGTAATCGGATCGCCTGGAGCCGCAGCCGATACTTCCTCGCTCTCGCCCGCCTGCGACTCGACGAAGCTGGAGAGCCGGAGATGGAATCCTTCCGTTGCCCGAATCGAAGCAACCTTGCCGGCCAAGGTGGCGATGTCAAAGTTCCCCGATGGCGTCGCCCCTGACGCCGCGGCTGACGCCGGGATTGCGGAGGCAATCAGTGCGAATCCCACGACCAAGAGAACGAACGTTGCATACCTCATCGAACCTTCCCCACGTCCTCGGCCCGCCATTCATCCATCGCACTTAACCCTGTTGGCCTGCGGGAAAAATCGCCGCGCAGTCCCGAGGGGCACGGTTCGATAATCTCGAAAAGGATAACGACGGCGTTTCCCCGGCACGGGATTCGGCGCCAACCGACGAAGGCTCGCCCGCTCGCGTTAAGTACGCCCCAGGTGATAGGGAATCGCGAGGGATTGGTTATGCCACACTACATCAGCTTGGGGAAATGGACGGACCAGGGAATCAAGAACGTGAAAGAGTCGCCGAAGCGGGCGGACGCGGTGACGGCCTTGGCGAACAAACTGGGCGCCAAGATGGAAATCTTCTACACGATGGGCCGGTACGACATCGTCGCCATCACGGAAGCCGCCAACGACGAAATCGCGAACCAGCTCCTCCTTGAAATCGGGAGACTCGGCAACGTCCGCACGGAGACGCTGAAGGCGTGGACCGTGTCGGAAGGGACGAAGATCGTCGCGAAGCTCCAGTAGACGCCTAGCCTGCCGGACGCTTCACGTCGCCTGAGTGAGCGTCTCAGATCGAACCAGGGCACCCGTTCAGGTCCGGATCCGACTCGCCCCTACAAAACCGTCATCATCCCCGTCATCCCCATCGACCGATGGGGGATGCACCAGAACGGGATGGAGCCGGACACGGCGAAGAAGACGAGGAACTTCGTCGTGGTCCCTGGCAAGAGATCGTGAGTGTACGTTTGTCCGTTGAAGTCGAACGTGAAGGTATGGAGCACAGCGTCCCGGTTCGTGACGACGATCGCTGTGAAAGTGTGATTGGACACGGTAAACGTCGACGGATCGAACGCGAAGTTTTGAGCCGTCACGTTCACCGTCGCGCCAACCTGGAAGTCAAAGCCGCCCCCTGCCTGCGTGCCGGCCGCATGGTTGTACGCGATCGCGCTCGTCAGGATTGCGCCAATCGCGACGAACGCGACGCCAAGGGCGTACAAACCCTGTCGGGTCCGCCATCCCGACCGCGCATCGAGTTGCGCGGTCCCTCTCCTGCCTTGCAAGAACCCGAGGACGCCGGCCGGGAGCGCCCAGAACACCGCGACCAAGCCGAGGACGTCGCCCGAAAACTCGTATGGGCTCGCCGGGTTCGCCAGCCCTCCGATGATGAAGGGCAGGAACACGATGAAGAGATAGCTCACGGAGATCCCGGTCGCGAGGTAGAACCACGGGTTCGGCCTCCACGTCAGGAGGGCGATGAAGACGAGCCCGGGAATCAGGAAAGCGCCGTAGAGGAGGAACGCTGCGGGAGAGAACCCTCCGCTGACCAGCAGGGCCAGGACGAGATCAAAGAACGCTATCGTGAGGAGGAGTCGGTTGAACGTCCACGGCCCGCGCGCACTTCTCGCCAGTTCAGGCTCAGTCGCGTTCATGATCGAATTTCCCGAAGGGCCACCTGGAGATGAGGATCCTACCGGTAGCTAGGCGAGGCCCTCCTCCGCGGCGCGGATTCCGGCAACCCTAATGTAAATTTCGGTCGAGACCAAACCGTTTTCCGTCGTGCCTCCGTAACGGAGGGAGATGCGTGCGGTCCGATTCGAGCGGGACGGGACGGTGAAGTTCGTCCAGGTCCCGAACCCACAACCGGGCCCCGAGGACGTCCTCGTGCAGGTCCTCGCGGCGGGCGTGTGCCACACGGACCTCCATCTTCTCGATGAGGTGAAGGCGGGCAACCACGACCCGCTTATCCCGGGTCACGAAATCGCAGGCCGCGTCGCGAAGGTCGGCTCGGACGTCTACGCGTCGAACGTCGGAGATCGCGTCGTCGTGCACTTCGAGCAGCCCTGCGGGCAGTGTCGGCAATGCAAGCGCATGCGGACGAACCTCTGCGAGAACGGGACCACGCTCGGCTTCGACGCGCCCGGAGGCTACGCCGAGTTCGTCGTCGCGAAGCAGACGACCGTCCTCCCGGTTCCGCCGAATCTGGAGCCCGCCCTCGCGGCTCCCCTCGGATGCAGCGGCGCGACCGCGTACCGGTCCGTTGTAGCGCTCGGCCAAGCGGGGGAAGGCGATCTCGCGGTCGTCATCGGCGCGGGCGGGGTTGGGCTCTCCGCCATACAAGTCGCGAAGGTCCATGGGGCTCGGGTCCTCGCGGTCGATGTGCGGGAAGAAGCCCGCAAGGCGGCCCTCGATTCCGGCGCCGACTTGGCGGTACCGCCGGATCGCGCAGCGAGTGCGGTCCGCGAGATCGCAGGCGCTCAGGGCGCGGACGTGTCAATCGACTTCGTGGGGACGAAAGCCACGTTTGACCTCGGACGATCCGTCCTCGGATCCGGCGGTCGGTTCGTCGCCGTCGCCCCGGGGAGCGAGGCCGTTTCCGTCACAGCAAATGATCTCATCGACGGCGGCAAGTCGTACCTCGGCGCCTACTCGTCGACGATGGCCGACCTCGCCCGTGTAATTGCCCTCGCGGAGGCGGGGAGGCTGAGGCCGGTCGTCACCCGCAAGGCGCCGCTCTCGGAGGCCGCAACGGTGCTGAACGACCTCCGCGACGGGAAAATCGTGGGTCGGGCCGTGCTGTTCCCGGGCCCGATGGAACCGTGAGACGGGGCTACGGAGACCCGCGAGCGGGGCGCTTCGATGACTTCCGACGCGACATGAGCTCGATCCAAGCGCCATCGGGGTCCGTCACGTAGGCGAGCCGATCCGTCCCTTCATCGAACGCCTTCATGACGACCCGGAGGTCCCCGCGGTGTTCCCGCAGAAAACGGTCCACATCGGGAACCGCGAACGCGAGGTGGTCGAGCTCGTCGCCCTGCCGGTAGACGCG
>Ga0209761_1003211_pt1 | contig 10799 bp, 7 predicted proteins | sample GraSoi013_1_40cm_4_FD_185818 | JGI IMG/M metagenome (GOLD analysis project Ga0209761, IMG submission 185818) | Grasslands soil microbial communities from the Angelo Coastal Reserve, California, USA - Sample 09_25_2013_1_40cm (SPAdes) (version 2) | ecosystem: Environmental > Terrestrial > Soil >... | reverse complement strand
GCGGCGGGGGGAAGCTCGCGGCGATCGTCCTCGCCGCAGCGCGCAACCGCCCCTCGCTCGCCGGAGTGGACACCGCCGGCGCGATGTGGGGGGACGTGGTACCCTCACCTGACGGCCGCTGGGTGGTCGCGAACCGCCTTCGCAACGGCGCCTGGGCGCTCGTGCGCTGGCCGGATGCGGCCCCGGATTCGGTCGTGACGCTGTTTGCGGGAACGGGCCTCGTCGCCGATCCGGTGTGGCAGGGAGACGCAGTCCTGTTCGTCTCTGAGCGCACCGGACTGCCCCAGGTGTACCGTTGGTCGGCCGACTCAGGCGTCCGGCCCCTGACCGCCGTCCCGCTCGGTGCGCGGGCCCCGGCGCCGCTGCCCGATGGCACGCTGCTCTACACGACGTTGGGCTCGGAGGGCTGGACCCTGGCACGCCTCACGCCGCCCGCCACGCCGGCCGACACCCTGGCCGAGCCGGCACCGCGGGCGGGCTTCGACTCCGCGCCGCCCTTGCCGATGCGCGAGACCGGTTACGCTCTGTGGCCATCGCTGCGACCGCACTTCTGGCTGCCGCTCGGCGTCGACGCCGGCGCGGCCGGCCGTTTCTTCGGCGCGTTGACCGGCGGCACCGACGCCGTGGGCCGGTATAGCTACGTCGCCGACGCCCTGATCTCGGTCGCGCCTCTGCGGGCCGATGGATACTTCGCGCTGGTCTCCCATGCCCTCGGCAACCCCAGCCTCGACCTCTCGAGCGCGAGCGAGTGGAGCCTCGTCGGGGTCACGCGCGGTGGCACGGTGGTGTCGCAGCGGGCCGGAGCCGCCGCGCTCGGCGCCACGCTCGTCGCGCGGCGCTGGCGCTCATTGGCGACCTTGCGCGTCGCGGCCGAATACGAGGGCCGGCGCTTCGTCGCCATTCCCGACACCGCGCTCGCCAGCGTGTGCAATGGCTGCAGTAGCCGGGATCGGGTCGGTGGGTCGGTCACGCTCCGCCTGGCGCATCTCGCCGGCGGGCCGCTCGCGATCTCTCCCGTCGGCGGGATCGTCTGGACCGGACGGTACCGGCGCCGGGAACAGCAGGGCGCTCCGGGTTGGTCGGACGAGGTTCGCTCGCGAATCGCCGTCTATCAGCGCGCACCGGGGCCGGAAGGGCACGCGCATCCCGTAGTCGCTCTGCGCCTCACCGTCGGGAGCGCTTCCGGTCCGATCGCCACGTCGTTCGGCGTGGGCGGCGTGTCGGCGGGCGTCGTCGCCCTGGGATTCGGCGCGACTGCGGGCGGTGCCCGCGACTTCCCCGTGCGCGGCTACCCGGTCGGGGTACTGTTCGGCCAGCGGGCTGCTACCGCGAGCGTGGAATACCGCCTCCCGCTCGCGCTGGTCGGGCAGGCGGTGGGTCATCTGCCGTTCGGCGTCGACCGGCTGTGGCTCAGCGTCTTCGGGGACGTGGGCGATGCCTGGGAGCCCGGCGCGGCGGCCCGGCTGCACCGCCTGCGCTCGGCCGGTGTCGAGCTCGTGGCCGACCTCACGGTGAGCTACGACCTGCCGCTTGGCCTGCGCCTCGGCCTGGCCCAGCCGCTCGCCGACCTGCCGGCGGGCGGACGGCCGCGGCCGCGGGCGTACGTCGCGGTGGGATCGGACTTTTAGCGCCACCGGGACGGCAGAGCGCTGAACCCCGCCTGCAAGACCGCGTATAATTGCATTGGCTATGATCCTTCCCACCTGCCTGGGCCGTCTCCTCTTTGCGTTCGCGCTGCTGCACGCTACCTGGGCCGTGCCGCTCGCGCTGTCCGCGCAGGACGCCGCCGACCGCGCGGCCCTGGAGCGGCTGCGCGATTCGCTCGCCGGCGTCACGGACTCCACCGCACTGCGCCGGCTCGAGGCCGCGACCGTCGAGGTCGCCAAGCGTCACCGGGACGACCCGCTCATCCACTTGCGCCTGGGGTTCATCGCCTATCGGTCGGGGGAGCTCGCCGGCTCGAAGGCGCACTACGACGACGCCGCGGGCGAGTTCGAGTGGGCGGGGGAGCTGAAGCCGGATTGGCCGTACGCGTGGTACGGCCTCGGCCTCGCCGAGCTCGCGCAGGGCGAGCACGCGATCATCGCGATCGAGAACCTCCGGCAGCAGCTGGGCAAGGACTACCTCTCCAAGGCGGCCCGCGCGTTCGCGCGCGCGACCCAGGCCGACCCCAGCTTCGCGCAGGCCGGCATCGACCTCGCCAACGCGGCGCTGCAACAGCGGATCCAGCCGCGCCTGCAGGTGGCGCTCGAGGCCGTGCGCCTGGCCGCGGCCTCGCCGGCGGGGCGAATCCCCGACGTGCAGCTCGCCCGCGGCCGGGTGGAGCGCGAGGTCGGGGAAGCGGATTCGGCCGTCGCGGCGTTCCAAGCCTATCTCGCCGTGGGCGGGGACTCGGGCGTGGGCCTCCTCGAGCTCGCGCGCACGGCGTACTTCGCGCGGCGGCCCCGGGAGGGGGCGGCTGCCTATTGCGCCGGCGCGCGGGCGGCGACGTCGGCCGCGGCGTTGGGCCTGTACCGCACGGAGCTGAGCTACCTGGCGACCGCGGCGGAGCTCGCCTCGTTCGACTCGCTCGCGGCACCGGCGGCCCGCGCGGCGTGGCTCGAGCGTTTCTGGATCCGACGTGACGTCACCGAAGCGCGCGAGCCCGGGGAGCGGCTCGCCGAGCACTACCGGCGCTGGTTCTACGCACGGCGCAACTTCCGGCTGGTGAGCCGCCATCGACACTACGACATCACGGAGCGCTACCGTACGGCCCAGACGGAGTTCGATGATCGCGGGGTCATCTACATCCGTCATGGCGATCCGGACCGCCGCGCCCAGTACTCCAGCGCGGGCACGGTGCTGGGAAGCGGCCTCGAGCCGAACGAGAGCTGGCTGTACCGCCGCACCGACGGCAACCTGATCTTCCACTTCGTGTCGCGCGGGGACGTGCAGGACTTCAAGCTGGTCGAGAGCGCGCTCGACGCGCTCGGGTTCCAAGCGCGGTTTGGGCCAGCACAACGGGGCGGGCTCGACGCCCTGGCGCTCGAGCTGTGGGACTCGCGCGCCAACCTCGATCCCATCTACCAGCGGCCGCCGAGCGGCGTGCGGCTCACCGACGAGCGCGCCCTCGGCGACCATGCGATCAAGGTGGGGACGACCACCGATAGCTACCGCCAGCGCTTCGACGTGCCGCTCGACCTCGTGACCTCCGACTTCGTCGTCGGTGCGCGCGCGGATTCCACCGGTGGGCAAGTGCTGCACGTGGTCTTCGCCGTTCCGGCGGAGCGGATCACCCCGGAGCCCGGGCCGGCCGGCGTACTCTACCCGCTGCGGTTTCGGCTCTTCGTCACCGACGTCGCGGACAGCCTGGTGACGCAGCTCGACACGGTGCGGGTGTTCGCCGCACGGGCGCCGCTGCGCGGCGCGGCGTACTTGACCGGACTGCTCGAGGTGCCGGTGCCTCCTGGCCGCTACCGCTACCGCCTCCTCGTCGCCACGGGCGACAACTTCGCCGGCGAGGTGGTGGAGCGTGATACGCTCGAGGTCGGCGCCTTGAGCGGCCGGCGCTTCGCGGCGAGCGACCTGGTGATCGGCCGTACGGGCGGTGGGCTCATCTGGCCCGCGGGGGCCGACACCGTGGTCCTCAATCCCCTGGGCCGCTTCCCGCAGGGCAGCACGGTCGAGCTCTACTACGAGGTGTACGGGCTCGCGCGCGGGACGACCTACCACACCGTCGTGCGACTCGACCCGCTCGGCGGCCGCTCGTTCTTCGGCGCCATCCGGCGGCTGTTCGGCGGCCGCCGTCCGCCGCTGCTCCTCGAGTTCGACGTCCCGGCCGACGGCCCGGTGACCCGTGTGCACCGGAGCGTCGAGCTGCGCGACGTCGCCAAGGGCGACTACCTACTGTCGGTCGTCGTCACCGATCCCACCAATGGCCGCACGCTCGCGCGCGCGCGCCAGTTTCAGGTGGTGTCATCCCCGTAAGTTGCACCCGCGCGGACTGATCCCTAAGTTTCCGCGTTCCCTCGGAGACCGGATGTATTGCTCGCGTTGCGGCACGCCGAACGACGACAGCAGTAAGTTCTGCCGGTCCTGCGGGCTGGATCTGACCGCAACGACTCCCGTCGGCGCCGTCAAGACCGGCCAGCAGGAACTGACGGAAATCGACATGGTCCGGGAGCAGCTCAAAGAGGAGTACGACATCCTCGATGAGCTCGGCCGCGGGGGCATGGCGATCGTCTTCAAGGCGCGCGAGCGGCAGCTCGAACGCGACGTCGCCATCAAGGTCCTCCCCTTCTCGCTCGCGTTCGACAAGGAGTTCGTCGAGCGCTTCCAGCGGGAAGCCCGCACCTCCGCCAAGCTCGAGCATCCGAGCATCATCCCCATCTACCGCGTCGGCAAGAACGGGCGGGTCATCTACTTCGTCATGAAGTTCCTGCGCGGTAAGCCGCTCTCCAGCGTGCTCGCCGGGCGTGGGGCGCTCCCCCCGGCGGAGATTCGCAAGATCCTCGTCGACGTCGGCCGCGCGCTCGCCTACGCGCATCGCAGCGGCATCGTCCACCGCGACGTCAAGCCCGACAACATCATGTTCGACGAGCATGGGCAGGCGGTGGTGACCGACTTCGGCATCGCCAAGGCGGCCACCGGCGGCAAGCTCACCGGCACCGGCATGGCGATCGGCACGCCGCACTACATGAGCCCCGAGCAGGCGCGCGCCCAGAACCTCGACGGGCGCAGCGACATCTACTCGCTCGGCGTGGTCGCCTACCAGTGCCTGACGGGCCAGGTGCCCTTCGACGGCGAAGACTCCTTCTCCATCGGCTACAAGCACATCATGGAGGAGCTGCCCACTCCCAGGCTCGACTCGATGGAGAAGCGAGAACTCTTCGAGATCGTCAAGAAGATGATGGCCAAGGCGCCCGACGAGCGCTTCCAGACCGCCGACGATCTCGTCGGAGTCCTGGAAGCGGGCGGCTATGTGGCCTCGGGGATCTCGACCGCCGCCACGCGGGCGATCCCGTCGCTCGCCGCGACGCCGCGGATCGCCACCGCGCCGACGACCCCGCTGCCGCGCGCTACCGGCGCTCCGCCTCCTGGCGCCCCGCCGGTCCATCACAAGCGCTCGGCCGCGGCGGCCATCCTGCTGTGGCTCGCGATCGTCGGCGTGGTCTTCGGCGGCGGCGGATTCTACGCCTACAAGAAGGGCCTCCTGGCGGCTGCCGGGCTCGTTCCGGGCGCACGCTCCGACACGACGACCCACGTGGCCGCCGCCGGCAGCGACAGCACCGCGCCCGCCGCCACCGACACCACTTCGGCGACGTCTCATCAGCCGCGCGACACCTCCCATGTCGCGCCTCCCTCACTTCCCTCCGGCGCGTCGGGGAAGCTCGTCCTGAAGGGCCTCCCTCCCGGGGCGCGGGTCACGCTCGACGGCCGCCCCGTGACCGGCCGCCAGGTGGACGTCCCGCCGGGAAACTACCGGCTGGTCGTGAAGGCGCCGGGCTACGATCAATTCGAGCAGGAGGTCATCATCACCCCGGGCAACCCGAGCACCGTCCAGGTGGAGATGGAGGCGTCGCAGGATTCGGGCGGTGGTCCCTGCGACCAGCCCGGGCCCGCCTACAACCAGAACCACATCTGCTTCGATACTCCGCCCACCCCTCTGTCCGCAACCTTCATCCCCGTGCCCGCCGACGCGCCGATCTTCCCGCGGCAGGCGATCCTGCTCATCAAAGTGTCGTCTACGGGGAGCACGCTCGAGACGCGGGTCTTCTCCCAGTCCAACGTTCAGACCTTCAACGACCAGGCCGTCGACATGGCCAAGATCCTGCGCTGGAACCCCGCCCAGAAGAACGGCGAAGCGGTGGACGCGTGGGTGCAGTGGCCGTTCCAGCCCGTGAGGCAGTAACACGAACATCGATCCCACGGCGTTCATCGCCCCCGGCGCCGTGGTGCTGGGGGACGTGACCCTCGGCCCGCGCGCCAGCGTGTGGTACGGGGCGGTCCTCCGGGGAGACATGGCGGCGATCGTGGTGGGCGAGGCCTCCAACCTGCAGGACGGCACCATCGTGCATGTGGACGCGGGCAAGCCGGCCCGCATCGGTGCCCGCGTCGGGGTCGGGCACCGCGCCATCCTGCACGGCTGCACCGTCGCCGACGACTGCCTCATCGGCATGGGCAGCATCCTGCTCAACGACGTGGTGATCGGGGCAGGCAGCGTGGTGGCTGCCGGGGCCGTAGTGCGGGAGGGGATGGTGGTGCCGCCGGGCTCACTGGTGATGGGCGTGCCGGCGCGGGTGACGCGTGCGGTGGACGAGGGACTGCGGGCGCGGATCCGCGGCACCTGGGAGCACTACGTGACGGAGGCGGCGCGGCACCGTGGCGGCGCCTTCCCGCTCGCCCGGCCAACTTTGTGATGTGAATTGCCCGGAACCGAGGAACGGTGGGCCCGGTGTTATATTCCTAGATAGGGTGCTTTACCCCCGGCGGGCCACGCCGTCGACCCCGCCGACGGCGACGAGCAGGCGAAGCAACGTTTGTGATGTTGATTGGCGAGAGCGCGCACTACCACGGCCTTCCGCCCGAGTCTTGCCTGGGGTTGTTGAGTTACCTACCTTGCCCCTCCGCGTTTTTTGCCTGGCGTTTGGCAGGTCTGCGGGCAGTGTAGGCCTTCAACCCAAGCACCGACGGTTGTCACCAGCTCTCCGCGAGGGACGAGCCAGCATGACTGCTTCCACCCGCCACGGGACGCTCGATCTGAGCCCCAATGCCATCACCGTGCTCGAGCGGCGCTATCTCGTCAAGGACGAGACCGGCCGTCCGGCCGAGCGGCCCGAGGACTTGTTCTGGCGGGTGGCGCGCACAGTCGCGGCCCCGGACGCGGCCTATGGGGCGTCGGACAAGGCCGTCAAGGGTCTGGGGGAGACCTTTTTCGACCTGATGGCCTCGCGGGTGTGGATGCCGAATTCGCCCACCCTCATGAACGCCGGCCGGCCACTGGGCCAGCTGTCGGCCTGCTTCGTGCTCCCCGTCGAGGACGCGCTGTCCAACGGCAAGAGCGGCATCTACGACACGCTGCGCGCCATGGCCTTAGTGCACCAGTCGGGCGGCGGCACGGGCTTCGCCTTCTCGCGGCTGCGGCCCAAGAACGACGTGGTGCGCTCCACCATGGGCGTCGCCTCGGGTCCCGTCTCGTTCATGAAGCTCTACGATGCCTCGACCGATGTCGTCAAGCAGGGCGGCACACGCCGCGGCGCCAACATGGGCATCCTGCGTGTCGATCACCCGGACATCCTGGAGTTCATCACCTGCAAGGACGACCTGACGCAGGTGACGAACTTCAACATCTCCGTGGCCGTCACCGACGCTTTTATGCAGGCGGTGGAGCAGGGCACCAGCTACGACCTCATCCACCCCCGCACCGGGGGGGTCGTGGGGCAGCTCGATGCCCGCGAGGTGTTCCGCAAGATCGTGCACGGCGCGTGGAAAACGGGCGAGCCGGGCGTCTTCTTCGTAGACCGCGCCAACCGGTACAACCCGGTCCCGCACCTGGGCAGCTACGAAGCGACCAACCCGTGCGGGGAGCAGCCGCTGCTGCCGTACGACGTCTGCAACCTCGGCTCGATCAATGTCGGCCTGTTCGTCAAGGACGGCGAGGTGGAATGGGACCGGCTGGCTACGGCGGTGCACCTCTGCACGCACTTCCTGGACAACGTCATCGACGCCAACAGGTACCCGCTTGCCGAGATCGACGATCTCGCCAAGCGCATTCGGCGTATCGGCCTGGGCATCATGGGCTGGGCGGATCTGCTGGTGCGGCTCGGCATCCCCTACAACTGCGACGAGGGCGTCGCGCTGGGTCGCCGGCTGATGCAGTTCGTGGACGAGGAGGCCAAGAAGGCTTCCGAGAAGCTCGCCGAGCAGCGTGGGGTCTTCCCCGAGTGGGCGCGCTCCATCTGGGGCCCGGACGCCACCTGCGCGCGCGGTCCGGCGGGCGAGCGCCTGCGGCCGATGCAGCGGCTGCGCAACTGCAACCTGACCACCGTGGCGCCGACCGGCACCATCTCCATCATCGCCGGCTGCTCCTCCGGGATCGAGCCGCTGTTCGCCGTGGCGTTCATGCGCAACCAGGCCGGCGTCCTCATGCCGGACGTCAACGAGAACTTCGTCGCCATCGCGAAGCAGGAAGGCTGGTACAGCGACGCCCTCATGCAGCAAATCGTCGCGGTGGGGCACATTCGCTTCGACGCCGTGCCGGCCAAGTGGCAGCGCGTGTTCGTGACCGCGCACGACGTGACGCCGGAGTGGCACATCCGGATGCAGGGCGCGTTCCAGGAGTTCACCGACTCGGCGATCTCCAAGACCTGCAACTTCCCGCACGAGGCCACCGAGGAGGACGTCGAGCAGATCTACCGCCTCGCCTTCCAGCTCGGCTGCAAAGGCGTGACTGTGTACCGCGACGGCGCGCGCGAGGGGCAGGTGCTCTCGACGGGCTCGACGGCCAAGAAAGTCCAGGAGCAGGCGGCCGAGGCTGGCCCGGGCAAGCTCGCCGAGGCGCTCGGGCGGCTCGCCGAGCTTGAGGCCGAGCTCGAGCGCACCCGCGCCCAGCTTCACGAGGTCGAGGCTGAGAACCTGCAGCGGCGCGCCAAGCGCTCGCGGCCCGACCTGCTGCGCGGCATGACCCGGCGCATCGAGACGCCGCTCGGCACGATGTACGTCACCATCACCGAGGACGAGAAGGGTCAGCCCTTCGAGGTGTTCATCACCCTCGGGAAGGCCGGCGCGCCGATCATGGCCGACGTGGAAGCGGTGGGCCGCCTGATCTCGCTGGCGCTGCGCTCGGGCATCCCGATGAAGGAGATCCATCGCCAACTGCGCGGGATCTCCTCGGACCGTGTGGTCGGGCTCGGACCGACCAAGGTCATGTCCGTCCCGGACGCGATCGGGATCGCGATCGAGAAGTGGATGCAGGAGAAGCAGGGGGTGCAGCAGGACCTGCTCGCGGGTACCGGCGGCGCCGCCGCCGGCGTACCGGCGCGCGAGCTGATCGCCAGCCAGGACGGCGCCGCCGTGCTGCGCGCCCGCGACACCGACCAGGACTTCATCGGCGCCTGCCCGGACTGCGGCTCGCAGCTCGCGTTCATCGAGGGTTGCGCCAAGTGCCACGTGTGCGGTTTCAGCGAGTGTGGGTGAGGGGCAATCCGCTGGTTTTGACCGTCTCGACTGTGACACCTATCACTCCGGAAACGCAGGCGGGCGCTTACCTATAGAACAGTCTATGGACCAACGCATGATCACGCCCACGAGGCTCCAGCCCAAAGGTTGGGCTCGGGTCGGCCCGGCGGGCGCCCATACGCTGCGCCGCGGCGCCTGGTACCCGGTTGTCCGCATTTCCTCGAGTAACATCGTCGTGCTCGACGTCAACCGGCACAACGTCCCCGTGGACCGGCGCCTGCTCGAGATCCGCTACCATGCCCCCGAGCGCTGGACCATCGTGCGCTGCGAGCCGCGCGTGATGGAGCGTCTGGGACGGATCTTTCCCCTGACGTACGCGGTGTGCCCGGCCTGCCGCCACCGCCAGGCGTTCGAGGCCGGAGCGCAGCAACTCACCTGCGACAAGTGCCACAAGGCGGCGGGGCTGGCCTGGGATGAGCTGAGCTGAGCCGCAAGCCATCGGCCATCGGCCATCCAGCCGTCAGTGGGGCGCGACCCGACTGACGGCTGCTTGTCTTCAGGTTACTGATGGCTGATGGCTGGCCGCTGATGGCTCAGAGCGCCACCAACCTGTCCCCTACCGAAACGACACCGGCCCCTTCTCCGACGCAGTAAAACCCGCGCATCCCGTCGTCCAGGAACTGGAGGTGCGACTTGAGCACCTCGGCCTCGACTCGCCCTCCCAGCGCCCACCCGGTGAACGGGCGGCAAGGGTGCGCCACCTGGAGTACCCGAAGGCGGACCTGCTCCCGGCCGTCCTGACCGATGATGGCGAGGCCGACCTGGAGATCCTCAAGCGTGAGCCGCCGGTCCGCCTGGGCGAGGATGTTCTCCCCGGCGCATCCCGGCGCGATCCGCTTCCCAAACCGGTCCCGCATCAGGGCGTAGTGAGACGTGAACCCGACCGAGACACCGTGCAGGCCGTCCTCGTTCTTCGTGAATGGGTGCGCGCGATGATGGATGTCGACGAACCAGCCCCCGCCGCCCTCCCGGCCGCTGCCAAGGACGCCGTCGGGCGACACGGCGAGCCGGTCCACCGCAAGGATCGGGGCAGGATCGTAGACCCGATTGGGCTTCTCCCCGGTCTTCAGTGAAGAGCGCTGAATCTGAAGGCGGACGATGGTGCCGACGGGCTGCATAACGAAATCTACGCAAAGGTGGTATCATGAGGTGCTATGACGTCCCGGCGCTGGGCCCGGATCACGGACAGCGTGGCCGACATCCTCCGCCGCGGCGCTTGGTATCCTATCGTCGAGGAGACGTCGGACGGACAAGTGGTCGTGGACGTGCGCACGGGTGAACGGGTCCGCCTCAGTCTGAGCGACGTCACCGTCCGCCAGCACCCGCCCGACCAGTGGAGCGTGGTCACTCGAACCGGGGTCCTCCGCCCGACGCTCGGGGGAAAGCAGGGAAGCGAAGTCGACACCACCTACGGCGTCTGCCCCCACTGCCATGAGCGCCAGGAGTTCGCGGGCAAGCCCGCCCGTCTGAAGTGCTCACGTTGCGGCCGGGAATCGGCGGTGGACTGGTCGCAGTCCTGCTGAGGAGCCGTCGGCCGTCAGCCATCTGCCGTCCGACCTGGTGCCACGCCCCCCCCCCCCCCC
>Ga0209761_1003210_pt1 | contig 10802 bp, 9 predicted proteins | sample GraSoi013_1_40cm_4_FD_185818 | JGI IMG/M metagenome (GOLD analysis project Ga0209761, IMG submission 185818) | Grasslands soil microbial communities from the Angelo Coastal Reserve, California, USA - Sample 09_25_2013_1_40cm (SPAdes) (version 2) | ecosystem: Environmental > Terrestrial > Soil >... | reverse complement strand
AGGAGATCGATGCAGTCCGTGCGCAGGCGCCGGAGCGACTGCTCCGCTGCGAACCGCACGTAGGGGGCGGTGAAGTTGGCGTCGTGCGTGACGGGGAGCGGCGCGCCCTCGGGGATCCGGTCGAGCGACTTGCCGAGGGCCTGCGCCAGGCGGTCGCGCACCAGGGAGTGCACGTCGCGATTGTAGAAGTTGCCGCCCACCTTGGTCGCGAGGATTACGTCGTGCCGCACGTCCGCGAGCGCCTCGCCCAGCAGCTCCTCGCTGTGGCCGTGACCGTACGCGTCGGCGGTGTCGAAGAAATTGCATCCCAGCTCGTAGGCCCGGCGGATCGCGCGCTTCGCCTCGGCGTCGTCGGTCGGACCGTAGGAGTTGCCGTACTGATTGCCGCCGATGGCCCACGCGCCGAAGCCCAGCTCGCCGACGCGCAGGCCGGTGCGGCCCAGGACACGCGCCTTCACCGCAGCAGATCTCGAAGCGCCTCGGGAGTCGCGACGGGCAGCGAGCAAGTGGTGCCGACGCACACGGTGGCGGCCGGTCGGTCGGCCGTCTTGCGCACCACGACTTTGCGCGGCCGGTAGGCCTGCAGGGCGGCGAGGTGCATCGCGCACGCCGCTCCCGCTCCGCGCGGACCCGCCACCTCGATGCGCGTCACGGGGTTGAGCGCCCAGTCGATCGCGCGCAGCAGCGTGGCTCCGTAAAGCGAGAGTTCCGCGGCTGCGCCGGCGAACGATTCCAGCTGGCGGTCGAGCAGCCGGCGCCACTCCGCGTCGTCGGTCAACGCCCACAGCCGGGCGAGCACAAGCGCCGCGACGCCGTTCCCCGATGGGGTCGGGGAGTCCTGCACGGGCTTGGCCGGCGTGGCGAGATAGGCGGGGCCTCCCTGGTCCCGTGCGATGTCGAAGAAGCCGCCCCCCCCGCCCCCGCCCCCTTGGTCGTCCCAGTGAGCGCGGCCGCAGTAGTGCATGATGGCGACCGCGCGCCGCAGCCACTGGTCGTCGCCCGTCGCCTCGTAGGCATCGAGCAGCGCGGCGGCCGCGTGCACGTTGTCATCGAGCAGGCCGCGCGGCTCCGGTCGCCCCAGGACGTGGCCCATCCCGCGTGTCTCGTTCCAGGATTCGCTCCAGATCCGTTCCAGGACCTTGAGGGCGAGGTCGTTGCATTCCGGGCGGTCGAGCACGGCCCCCGCATGCAGGAAGGCGGAGGCGAGGAGCGCGTTCCAGGTTACGTAGGCGGTCGTGTCGACCGCGGGCGCGGGGCGGCGCGCCCGCGCCGCTTGGAGCTTCCGGAGCGCGTCCTTCAGGATCGGCCACTCGTCGTCCCCGGCCGGGCTCTGCCGCCACCACAGCACGTTCTTCTTGGGGTTGTGGTGCATCTCGCCCGCGTCCTGGATGTCGAAGACGCGCGCCGCCACGGCGAACTCCCGCTCCGACAGCGCCGCCCGCGCCTCCTCCGGCGTCCACGTCCAGTAGTCGCCGTCGTCGCCGAAGCCCGTGTCCGCATCCTGCGACGTGTAGAACGCGACGCGTTCGCGGTCCGCCAGCACCGCGAGCACCCAGTCCACGATCCCCTGGGCGACCTCCTTGAAGAGCGGCGTGCCCAGCGCCGCGTAGCCGCTCAGGTAGGCGTGCAGCAGCTCGGCGTTGTCGTAGGCCATCTTCTCGAAGTGCGGCACGATCCAGCGCTCGTCCACGGCGTAGCGGTGGAACCCCCCGCCCACGTGGTCGCGGATCCCCCCGCGCGCCATCGCGGTGAGGGTCTTCTCGACCACGTCGCGGATCCAGTCCTCGCGCGTGTCGTGCCAGCGGCCCAGGAGAAACTCGCAGGCGGCGGGGTGAGGGAATTTGGGCGCCGTGCCGAAGCCGCCGTACCGGATGTCGAAGAGGCGGGCCATGTGGTTCGCGGCGTCCTCAAGGAGGCGGGGCGCTAGCGTGCCGCGCTTCGCCTCGTTCAGCGCCTCGGTCACATGCTGGCGGATCGCCTCGGCGTTCTGCGCGACCTTGTCGCGCTGGTCGCGATACAGCCTCGCTACCTGCCGCAGCACGGACGCGAACCCCGGCCGCCCGAAGGGGTTCGGCTCGGGGGGGAAGTAGGTGCCCCCGAAGAACACCTCGCCCTGCGGATTGAGAAACGCCGTAAGGGGCCAACCCCCCTGGCCGGTGAGCGCCTGCACGGCGCGCTGATAGCGTGCGTCCACGTCGGGCCGCTCATCGCGATCCACCTTGATGCAGACGAACTCCTCGTTGAGGAGCTTCGCGATGTCGGGGTCCTCGTAGGACTCGCCGTCCATCACGTGACACCAGTGGCACCACACGGCGCCGATGTCGAGCAGGATCGGCTTGTCCAGCGTGCGGGCGGTGTCGAACGCCGCACCTCCCCAGGGGTGCCAGTGCACCGGCTGGTGCGCGGCGGACTGGAGATAGGCGGAGGGCTCGGTGGCGAGCAGGTTCGCCATGACGTGAAATGTAGCTCGGAGGGTCGCTTCAGCCGTTCGGCTGGGAGTGCGAATACTCCTCTACGACCGTTCGGGCTCGCTCGTAATCCCCGTCGTGCAGCACCCAGACCGACGGGCCGGTCGCGGCGGTAAGGGGGATGCCGCCGCGCACGCCGAACAGGTAGTCGCCGCGTACCACCGCGCGGATCCCTTCGCCTGCGAGCAGGCGCTCGACGAGGTGGGCGTCGAGCGGGTCGGGGGCGAAATAGACGGGGCGCATCACCCGCTCTCGAGATAGCGCACCGCCGTCCGCGCCAGCAACTCGGCCCCGATCACGAGCGCATCCTCATCGATGTCGAATGTCGGGCTGTGGTGCGGCGAGGCTTTCGCCCCGGGCGGGGCCGAGCCCACGAAGGCGAAGGCGCCCGGGACGCGCGCCAGGAAGAAGGACATGTCCTCGCCGCCCATCGTCCGTACGCCGTCCACCATGCCCTCCTTCCCTACGATTTCCTCCGCTACGCCTTTCATGAGGTCGGTCATCCGCCTGTCGTTCACCGTCGGCTTGCACAGCCGCCGGTAGCGGACCTCGGCCCGGGCGCCGAAGGCGCCCGCGATCCCCTGAGCCGTCTCCTCCACGAGCGCGGGCGCGTCCTCGTAGAACTTGCCCCCGAACGTGCGCACCGTGCCGCGCAGGTCCGCGCGGCCGGGAATGACGTTGAACGCGTGGCCCGCCGTCACCTGGGTCACCGAGACGACGCCCTCCTCGAACGGATTGCGCCGCCGGCTGACGAGGCTCTGGAGTCCCGTCACGAGGTGCGCCGCGACGAGCACGGGATCGGTCGTCTGGTGCGGCGCCGCGGCATGCCCGCCCTTGCCGAGAATCGCGATCTCGAACTCGTCCACCGAGGCCATCACGGGTCCGGGCATCAGGCCGATCTTGCCCGTTGGCAGGTCGTTCCAGAGATGGATCCCGAACGCCGCGTCGACGCTCGGCCGATCGAGCACGCCGTCCCGGATCATGGCGTCCGCGCCGAACGAGATCTCCTCGGCCGGTTGAAACGCGAACTTCACGGCGCCGGGGAGGTCGAGCCCGGCGAGCCGCCGGGCCACCTCGAGCCCCATCGCGACGTGTCCGTCGTGGCCGCAGGCGTGCATCTTCCCGGCGTGCTGCGAGCGGTAGGTCACGTCGTTCGCTTCTTCGACGGGTAGCGCGTCCATGTCGGCGCGCAGCATCACGCAGCGGCCAGTCCCCCCCTTGAGCGCGACGACTCCGGTCTTCCCGACGCCCGTCCGCACGTCGTAGCCCAGGGCACGCAATCGCTCGGTCACGAGCGTGCTCGTGCGCCGCTCCTCGAAGCCGAGCTCGGGGTGCTGGTGCAGGTCGCGGCGCATCGCAACCAATTGGTCCCGGTCGACCGGAGGTAGCCGTGCGATCATGAGACCCTCTCGGGAGCGGGGAGCAGGGAGCGGTACCTTCCGGTGCAAGGAGGGTACCGCTCCCCGCTCCCTGCTCCCGTTCTTATCACACCCGCGAGCTCGGGCACAAGTCGCTCACGACGCACTCCTCGCATTTCGGCCGCCGCGCGATGCACACCTTGCGGCCGTGCAGGATCAGCAGGTGCGAGAACACGGTCCACTTGTCGCGCGGCAGGAGCTGCATCAGGTCCCGCTCGATCTTCTCGGGCGTGTCCTGGCGCGTGAGGCGCAGCAGCCGGCTGATGCGGTGCACGTGCGTGTCCACGACCACGCCCTCGCTCTTCCCGAACCAGCTGCCCAGCACGACGTTCGCGGTCTTGCGGCCGACGCCGGGGAGCCGGATGAGGTCTTCCATCGTGTCGGGCACCTGGCCCCCGTGCCGCTCCACCAGCGCCTGGGCCATGCCGAGGATGGACTTGGTCTTGTTGCGGAAAAACCCGGTGCTCTGGATCTCCTGCTCGAACACCCTCGGGTTCGCGGCGGCGTAGGCTGCGGCGCTCTTGTACTGCGCGAACAGGTGGGGCGTCACCATGTTCACCCGCGCGTCGGTGCACTGGGCGGAGAGGATCGTTGCCACGAGCAGCTCGAGCGCGTTGGAGTGGTCGAGGGCGCACCTGGCATCGGGGTAGGCGCGCTCCAGGTGCGCGACGATCTTCCGGGCGCGGGCCTGGAGCTCGGCCGGCGACTCCCGTCGCCGGCTCCGCTGCGGCGCGCGCGCCGTTCGCTTGGTCGTCTTGTCCATGGGGAGTGGCTGGAACCTAACCCGCTACGTGTGGGGCAGGAATCCATCGAGCGCCCGCGCGAAGGCGAGGGTCGCCTCGACGTGCGGGGCGTGCCCCGTGGCGAGCTCCACGACCCCGGTGCGGAGCAGCGCCGCCAGCTCCCGGGCGCTCTCGAGCGGCATGGGGTCGTAAATCCCGTGCACCACCAAAGAACGGGGAAGGGGGAAGCGGGACGCGGTCTGCTCGAGCCGCGGCCGCAGGTCGTACTCTCCCAGGCTCCCCCACACGGCCTCTTGGGTCCGCGCGGTTACTCGAAACGGTGTCATCTGCTTGGCGAGGTTCGGGTCCCGAAAGTACGGGGCGACGGAGAGCGCGAACGCGAGCCGGCGATATTTTTCCGGCTCCGTGCGACTGAGGCCCGACGCCACGAGGTCGGCCCGCGCGCGAGCGATCCTGGGGTCGGCCATGCGTGCCGCGAAGCGGCGGTCGAATTCGGCCCGCCACGCCGCGCGACCGGGCGCCGGGGAGACGAGGGCGAGCCGGTCCACCCGCTCCGGGTGCTCGAGCCAGTACAGCACCGCGAGCAGACCGCCCCAGGAGTAGCCAAGGAGCGTCAGCCGGTCGATACTCCAGTGGCGGCGCAGCGCCTCGAGGTCGGCGACGTGCTCTCGCCACCCGACCGGGGTGTCGCGCCCGACGGGTGACCGACCGCCGCCGCGCTGGTCGTAGTAGAGGAGCGTCCGCCCGCGGGCGAGCAGATCGTACTGGGGAAGCAGGTAATCGTGATGCGCCCCGGGGCCGCCGTGCAGCACGACCACCGGCGGCCCGTCGCCCGCGCGGCGGGTGAACAGGCGCACGCCGTCGAGCTCGACGGTCGCCGCGACCGCCGGCGTCGGTTCGGCCGCATTCATGGGCACTCAAGTTACACGCTTCGCGAGGGGTTGACGGCTCGTGACGAAGCCGCTGCGCTTCCTGCTAGCGTCCTTTCAGCCCGCGCCGCTGCGGCGGCTCGGACTGCCGGACGTCGCGATTGTCTGCCTCATGGGCGGCGTGATCGCGACGGTGGTCGCCTTCCTGCGCGAGGTCGAGGCGCCGCTGCGCCAGGCGGTCCAGATCGACCTGCGGCCCACGGCGCTGGTGCGGTATACGCTGTATTCGCTCAGCCGCGGGGTGCTCGCGCTCCTCATCTCCTACGGGTTCGCGCTGGTGTTCGGATGGACGGCCGCCCGCTCGCGTGCCGCCGAGCGGCTCTTGCTCCCGCTGCTCGACATCCTGCAGAGCATCCCCGTGCTCGGGTTTCTACCCGGCTTCGTGCTGGGCCTCATGGCGCTCTTCCCCACGCGCAACGTCGGGCTCGAGCTGGCCGCCATCCTCATGATCTTCACCGCCCAGGCCTGGAACCTCGCCTTGAGCTTCTACAACTCGCTCAAGAGCATCCCCGAGCCGCTGCGTGACGCCTGCCGGATCGCCGGGTGGGGGCCCGCCCGCACGTTCCGGCAGTGCGAGCTCCCGGCTGCGGCCCAGGGCCTGGTGTGGAACGGGATGCTCTCGATGGCGGGTGGCTGGTTCTTCCTGATGGTGAACGAGGCGTTCCGCCTGGGGGACCGCGACTACCGGCTCCCGGGGGTGGGGTCGTACATGAGCGTCGCGCTGGACCAGGGGAACGTGCCGGCCATGGCGCTGGCGATCGTCGCGATGACCGTGATGATCGTGTGCGTGGATCAGCTCTTGTGGCGCCCGCTCGTCGTGTGGGTCGAGAAGTTCCGGTTGGACGAGACCACGGGCGGTGAGAGCACGGCGTCGTCGTGGGTGCTCGACTTTCTGCGGCGGGCGCGGCTGCCGCGGCGGATGGCTGTCTTTCGGCGGCGCGCCTACCGCACCGCGCGGTGGGCGACGCGTCCGTTGGAGCGCCCGCTGCGGGCCGCCACGCCGGTGATCCTGCGGGGGCCGCGCGTCGCATTCGAGCACCCCGTTGCGCGCAAGCTGGGGAGAGCGCTGCTCGTCGCTGCGGTCGCGGCCGGAGCGGCCGCGGGCCTGTGGCAGATCGGGCGGCTGCTCGGGCAGCTGGGCGTGGCGGAGTGGCGCCAGCTCGCGTCCTCCGCCGCGCTCACGTTCTTCCGGGTGATGGGGGCGGTGTTCCTCTGCACGGCCTGGGCCCTGCCGGCCGGAGTCGTGATCGGCCGCTCGCCGCGGCTGGCGCGGGCGCTGCAGCCCGTCATCCAGGTCGTCGCGTCGTTCCCCGCGCCGATGCTCTTCCCGATCGTAGTCCTACTGTTCGAGCGCATCGGGGTCGGGCTCGGCTTGGGCGCGGTCGCGCTGATGGTCCTCGCCGGCCAGTGGTACGTCTTGTTCAACGTGATCTCGGCGGTGGCCGCGATTCCCGAGCAGCTCAAGGACGTGGCGACCGTGTTCCGGCTGCCGACCGTCGCCCGGTGGCGCACCCTGTACCTGCCGGCCGCGTTCCCGGCGCTCGTGACCGGGTGGGTGACGGCGGCGGGCGGTGCGTGGAACGGCTCGATCGTCGCCGAATACATCGAGGCGGGTGGCGGGCTGCGCGAGACCAGGGGCCTCGGCTCCCTGATCAGCGAAGCCACCGCGCACGCCAACTTCCCGCTGCTCGCGGGCGGGATCGCCTTGATGAGCCTGATCGTCGTCGGCTGGAACCGGGTCGTGTGGCGGTCGCTGATGGTGTGGGCCCAGACCCGCTTCGGGTACGGCACGTGACCACCGATACGGTGCTGCTCGAAGCGCGCCACGTGACCCAGCGCTTCCGCCTCCCCAACGGGCAGATCCTGGAGGCGCTGCGCGATTTGTCCCTGGCGGTGCGCGAGCAGGAGGTCGTGGCGCTGGTAGGCCCGTCCGGGTGCGGCAAGAGTACGCTGCTGCGGCTGTTCGCCGGGCTGGCGCGCCCCGGTGAGGGGACGGTGCTGTACCGCGGCCAGAGGCTCGACGGCGTGCTCGGCGCCGCGGCGATGGTATTCCAGTCCTTCGCGCTCCTCCCCTGGCTCACCGTGGCGCAGAACGTGGCGATGGGCCTCGAGGCGCGCGGGGTGCATGGCCCCGCCCAGCGCGACGCCGTCGCCCGCGCCATCAACCTCGTGGGGCTCGACGGGTTCGAGCAGGCCTACCCGAAGGAGCTGTCGGGCGGCATGAAGCAGCGGGTCGGCTTCGCGCGGGCCCTCGCCGTCGCCCCCGAGATCCTCTTGATGGATGAGCCATTCGGCGCGCTCGACCCTCTGACGGCCGAGAACCTGCGGAGCCAGGTCGTGGACCTGTGGCGCGACCCGGCGACCGGGGTGAACACGCTCGTCGTGGTCACGCACAGCGTGGAGGAGGCCGTGTTCCTCGCCGGACGGATCGTCGTGTTCGGCTCGAACCCGGGGCATGTACGCGAGGAGCTGAAGAATTCGCTTCCCTACCCGCGCCGGGAGCGCAGCCCGGAGTTCGAGGCGATGGTGGACCGGCTGCACGCCATTCTCACGGCGACCCTGTTGCCGGAGGCGGAGGCGGCGCCGGCTCCGCAGCGGCTCGTCCCGTTCCCGCGGGTGCACGTGGCGGAGGTGGCCGGCCTCCTCGACCACTTGGCGACGCGTCCGGACGGGAGGGGGCCCGTGTTCGAGCTGGCCGAGGACCTGGGCGTGGACTACGACCGGATGACCGCGGTCGTGCGCGGCGCCGAGCAGCTCGGCTGGGTGGCGACGCCCGGCGAGATGGTGCAGCTCACGCCGGCGGGGCGGGACGTGCTCGCCGGGGACGACGCGGCGCGCAAGGTGGCGACGCGGGTGCGGCTCAAGCAGCACCCGCTGTTCGCGCGCGTGATCACGATGCTGAAGGAGGAGACCGAGGAGATCGAGGAGGGCGCGGGCAAGGCCGAGGTCGCGGACGAGGAGCTGCTCGCCGACCTGACCATCTACTTCCCGTTCATTCCGGCGGAGTCGCTGTTCGCCACCATCATCGAGTGGGGCCGCTACGCCGAGCTGTTGGACCACGACGCGGCGGCGGGGCGACTTCGGCTGCTCGCGCAGTGATGGACTACAGCAGCACTGCCAGCGCGTCCGCGACCGCCTTGAGCTCGGCGTGATGGGCGGCGGTGAACCCGGCGGGCACGTCCGAATCGACGTCGAGCTGGCCGAGGATGGTTGCGCCGCGCCGGATCAGGACCACGAGCTCCGACTTCGTCTCGAGATTGCACGCGAGATAGCTCCCGGCCGCGGTGACGTCGGGGACGTTTTGATCCCGGCCCGTGGCGACCGCCGTGCCGCACACGCCCCGCCCGACGGGAATGCGCGTGTGCGGGGTGTCGCGCCCTGAGAACGCCTCGAGCACGAGCTCGTCACCGGACAGCATGTAGGCATAGACGGACGTGTACGGCGCGCCCCGGGCGCGAATCTTGTCGCAGGCCATCTGCAGCAGCTCCCGCCGGGGCGCGTCATGCAGGTGGGCGGCGCGCAGCGCGCGCACGATGCTGCTTGCGGTCGTGGCGGTCGTCATCGCCCTATATCTATCTTTGGCGCGACTCTCTCGGAAGCGCCCGCGTGTCCGTTCGCCTGCTGGTCCTGATCCCCGCGGCCGCGGCGATCAGCCTCGCCCTCTCCGCCGCGGTGGACGCGGTTGCCCTGCCGCTGTTCCTCGACACGACGGGTACCGTTCTCGCCACCGCGCTCGCCGGCCCCGGCGCGGGAATCGCGACCGGCGTCCTGACGTCGGCGGTGAACACGCTGCGCAATCCCACGTTCTGGCCCTTCGTCGTCGTGCAGATTATCGTGGCGCTGTACGCCTGGCTTGCCGCGCGCGCCGGGTTGTTCCGGAGCCTCAAGACCGCCGTGCCGGCCGGGCTCGGTCTCGGTGTGCTCGCGGCGGCGACCTCGACGCCCATCTCGTACGTCGTATTCGGGTGCACCACCACGGGCGGGATCGCGCTGACCACGGCGCTCGGCCGCGCGCTCGGGCTGCCGCCGCTCGGCGCCTGTTTCTTCGGCAGCTTCGTCGCCGACTTCGGGGACAAGGCGGTCACGTTCGCGCTCGTCACCTCGGTGCTGCATGCCCTGCCGCGGCGCACGGCGGCCCGCTTCCCCTGGGCGCTGCGCGCCGTCGGCGCGGCGTGACGGGAGGGCGGCTGCACCCCTTCACCCTCCTCGCGATCGCGGGGACGCTTCCGGCGCTCGCGTGGATCCTCCCGGCACCGGCTGGCGGGGCGGTCACGACGGCTGTGGCCCTGGTGCTCACACTGACCCCGGGCGCAAGCCCGGGGTTAGCGGGCACCGGCTCATCCCCGGGCTGGCGCCCGGGGTTAGTCGTGTTGCGTACGGCTGTGCTCACCGCGGCGCCGTTCTGGCTCTTCCTGCTCTTGCTGCACGATGTCCCGTCGACGATCGCGATCGGGCTGCGCCTCACGACGATGATCGCGAGCGTCGTGTGGGTCGGCGCGCTGCTGCCCCCGGGACGCCTCGTGGAGGCGATGGTCGCGGCAGGGTGGGGCGTCACGGCAGCCTATCTCTTCGCGGCCGCGCTGTCCGCGGTCCCGCTGCTCAAGGCGCGGGCCCAGCGAATCGTGGACGCCCAGCGGTGTCGTGGCCTCTCGCCGCGCGGTGGCCTCGGTCGCCGCCTGCGCGCTCTGCGGGCGCTCGCGCTGCCGCTCGTACTCTCCGTGTTGCACGAGGTGGATGAGCGGGCCCTGGCTCTCGAGACGAGGGGGTTCGTCCCGGGCGCCCGGCGCACTCCGCTGGCGCCACCGCGGGACGCCACGGCCGAGCGGGCGGGGCGGTGGCTGTTGCTCGTCGGGTGCGCCGCCGCGCTCGCCTGGAGGCTCGCGTGGCGCGGCTGACGCTCGAGCGAGTGAGTTTCTGGTATCCCGCCATGGGGCGGCCCGCGCTGCGCGACGTGTCGCTCGCCGCGGCGCCGGGCGAGGTGATCGCGCTCGTGGGCAACGTCGGCGCGGGGGCGTCCACGCTGCTGCTCGTAGCCGCCGATCTGGCACCGCGCGTCGTCGGCGGCAGACTCGAAGGCCGGGTCAAGGGGGAAGGGGGACGAGGTATCGTGCTGCCGGCCCCGTGGACGCAGCTCTCCGGGATGGCGTTCACGGTGTGGGACGAAGTGGCGTTCGGCCCCGCGAATCTCGGCTGGCCCAGGGAACGCATCGCCGGGGCGGTCGATCGCTCGCTCGCCGCGCTCGA
>Ga0209761_1003208_pt1 | contig 10805 bp, 8 predicted proteins | sample GraSoi013_1_40cm_4_FD_185818 | JGI IMG/M metagenome (GOLD analysis project Ga0209761, IMG submission 185818) | Grasslands soil microbial communities from the Angelo Coastal Reserve, California, USA - Sample 09_25_2013_1_40cm (SPAdes) (version 2) | ecosystem: Environmental > Terrestrial > Soil >... | reverse complement strand
CGTGACGGTCGCGCCCAGCCCCCGCTGGCTCGCGGACCGCCTGTCATCGGTCGGTCAACGCCCTATCAACAAAGTCGTCGACGCCACGAACTACGTCCTGTTCGAGCTGAACCAGCCGTTGCACGCGTTCGACCTCGCCAAGCTGCGGGGCCCTGCGGTCGTGGTGCGACGCGCCAGGGCTCGAGAGAAGATCGTTACCCTCGACGGGGTCGAGCGCACGCTCACGGCCGAGATGACGGCGATCTGCGACGCCGAGCGGCCGACTATCGTGGCGGGCGTGATGGGCAGTGGCGAGTCCGAGGTGTCGGAGGGCACGCGCGATCTCGTGCTCGAGTGCGCCTACTTCCAGCCCACGCGCATCCGGCGCACCCGCCGCGCCCTGGAGCTGTCCAGCGAGTCGAGCTATCGCTTCGAGCGGGGGATCGACCTCCTCGGCATGCCGGACGCGCTGCGCCGTGCCGTCGAGCTGATCACCGCCGTGGCGGGCGGGGAGCTGCGCGAGCCACCCCTCGACTTGTGGCCGCAACCGGTGCAGGAGAAGACCATCTTCCTCCGCCCCGAGGGCGTGTCGCGGCTGCTGGGGATCGCGGTGGAGCGCTCCGAGATCGAGCGGCTGCTGTCGTCGGTGGGGTTCTTCGTGGCGCCGAAGGACGATCGCCTGGCGGTGCAGGTGCCCGGCTGGCGGCCCGACGTGACCCGCGAGGTGGACCTGGTCGAGGAGGTCGCGCGGTTGCGGGGTTACGACGCCTTCCCGGACGAGCTGCGGCCGTACCGCCCGGGCACCGTGCCCGACGCGCCGGTCGAGCGCGCCAAGTCGCACGTGCGCGAGCAGCTCGCGCGGGCCGGGTTCTTCGAAGCGCGTACCGTCCCGCTCGGGCCACCGGACGGCCCCGACGCGGTCGCGGTCGTGAACCCGATCTCGAGTGAGGAAACGCACCTGCGCACCCGGCTTCTTCCGGGGCTGGTCCGTCGGGTCGAGCACAACTGGGCCAACCGGAACCGCGACATCCGGTTGTTCGAGATCGGTACGGCGTTCCGGTGGAAGGCGGGACAAACTGGGGGGAAGGGACTGCCTGAAGAACGGACCCGCGTCGCCGCGGTCCTCACCGGCGCCCGGCATCCACCGCACTGGCGGGAGGGTGCGAAGGTACCTGATATGGACTTATGGGACCTCAAGCACCACTTTGAGTTAGCAGTCGGGCTGGCGTGTCCTGCCGCCCGGGTACAAGTTGCCGCGGGCAAGACAGGTTGGGAGGCCGTGACGGCGACCGGCGAGGCGGTCGGCTGGGCAGGAGCGCTGCAGGCGGACGCGCCGGTCTGGGCCGCTCCTCTCTTCGGGTTGGAGGTGGACCTGGCGGCTGAGTCTGGAGTGGGCGTGGGGGCGCCGCTCGCGTACCGACCGTTACCGGTGCACCCGCCGGTCGAGCGGGACCTTGCGCTGGTGCTCCCCGCCGGCGTGACGGCCGCGGCGGTTGCCGACGTGCTGCGCCGCGCGGCCGGAGCCCTGCTCGAGCGCGTCGAGGTCTTTGACGAGTATCAGGGGCCCGGGATCCCGACCGGGCACCGCAGTGTGGCGTGGCACTGCACGTTCCGCGATCCCGCTCGCACGCTGCGGGAACAGGAAGTGGAACAGGCGCTCGAGCGGGCGCTGCGGTCGCTGGAGGACGAGCTTGGGGTACGACGGAGAGCGGGCTGATTCGCCGGTCGTGGACCAGGTGGACCAGCTGGAGGCGATCCTTCGCGCGGTCGCGGAGGAGCTTACCGGCTGGCGCACGCGCGCGCTCAAGGCCGAGACGGACATCAAGGAGCTGCGGGGCGCGGCAGGCGGTGGGCCGGCGCGGCTCGATCCCGAGGTGCGTAACCGGCTGGCGGACCTCGAGCAGGAAAACAAGACCCTGCGCCAGCGGGTGGAGGCGGCGAAGCTCCGCGTGCACGACCTGCTCGGCCGGCTGACGTTCTTGGAAGAGCAGGCGCGCGAGGCCGGGAACGGGGGGGGGGGGGGGGGGGGGGGGGGGGGGGGGGGGGGGGGGGGGGGGGGGGCGGGCCGCCGGTGGATCGGGTGGCGCTGCGACGAGGGGCGGGGCTCAGTGAGCACGAAAAAGCACGCGGTCAAGGTGATGATCGGAGGCGAGGAGTACACGGTGCGCTCCGACCTGCCCCCCGAGTACACACGGGAGGTGGCGGCCTACGTGGACCGCGCGCTGAAGCAGGTGCTGTCGCAGGGGCCGATCGTCGAGACGCACAAAGCCGCGATCCTGGCGGCGCTCGACATCACGAACGAGCTGTTCCAGGCGCGCAAGGGGGAGCGGGAAGTCGCCGCCCGCCTCGCCGCGCTGGCGGACGACCTGGCGAGGCTGTTGCCGCCCGGGAAGCGAAAGGCCATCGGCTCTCAGCCATCAGCTATCAGCTGAAGCCTTCTCGCGCTCCGCCTTCCTCGCGGGGCGCTGCCGGAGATACGTGCCATGGGCGCATGGCCGGGCGTGCTCCTTGCCCTCCTGAGCGGCGCGGCCGCTGCGGGAGTGGCCTTCTATATCCTCGGGCGGCGGATCGAGCGCCGGGTGGCGGAGGCCGCGGCGCGGGCGGCTGCGGCCGAGGCCGAGCGGCTGCTCGAGGAGGCGAGGCAGCGGGTCGTCCTGGCCGCCAAGGAGGAGCTGCTCCAGGCCCGCGAGGCGTGGGACCAGGAGGCGACGCGCCGGCGCGGCGAGCTCGAGCGACGGGAGCGGCAGCTCGACGAGCGCGACCGCGAGCTGCAACGGCGCGACCAGGGCTTCACCGACCGCGAACAGGCCCTGGCGGGCCGCGAGCAGGAGGCGCGCGCCAGGCTCGAGCAGATCGCGGGCCTGAGCGTGCAACAGGCCAAGCAGGAGCTGCAGCGGCGCCTCGAAGACGAGGCCCGGAGCGAGGCCGCCGCCCTGGCGCGCGACATCAAGGAGCAGGCTAAGCGGAGCGCCGAGCGGGAAGCGAAGCAGATCGTGGCGCTCGCGATCCAGCGCATCGCCGCCGATCACACCGCCGAGACGACCGTGTCTGCGGTCGCCCTCCCCTCAGACGAGATGAAGGGTCGCATCATCGGCCGCGAGGGCCGTAACATTCGCGCGTTCGAGGCCGCGACCGGCGTGGACGTGATCATCGACGACACCCCGGACACGGTGGTCGTGTCGTGCTTCGACCCGGTGCGTCGCGAGGTCGCGCGGCTCGCGCTGGAGCGGCTGATCGCCGACGGGCGCATCCACCCGGGCCGCATCGAGGAGGTCGCTCACAAGGCGCAGGCGGAGGTCGAGGCGGGGATCGTGGAAGCCGGGGAGCAGGCGGCCTACGAGACGGGCATTCACGGGCTCCACCCCGAGTTGCTCAAGCTCGTCGGGCGGATGAAGTACCGCACCTCCTACGGCCAGAACATGCTGGAACACTCCAAAGAAGTGGCCTGGCTCGCAGGGATCATGGCGGCGGAGCTGAAGCTCGACGTGCAGCTCGCCAAGCGCGGCGCCCTGCTGCACGACGTCGGCAAGGTGCTCACGCACGAGCACGACGGGACGCACGTGGAGCTCGGCGTGGAGGTGGCGACCAAGTACGGGGAGCACCCCATCGTGATCAACGCCATCGCGGCCCACCACGACGACGTGGCCCACGAGTCGCCGATCAGCGTGATCGTGCAGGCGGCGGACGCGGTCTCGGGCTCGCGGCCGGGGGCCCGGCGCGAGGCGTTCGAGACCTACGTCAAGCGCCTCACCCAGCTCGAGCAGCTCGCCGGCGAGTTCCCGGGCGTCGAGAAGGTGTTCGCGATTCAAGCGGGGCGCGAGGTGCGCGTCGTCGTGACGCCCAACGCCATCGACGACGGCCGGGCGGCCGAGCTGTCCGACCAGATCGCCCGCAAGATCGAGCGCGAGCTGCAGTATCCCGGCCAGATCAAGGTCGTCGTCATCCGCGAGACGCGCGCGGTGGATTTTGCCCGCTAGGCTCATCGACGGCACCGCCATCGGCGAGGCGATGCGCGGCGAGCTCCAGGGGGAGATCCGCGACCTCAAGCGGCGCGGCGTCACCCCCGGCCTCGCCGCCGTGCTCGTGGGCGAAAACCCCGCCTCGCACACCTACGTCCGCATGAAGGGCAAGGCCTGCGACGAGGCCGGGCTGTACCACGAGACCCTGCGGCTGCCCGCGGAGACAACCGAAGCCGAGCTGCTCGCCCTGATCGAGCGCCTCAATGCGGACCACAAGATCCACGGCATTCTGGTGCAGCTGCCGCTCCCCAAGCACATCAATACCCAGCGGGTGCTGCATCGCGTCGATCCCGGGAAGGACGTGGACGGGTTCCATCCCGAGAACGTGGGCAAGGTCTCGATCGGCGACCCCACGGGGTTCCGCCCCGCCACGCCCTACGGCGTGCAGCAGCTGCTGGTGCGGAGCGAGCTCGAGCCGACCGGCAAGCACGCCGTGATCGTGGGCCGCTCGACGATCGTAGGGCGGCCCATGGCGGCGTTGTTGTTACAGGACGGTCCCGGCGGCAACGCCACCGTCACGGTGTGCCACTCGCGCACGCGGGACATCAAGGCCGTCACCCGGCAGGCCGACATCCTCATCGTCGCGATCGGCAAGCCCGAGTTCGTCACCGGCGACATGGTGAAGCCGGGCGCGGTGGTGATCGACGTGGGGGTGAACCGCATGGACGATCCGTCGCTCAAGAAGGGCTACCGGCTCGTGGGCGACGTGAAGTTCGACGAGGTGAAGAAGGTCGCAGGGGCGATCACGCCAGTCCCCGGGGGCGTCGGTCCGATGACGATCACGATGCTGCTGTACAACACCGTCCAGGCGGCGCGGCAGTGGGCGAGGGAGCGAGACGGGGAGGGGTAGGCATGCTGGACCTGTTCGCAGCGGCATCCGCGGAGGGCGCGTGGACGGTCGGTGAGGTCACGCGCCGCGCCCGCGCCGTGATCGAGGCCGGCCTGCCGCCGCTGTGGGTGCGCGGCGAGGTGAGCGGCCTCAAGGTCTGGCAAAGCGGGCACTGGTACTTCGCGCTGCGCGACAAGACCGCGCAGCTGCGCTGCGTGATGTTCGCGCGCGACAACCGGCGGCTGCCGGCGCCGCCAGCCGACGGCATGCAGGTGTTCGTGTTCGGGCGGCCGACGCTGTGGGAAGACAAGGGCGAGTTCCGGCTCACGGTGCTGGAGCTGCTCTCGACCGAGGCGGGCGGGCTGTGGAAGCTGGCACTGGAGCAGGCGAAGGCCGCGCTCGCCCGGGACGGCCTGCTCGACCCCGCACGCAGACGGCCGCTCCCCCCGTATCCGCGCCGCATCGCCGTGGTGACGAGCCCGGACGGGGCGGCGCTGCGCGACATCATCGCCGTGACCCGACGGCGCTGGCCGCCGGCCGAGCTGCTCGTCATCCCCGCGAGGGTCCAAGGCGACGGAGCGGCGGCGGACGTGTGCCGCGCGCTCGCGCTGGTGGGACGGCTCGAGGCCGTGGACGTGGTGATCGTGGGCCGGGGTGGTGGCGCGGCGGAGGACCTGTGGACCTTCAACAACGAGCAGGTCGCGCGCGCGGTGGCCGCGGTGCCCGTCCCCGTGATCTCGGCCGTGGGGCACGAAACCGACGTCACGCTGTGCGACCTCGTCGCCGACCATCGCGCGCCCACCCCCTCCGCCGCCGCGGCGGCGGCGACGCCCGATCGCGCCGAGCTGCTGCAGCAGCTGACGCATCTGGGCTCGCGCCTCGCGCGCGGGCTCGCCGCCCGTTCGGAGCTGGTCGCCCAGCGCTGCGACCGCACGCTCGATCGCCTCGGCGCCGCGATGGCACTCCGGATCGAGCGCTGGCGCCATCAGCTGTCAGCCGTCAGCGGTCAGCTTGATGTCTTGTCCCCTCTGAAGACCTTGGAGCGGGGGTATGCCGTTGCGCGAGACGCCGAGGGCCGGGTCCTGAAGCGGGTCGCGCAATTTGCGCCTGGGCTCTCCTTCCGGCTGCGCGTCGTGGATGGCGACGTGCCGGCCCGCGTGCGGGAGTCCTGATGGCCGAGCCGAGCTTCCAGGAGCAGCTCGAGCGGCTCGAGGAAATCGTGCGGCGGCTCGAGGCGCCTGATCTCGACTTGGACGCGGCTCTGAAGCTGTTCGAGGAGGGCGTGGAGCGCCTGCGCCAGGCGCGCGAGCGGCTCACGGCCGCCGAAGCCAAGGTTCGCCAGGTGCTCGCGACGCACGCCGGGAAGCCCAAGGTTGAAGACTTCGACGGTTAGCCGCGGGCTCGAGGCGTATCTCTCCGACGCCCGCGCGCGCGTAGACGCGGTGCTGGCGCGGTGGGGGGAGAGCCTGGACGGCCTCTGGCCGCCACCCGTTCCCGCTGCCGTCCGCTACAGCCTCCTCTCGGAGGGAAAGCGGTTGCGTCCCACGCTCGTGTTCGCCTGCAACGAGGCGGTGGGCGGGGCCGCGGCTGCCGTCGCCGAGCTCGCCGCCGCGGTCGAGGTGGTGCACGCCTACTCCCTGGTGCATGACGACCTCCCGTGCATGGACAACGACGACCTGCGTCGGGGCCGGCCCACCACGCACCGCGCCTTCGACGTCCCGACGGCCACGCGCGCCGGGTTTCACATGGTCGCACTCGCCGCCCGGGTGCTGGCCGTCGGGCTGGCGGCGCTGGCGCCGGATTCCGAGCGCCGCCGCGCCATCGCGCTCGAATTGTTTCGGGCCGCCGGGGCCGGGGGCATGATCGGCGGGCAGGCACTCGACCTGGAAGCGGAAGGGGTGCGCGCACCGGTGGGGGCGCTCGCGGAGATCCATCGCCGCAAGACCGGCGCGCTGATCGCCGCCTCCTGCGTGATCGGGGGACTCGCCGGAGGGGCGATGCCGCCCGCGTGCGCCGCGCTGCGCGGCTACGGCGCCGACCTGGGTCTCGCCTTCCAGATCTGCGATGACATCCTCGACGCCACGGCAAGCTCCGTCCAGCTCGGGAAGACGGCCGGCAAGGACGCGGCCCTCGCGAAGGCGACGTTCGTCAGCGTGCTCGGCGTCGGCGACGCGCGGGCGGAGGCGGAGCGGCTCGCCGCGCGGGCCGTAGACCGGCTGCGGCAGGCGGGGTTAGCTTCTCCTACGCTCGTGGAACTGGCGCACTATGTCGTCACCAGGCCGAATTAATGCGCAGGAGAGTGCGGAATGCGGAGTGCGGAATGCGGAGTCTTAAGGGAGGCATCCATGGGCACCCGGCGTCCCACTCAAACTCCGCACTCCGCATTCCGCGCTCCGCACTGAAAGGGCACCGTGCCTCTGCTTGAGACGATCCACGGTCCGGAAGACGTCAGGCACCTGAGACGCGATCAGCTTCCCGCCCTCGCCGACGAGGTGCGGCGCCGCCTGATCGAGGTCGTGTCCCAGACCGGGGGCCACATCGGCGCGGGGCTGGGTGTCGTCGAATTGACCGTGGCGCTATGCCACGCCTTCGACTCGCCACACGACCGCATCGTGTGGGACGTGGGGCACCAGGGCTATCCCTGGAAGATCCTGACGGGGCGGAACGAGCGGCTCCCCACCCTGCGCCAGCCCGGCGGGCTCTCCGGCTTCCTGAGACGCTCCGAGAGTGAACACGACCAGTTCGGCGCGGGGCATGCGGGGACCGCGCTGTCCGCAGCCTACGGCATGGCCGCGGCGCGCGATCTCAAGGGCGAGGATTACAAGGTGGTGGCGGTGGTAGGGGACGGCGCGCTCACCTGCGGCTTGCCCTACGAGGCCATGAACAACGCGGGCCCCTCCGGCCGCGACATCATCATGGTGCTGAACGACAACGGGATGTCCATCGCCCCCAACGTCGGTGCCATCAACCGCTATCTGGGCTCCATCATCGCCAGCCCGATCACGGTGCGCGTCCGGGAGAAGGTGAAGCACCTGATCGAGGCGGCGTCGCATGTGGTGGGCGGGCCGAAGCTCGTGGACTTCGCCAAAACGGTCGAGGAGAGCATCAAGAACCTGTGGTCGCCGGGGATGCTGTTCGAGGAGCTCGGGTTCCGCTACTTCGGGCCGATCGATGGGCACGACATCGAGCAGATGGTGCAGACCTTCGAGCTCGTGAAGACGCTCAAGGGCCCGCGTGTCGTGCATGTGATCACGGAGAAGGGAAAGGGCTTCCCACTCCCGGAGCCGGACCTGGAGAAGTACCACGCGCGCGCGCCGTACGACCCGGTGACGGGCCAGCTCAAGCCGGCGCATCCCGGCCCCCCGCAATGGACCAGGATCTTCGGCGAAGCGCTCACGCAGCTCGCCGCCGAGTACGGCGATCTCGTCGCGATCACGGCGGCGATGCCTTCGGGGACGGGGACGAGCGTGTTTCAGAAGAAGTGGCCGGATCGCTTCTTCGACGTCGGGATCGCCGAGGCGCATGCCACCACGTTCGCCGCGGGCCTGGCGACCCAGGGCGTGCGGCCTGTGGTCGCGATCTACTCGACCTTCCTGCAGCGCGCCTACGACAGCATCGTGCACGACGTCGCGATCCAGCAGCTGCCCGTGATCTTCTGTCTCGACCGCGCCGGGATGGTCGGCGAGGACGGCCAGACGCACATGGGGCTGTACGACATCGCCTACCTGCTCGCGGTGCCGAATTTCACGGTGACGGCCCCCCGGGACGGGGCGGAGCTGATCGGCCTGTTGCGCTGCGCGCTGGCCCACACGGACGGGCCGTTCTCGCTGCGCTACCCGCGCGACAAGGCGCCGGGGGAGGCGCCGCCAGCGGCCGAGGTCGCCCCGGTGCCGTACGGAACGTGGGAGGTGCTGCGGCGGGGCCGGGAGTGCGCGTTGCTCGCGGTGGGCGTGATGTGCCAGCCCGCCCTCGCGGCGGCCGCCGAGCTCGCCGCGGAGGGGTTGGACGTGAGCGTCGTGAACTGCCGCTTCCTCAAGCCGATGGACCGGGCGCTGCTGGAGGCCCTGATACGCGAGCACCGGCTGCTGGTCAGCATCGAGGACGGGACCGTGGTCAATGGATTCGGCGCCGCACTGGCGGCCGTCGTGCAGACCACGGTGCCGGAGGTGCGCGTCGTCACCCTCGGGGTCCCCGATCGCACCTACGAGCACGCACCGCGGGCCCAGCAGCTCGCCGAGGTCGGTCTCACGGGGCCCGGGATCGCCGCGCGCGTGCGCGCGCTCGCCGCCGAGGAGTCACTCACGCCCTCATGAACGTCGGCGTGGTCGGGAACCCGAGCTACCGCGATCTCAAGAGCATCCTCGCGCACCTGGCCCAGGTGGCCCCGCGGCTCGCCTTCACGTACTTCACCGAGGAGCGCATCCAGGCGCTGTGGCCCGACCCCCGACCGGCCCTGCTCGACGGGTCGCACGGCCTCGAGTGCCTCGTCACGCTCGGTGGGGACGGCACGCTGCTGCGCGGAGCCCGTGTCCTGAACGGCGCCGACACGCCCATCCTCGGCGTCAATCTCGGCCGCGTCGGCTTTCTCACGACGGCCACCGCGCAGACGCTCGATTGGGCGCTCGACGCGCTGGTGCGGCGCGCCTACGCCACCGAGTCCCGGCTGGCGCTCGAGCCGTGCATCGTGGACAAGCAGGGGAAGAGCCGTACCGAGCGCCTGGTGCTGAACGACGTCGTCGTGCACAAGGGCGGCGTGGCGCGCGTCGTCCGGCTACGGGTGGCCGTGGACGGCGAGGAGGTCGGGCAGTACTCGGCGGACGGGATCATCGTCTCCACCCCCACCGGCTCGACCGCCTACTCACTCTCGGCCGGCGGGCCCATCGTCGTGCCGGGCGTGGACGCCATCGTCGTGACGGCGATCTGCCCCCATACGCTCGCCGTCCGACCCCTCGTCGTGCCGTCCGCGGCCCAGGTCTCCGTCGAGCCGATCCCGCCCTGGACCGAAGAGGTGCTCGTCTCGTTCGACGGGCAGACCGGCACCACCATACAGCAGGGCGAGCGCCTGGTCGTGAAGCGCGCCGACCGGCCGGTGCACCTCGTCCGCCTCGGCCCCGAGGGGTTCTTCGCCCGGATGCGCAAGAAGCTCCAATGGGGCGACCTCTCCGACCGCGAGCGCGGCTAGGGTCAGCGCCTGCCTCCAAACAGCTTCCATGACTTCCGCATCACGATCCGAAACACCGTCGCGGACGGCACGCGGCCCCCGCTGCCGCTGATCGTCTGCTCCACCGAGAACCCGCCTTCCACGCTCTCTCCGACGAACGTCACCGCGGCTCCCACCCGGAGCCAGCGCTGCGACGTCCCTCCATCGAGCACCGCGGCGGACGTCGTCGTGCCGAGCCGCGTCTCCAAGTCGCTCGAGTCCTGTGGGGTGCGGAACGTGTAGCGGTCTCGCCCGCGAGACCAATAGCCCAGCGTCAGCCCGGCCGCGAACCGTGGCGTGAAGCGGTACAACGGCGCGAAGTCCACCGCCGCGTAGTCCCCCGGATCCCAGTTCATCAGCACGCCCGCCTGGGCCGGTACCAGCAGGGCCGCGGGCGGCGCCACGCGGACGAAGCGCGTGCCCGGACGCTGCACGCCGGCGCGCACGGCCAGGTTGAGCCACACCCGCCCGGCCACGGTCAACTCCTGAACTAGGCGCCCTTCGACATCGAGCTGGTGATCGCCGAGCGACTGCCGTAGGAAGTCGTCCGCGAAGTCACGGCCGGCCGTGGGGAGGCGCACCGTTCCCGCGACCGCGGCAGCGTAGTGGGACCCGGCGACGATCCGATACTTCGCCCCGAGCTCGACGTCGCCCAGGCCGACGCGGAAGCTGTTCCGGAACGGGCTGTAGCGGTACCCGTATCCGCGGACGGGATCGGCGAGCAGGACTGCCATGCGGTCCGGGTTGAGGGAGTCGACGGAGAGCAGGAACCCGTCGG
>Ga0209761_1003207_pt1 | contig 10806 bp, 12 predicted proteins | sample GraSoi013_1_40cm_4_FD_185818 | JGI IMG/M metagenome (GOLD analysis project Ga0209761, IMG submission 185818) | Grasslands soil microbial communities from the Angelo Coastal Reserve, California, USA - Sample 09_25_2013_1_40cm (SPAdes) (version 2) | ecosystem: Environmental > Terrestrial > Soil >... | reverse complement strand
GCAGGGGATCGACGAGAACATCGATGAGGCCGACTTCCAATCGCACTACGACCTCGGCGTCGCGTTCAAGGAAATGGGCTTGCTCGACGAGGCGATTGCGGAGCTGCAGAAAGCGCTGCGCGCGCCCGAAGGCAAGCTGCGGACGTCGGAGATGCTGGGGATCTGTTTCTTCGAGAAGGGTGCGTTCGGCGTCGCCGAATCGATCCTGCGACGCGGTCTCGATCTCCCCGCCTCCGGTGATCAGGAGCGTCTCGGCGTCTTGTACTGGCTCGGGCGCGCGCTCGAGCAGCAGGGCAAGAAAGCGGACGCCCGCGACCTGTACGGACGGGTCTTCGCGGTGGACATCCGCTTCCTCGACGCCGAGCGGCGCGTCAAAGCGCTCGCGAAGGCGAAATAGCGTGAGTCAACAAGTCGCCCGCGTCAGCCTCCGTGACGTCCAGCGGCCGGTGGCTGGAGAGCTGGAGCAGGTGGTCGTTGAGCTGCGCCGCGTCATCGCCGCGGATTTCCCCATCGTTAGCGAAGTGAACGACCACCTGTTGCAAATGAAAGGAAAGCTGTTCCGGCCGACGCTGCTCCTGCTCAGTCACCAGGCGGCGGGGTCCAAGGATCCGCGTGCGGTGACGCTCGCCGCCGTCGTCGAGCTGATCCATCTCGCGACCCTCGTGCACGACGACTCGGTGGATCACTCCGTATTGCGGCGCGGGTTGCCCACCATCAATGCGCTGTTCTCGCATCAGATCGCGGTGATCATGGGGGACTATCTCTATTCACGCGCGATCATCGAGCTGGTTCGCCTGGACGACCACGAGGCGCTCCGCGTGCTGGCGCGCGTCACCAACGAGATGACCGTGGGAGAGATGCGGCAGCTCGAGGCCCACGACAAACTCGCCTATGGTGAAGCGGCCTACGACGCCTTGATTCGGGCCAAGACCGCATCGCTCTTGTCGGGCGCGTGTGAAGTGGGCGCCCTCACGGCGCCGGCGAACTACCGCCAGGCCCTCGCGCGGTTCGGGATGCTCCTCGGGATGGCGTTTCAGATCACGGATGACCTGCTCGACTATACCGAGCTCGAGGGGGTGACCGGAAAGCCATCCGGGCTCGATCTGCGCGAGCACAAGGTCACCCTGCCGCTGATCGCGGCGCTCGCGCGGATGCCGGCCGAGGGGGAGGGCCGGCGCGTCGTGGCCGAGCTGATGGCAGCGGCGGAGCCGAGTGACGATTTGGTCGCTGAAGTGATCCGACGAGTGGAGATCGCAGGCGGGCTCGAGGCGGCGCGACAGCGGGCGCTGGACCTCGCGCAGCAGGCGGAAGCGGAGCTCGACGTGCTGCCACCGTCGCCCGCGCGAGACGCCCTGCAAGGGAGCATCGCCTACGCCGTGGAACGGCGCAGCTAAGCGATGTCACACGGTCCGCGTCGCCCCGGCTTCTACTTGGGGGTTCTGGCGGTAGGCTTCGTGGTGGGGGGCTTGCTGCAGGCGTTCCTGCGGCGCTTCTTACCTCAGGGGCCGGCGAAGGAATTGTTCACCTGGTCGGTGACGCCGACGATCGGGCCGGTGCACCTGGATCTGCTGGTGATGTCGATTACGCTGGGACCGATCGGGCTCGACGTCTCACTGCTCGCGGTGGTCGGCGTCGTGGTCGCGTATCTCGTGGCGCGCTCGCTCTTCTAGAAAGGCGAATCATGCTCGGCAATCTCGGCTTCACGGAAATCGCGATCCTGCTGCTCATCCTGGTGCTGTTCTTCGGCGCGAAGCGCATTCCGGAGATCGGCGCGTCGATCGGGAAGGGCATCAAGGAGTTCAAGAAGGGTCTCAAGGATGTGTCGGCTGAGGAACCGCCGGCGACTTCGGATGCTCCGCTTCCCCCTGCGGCCGGCGGCGGCAGCCCGAAGCGTCTGAATCAATAACGGCGGCGTGTCATGTTGGGAAACCTGAGCGGCAGCGAAATCCTGATCCTGATGTTGATCGTCCTGCTCGTCTTCGGTGCGAATCGACTGCCGGAAGCGGGCAAGGCGGTGGGGAAGGGACTGCGCGAATTCAAGCGCGCGTTGTCCGACGCGGAAAACAGTATCCAGCAGTTGCCCTCCGCGCGTGAGGAGGAGCAACCGCGGAATGCCAAACCGAAGCGCTTAGTCGAGTAGCGCTACTGCAGCAGGGTCGAGGCGTCCGCCGAGGCCTGGGACTTGAAGAGATCTTTGCGCCGGTCGATAACCTTGGCCTTGGCGCGCACTCCCTCCAGATACTGCTGAATCCGCGCCTGCTGCAGCGCCTGCCGGAGCTGCGTCCGCTGGACCTCTTTTTGGGCGAGCCACGCGGTGGAATCCGCGAACTTGCGTCCCACAGACTCGAGGATGAAATAGCCGTTCTCGCCTTCGACGACGCCGCTGCGCTCCCCGACCCGCAGGCCGAGCGCGGTCCCGACGACCAGCGCCTCCCCGGTGAGATCGCGGGGCGGCCGCATGCGGGTGAAGGGGCCGAGGCGCTGAACCTGGAGACCGTGCGCTGCAGCGGCGACCGCCAGATCCGGGGCGCCGCGGAGCAGGGCCGCGAGCGAGTCCGCGCGATGGCGCGCGACCGACTTCAGTTTGTCCACCCGAACGAGGTCGGTCACCTGTGCCCGAATCTGCGCGAGCGGCGGTGCGCCCGCCGTCGTTACGGAGTCGAGCCGGAAGACATAGTAGCCGGCGTCGCCGTCGATCACCGGACTCGTTTCGCCGACCGGCGTCTCGAATGCCCACACGCTCACGTCTGGAACCCTGTACTCGCCGAGCATGAACCCCTGATTTTCGACGACGCGGTATTCCGGAGACACCTGCAGTTTCAGGCGACGCGCGACCGTGTCGAGCGTCGTCGGATCACTCCGCTCCGCCGCGAGGCGTTCGAGCGTGTCGGCGCGGGCTTCGACTTGATCGAGGTGCGCACCCTGCAGGGCCACGGGGATCAGGATGTGACGGACTTTCACCGAGTCGCCCTTGGCCTGATCGATACGAATCAGGTGGTAGCCAAACCGCGTCGGGACGGGGGCCGACAGCTCGCCCGGTTTCAGGCTCCGCACGGCCCTCATGAACGGGGCAACGAGCGTGGTGGTGTCGCTCTTCCTGACCCAGCCGAGATCGCCGCCGCGCTGCCCGCTGCCGGAATCGCTCGACTCGCGCTTCGCCACGTCCTCGAACTTTGCCCCCCGGGCGAGCTCGACGCGCACGCGCGCGACGTGCGCGCGCGCGACGGCGCTGTCATCGGCGTTGGGGAGGCGCGGGACCGAAATGAACCGCACATACGCGACGGCCGGCCGCTTGAAGTCGTCAGGATGTTTCGCGATGTAGGCCTGGAGCTCGCCGTCACTGATCGGAGTGGTGTCGAGGATCGTGTAGGGCGACACCGCGAGCGCCGTGACCCGGACGGAATCGTGCGCATCCTTGTAGAGCCGCCACAGCTTGGCATCGGGAATGTAGACATCGCTGGCGAGATACTCGAACAGCTTGATGCGCGGAATCTGCTGGCGGTAGATCCCCTCGAGCTGCAGCAGCAGGTTGCGGTCACTCGTCGTCGAGAGGAACTGCTGCCACTTGCGAATGTCGAACTGGCCGTCGGTCTGGAACTGCGGATCGCGCATGATTTCAGGCAACGGAGAATTGTGCGCCATCGCGACGATCTCTTCAGCGCTGACCCGGATACCGAGACGTCGGTACTCCTGCTCGAGGAGCGCGTCCTGGATCATCTGATTGATGACCTGATCCTGGAGCTGCCGGTCCTCTTCCTTCGTCAGCGGTGCGGTGCCGTATTGCTGGCGGTATTGTTCGGAGGCGAGCTGCACGCGCTGCTGGTACTCGGTGACCGGGTATTCCTTGCGGTTGACGCGCAGCACGACATTGCCGCTGGGACCGAGGATGCTCATCACTTGCCCGATGGCGAGCCAGCCAATGAATGAGATCGCGAGGATGTAAAAGATCCACTTGGCATTGGAGCGCATCGTGCGCAGCATGGCGACTTCGAACTCCGTCTAAAGAGGAGGGGTGAAGGGGCATAAGTCTAAAAACGACAACGCACAAACTCAAGCGCACAGGGTCTCGGGTCATTTGACAGCGGCGCCGGCCAAACACTATCTTCGTTCAATTCCCACATAGACTTAGGCGTGGCCTACACCAGCGAGATCGACAAGCTCGAAGCGCGCTACCGGGACAACCCCAAGGGCAGAAACTTCGCCCCCTTGGCGGACGCCTATCGTAAAGCAGGGCTTATAGATAACGCGGTCGAGCTCTGTCAGAACGGTCTCAAGCTGCATCCCGATTACGTCAGCGCCTACATCGTCTACGCCCGCTGCCTCGTCGACAAGAAAGACGACGCCAGCGCGCTCGGTGTCTTCAAGCAGGTCCTGGGCCTCGACGGCGAAAACATCATCGCCCTGCGTGGGCTCGCCGAGCTGGCTGAGCGGAACGGGAAGTACGACGAAGAGGTCGAGTGGCTGTCTCGGCTTCTGAACGCCGACCCGATGAATGGCGACGCGGCCGAAGCGTTGGCGCGCGCCAAGGGGAAGGCCGCCGCGGCCCCCGCCGCGGCTACCGCGCCGATGACCAAGCCGGATTTTGCGGTCGAGCACGAGACGCCGGAGCCAGTCCAGTTGCGGAGGCCGTCCAGGCGCTCGGGGAGCATGCCGGAAGTCGAGAACTTTGAGAACCCGATCAGCTTCAACCCCAACGCCCACGCTGCTGCCAAAGCGGACGGGTTGGAAGTCCAGGAAGACGTCGAGCTGAATTCGGAGCAGATCGAGCAGGTGGAGATCGAGGGACTAGCGCGGACGCAATACGAGGGCAGCGGGATGTTCAAGCTGGACGCGCCGGACCCGGCGGCAGCGCACGGCGGTCCGGACCTCGATGAGGCATTGCCCCAGGTCGATCTGCCGCTCATCATGCCCGACGACGAGATGCGCCGCCGGCGCCGCCCCCGCCCCCGCCCCCTCCACCTCCACCGTCAGCTCCCCCGCCCCCAGCGCCGACCGCGCGTATTCCCGCCGCCGTCGCCCTGTCCGACGACGATGGGGCAGCGGATACAGCTGCGTTGTCACAGGCGGAGCCGGTGCTCACGGAAACGATGGCCGAGCTGTATCTCAAACAGGGCCATCCACAGGACGCGTTGCGGGTCTATCAGGCGCTGCTCGCGCAGCGACCTCACGACGGGAGACTGAAGAGCAAAGTCGAAAAGTTGTCATCGGGCGGCAGAAAGAAATCGGGCGTTTCGGCGCAGGCCTTCCTCAAGGGGATCTGGTCGGGACGAGGCTCGCAGAGCACGCTTTCGGCTGCGTTCGACGTTGCCGGGCCTACACTAGGCGAGCCGTCCCATCCGGCCCACGACCACATCTCGCTCGACTCGGTCTTTGGCGACGAGGTAGGACGACGGGCGAACGCGCAGTCACGGGACGCGCCGCCTCCATCCGCTCCCGCCCCAGATGGCTCCACTGCGTCCGCCAGTGGATCCAAGACGGGAGGCTTCTCGTTCGATGAGTTCTTCGCCGGCGGGAAACCTGGCGCCGCGGGTGGTACAGCGGAGGGCGGTGATGCCGCGTCGCCCAAAACTCTGGGCGGGAGCCGTTCGTCCGGCCGGACGAACCGGCCGCCGGAGGATGAGGTAGAGGCGGATCAGTTCCAGCAGTGGTTGAAGAAGCTCAAGTCCTAGTGTCTCGTCACATCGCCGTGCTGAACGGCCCCAATCTCAATCTGCTGGGCGAGCGCGAGCCTGAGATTTACGGTCGCACGAGTCTCGCGGACATCGAGCGTGCCACGAAAGAGCGTGCGCGCACGCTGGGCGTCGAATGCACGTGGATTCAGACGAATCATGAAGGCGAGTTGGTGGAGGCGATCCAGGGTCTGAAGGGCCATGCCGATGGCGCGCTGATCAACGCCGCGGCGTTTACGCACACCAGTCTGGCCGTGCGCGATGCGTTGCTCGCCGTGCGTGTGCCGTTTGTGGAAGTGCATCTCTCCAACATCTTTGCCCGCGAGCCCGAGCGGCGGCGGTCGCTGCTCGCGGATCTCGCGGTGGGCGTGGTGACGGGATTCGGCGCCGACAGCTATCGGCTGGGATTCGAAGCGCTTGCCAGGTACCTCGAGTCGCGATAGGCGCGCCGAGCGACAAGCGGCGCTCGCGGCGATGCTCGAAGCCGAGGGGTTGGACGCGTTGCTCGTGACGTCGCGGCCCAACATCCGCTATTTGACGGGATTCAGCGGGTCGGCAGGCGTGGCGGTGGTGACTCGGGGCGAGGTCCTCTTCGTCACCGATTTCCGCTACGACGAGCAGGCGCGGCAGCAGTGTGGCGCAGTCGCGCGCGTCGAAATCGAGGGGACGAGTGTGTGGGACCGGCTGCTCAAGGAACTCGGGGCTGGGGTTTCGGGCCTGGGGCTTGGGGGTTCGATCGGTTTCGAAGCCCATGCGATAAGCGTGAAGGATGCGGAGCGGTTTTCGACGGGACCCGGCACGGCGTGGCGTTGGAAAGCGGCCGGTGAGCTGGTCGAGCGGCTGCGCGTGCGCAAGGATGCGAGTGAAGTCGCCGCGATTCGCGCCGCGGCGACGCTCGCGACGGGGGCGCTGCGCGACGCGCTGGCCACCGTGCGGCCCGGGCAGACGGAGCTCGCGATCGCGGGAGAGCTCGAACGGGCGTTGCGCCGGCACGGCAGCGAGGCGCACCCGTTCCCGGCGATCGTGGCGAGCGGACCGCGAAGCGCCTTGCCGCACGCGCACTCGAGCAGCCGCACGGTGGCAGCCGGGGAATGGCTGCTGCTGGACTTCGGCGCCGTCGTCGACGGCTACTGCGCCGACATGACGCGTACGGTGGTGGTTGGGGCGCGGGCCGATGAGTCGCAGCGCGCGTTGTACGGACTGGTGCAGGAGGCGCAGCGGCGCGCGCGCGAAGGTGTGCACGTCGGCATGAGCGGGCGTGACGCGGACGCGCTCGCGCGCGATCCCATCGAAGCACGCGGCTTCGGAGCGGCGTTCGGGCATTCGACCGGGCATGGTCTGGGTCTCGAGGTGCACGAAGCGCCGCGGCTCGCGCGCACCGCCGCCGACCCGCTGCCCGAGGGCGCGGTGGTGACGATCGAGCCGGGCGTTTACGTCGCGGGGCGGGGCGGTGTGCGCATCGAAGACGACGTGCATCTGTCGGGCGATGGACCCGTGCTGCTGACGGACGGCTGCACGGATCTCCTGGAACTGGTGTAGGGCCTCTTGGGGGGTATCTTCACGGTATGAAGCTCGACATCATCGCCCAGATCGTGCAGATCTTGAAGGACGCGCCCGAGGTGGGGGCCATCGAGATCCGGCGCGGTCTGTTTGGGGCGTGGTCATCGGTCCGGGTGTCGAAGGCGGGCCACGGTGGGAACGCCACCGGTGGCCATGTGTTGGTGACGCAAGCTCCTACCATTCCCCAGTCCCCCGTCCCGGCTGCCAGGGGAATGGGGACTGGGGAAGCGCCGTCCGCCGGTCCCCAGCTTCTGGAGATCAAGTCGCCCATGGTGGGGACGTTCTATCAGTCGCCGGAGCCCGCCGCGCAGCCGTACGTGAAGGTGGGCTCGCGGGTGAACGTGGGGCAGGTCGTCTGCATCATCGAAGCGATGAAGATCATGAACGAAATCGAGTCCGAGGTCGGGGGCGTCGTGCGGGAAGTCAGCGCACAAAACGCGCAGCCGGTGGAGTTCGGCCAGGTCCTTTTCCGGGTGGATCCGCATGGGTGAGGCGACGCAGAGCAATCTGCCGGCATTCAACTTCAAACAAGCAATCACCCAGATGGTACAGCGCAACGGCTCCGACTTGCTGCTGAAGGTCGGGCGTCCCGCGACCATCCGGGTGAACGGCGACCTGGTGGCGCTCGATGTCGCGCCGCTCAAGCCGGAAGAGCTGAAGTCGCTGGCCGAGCAGATCATGACGCCGCGGCAGGTCAAGGAGTTCGCCGAACACAAGGAGGCGGACTTCGCGATCGGCGTGCCGGGCGTGGGCCGCTTCCGGACCAACATCTACCAGCAGCGCGGGACGGTGGCGTTCGCGTTCCGCGCGATTCCCTACGAGGTCAAGCAGATCCGCGAGCTGAATCTTCCCGGCGTGCTGGAGGAAATCGCGCTCAAGCCCAGGGGGCTGGTCCTGGTCACGGGCGTGACGGGGTCGGGGAAATCGACGGCACTAGCCGCGATGATCAATCACGTCAACACGAACCGGCGCGTGAACATCATCACGATCGAGGACCCGATCGAGTTCCTGCATCGCGACCAGCACTCGAACATTTCGCAGCGCGAAGTCGGCAACGATACGCTCACGTTCAACTCGGCGCTGCGGCACGTTCTGCGGCAGGATCCCGACGTGATCCTGATCGGCGAGATCCGTGACATGGAGACGCTGGATACGGCGCTCAAGGCTGCGGATACCGGTCACATGGTGTTCTCGACGCTGCACACGACCGACGCAACGCAAACGGTCAGCCGCGTGATCTCGTTTTTCCCGCCGCACCAGCACGATGAGATCCGGCACCTCTTGTCGACGGCGCTGCAGGCGATCGTCTCGCTGCGCCTGGTGCCGCGCAGGGACGGGCGCGGCCGCGTCCCGGCGGCCGAGGTGCTGATCAATACGGCCGCCGTGGCCGACAACATCCGTGATCTCGCCAAGCAGCTCAGCATCCGCGATCTCATCGCCGAAGGCTCTGTGCAATACGGGATGCAGAGCTTCGACCAGTCGCTCTTCCACTGGTACCAGCAGGGCGTCATCAGCTACGAGAGCGCGATCTTCTACGCGACGAACCCGAGCGAATTCGCCCTGAAGGTGTCGGGCGTCGATTCGTCGGGGAACCGGCTGGGTGGGGCCGACGCGGCCGGGGCGATCGAGCTGACGCCCTGATGTTCAAGAAAGTGCTGATCGCGAACCGCGGGGAGATCGCCCTGCGGGTGATCCGCGCGTGCAAGGAGTTGGGCGTCGAGACGGTGGCGGTGTATTCGGAAGCGGACCGGGAGTCGCTGCACGTCCGCTTCGCCGACGACGACGTCTGCATCGGCCGCGCGCCGAGCCGCGACAGCTATCTCAACATCCCCAGGCTCATCGCGGCCGCGGAAATCACCGGCGCCGATGCCATCCATCCCGGCTACGGGTTCCTCGCGGAAAATGCGGAGTTTGCCGAGAAGGTTGGAGCGTCCAACATCTCCTTTATTGGCCCGACGCCGGAGCAGATCCGGCGGATGGGGGATAAGGCGGCGGCGCGCAAGCTCGCGAAAGAACAGGGCGTGGCGACGGTGCCGGGCTCCCCCGGGCCGGTCGAATCGCTGGAGGAAGGTCAGCAGGTTGCCGGGGAAATCGGATTCCCGGTCATCATCAAGGCGGCAGCGGGCGGCGGGGGCAAGGGCATGCGCGTCGCCAACGATCTCGATCAGTTCGCCCAGTCGTTCACGCTTGCCAAACAGGAAGCGCTCGCGGCCTTCAATTCCGACGAGGTGTACATCGAGAAGTACCTCGCGCGCCCGCGTCACATCGAGATCCAGATCATGGGCGACACGCACGGCAAGGTGATGCATCTGTGCGAGCGCGACTGCTCGGTGCAGCGACGCCACCAGAAGCTCGTCGAGGAAGCGCCATCGCCCGCGGTGGATCAGACGCTGCGCCAGGACATCGGCGACTCGGCGGTGAAGCTCGCGGAGTCGATCGGGTATGTGGGAGCCGGGACGATCGAGTTTCTGCTCGACTCGGACGGCGCCTTCTACTTTATGGAGATGAACACGCGCATTCAGGTCGAGCATCCCGTCACCGAAATGTGCACGAACTTCGACCTGGTGAAGGAGCAGATTTCCGTTGCGGCCGGGGCGCCGCTCTCATTGGTCATGAACGGCCACCGACTCCGCGGGCACGCGATCGAGTGCCGCGTCAACGCCGAGGACCCGAGCCGGAACTTCCAGCCGTCGCCGGGACTGATCACCGCCTACCATCCGCCCGGCGGGCCGGGCGTGCGGGTGGACACGCACATCTACGCGGGCTATACCGTGCCGCCCTACTACGACTCCCTGCTCGCCAAGGTGATCGTGCACGGCAATACGCGGACCGAGGCGCTCGCCCGCATGCGCCAGGCACTGGACTCGTTTATCATTGAAGGCGTGACCACGACGATTCCGTTTCTGGGCCGGGTCATGCGCCACCCGGATTTCGTCGCGGGCAAGGTCGACACGAAATTCCTCGAGCGCGAGCCACAGCTCCTCAAAGATCACACATGAAGATTGATGTCTACCACACGCCACTCGGCCTCAATGCGGGAGACTTGACCGGCCGAGCGGTCGTCGTCATTGACGTGCTGCGGGCGACGAGCACGATCGTCACCGCGCTCGCCGCCGGCGCGAAGGCCATCGTCCCGGCCGCCAGCTCGGAGGAGGTCGTCCGCCTCACGGCGAACCTGGAGAAGAACGGGATCGTCCTCGCGGGCGAGCGCCGGCTGCTGAAGATCGAGGGATTCAACCTCGGGAATTCCCCGCGGGAGATGACGAAGGAAGCCGTGGGTGGGAAGACGTTATTTCTGGCCACCACCAACGGCACGCCCGCCCTGCTGGCCGCTCAGGGCGGCGACCCGGTGCTGGTCGCGGCGGCCCTGAACTTCAGCGCCGTGGCCGAGCGCGCCCGCGCGCTGTTCACCGAGCGCGGCGATCTCGTCATCATCTGCGCGGGGCGGGATAAGCAATTTGCGCTCGAGGATGCCTATACCGCCGGGCGCTTGATCAAGGCGGTGAAGAAAGGCGTCCCGCCGAAGAAGCTCGCCCTCAACGACGCCGCCCAGGTCTCGCTCGATCTCGCGGCGCAG
>Ga0209761_1003203_pt1 | contig 10815 bp, 7 predicted proteins | sample GraSoi013_1_40cm_4_FD_185818 | JGI IMG/M metagenome (GOLD analysis project Ga0209761, IMG submission 185818) | Grasslands soil microbial communities from the Angelo Coastal Reserve, California, USA - Sample 09_25_2013_1_40cm (SPAdes) (version 2) | ecosystem: Environmental > Terrestrial > Soil >... | reverse complement strand
CCGCGCGCGCGGAGACGGAGCGGCTGCGACAGGAGCTCGCGGCGGCCCGGGCCACCGCGGCGCCTGCGGCCCTGGTGGAGAGCCTGCGGGCCCAGCTTCGGTCAGCGGAAGTCCGCACGGCCGAGCTGCGGGCCACGCTGGAGCGTGCCCAAGCGGCGCTGTTGTCACAGCTACAGGCGGGCGAGCAGCGTCGCCTCGCCGCCCAGACTGAGGTGCAGCGGCTGCGGGACGAGCTCGCCGCCGCCGAGCGGCGGGCGCCGTCGCAGGCGATGATCGACAGCCTCCGGCGGGCGGTCACCACGGCCGAGCAGCAGACCCAGAGTCTCGACGCCAAGATGCGCGCCATCCGAGCGACGGACTTCGGGACCATCGCGCAGCAAAGCCAGGGGGCCGTCGGGCTCGTCACGGTGAGCTTCGGGCATGACTATTACAACGGCACCGGGTTCGTGATCAGCGCCGACGGCTACATGCTGACCAACTGGCACGTGGTCGCGGACTCGCAGCACTCGCGGTCCGACACAATCTGGGTGACCATGGCCGACCAGGCGCAGGCCCGGCTGGCCGACGTGATCGCGGTCTCCCAGGAGCGCGACATCGCCGTCCTCAGGATCCGCGGGTACCAGGGCCCCTACTTGAGCGCGATCGACTGGGCCGGCACCAAGGCGCGGCAGGGCGATCCGGCGGCGCTGATCGGCTACCCGGCGGGCGCCGGCTTCGCGCGCCTCCGCTCGGCGGTGGTACGAACCTCGATGACGGCGGGAATCATTTCGCGGGCGACGGAAGACGTGATCCAGTTCGACGGCATGACGATCGGCGGATCGTCGGGGAGCCCGCTCCTCAACGCGAACGGCGAGGTAATCGCGATCCACCGGGCGGGGTTACCGCAGGCGCCGGGGTTCGCGCTTTCAGTGCCCATCAAGCACGCGGTACCGCTGTTGCCCCCCGAGCTGAAGCAGCGCTTGGGACAGCGCTAGTTCTTCACATAGTCGATGCTGACGACGAGATCGGCGCCGGCCTGGTCCCGAGCGTCGGCACCGCTTGTGATCGTCACTTGCGCCACTGTCGAGACATCGTTAGTCACCTGCTGACTGTTCGTGGCCCAATCCAGCACTGCCTGGTTCGCCGCCTTCAGCCCATCGAACCCAGCTTGCGTCTGGACTACGGTCGCAGTGACTTGCAAAATGCCGCGTGCTTGGCTGCTCGCGACTCGTGGCACGACCAGCGCGGTCCCGGCGACGAGTGCTGCGATGGCAATGCCCTTTGTGATAGCGAATCGGCCCTGGTGCGGCATATCCTGCTCCTCGGATTAGTGAACGTGTCCCTCGCTCCGTCGCTAAGGCAGGGCGTGTGCCTGCCGATCCAGCGTGATAACTAACTGTCGACAAAAGTGTTACGTCGACTCCGCCGGCTGCGTGTCCCAGTCCAATGTGTCAAATTACTTGACGGCCATCGGCCATTGCGCCCACAAGCCGAGACCCTACATTGGGCTCTGCTCGAGCAGCCTCTCTGTACGGGAATTTGACAGTTTCCCGATGATTATGAGGTCGGGTATAGGTCTTGCCTTCCTGACGTGTGGCGGGAGCGCAACAGGCGACGCTCCACTACAGTGATGTGACAGTGCACATTCTGCCTCCATAGGAGAGGGTAACGACCAATGTATACCGCGACGAAGGTTACGATCATTGCGCTCGCGCTGCTGACGGCTGGGGCCGTCACTACGCAGGCTCAGAATAACGCCAGCATCAACGTGTCGGCCGCGGTACAGCAGCCGGTCGTGGTCCTGGCAGGCAACAATTTGACGTTCGGCAACGTCTTTCCGGGCGTCCCGAAGGCCATCGCGCTTGGTAGTGCCAGCGCAGGCCGATTCGACGTTACCGGTCAAGCCAGCGCTCCAGTGAGCATGACGTTCGTGGTCCCATCGAACCTCACGTTCGGCGCGAACAACCTCCCGATCGCGAGCTGGGTCGGCAGCTGGAATGGGATCAACGATCCCGCCGGCTCGGGTTTCACGCCGTCCGCAGGGGCCACGGCTGCCACGTTCAGTGGGAGCGGAGCCTTGTTCGTGTTCGTGGCGGCGACGGTGACGCCGTCGGTGAGCCAGGTGGCGGGCGCCTACGTCGGCACCGTGCAGATGACGGTGACGTACTAACCGCACCAGCTCTGGAGGTCGGATTGTGAGACGCCGGCAGGGGTGTGGCTTAGCACCTCTGCCGGCGCCGTCGCAAGCGGCACCAGACCAAAAGCCCATGCGCGCTCCTTTGACGATCCTGTCGCTCGTCTGCGCCGCGACCCTGCCCCTGGCCGGGCAGCAGACGGGCGTGAGCGGCGTCCGGCCGCTCGCCTTCGGGACGGTGTTCCCGGGGGTGGCGAGCGTCGTGTCGCGCAGCGATCCGGCGAACAGCGGCCAGTTCGACCTGAAGGGGCACCCGGGGGGTTCCGCGTCCCTCACCTTCTTACTCCCGGCCGTGATGACGGGTCCGGCAGGCGCGACGCTGCCGCTCGTGTTCGGCGGCAGTGATGGCGGCTTCTCGGCATCGCAGTCCATCAACAATCAAGTCGCCTTCGATCCCCGGAAGCCGTATCTGGCGAGCTTCGTGGGTAACCGGGCCTCGGTGTTCTTGGGCGGCACGGCAAACCCGAGCACCGGCCAGCGCGCCGGCAGCTACACCGGGACCGTCACCCTGACGGTGGTGTTCTTCTGATGCCCCGCCCGCTCCTGCTGCCGCTCGTCCTCGCGCTCGGCGCCGGCGCGCCGCTCGCGGCCCAGGGAGTGCTCGTCGCGCCGCACGCGATCTACATCGATCACGCGCGCCGCAGCGGCACGGTCACGCTGTATAACCCCAACCGGGACCCGGCCGAGGTTACGATCTCGACGGCATTCGGGTATCCCGTCACCGACTCGCTGGGCCATTTCGCTCTGCGGCCGGTGGACCAGCCCGATTCGACATTACCGTCTGCCGCGGCGTGGGTACAGGCCTTCCCGCGCCGCCTCACGATCGCGCCGCTCCAGCGGCAGACCGTGCGTCTGCTCGCTACTCCCCCGACGGGACTGCCGGACGGCGAGTACTGGGCGCGTCTGATCATCTCGGCGCGGGGCGGGAGGCTCCCGGTCGCGGGCGTAGGCGACACAGCGGCGGTGCGCGTGCAGCTCAACCTGGTCGTGAATACGAACATCGGCCTGGCGTACCGCAAGGGGCCCGTGGCGACGGGGGTCGCGCTTTCGAAGCTGCGCGCGCGCCTCGTCGGCGATTCGGTCGAGGTATGGAGCCGTCTGGAGCGCCGGGGCACGGCGGCGTACGTCGGGACGGTGCGGGCGGCGCTGGTGGATTCGACGGGCACGGTGCGGAGCACGCTGAGCGCACCGATCGGCGTGTATTTCGTGATGGAGCCGCGCTACGCGCTCTCGGCGGGCGGCCTCGCGCGCGGTCGCTACTGGCTACGCTACGAGCTGGTGACCGAGCGTGAGGACCTCGACCCGGCAGTGGTGCTCAAGGCTGCGGCGGTGCGCGACTCGCTGGAGGTGCGCCTGCCATGAGGCGTTCGGTCGGCGGGACGCTCGCCTTGCTCGTCGCGCTGGCCGGCGTCGCGGCCACCGGCCCTGCCGCTGCCGCAGCGGTGCCGCCGGGCGGCGTCGCGCCGGATACCGCCCGCGATTCTCTCAAGGCGTTCCGCGCGCAGAACGAGGCGCCCGACTCCGAACCAGAGCCGGTGCTGGTGGAGCTCCAGATTGGCAGGGCCGCGAGTCGCACCGTGTCCGCGTATCGCGTCGGTGCCGAAGCGCTCCTACCCGTGACCGCGCTGCTCCAGCTGGGCGAGGCCGGTTACCGGATGTCGCTCGACGGCCGGCTCGAAGCGACGGTGAATCCGGGCAGCCGCCGCCTGCTGATCGATGTGGGCCGCGACACGATGAGCCTGGGGGCGCGACGCGTGGGGATCGAGCCCGCGTATCGCTTCTTCCATGACAACGAGCTGTACGTCGGCGCCCGGCGGCTCGGCGAGCTGCTCGAGTCGCGCATCCTGGTGGATTGGGGGGACCTGTCCATCACGCTGGTGGATGACGGCAAGCTGCCGATCGGCCGGCGGCTGCGACGCGAGGCGGCGCGGGCGGCCTTTCTCGAGCGGACGCGTGGCGTCCCGCCCGAGCGGGCGTTCGCCCTCGAGCGCCCGCGTTGGGACGGCTTGGTGGTCGACTACTCGTTCCTCGCGGCCGGCGAGCAGCCGCTGGGCGGCGGCGCTTACTCGGTGGGGCTCGGCGCCGACGCATTGGGCGGCTCGCTCGAGCTCGGCGTGCAGAGCGTCGGGACCACGGGTGACGCCCACGCGCGGGGTTCGGGGTCGTGGACTGGGGTGTGGCGCGACCGCCGGTGGCTGAAGCAGGTGCGGCTCGGTGACGGCTTCACCACCGGTCCGCGCCTGCGGTCCGAGCGCGGCCTGTTCGTCACCAACGCGCCCTACCTCCGGTCCTCGCTCCTCGGGGCGACGCGCTACGACGGCCAGCTCGACCCCGGGTGGTCGGTGGAGGCGTACCGCGGCGGCGACCTGGTCGGGGTGGATTCGACCGACGGCCGGGGTCGGTTCGCGGTCGATCTCCCGGTGCGCTACGGTGAGAACCCCGTGGACTTCGTGGCGTACGGGCCGTTGGGCGAAGTCCGCCAGTTCAACCGCACCTTCCGCGTGCTGACCGAGCTGCTGCCCGCCCGCCAGTTCGAGTATGGGTTCTCGGCGGGGTGGTGCACGGCGCCGACTTGTCGGGCCACGGGCAACCTCGACCTTCGCTACGGGATCACCGAGCGCTGGACGGTGCGGGCCGGCGTGGAGCAGTTCTGGCGCGACAGCCTCGCGAACCGCACCCATCCCTATGTGGCGATGGTGCTGAACCCGACCAACGCCTGGGCGGTGAGCGTCGAAGCCGTGGGCGGCGCCGCGGCCACGGCGGGCCTGCAATTCGAGCCCTCGCTCAACCTGCAACTGGCCGCCGGCTATACGGCCTACGCGCACGATACGGCCCCCGCCCTCCAAGCGCCCGCCCTTCGCTCGGTCTGGGGGGTCACCGGCTTCCTCCGACCGATCCCCGCATCCGGCTTCTTCTTCTTGGATGGGCAGGTCGGCGGCACGCACACCGCGACGGGCGGGACGACGACGGCTCGGCTCGGCGCCTCGGTGCAGGCCCACGACGTGCGCTTGGTGCCGTTCGTGCGCCTGCTGCGCGACGCCCCCGCCGGCGGCGTCGCCACGACGCGTCCCTTCACGGGGCTCGATGTGTTCGCGCTCCCGCGCCCGGCGCTGGGGCCCGTGCTCGGCGCGGTGTGGATGCGCGGGCACGTGGAGCAGCAGCTCGACGGCGCGTTGCAGGCCGTCCAGCTGTTCGCCGCGCGGCCGCTGTGGTCCGGCGTGCGGCTCGAGGTCGGCGTGGGCAAGCTGCAGGGCACGCCCGGCGCGACCTTCACGTTCACGCTGTCGAGTTACCTTCCTGCGGTGCGGACGCTGACCCTGGTCAGCGCGCCCACGGCGGGCGGGACCACGGCCTCGCAGTTTGTGCAGGGGTCGGTCCTGTGGAACCGCTCGAACGGGCGGTTGACCTACGCGCCTGGTCCTTCGCTCGAGCGCGCGGGGCTCACCGGGCGCGTGTTCCTGGATGAGAACGCCAACGGCCGTCGGGATCCGGGCGAGCCGGCCGTACCAGGTGTACGGGTGCTGGTGGGCAGCAACAGCGCGCGCTCGGACTCGAGCGGCTGGTTCGGGGTCTGGGACCTCGTGCCCTTCGAGCCGGTCCTCGTGACGATCGACTCGCTTTCGATCGACTCGCCGCTGCTGGTGCCGGCGTTCGGCTCGGTGAGCATCGAGCCGGGGCCCAATCGCTTCCGCACGCTGGACATCCCGCTGGTCCGCGCCGGCGTGGTGGAGGGGCGGGTGCGCCGCGCGACCGCTCAAGGGCCACAAGGGCTCGCCGGCGTCACGCTCGTCCTGACCGATCGCCGCACGGGCGAGCGCCGCAGTTTGACGACCTTCTCCGACGGGGACTTCTACACGCTGGGCGTGAAGCCGGGCGTCTATGATCTGACGGTGGACGCGCGCGTGCTCGAGCTGCTGGGCGCCTCGGCCCAGCCACTGCACCTGACCGTGGCCCCCACCACCTCCGGGGCCGGCGTCTCGGGACTCGAGGTATTGCTCACGCCGAAGCCATAGGGCGCCGTCGGTCGGCCTCGGCCGCGACCCGGCGGATGACCCGCTCGAGCTCCCCGAAGTCGAACGGCTTGGTCACGGTCGGGAGGCCGGCTTCCTTGATCAACGCCGCCGTATCCGGCGCGAACGTGTCGCCCGTACTGAAGATCAGCCGAGCCATGAGGTCGGGACGGTCGCGCCGCAGCCGCTCCATGAATTCGCGGCCGCTCATTCCCGGCATCCGGACGTCCGAGATGATCACGTGGAACTCCCGCTGCTGCAGCGTCCGCAGCGCGTCGACGCCGTCGGCCACCCCGTGGCCCTCGATCCCGCGCCGGCCGAGGAACCGGAGCAGCGCGTTGCGCAGCGCGGTCTCGTCGTCGACGATGAGCACGGTGATGGTGCCCACCGCCGGCGGCGGCGGCGCGGGCGATTCGGGGTCGGGACGCCCCTCCCGGCGTGGATCGCGCGGCAGCGCCACGTAGAAGGTCGCGCCGCGGCCCGGCTGCGAGTCCGCCCAGATGCGGCCGCCGTGCTCGCGCGCGATGCCGTAGCAGATCGACAGGCCGAGCCCCGTTCCCACGCCCTCCGGCTTGGTCGTGAAGAATGGGTCGAAGATCTTGGCCCGGATCTCGGGCGCGATGCCCGGTCCCGAGTCAGCGACCTCCAGCCTCACCTCCTCCTCGGTCGCCGCCGTCCGCACCACGATGGCCCGGGGCGTCTGCACCGCCACCAGCGCCTGCTCCGCGTTGATGAGCAGGTTGAGCAGCATCTGCTGCAGCTCCGACGGGTCGGCCCAGAACTTGGGCTCCTCGGGCGCGAGATCGAGCGTCACAGCGATGTTGAGGGTCGAGAGGTGGTAGGACCGGAGGGCGAAGGTGCGGCGCACGATGTCGTTCAGGTCCACGAGCGTCCGGGGGGAGCCGCCCGCCCGCGCGAACGCCAGCAGGTTCGAGGTGATGCGACCGATGCGGGTGGCCTCGTCGTAGATCATCTGGAGCATCTCACGCTGCTCGGGCTTCATCTCGTCGAGCAGCAAGGTCTGCGCGAATCCGGAGATGATGGCGGCCGGGTTGTTGATCTCGTGCGCCACCCCGCTGACGAGCTGTCCCATGGCGGTGAGCTTCTCCGCCTGCTGCAGCTGCTGCTCCGTGTGTTTCTGATCGGTGATATCCCGGGCGAGGGCGAGGACGCGCGTGACCTCCCCGCGCTCGCGCACCGGCGCGTACAGCAGGGCGCCGATGCCCTTGGAGCCGTCGTCCCGCCGGAACGCCACCTCGAACCGCTGCACGTCGCCCGCGAACGCGGCCGCGAGCCGCCCCCGGACCGTCGTCGCGGCGTCGGCATCGAGAAACTCGAAGACGCTGCGGCCCGCCCCCTGCTCGAGGGGCGCGGCCACCATGCGCTTCGCCGCCTCGTTCAGCTCCATGATGCGGCCGTCGCGGTCCAGCACCGCGATCGCATCCGGCACGGCGTCCATCACGAGGCGCAGGTTGCGCTCGGCTCCGGCGGTGGCGGCGAGCGAATCCATCAGCGAGCGGGTTTGCGTCGCGACTTCGCTCTCGAGCACCTTGGCATAGCGGCGATCGGCGCGGTGCGAGACGAGAAAGCGGCCCGCGGCGATCGCCACGCCCCCCGCGACCAGCGCGGCCGCCGCGATGGTGCGGCCGTGGGTCTCGAGGAGATACGCGCCGACGATCACCGCCAGGGCAGGGACGGCGGCAGCGACCCAGAAGCGGGCTGTTCCGGCTGGGAGAGCCACTGGAAGCCTCATGGGCTAACCTAAATGCCCGCGTCACGGGTGGCGAGGGTTGGTTATGTTTTTCCCTCCGGATGAGCCGCGCATGAGCCGCCTGGGCTGGATCGACGCGCCACGCGCGTCGTTGGCGCAATGGGACGATCTCACGCGCTTCGCCGACGCCGCGCGAGGCGACGGGTTCACGCGCGCGGTCGTGTGTGGCATGGGCGGGTCGAGTCTCGCGCCCCAGGTGCTGGCGACGAGCTTTGGAGCGCCCTCCCTGGTCGTCCTCGACAGCACCGATCCGGCGGCGGTGCTCGCGATCGAGCGTGCCGGGATCGGAAACACGTTGTTCGTCATCAGCAGCAAATCGGGGACGACGGTCGAGACGCTCGCGTTCTACCACTACTTCGTCGCGCGCGCGCGGCCGGGGCAGTTCGTCGCCATCACGGACCCGGGCAGCCCGCTCGAGACGCTGGCCCGCGAGCGCGGCTTCCGGGCCGTTTTCCACCACCCGGTGGACGTGGGCGGCCGCTACGCCGCGCTGACTGTCGTGGGGATGCTTCCGGCTGCACTGATCGGCGCGGATGGGCGGACCCTGCTCGAGCGGGCGGGAGCTGTGCGCGCCGACCCCGCCAAAGCGCTCGGGGCGCGCGTCGCGGCGGCAGCGCAGGCAGGACGGGACAAGCTGGTGTTGCGACCGCCCGGCACGGTCGCGCGTCTCGCCGACTGGATCGAGCAGCTCGTGGCCGAGAGTAGCGGCAAGGCGGGTCGCGGCGTGGTCCCCGTCGTCGACGACCCGGTGAGCGAGCGCCGGCCGGATTCGGAGGTCGTCGCCGAGTTCTCGAACGAGCCGCTCGACCTGGGCGCCGAGTTCCTCACGTGGGAGTACGCGACGTGGGAGCTGGGCGAGCGCCTGGGCGTGAACGCCTTCGATCAACCCGACGTGGAGGAGGCGAAGGCGCTGGCGCGCGCCGAGCTGGCAGGGGGACCCGTAGGGGCGCAGCCTGCTGCGCCCCTACCGACTATGACCCCCGAGGCGCTGCGGCGCGCCGCCCGCCCCGGCGACTACATCGCGATCCTCGCTTATCTGCCGCCGCGCCCCGAGGTCGCGGCCGGGCTCCAGGAGGTGCGGGGTGCATGGGCACGGGCGACGGACTGCGCGACCACGCTCGGCTTCGGGCCGCGCTACCTGCACTCCACGGGGCAGCTGCACAAGGGTGGTCCCAACACCGGACTGTTCTTGGTGATCACCGCTGAGGATGCCGAGGACGCCGAGGTTCCCGAGATGGGGATCACCTTCGGTCGACTGAAGCGCGCCCAGGCGCGCGGCGACATCCGCGCGTTGCTGGCGCGCGGCCGCCGGGTCGCCCACGTGCACCTGACCCGCCCGGAGGATGTCAGCGCGCTCGCGACCCTATAAGCTCAGCCAGTAGTTGACCTTCACGAGCAGCACGTTGGTCGGTCGGTCGCGGAACAGCTCCGGGCCGAGATCGCGACCCAGGTCGAAGCTGGCGTCGTAAGGGAAGTAGCCCGAGCGGCTGTGTGTCCACACGAGGAACAGCGTCGAGCCCGGGCGATACTCCCAGCGCAGCACGGCGTTGGTGCGGAAGGAGCGGGTCCGGAAATCGGGGTTGTAGAGCGCAAACTTCGCGGCCGGTCCGGCGCCGCCGTCGGGGTCGATGCCCGAGCACGTGCCGGGAGCTGCGCCGCCGCACACCGCGGGGTCGTCCGGGGTGACGCTCGAGCCGTTGTCCTGGCCGTATCGATTGAAGCTGAACGTGCGCGGCGCTCGCAACTCTTTGAAGCCCGTGTAGTGGCCGGTGAACGTGAACGGCTGGGCGTACAGCTGAAAGCTCAGGACCGGCGAGAAAGTGGCGTTCAAGCGCCAGGTCACATAGAAGCTCTGCTGGCGCAGCTCGGCGAACACATAGCGGACGCCGAGCGTCGCGGCGGCGGTGGCATCGGGGACCCGGCTGACATACTGGGCCGCGGCGCGGCCGGTGAAGTAGCCGGGAGTGAAACTGAGCGACACCGCTTGGCTCGGCCGAATGGTGAGCTGCGGGATGAGGTTCAGCGACCAGCCGCCCGCCGCGTCGCTTGCGTACGACGCAAACCCGTACTCGCTCACCCGCTTCCGGTCGTCCGTGTACACGTCGCCGGAGGCCTGCCAGCCGGCGGGCTTCGCGGCGAGCGGCCCGCCGCGCGTGAGGCGGTCGTCGGTGACGGCCGCCGAGTACGTCGCGCTCCAATCGAGCGACCAGAAGTTGCGGAGCTGGGCGTAGCCGAACGTGCCGACGGCCCGTTGGATGGCGTCACCGTCGTAATTCCAGCTCGGGCCGACGGTGAGGTAGGCGTACCCCTGCCGAAAGCGCTTGCCGGGTCGAGTCCAGCGCCGGCCCACGGACGCGGCCGCCGAGATCCGGTCCACACGCTCTTGGAACCCGAAGTCGTTGACCTCGAACCCCGGCGTCGTGGTACTGCCCGCGACGCCCCAGTTCCACACGCCGGCGACCTTGTGGAGATAGACGTCTCCGGTGAGGCCTGCGAGGGAGGTGCGGTGCGGCTCGTAACGGAAGCTGGTCGCGTCGGGGCGCTGGAAGTAGCGGTTGGAGGAGCGCTGCGCCTCCTGGATGGCCAGCGTGTCGCCCCCGATATAGGAAGCGCCGACGCTGGCGGCGATGGTGTAGGTGTTGTTGCCCCAGCGATGCAAGAAGTCCAGTCCGCCGGCATAGGCTGTCGTCGGTAGGAAGTCCAGCGCCGGCGTGTCGAGCCGCCGGTGGACGGCCGTGGTGAGGAATCCAATGTTGGTGTTGCCGCCGGCGAAGTCCCGCTTGAGCCGTCCGACGAAGTAATTGGTGGGCGGCTCGACCTCGTCGCCGTAGCGGCCCCCGCTCGTCATGTCGGCGACGGTG